>SDBU01002584.1_pt1 | contig 23899 bp, 30 predicted proteins | sample 2277071 | NCBI WGS metagenome assembly SDBU01 (sample SAMN10397929, study PRJNA504765) | marine sediment metagenome | isolation source: marine sediment core GS08_GC12, 126 cmbsf | place: Arctic Ocean: Gakkel Ridge, Loki's castle | collected 2008
GCTAAAAATATCACCAATACAGGAACAGTCCAGGGCAATATTGAAACTGGAGCAGATTTGGAAATTTCTCCAACTGGAAAAGTTTTTGGTGATTTAGCTGTTAAAAACTTGATTATAAAAAAAGGAGCGACATTTTCTGGTAAAAGCATGATGGGAGAAGAAAAGAAAAAAGAAATCAAACCAGTCTATGAATTGGAAGAAGGACCAAAGCCACAAGAACAAACTAAAGCAAAATAAAAAGCTAAATGTACTATTTTATTTTAGAGCAATCTAAAAATAGATGGCAGTCTACTTTTCAAAATAAAGTTATATCGTTTCTAGAAGATCTCCAGGTAATTGGTGAGGTAGCTAAAGCTAATCCTATCCAAAAGCCAGAAGAACTATGTCAGATGGGATTAAAAAAAGGATATAACACTATTGTTGTTATAGGAACAGATACAGTGATTAGTGGATTAGGGGCACAGATTGCTCAAAAAAGAGCCACTTTAGGAATTATTCCCACAGATCCCAAAAGTAGTTTTTATGGTTTAATTGGCGCGGCAAATTGGGAGGAGGCGGCTTCGGCTCTGCCCAAAAGAAGGGTGGAAATTTTTGATATGGGAAAGGTGGGAGAAGATCGATTTTTTCTAACTTATGTCAAAATTGTAGCTCCCAAAAAAAGAAAAATATCGCAAACAATAATAAAATTTAAAGACTTTGAAGTTAATGTGCCAGCCTTAGAAACTGTTATAACAAATGGCGCTTTAGAAAAAGCTAATTCTAAAATTATTCGGGAAAGCTTTTCAGATGGATTATTGGATATTTTTGTCTCCACTAAAGCTGAAAAAAAGAAAGATTCAATTTTTTCCACCTTTTTTAGGGCAGGGGAGCAAAAACCGACCTTTTCGAGTGTTTTTCATGCCAAAACAGTAAAAATAGCCGGAGCTGAGCAAATTTTAAACATTACTTCACCTGATCAAAAAATTTTGAATAAAACGCCAGTAGTGATCAGCATTGTCCCACAAGCGATCAAAATTATTATTAAAAAAGCTTCAAAGACTTGAATAAAATTAAAATATTGGTATAATTAAAAAGTAGGAGGTAGCGATTAAGAAAAATTTGAAAATTAACTGGCAAATTCGAGCCCCCAAAGTGCGCCTAATTGACGAAAACGGAAAAATTGAGGGTGTTCTCGAGCGCAATAAGGCGATTTTTTTTGCCAAAAACAGGGGATACGATTTGGCATTAGTCTCTGAAAATGCCCAACCGCCGGTTGCTAAATTAATCAATTACGGCAAGTACAAGTACAAACAGGAAAAGTCAGCCCAAAAGTCAAAAAAGAAAAGAACGGGGTTAAAAGAAATCAGATTAAGTATGAAAATTTCAGAACATGATTTGGGGATTAAGGTCAACCGAGCTGAAAAATTTCTTAAAAAAGGACACAAGGTGAAAATTAATTTGAGGCTAAAGGGACGCGAGATGCAATTTCAGCAAAAGGCGCTCAAACTATTGGAAGAAATTGTAGAAAAGTTAAAAGAAAAAGGAGAAATTGAGACTAAACCCTTCAAAGAACGAAATCAGTTCATTGTCCAGTTAAAACCAAAATGAAACTAAAAACACATAAAGGATTAGCAAAACGAATTAAAAAAACCAAGGCTGGTAAAATTAAAAGAAGATCAGCTAATATTTCGCATTTGCTGAGTAAAAAATCTAAATCCAGAAAAAGAAGTCATGCGGGCTTGAAAGATGTTTCTAAATCCGACAAAAAACAAGTTAAAAAATTAGTCCCCTACCTAAGGAGTTGATATGCCTCGAGTAAAACGTGGCTTAATGGTCAAGAAAAAACACAAAAAATTAAAAAAACAGGCTAAGGGATATATGAAAACCCGACGAGCTTCTGTAAAAAAAGCGAGGGAAGCAGTCACAAGAGCTGGACAACATGCCTATCGAGATCGCAAGCGAAAAAAGCGTGAGATGCGCCGGCTTTGGATTATTAAATTAAATGCCGCCCTTAGAGAACAAGGATTCACCTATTCTAAGTTTATCAATTTGCTCAAAAAAAATAAAATTGAATTAGACCGAAAAATATTATCTCAAATAGCTGAAAATGAACCTGAAATTTTCGAAAAAATTGTCAGCCAAGTGAAAGAATAATTTATTGACCTCGGAAAAAATTGACTACATTATCTCTGAGCTGCTGGAACCAGGGCGGATTTTTGTAAAATAAATAAGCTAAAATGGCAATAATGATAACGCCTGTAATACAACTAAAGGTTCGATTAACACAATGCCGTCCGACATTAGATACACCATAACCTGTCCCGGTATGCGCCCTCGGCCTAAAAGACGGAAATCTAAACGCCATTTAACCTCCTTTTTAAAATTACAATTTTCCTAATTTAGATTTAATTTTTCTGCCTACTGAATTTTTTATTATTTTTAAGGGATTTAGGTAAATTTTTTCTTTGAGTTGATTTTCAGTTAAAACGCCCTCCAAAACCAATCCATAAGATTGGCTGATAAAATTTCGAAACCCGGCAAAGCCGGTTTTTCGCGGCAAAGGCGCATAATCTGAAGCAATACAATCGATTGTTCCATCTGCCAGACCTTTTTTAATTTCTAAAATATCTTTTGGCCCGGCTAAGGGCGGATTGATTTTGTGATTTTCTAAATCTTGGGAATAAATAAAATAATGGGGGCAAGTTTCTGCAGTAAATTTTAAACCTTTATTTTTGGCTCTTCTTAAAATCCTAACGCTTTCCTTTTTGCTAATATGCTGGAAATGTAACTTGCCTCCTACTTCAGCTAATACTTTTAAATATTTTTTTAACATTTCCTTTTCTGGTTCTAAATGGGCTAAGACTAAAACATTTTGACTTAAAAATTCGGTCAATAATTTTAGATTTTTTAAGCATTTGCCATCATCTGAAAATCCGATCACATAATCTTTAATTTTTTCAATATCAACTGGTTTTTTACCTTTTAGATTTTTAGTTATCGCTGACACTGGCAACGCCTTGACATATCTTTTTGCCTTGAGCGATTTCTTAATTCTTTCTAAAGTATCCAAAGGCGGCTGACAATTTGCCATATAAACTACTAAATCAATTCCTGACTCTTTGGCAATTTTTGTATGTTTTGGGATATTGCTGCGTAAATGGCAATGTAAATCTACGACTGGAAATAAATTTCTAAAATTCATATTATTTCTTTTTTAATAAATATCTTGTTCTTTTGGACGATATTGGATTGCTTCAGCAATATGCTGGGGCTTTATATTTTCCTGGCTTTCTAAATCAACAATTGTTCTGGCTAATTTTAAAACCCGATGATAAGCGCGGGCTGACAAATCCAGCTGGTTGACAGCATTTTTTAACAACTCCTTAGATTTTTCATCAATAGAGCAAAATTTTTTAATATCTTGGACTTTCATTTCTGAATTGGTTAAAATTTTTGAATCGGCAAATCTCTTTGCCTGTCTCTGTCTCGCCTGTTCAACCCTATCTCTAATTTTAACAGATTCTTCTGCTATTTTTTCTGAAGCCAACTTTTCATATTTTACTTGAGGAACTTCAATATGAATATCAATTCTGTCCAATAGTGGTCCTGAAATTCTCTTTTGATACCTGATAATTTGGGCGGCGGTGCAAACGCATTGCTTTTTGGGATCTTTTAGAAAGCCGCAGGGGCAAGGATTCATTGCTGCCACCAAAGTAAAATGGGCCGGGAATTGTAGAGTCCCTGAGGCACGAGATACAGTAATTATTCTATCTTCCAAGGGCTGCCTCAAAGCTTCTAAAACAGCCCGACCAAATTCTGGCAATTCATCCAAAAACAAAACCCCTTTGTGCGCCAAAGTAACTTCACCAGGTTTAGGATGCTGGCCGCCGCCAACTAATGAAATATCAGAAGCTGTATGATGAGGAGTCCGAAAGGGTCTAGTAGAAATTAAAGGACTATCAGTGGGCAAAATCCCGGACACTGAATAAATTTTAGTCACCTCTAAAGATTCTTGCCGAGTCATTTGGGGTATAATTGAAGGTAAAGCTCGAGCTAATAGCGTTTTCCCTGCTCCGGGTGGTCCTGACATCAGTACATTATGAGCGCCAGCGGCGGCGATTTCTAAAGCTCTTTTGGCTTGCTCTTGCCCTTTGATATAAGCCATATCATAGTCATAAATATCAGTTTTAAGATTTGAGACAGAGAATTGAGATTTTTGAGCTCTAATTTGTTTTTCCCCTTTAAGATGGTAAATTAATTGCTTTAAGGATGAGACTGGATGGATGTTTAAACCTTCCACCAGTAAAGCCTCTTGAGCATTTTTCTCAGGTAAAAATATATTCGAAATTCCCCTACTCTTTGCCATTAATATAATAGGTAGTACACCATTTACTTTGCGCAATTTTCCATCTAAAGATAACTCGCCTAAAAATAAAATCTTACCTGGATCTGCCAATTGCCCGATTTGCTCGGTTGCAGTCAATATCCCAATGGCAATCGGTAGATCATAAGCAGGGCCAACCTTTGGTAAATCAGCTGGAGCTAAGTTCACTGTTAATCTCCGATCAGCCATTTTGGCTTTAGAATTTTTAATCGCAGATCTGACTCTTTCTTTTGATTCTTCTACTGCTTTATCAGGTAAACCAACAATATTAAAAGCAGGTAATCCCTGAGAAATGTCTGATTCAACTTCGATTGGTACAGCATCTAATCCGACTACTGCCGCAGATAAAATTTTCGCTACCGGCATTTTTGCCTCCTTTTCTTTATTCTACCATAAATCAAAAAATCCCTACCTACGCCAAGGCTTCGGCAGGCATGCCGCCTGAAAAGGCAAATAAAAAAGAGGTGGTTAAAAATAAAATCATTATTGGAGGTTAACCACCTCTTGGTAATTTGAGAAATGATTTATTCGCCAGGCGGATTCAGGATAATGTTTTCTGGCTCAAATATGACTTTTCTTTCGCCTTCTTCTACCTGACCAAGATCAACAAGTTGATAGCCCGCCTGTCTTCCTATTTCGAGAGTGCGCTCAACCTCTTGAGGCGGCACAAAGATGTAATAACCAATTCCCCAATTAAAGGTTGTGAGACAATCTTCTAGACTTACGCCAAGTTCTCGCATAAACTGGAAAATAGGTGGAACTTCTACCCAAGTATGTATCCGATAAGTAAATGGTCGCTTATCAAAAGCTATTTTGCTTATTCCACTGCCAGTTCCTGGCAAAAGTGCGTGGATATTTACTTGAGCTTCCAGTAAGACCTCAACCAGAGCTACATAAGAACGAGTTGGGATTAATGCTTCATCACCAAGAGTCTTGCCATTCGGAAGCTTAGTAAGGAATTCATCGGGAAGTTCCATGGCACGTTTAATAATAAGCGATGCTCCATTTGCATGCAAACCAGAAGATGTAGCTCCTACAATGTGATCGCCTACTTGTAGCTTTTGACCAGAAATGAGTCGGCTATTTGGGACGATAATTCCAGTCACGCAGCCACTCAAAGAAGGAGCACTTTTAACTGGCGGTTCAGCCTTGATTAGATAGCGTAGTGCTGGTGATTCACCTGCTGGCAAAGCCATACCAACCATTTCGCATGCCTTAAAATACCCCGCAGCCAAATCTCTGTTTCTTTGCTCGTCTTCAAACCATTCGCTATCACCGGCTGCGACTTCGTCGGTATAGATAACCGGCATTGCTCCCTGAGCAATTATATCATTAACTATCATCAGGGCTGCATCAATCCCAATCCCTTCATAATAAGTTTCGCCAGTGCCAGCAGATTGATACATCCATTCAGCAATCCAGTTTTTGTTACCAAGACCTTCTTGGGTTTGACACCAGATATTGGGTTGGCTTCCGCGGTATTCGTAAACTGCGCCGTGAGCATGTAAAACTTCTGGATTGATGAAAACTCCACGCCGATTAGGAAAGGTTAAAGTTCTCTTTCCTGCTGCTACCATTACTTCTTTAAAGGGTTCTATTCTATCATAATCAACTCCAGCTTGAGCATATTCGTTCTGTCTACCCATGCTCTTTCCACCTCCTTTTAAATTGTAGGGTGCTACGTTTCTATAATATATATTATGAAATCATAAAAGTCAATTCTTCCTAAATTCATCGAGCAAAGCTCTCGAATTTACTCAGAATAAATCTCTCAATAAATTCGAGATAGACAAAAATCCCATCTGTTGGGTGGGAAAATCACGAACTCCGAGTCGTGGACGCTGTTAGAACCTGTTTGATAAAAAATAGCCTCGGGCAGAAAATCCAACTTATGTAAACATTGGACATCTGCACCGAGAACGAGTACTAACCAAGATCTAGGGGTTGATGAGTCTCTGGTAAATCGCTTTGGCTGAATTCTTCTAAGTGGTGTTGTTGACAAATTTGGAGAATAGGCTTAATAATATCCTCTGACCCATATTTGGGGTTAAAATAAACTGTAATAGATGGAGGAGCTAATTGTTTTACTATGGAACCCTTTCCTTTTCCTTCTACTGTTAGTCTACGGCTTGTCTCATGCTCTTGCATATATATTCCACATCTCGCGGGATTATTATATTTTTCATTGTTGCGATAGCCACTATAGAATGACAAATTACCAGTATAACCAACACCTATTAAACCATCCACAATGTCTTTGATGGCATGGAAGGTAATTTTAGAATTATCAAGACCCGCTTCTCCAAAAACCACAAATTCTGGTCTTTTGCTGTCCACTATAATTGAATAATAATCAGCTGGTAGTTCACTTTTGGTCTCTCCGCACCAAGCCCCTATTATTATGGGCTGCTCATGAAACCTTCTGAATCGATACCCCGTAGCAACAGCAACTTCGCCTGAAGCAACAAGTCTCTCCGGTGCCCTTAAAGAGCCATCAAGCCAAGACCAAGTATCTGGTATAGAATTGATTACAGCCTGTATAACCTCAGATGAGTTATCTGGTAGCTTGAAACATCTTTCTACGGCTTCAGTGTGGATTGACATTTCATATCACTTCCTTTGATTTGATTGGATACAAAATTATCAAGGTACGCTCCTCCTTGATTGGATATATTATATCATTTTTATTTTTGCAAACCAAAAAATCCCACCTGTTGGGCGGAAAGATAATATCTTTTTATTTTAAAAACTTAAAAATTAAGTTTTCGGCTTGTTTGGTGCTTGTAATCCATTTGATTTTTTTATCTCGTCTAAACCAGGTCATTTGCCTTTTGGCAAAATTTCTCGTTTTTTGTTTGGCTTTTTCAAGGGCTTGGGCTAAAGTAATTTTCCCGCACACGTACTCACCTATTTCTTTATAAACTAAACCCGACAAAGCAGGCAGATTAAAATCATATCCCATTTTATATAATTTTTTGATTTCATCAACCAACCCTGCTTTTACCATTTGATCTGTTCTTTGATTAATTTTTTGATACAATTTTTGGCGAGAGATTCTTAAACCGATTTTCAAAATATCAAAATCAGGTTTTGCCTGCTGCTGCAATTGAGAAAATTTTTTGCCAGTTTTAAGACAAACTTCCAAAGCTCTAATTAGCCGCCTTTTATTTTTAGAATCGATTTTTGCCGCCGTTTTTAGATCTAATTTTTTTAATTGTTTTAAAAGTTGCGCTTCAGATTTTTGAGCCAATTTTTTTCTTAATTTTTTATCTGCAGCCGGAGCTGGAATTTTAAAGCCCTCACAAACCGCATTAATATACAAACCCGTTCCGCCAACCAAAAAAGGGATTTTGCCGCGTTTATGAATTTCGGCAATTTTTTGAAAAGCTAATTTCTGAAACTCAGCCACTGAAAACCGCTGATCAGGCTTGATAATATCTAAAAGATAGTGGGGGATAATTTTTTTTTCGTCGCGATTAGGTTTAGCGGTACCAATATCCATATTTTCATAGATCGTTCGAGAATCTGCTAAGATAATTTCACCGTTAAACTTTTTGGCCAATTTGATAGCTAACGAAGTTTTACCAGAAGCGGTTGGCCCCAAAATTACAATTAAAGATTTTCTCGTATTCATCATAAACCTTTTTGGATCACATCAGCTAAAATTTGAAAACCACCGGTTTTAGAAAGCCAGGCCAAACTCAAGAAAGCTAAAAAAAGAAAAAAGACAATCAAGGTGGCAATAATTTTGTCTCGGCGAGTTATAATCATAAAAGTTCCCTGTTTTTATTTTAGCAAAATCATTCTATTTTCACAATTCGCATCTGATAAAAATAGTCCTGAATGATTGTTTTGTCTCTCACACTTCTTTTTGTCAGGTTTTTTTCTTCGCCTTCCCTGCTTGTTTTTCGGCTTTTTCCGCTTTTATCTTCCAAACTTCATATGCTCCGGCTCCATGAACAGGCATCTTTTTGGCTTTTTTAGCCTCACGCTTCTCAGCTTTTGTACCACTTTTCCAATCCTCATATTGCGCAGCCAACTCTTCTGATTGCTTCTTTTTGGCCATCATCCTCCTTTTTATCTCTCCACCACAAAAGCAATCTTCACATTAGCCTTATAATTTACAATTTTACCATCTTTTACTTCTGCTTTCCAGCCCAAAACATCAATACCGGAAATATTCCTAATTGTTTTGGAAGCATCGTCCAAAGCGTTTTCAACCGCTTCCTGCCAAGAATTTTCGGAAATGCCGATTAATTCTACCACTTTAACTGTAGGCATAAGCCTCCTTTATTTTGAATATTTAAAAATAGAATGAGCGGCGATTACACCTTCTGACATTGAAGGTAAAATCTGCCAGAAATAATCTGAGCCAGTGGTGATATCGCCAGCCGCCCAGATGCCTTTTTTGTTGGTGGCACTTGATTGATCGATGACAATAAATCCTTTTTCATCTAATTTTAGCTTTAATTTTTTAGCCAAATCTGTGTTAGGAACCGAACCTATTTCTACAAAAACGCCTTCTACTTTTAGTTTCTTTTCACCCTTCGAAGTCTCCAAAACCACTCCTTGGACAGTTTGGTCGCCAAAAATCTCTTTTACTTTTGTATCTAGTAAAATCTCAATATTTTTTTTGGTTTTAATTTTTTTCTGCCAGTAAGGTTCGGCTTTTGATTCTTTTAAAATTTCAATGATATAGACTTTTTTGCAAATTTGGGTCAAATGAAAAGCGGCAGCTAATCCGGCATCGCCGCCACCAATTACAGCTACGGTTTTGCCTTTATATAATGGCCCGTCGCAAGTGGCACAATAACTTAGTCCTTTTCCGGCAAATTCTTTTTCGCCCTTAACTCCCAATTTTCTTCTTTCCATGCCAACTGCCAACAATAGAGTTTTGGCTTGAAATTTTTGATCTTGATTGGTGGCTACTTCAAAATCTTCCGAAATTTCTTTTATATCTGTCGCCTTGGCGGTAACAATTTTGACACCCATTTTTTTCACTTGTTCAGTAATTTTTGCTGTCAAATCAGCGCCTGAAATTTTTTCAAAACCAGGATAATTTTCTACAAAAGGCGCATTTGCCATCTCGCCGCCTGGCTTTTCTGCGATTAATAAAGTTTTTAAATTGTATCTGGCAGAATAGAGCGCTGCGGCTAAACCAGCCGGCCCCCCGCCAATAATTATAAGATCTTGCATTAATTCTCCTTCCCATATTTTAATAATAACAATTTTTTTAAAAAGAAAAAAGCCCGCGATGGGAAAAATATATTCCCGATCACGGGCGTTGGGGTTAGTCTGATAGAACAAATTACTCGTCCCACTCGGACGGATATGGAAAAGTGTCCAAATTGTAACCAGCTTTCGCTAAAGTTACGGGAGAAGCTTTTTGGACGCCATGTCCTTCATTGGGATCAAAGGTCTTTTGTTCATAATTTAGCTGAGCTGCGATAAATCTACGATAAGAAACAAGGTTTTCTTCAGTAAAGAAACCGGAAGTCTCGCGGGCAAATTCGGTCCATGGTTTCGAATCCATAATCTGAAATCTATCAGCAAGATTTTGGGTAACAAAGTAAGCTCCATAATCATGAAGACTAGCCGAATAGCTAATAAAACAACCTGGTTCTATTAGCACTCCAAGCTCTTCAGTGAGGCGCTTTGCCCAAATTCGCTGCCAATCAGTAAATGCATAAGTATTCATTGGCCAACCAAGAAATAAATCATGTGAACGTACTTCAACTACCCACACCAATTTCCAAACTTCATCATCTCTTGTAAAATCCCTGATAATCCTGAAACCAATTCTCTGAAAACAGGGGGGGTCATCAATTAAGTTATCTATACTGGGAATCCAGGTACTCAACTGAAAGTCTCGACCAAACCTGTTTTTCTTCTTCCAGTCACTCTTAATTTTATCAATCATCATTTGTTCTTGTTGTTCGTGAGTAAAACGCTCATGATAAGAATAGTCCCACCGCGCCATTCCAGGATCCTTAACCTGATTTACAGGGACTACCCAATGATCATGGATTCCATAAATCACTTCAAGACGGTAAGCCTCTAAACCTTCAAAAGTATCACAAAGTCCAAACCTGTGAAAGCGAGGTTCAGCGAGTGGAAATCTCACTCTAATAAGAATAGCTGCATCATAGCCTAATGGATAAACTGGTAGATGTTTTGGAGTCTCAACCCTTATTCCTTCCTTCCAACAGGCAATACAAGCCCTATGATAAGCTTCTGGAATAGTGTCGGCATCAATTAAAATAACTGGCAAACTTCCATCCTGCACCCAATCTTCAGATGTGCCGGTTACTGGTCTATCCATTTCATATTCCTCCTTTATCGGTAGTAGATACTGTTGCGCCAGCCGGCTTCCATATTTTGAATTTCTGATTTGATATCTTCAACTACACTCATTCCCTTACGCTTTAAATCTTCTACCATTTCTCGGGTGAAAAAAGCTTTTTTAACACCTTTTTTGGTCATTGCTTCATATGATGTTTCTTCTGCATCCGGAGATCTCCGTTCCACAGAACGAACAAAAAATATATCTTTAGATTCTGGGGGTCTCGGGCCAAAAGACAAATCCAAATCCTGAATTTCTCGAACTTCATCCTTTGTCAAAAGATCAACGGCTGTTTCATCAATAATTAACATCTGACGAACTTCTATTTGGTATGGCCATATTTCTACTTTATTCATCTTAATTTCACCTATTCAGGCTATTCTCTTTGCCTTCTTGGTTCGAGTATTATACTGATCTACTTCAATTCCAGCTGCTCGCGCTTGGTTAAGAGTATCTTTAAATTCTTGATTTATGGCTTGACCTTCTTCACCTTTTCTTTTATGCCTCTTATAGATTTTTCCAAAGACAACCCTTGTTATTTTCAAATTCGCCAATTGCTTCATACACTGATTGCAAGGAGTTTGGGTAATATAAAGAGTTGAACCTCTAAGAACCTCTGTAGGCGCACCCGCACAGTTCATGATTGCATTCATTTCTGCATGAGCACCGCGACAAGCTTTGCCACCATCTTTAGCGCACCCAACATCAGTACAATGAATTACTCCTTTCGGCGGTCCATTGTAACCCGTTGCTGCTACTCGATGATCCTTGGTCAAAAATGCACAACCAATTTGATGATAAAGGCAAACTGATCTTCTGGCCCACTCTATGGCTGTATTCATACCAGTTTCATCCCAACTTGGACGTTTTGTCTTAGTGTCTTTTGACGACGACACGGCTTATCAACTCCTTTTGTTAACGAACGAATTAAAAGAAGGGTAAAACCCCTCTTTGTTTTTATGATAAAGGTTTTAAAAAGAAAATCAACCTGTGGAAAAATAAAAGCCTTGTTTAAACGAATTCGATTTTTAAAGCTAATTATGGTATAATTATACAGAGAAATTGGCCCCTGTAGTGAAATTGGATATCACGCCAGTCTTCGGAACTGGTAGTGCAGGTTCGAGTCCTGCCGGGGGCGTGGGCCTGTAGCTCAGTGGTAGAGCAGGAAGCTCTTAACTTCAAGGTCGAGGGTTCGAATCCCTCCAGGCCCTCCATTAAGCCCTCGTGGCGGAATGTTGAACACCTTTAGTTTTATAGAAATAGGATGCGAAATCCCGACGAATGTCGGGAGAAGACGCGTCCGCCAAAAATATGCTGGGGTGGTGAAATTGGGAAACACGTCGGGTTTAGGACCCGGTGCCTGAATAAGGCTTGCGAGTTCGACTCTCGCCCCCAGCACCAAAAAATATTATAAAGAAAACGGAAGGAGTAATATGAGTTGCGGAGGTTGTGACGAAGGAGAAAAGAAAAAACCAGAAGGGGAAGAAAAAGAAGAATAATAATTTCTTTTCCGATCTCAAAAAATCAACCCGCCGAAGAGGTTGGGTTGATTTTTTAATAAAGAAAAAAAGGCGAAAGCCTTGTACTGCTACAAAAGGCTTTCGCCTGAGTTACGAAACAACTAGTACTTTTTATAATTGAGGTTTAACCTCTCTATCCCACAAACTTGAGTTTAAAGAAACATCCTGTGCAAGTTTGAGTCCTGTATCTTTTTCTATCTTTTCTCGAGTAGTTTTGCTAACCTGCCCCTCTTTCTCTGTACCTTTATTCAATTTAACAGCCAAATCATAGATTGATCTTCTTGCAGTACCAATGTGGATAATTGGTTTGCGCTGATCAAGAATCTCAATCACCCGATCAAAATTGGCAATGGCCAGAGCAATTTCTAAAGCAATATCGCCAACATAACCTGCTGAGGTCCACATATCTATAGCTGCCACCTCATGATCGAATGGTCTTCGCTTGATAGACATTCTTAATATCAGCACTCGATCAGGAGAAAGCCACTTTAAAACTCTCTTTTCTCCATACCATTTTGTCCAGCCATAATGATTAAGGGGGTTTGGTAAATCCATCTCTGTGTACATCCCGCCAGGTTTTTCGCCATTAAAAACATAATCAGTAGAAGGGAAAACTAATTTTCCTCTAAGTTTTGCCACATTCAGAGCGATATTGTTAGTACCAACAATATTTATTCGAGAGCACAATTCTTTTTCTTTTTCGTCTCGTTCAGGAGCAGCCACATTTGTATAAGCTGCCAAGTGGACAGTAAGTGGGGGCGTATGCTTTAACATAATATAAAGAACTTGACTGGACTGGGTAATATCTAACTCCTCAACGACTACATCCTCTGGGTTGACGCCCATTGCTGAAAAATCAATCTCTGAGTGATGGTAAGTTAGAATCAGTTCGTTTCTTTTTGAACCGTTCCCTTCTAAAATGAGCGGTATAAGATATTTACCAAGACGGCTAGCGGCACCTATGACCAGAATTTTCATTTATTTTGCACCTCCAGTGCTTGATTGAATAACTGCTCCAATTCTGGGTCATCAAAGTCATCATCTGTGAATCTTTGTTCGTCAGGATTTCCATGAGTATACCTTTCGGTAACATAATAAACCAGCACAAAACCTTCATTATCTACGGGTGCGACGCCATGCCACCATCCAGGTGGGATAATCACCATTTGAGGATTGTGTTCACCTATAACAAATCTACGTGTTTCAATTTCTTCATCTTTGTTTCTTTTCATAGCAACCACAATTGCATCGCCTTTGATAACAACCATACAATCTATTTGCTCTCGATGGCCGTGACCGACTCTTTTTGCCTTTCCACGAGTAAAAGTAATATTTACCTGTCCTTCCGAACTAACCTGGATTTCATATTCTTCAGCAACTCGGAATGGATCATAGAAACCCCAACCGCGATCATCTGCTTCCATTTTAAGGTCCACAGCTATCGGCTTCTCAAGTTTTACCTGATTTGCAAGCATTTTTCGAAAACCTCCTCTTCGGATTTTGCAACTATTACAACAGTATAAATGATTCTATCAAATTTTTTAATTTAAGTAAAGAAAAAGAGGTCGTCCAAGACGACCTCTTTTTTATATGTGTTAACGCATTATTCCTCTTTTGGTTTACAACCGCATTGGCAGCCAGGATCACAAGAACAGCAATTACAGCATACCTTAGGCTCACAAGAACAAGTAGAATCTTTATCTAAAGGCATTTCGCACTTTTGACATTTTGCCATTCAACCTCCCTTCTGATTTTATTATACCTTGCTTTTCTCGGTTTTGGAGGCTGGGGGTGGCGGCTGTTTAATTTCAGGCTGTGTCTGTCCACTGACAGGCTCAGTCTTTTTGAAAAAGAAAGAAATAATAATCAAAATTATAGCTAAAAAGAATATTGTCCCAGACTCAATCAATTTTTTGTTACTAATATCAATAATCATACTGCGGATCAATGAATCTGCGATCTGGCTAATTGCTGAAAAATCTGCGGGAGAATCAGCAGGAATAAAAGGTAATGACGAAAGACTAAAATGAATTCCTAATCTGGCAACCACTGAAATTGCCAACAAGAAAAATGAAGGGATAGCCAAAGGAATGCCAACCCATCTAAATAAAGAACGCAAAGACTTTCGAGCCATAATTCCAATTAAAGCTAAAATCCCCACTGTTAAAAATAATAGGATGTAAAAAGCCCAATTAAAAATCTTAAAAGGCGAGCCGGTCAAAAAGCTTGGAGCTCCGGGAATTGCCATCTCTTGAGGAGTCTTTTCAAATTTATATTCATCTGGAAATTGGTTAAACTGAAAAGACTCTTGATCTTGGCTTCCTGACATCATTTCTTTTTGAAATTCTTCAAATGTCACCCCTTGTGGTCGACAGGAAAAAGGCATCGTTGAAGACTCTTTTGGAGTTTCATCTAAAGAATCTTCGGGTATTGTCTCAAGTTCCCAGCCTGTAGTAGATTCTGACGACATCTCAGATTCTGAGCCAGTGCACTCGGGCAATGAGTTGTATTCTTTCTCCATTTGCTCGAAAAACTTTTTTTCAAATTCGCCCTTAATAGGCACAAGATTCACTTCAATTTTAAAATTCTCTTTTCTGCCATGAAACCAGCCAAAAATATTATCCAAATTTTTTTCTACTTCTTGTTGCAACCATTCAGCTTTAATTGACTTCTGGGCGATTTGGGCAAATTCCTGGCTTTGTCCGTCTGCAGCAAAACCACCAATAAGTTCTGGGATATTTTCGACAAGCTGAGAATAAAGATTGATTTTCCTAAATTCTGATTTGTAAAAATTAGTGCTAAAAAAAGTGGTTTTTAAATTATAGAGAACAAAACAGATTATAAATATCGGAACAAATAAAATCGCTAATAATACTCCCAACCATTTGTGTCTCATACCCCTCCTACCCGCCGAAGGCGGGAAATTCGAAGCACGAAATCCGAAACTCGAAACTTTATATTTTGATCATTTAAATTTTGGCTATTTGAATTTATTTCGATACTCGAAATTCGATTTTCGGATTTTCTATTTACAAATGTCGATCAGCAACCATTGAGGCGCCAAATGATCCGGGTTTGGTTTTAGCCCTAAATCCGAAACCCAAAACCATACCAACCACTTCCCTAATTAAATCCTTTGTCGGGCCGTTCTCCCCCACATCAATATGAATCTCTAAATTACTTTTGATATCTTCTTTTATTAAATAGTTTTTGAGTTGCTTGATCAATTCCTGGCTAACCAAAAGAGACTGCTCCACTTCTTTGTAGATTTTTTGCCTTAAATTAAAAATCTTTGCCAGTTTTATTTTTTTCCAAAAATATCTCCCACCTTTCTTCTTTCGATAGATAACGATCGCTGTCACCAATTCAATTTTACCATTTCCCTCTGAATCTGAACCTATGATTAACTTGTATTTTGCTTCTGGTTCTTCTTTGATATAATCAACTATATCTTGGGTGACCTGATCTAAATTCATTTTTCCCTTGGTGGGGCTGTTGAAATTTTTTTTCATATTCTACTTTTCTAGCCGTTTTAATAGCAAAAAAGACTTTAATTTCTGTCTTTATTATATCACAAAAAATTTATTTTACAAATCTAAAAGGCGATTTATTTTGAGGCGACCCAGCCGGCAAATATCAAAACTACTGGCTGCTCTTTATTAATTGAACCCTCTGTTTCTTGAGTGCTAATTATATCTTTGACAGCTTTACTGTCAGGATCAATTGTTTTTAGCCAACCGACAAAATCCATGCCATAAATGGAAAAACCAATTTCTTTTCCATCAGGCGACCAGCCGAGAGAATTAATTTTGCTCTTTTCTTGAAAAAATAGACGATCTTTATTCTTGCCATTTCGATCCATTTTAAAAATCATTGCGTCCATATAATCTGGGTAGCAGCCGCCATTTTTGCAATATATAAATAAACACAACATGCCGATTAACATTATGATTGTTCGGGGAATTGTGGTTACATTTATTTTTTTAATCTTTTTGTTTATGCCTTCAGTCTCAAGTTCTTTCTGGATTTTAACCGATTTGGCTGCCCTGGTTTATTTGACTGTTTATCTGATTATGTTTTCGGCGGCGATTAAATTGCGTCATTCTGAACCCAATACTCCTCGACCCTATAAAGTTCCTGGCGGCAAAACAGGAATGTGGTTTTTCGCCGGTTTGGGAATTTTCGCCTGTCTGGCGGCAATGACCTTAGGTCTGGTGCCACCACCGGCCCAATTGCCAACAGGTAGCCTTTTGTTTTATGAAAGTTTCCTGATTATCGGATTTTTGGTGATACTTTTCATCCCCTTTATTATCTTTCGTCTTAGAAAACCTTCTTGGAAGAAAAATGTTGAATAAAATCTTCCTCTCCTTTGAGTATGGCGGAATTACTGATTTATTTAAAAATCTTAGAAAAAAACTTATTTGTACTAAATAAAAAATCCCACCTGTTGGGTGGGAAAAAGTCAGGGTCGTCTAGCCCCAAGGGGGGTCCCTTTGGGATCAAAGCTGCCTGCCCCGCATCGATTTATCTGGTGCGGGGTTAGAACCTGTTTGATGGGAAATTATGTTAAAATTCCTGAATTAAAAGCTGTTTGAAATAAAAAAAACGGGAGAGATTAGTTTATAGGATAACTCACCCGTTTTAGGATTTATTTTGGATTAAATATTTAGGTAATAATACCCATAGAGCAGCCATTATGCCAGCAAAAAATATTTCTTCAGAGGGAGTATTTAAAAATAAAGGCCAATTAGCATCTAGGTTCCAATATTCTGAAACAAAATCTGGATAGAATAATAATCCAATATTTATTGCTATTATTGTAAAAATACTGAATAACAATGCACATCCTATACTTTTCCAGTTTTCCTTTATATTCACAATCAGTAAAAATCCCCAAATGATCAGAAAAGAATAGTTGAGACAGTTCATGGCGTTCACTTTTGTCATGAATTCAAGGACAAAATAAATGCCGAACCCAATAATTAAGAATACTGCTAATCTTGAAAGAATGATCTTAGATAAGTCAAACTTTTTCTTGATAAACAAACTCCCAAAAACAGCCGCGATTCCCCCCGCTCCAAAACAATATATTAGGGTTTCAATGCTCAGGGGTTCAATTGCTTTAATCAATAACGGCGGGTGGCAATAATCAGGGCGAAAACAAATATCCAAAAAGCCAAAAGGAATTAGTAATAATGATCCGAAAAGCTGTAGTTTTCTAGTTTTTGGGCTAACTAAAAAAAGAACAATCCATGCAAAAATAAAGATTATATCTCCAAGTAAAAAAGCACTCATTTTGCATTCCTCCTCATTTTTAAGATACTAAGTGTAATACTATTATATAGAATAATGAAGATTTAATCAAAAAATCCCACCTGAAATAAGAACCTGCTCGTGTTTCACTCGCAGAACCGAGTTTGCTGCTGTGCGCTACCCCTTCGGGGCTTCCCGACCGGGGTCGGGACTTGCAAGCGATGTAATAAAAAAAGAGGCAATACCGTAATATTTTGAAATAATATTGAGGCATGCCTCAAGCTCAAATACATAGTCTACGCTAAATCTTCTCTGTAAATATCACATAATTTGGCTACACCCGCGAGCAGGGTTAATTGCTGAATTGGAGTATCTGTATTATGAGGAACTAATTCATATCCCCTATCTCTGATTTCGTTCATATTGTCTGGGTCTAAACCACAAGCATCTCCCGGACAATTTAAGGTAATTCTTTGTTTAATTGAAAGTACTCGGGCATTAAGATAATGTCTATTAAATGCAATAGCTTCTTCATCTTTAAACTCATACATAGCAGAATAAGCTTCAAATAGAGCTTCACTCGCTTCAGGGATATCTTCATTTACTTGATATTTTGCCAACCAATCTACTAATGCCTTGGACAAACGAATACTCAATGCTCCACCATATGATTCTTTGCTAGTCTGAAGCTTACAATTTACTAATTGGGGTATTTCATTTTCCCAAATTATTTCCTCACGGAGGCTAAACGCTAAAGCTAAAAATAAAACATTCAAACTGGCGGATAGATTATAAGCTGCCTGCCAATTATATCCTCGTTCAGGTAAACCCTTAAAACCAAATCTGTCTTCTCTTTTGGCTTTACTAATAGTCCAAATTACTCTTGGTAAACTGACCCGAAAAGAAATATACTTATCATCCTCTCCAATTTGTTCAAGTACCTGGCCAAACCCCCAATTAGATTCACCGAATGGAACAAAATCGCTTAAGTCAATATCAGTGCTTAAAATTCGAATAATTGGTGCTTCATTAGTCAATAAACCTAATTGATTCAAAACAGCTCTGTGTACTCTTACAACGATTGCCTTGTTTTCATCATCCCAAGAAATCTCATACCAAGCAGGGATATCTTCACGCATTATATTAAAGTACTCATTCAGTGTAGACATACTTCACCTCCACATCAGGATAGTAAATATTATAATCCAAATAACTTCAAAAATCAATCAAAAATCCCACCTGTTGGGTGGGAAAAAAGTCAGGGTCGTGTAGTCAAAGCTATTAGAACCTATATTATAAATAATTTAGATTATATTAAGATACCTGAGCTAAAAATAAGTTAAAAAAAAGGGGGGCTGAAAACCTCAAAAAATGTCGAATGAGGAGTTAGCCCCTTTAAGAAAAAAGATTCATGAATTAATCTGCGTCTGATGGACTAAGTAAGCCAACGGTTTGGGCCACAACGTGTGGACCTTTAATGACAAGAGGTTCATGATCGGGAGCAATGATTTGTCCTTCCGCAATAGTTATACCATAGTAAGAATGGTCGATTTGGCCAACAAGAGTTAATAATGTCCCAAAGAATTGATGTCTTGTTCCAAGAAATCTCTCCCAGACAATATGTCTTATTGCTGGCCTATTAAGCATTCCACCTCGTCTTAAGTCAGTAATTTCACGACTCGGATCTGAAAATAATACCGCAGGAATATTACCATTTCTTTCAAAAAGAAAAAAGATGAATTGTGCTAATGTATCCATTGTAAATGGTACTGGTACTGTCCAAATATCCCCTTGCCTTACAGGTTCCGTGTTAAATCTTCTTGCATAATAGGTAATTGGAGGAGGGACGAGTGCATCATAAAAGGCTTGTTCGCCGCTATTGAGAAAAACCCGCTTTAGGGTATTCCTAATTTCTACCAAAAATGGTCTTTCATCTGTCCCACCAAAATAGTTACTTCCAGGCATAGGAATTTTTCGACCTCTATCTATAAATAAAACGAATTGTCTCCCAGAGTCTAATAGATAAAAATCCGCTAATGGTTCTTGAGAAGGTTTGGGTAGATGAAGATTATCCCTAAATCTATATACACCACGACTATCAAAGTGAAGATTGGCTAAACCTGCTTTTTCGGGTAATTCATCAATTGTTAATGGTCTAGGTTTTTCTACGGTTGCGGTCATTATACTGATCACTCCTCGCGGTTTTGAAGTCCTACTGACTCAATGCTTCTAATTTCATATTAATACTTAGTAATTAAAAAGTCAACAAAAAATCCCGCTTTTTTAGATGGGGTTTAGCCTCAAAAATGTATGGGTCGTCTGGTCACAGCTGTTAGAACCTATCTTGTGACCAATTTAGATTTTATAAGAAAATCAGAATTTAAATCAACTTATATCCAATTTGAATCAGTTGGATAATTAATATATCATTAAATTATAGGAGATAATATAAAAAAGCTTTTTCAAAAAATTAAAAATTCTAAAAAACCCATTTTAATATTAATTTGTGGCATGCCAGGTTCAAGAAAATCGAGTACTGCTATTCAATTAGCGGCATTATTGAATTGGCAAATTACAATTGGAACAGATGAGGTTAGAGAAGTAATGAGAAAATATGATCATGATCCATTCTTACAAGGTGCGAGCCATAATCGGTGGAAACTTTTAGGTAAAAAAACAAATAAAAATTTTATCTTAGGATTTTTAAAACACTCTCAAATTCTCAAGAAAGGAATTGGGGCTGTTTTAAATAAATCGCAAAAAAATGGAGAAAATTTAATCATTGAAGGTGTACATTTAGCCCCAAATTTATATAAAAATCTTAAAGATTTCAAAAAATTTCATTTTATTCTTATTACTGATTCTTTTAATCAGCATTTAAAAAATATTAAAAATAAAATTGAGCGACGTCATAGAAAACAAAAAGACGAATGGATTAAAAAAGAAAAGGATTTATTAAAAATACAAAATTATTTAATCAAACAAGCTAAAAAATCTAAAAATATTTATATTATTAAAAGTTCTAAACCAAGAGAAAATGCTAAAAAAATTATTAATATTCTTAATAATAAACTTTGATGAAATTAAAAGATTTAGATTATTTTAGAACTAAAGATAACATTTTCTTTTTAGTTAAAGGGTATTATCATCCACCGAAGAGGGTTTTTGCCTATCCAGTATTTTGGCCTGACGAAAAAGGTGATCGCTTGCATCCTTTTTTGAAAAAAAGATTCAAAAAAAATACTTCTGATATTGATAACCAAAGCATATTTAAAATGCACCCTCATTATAAACATAATTTAATACCATATAATATACCTCTCGTCCCATTAAAAGAGATTGTCGAAATTTATCAACCGCAAAATAAAATTAGAGATTTTTTGCAAAACGAAAAAAATACCATTTGGATTAAAATTTTTAAAGCGATAAATGAAATTAGCAAAGTCCCCAAAAAAGATATTGGGATTTTTGGTTCTTATTTAATTAACCTTTCTCAAAATACCCAAAATAAACAGATAAAAGACATTGATTTTGTTATTTATGGAATTAAAAATTATATTAAATTAAAAAATAAGTTCGATGATTTATTAAAATTTCTCAAATATCGACATATTTCTAAAAGACATATAGCTTATCATAAAAAGAAATTTGGATCAAAATTCAATCCAGAAATTAATTCTTTTGAAAAAACGCTTTCAAGAAAATGGTCTGCTATACAAATTAAAAAAGGATTGTTGTCCACCATTCGTTTTGTTTATAAAAATAATGAAATTCCTCCAAACCCAATCATGACTGCTCCCCGAAACAAAATACAAATAATCGGACAAGTAATTAATGATTTTGGTACTAATTTTATGCCAAGAACTTTTTTAATGAAGAAAAATAATAAAATTTATCAAATTGTTACTTATTTTTGGGGGTTTCAGGAAGCAGTTAGAGAAAAAGATCAAGTTTTAATTACTGGAGATCTGCACAAAGATAATCAAACAATAAGTATTGATAGTATCGATCATGGAATTAGAATTCTCAATTGATCTTTCGAAACATAAAGTTTAAATAGCTGTTTCTGCCAGTTTGTTCTTTCCCTATTTTTCTAAAATATAAAAGTTCAAAATTCCTAACCTTTTCTAAAATTTCTTTAAATTGATAACGAGAACGAAATCTAGGTAGACTATATTTATGATCCGGTTTTTTCCACCCCTCTCCTCTTCCTTCAATTAATCCTAAAAATAGTATCCCTTTCTTTTTTAGCATTTGATTAATCTTGTTTATCGCTTCCCATGCTTCTCTTTTGGGCATAGTGGTTAAAGAAGTATAAGACCAGACCCCATCAAAACTATTTTTCGGAAATTTCATTTTATTAATATCCATTTTGATTGTTTTTAAGCCCTTTTTTCTGCAAAGATTTAACATCCCTTCTGAGATATCCAAACATAATGGCTTAAATCCTTTTCGCTTAAAAATCAAACTATCTCGACCAGGTCCACTCCCAAGATCGAGAATCTCTTTTCCAGGTACATTCTCTAAAAATAAGTTGATATCAAATTTTATAAATTGACTGGAAAAAGATTTTGTTCTTTTCTCATAAATTTTTGTGTATTTATTATATAGTTCCTTTTTTAATTTTATTAAATTGATTTTTTTCATAATTTTTTAACTTTAATGTTGGGGTGGCTGATGGGAATTGAACCCACGTCGCTGGCTTCACAGGCCAGAGCTTTACCATTAAGCTACAGCCACCACGTTTTATTTCTTAACACTTATTTCCATGCCGTCAATGCCAAAATCCTGATAGCGAGATTCATAATCGCCTGATTTTTTTACCTCTCTAATATAATCGCGGGATAAATTTTCATAAGTACCAACCCCATTGGCAACAATCATTGCTCCAAGATTTAATTTATCTTCAAATAGTTGTAAATATTCATAATATTCATCTCGGTCACCATCAATGAAGACCATATCCCACTTAGTTTTTAATTTAGGCAAAGTATTAAAAACATTTCCCCCTACCAAGTCAATTTTATCTGTTAGGCCCAATTTCTTAAAAGCGCCTTTAGCGACTTGAATATAATCAAAGTTTTTTTCGCAGGTGTAGATTTTTCCCTCTTTGGGTAGGGCTGATACTAAAAATAAGGTTGAATAACCAATACTGGTACCAATTTCTAAAACATTTTTTGGCTGATGCTCTTCAACTAATTCGCCCAAAAATATCCCCTTGTCGCGACCAATGATTTCTATGTCTTGGAGCAAGGATTCTTTTTCTAATTGATCTAAGGTTTTTTCAAAATCTTCAGGCATTTGACCTCTTTTGTGTAATAGCGCCCTCGGCAGGACTCGAACCTGCGACCTAAAGGTTAGAAACCTTTCGCTCTGTCCACTGAGCTACGAGGGCATAAAGCTAGCTTGATTATACCACAAAATATCAGATATTTAAAGCTTATATCCTTAAAGGTCGAACCGAAAATTTTTCAAAGAGAATAAGATTATTCTTTAGTTTCTGATTGAGACTGTGCTTGAGACTCTGCTTCTTTTTTCTTGCGGCGGGAGATTAAAAACCAAAGCAAGAATACCAACACAGCGATAATAGCAGAACCAAAGAAAGACAAAAGTATCGGATCAGTCCAATTTATTTCAAACTCTTCTAATGGAGGGATTGAAATTTTACCCGCCTTCTTTTTAGAAGCGGTGATGAAAGCTTCATTAGAATTTTCTGACTCGGCGTTGTCTCTGAAAGATCTAGCCATATAAGTATAATCAGTATCTTCGATGACTTTTTCATCAATAAATTCAGTGTTTGTTTTTTCACCTTGGGCGACCTGGCCAAATTCTTCGTCGCCTGTCTTACGGAAAACTTTGTAGCCATCAATGTCTTCGGTGACAGATTCTGTCCAGCTGATTTTTACTGCTATTTCATTAGTTGAGTTGTTAGCCGCTTTAACATCTGTTGGCGGTTTAATCGCAGTGGAAACATTTGCAGAGGGCACGGCACCGTAATTTGTAGTTGTATCAATGCCGGGCTGCTGGGTCTGACCATCGTCGGCTTGTTGCTCGTCCTGTTGTTGCTGCTCATCTCCATCTTCTTCTTGAGTATACCCATAAGTGGCAAATCCAAAATCATAATCTTTATCTTCGCCATCTAAATGCGCGTGGCCGCTGGCACAACAACTCGCTGAACTGCTACGATGCCAGGCTAAATTAGCATTAGCAGCGCCAGTTGTCAAAGAAATCCGATAATTACTATCGCCGGGAGTTAATTCAAGATTATCAAAATCTAAATAAATCAAGGCATAACCATTAGGTTCGCTACGAGAACCGCTACCAATAACACTGGTATTATGAAACAATCTTAAATAAACTGTGCCATCACCATCGCCCTCCATCCATAAACCAATTCGAGTGAGTCGATTTTGAGTCGGG
>SDBU01002585.1_pt1 | contig 23897 bp, 25 predicted proteins | sample 2277071 | NCBI WGS metagenome assembly SDBU01 (sample SAMN10397929, study PRJNA504765) | marine sediment metagenome | isolation source: marine sediment core GS08_GC12, 126 cmbsf | place: Arctic Ocean: Gakkel Ridge, Loki's castle | collected 2008
AAGTCTTGACAACTAGCATATTTAGTGCTAGAATATAGCCATCTGACATTCTAGGTGGAACAATCATGCTAATAAGAACAAGGATTTTTGAATTGCACAATGGCAAATACAAGAACCTGTCTGAGTTAGCCCAGACTATGGGAATATCAGTAAGCCAGATTTATCGAGTGCGTGAAGGCAAGCGCCACATCAATGAAAAATTCATTGTCGGGGCAATAAAAGCCTTCCCCCGACACAAACTCGATGACCTTTTTTATTTTGCCGGCGAGTCGCCAATTGTCACCAATAGGTACCGGCGTCAGAATTCAGCAAGACATAAAGAGCCCTTTTAAAGCCGAGCTGGCTCCGGCTCAATCTTGCGTAGTTTATCCATGCTCTCCAAATAATCAATGTAAAGCACACCGTTTAAATGGTCTATCTCATGCTCCAGAGCTTGAGCTAGAAGCTCATCCGCCTTAATTCGTATCTCCCTCCCATTAGGCTCAAGTCCTTTAACAGTAACTGACTCAGCGCAATTAATCTGCCCAAAATAGCCAGGAATACTAAGGCATTTCTCATTCACCAAGCGTTCACCCCTCCTCCGCGCTACCTCAGGATTAATCAAAGCCATAATCTCTTCCGCGGGTATGCCAATAACAATCACCCGCAATAGAATGCCTAGCTGTGGTGCCGCCAGACCCATCCCACCCGCCGAGTGCATTGTCTCAATCATGTCGCCTATCAGCCTGTGGATTGAACCGTCAATAATCCTGACTCGTTTTGACCTCTGTCTCAATATCGGGTCGGGTACTAGGTGAACAGGAATAACTGCCATCAAACCTTCCCCGTCTGCTATACACTCCCTTTAGGGAGGAGGACTACGAAGCAATAGCTGCATCTATTTACCCTTAGATTTTTGGGGATAAAACCTAGGAAAAACAAGAAGAAGAGATAATACAAGCTCGGTTCTACGAACCCCAGAAATCCTATGAATCCCACAAATCCGACAAAACCCAAAGGATTAAATTTTCGTTCCCTATTATTTATCGCCTCCTTTCTAAACCTTGTGTCCCTTCAATTTGATTTTAGTGGCTATAGACCTACCGGGTCAATGTCTATTGTCCACCCCTGGGGGATAGGTATTTGCGATAGAAAAGCAGAAAGCTCAGAGCCGCGAAGTATGAGCTGCCACCGAAACCTGCCCCGCAGCCGGTGAATAAATGCCGGGGCTAAACCAACTACACTGAGGTCAGCTATTCCTTTTGAGTCTCTTTCCTCAATAAGAAGGTGCTTCAATCTTTCCGCTTCCCGCTGGCAAAGAGCATCATTAGTGTGGCTATAAACAAGGCGAGCTAGCCGGGTGAAGGGAGGATTATGAAGCTGGCGGCGATAGGCGATTTCCCGCTCATAGAAAAGGGCATAGTCGTGTTTAGACGCCGCCTGAATGGCATAGTGCTGTGGGGAGTAGGTCTGAATGATAACCTGCCCACCTAAACTGCCCCGCCCTGCCCTCCCCGCCACCTGGCTCAAGAGCTGAAAGGTTCTTTCCCCGGCCCGAAAGTCGGGCAGGTTTAAGCCAGTATCGGCATTGACTACCCCAACCAGGGTAACCAGGGGTAAATCCAACCCCTTGGCAACCATCTGGGTGCCGATAAGAATATCAGCTTCATGAGCACGAAACTTGCCTAATATCTCCTGGTGTGAATACTTCCCCCGGGTAACATCGCTATCCCAGCGCAGCAACCTGGCTTGCGGAAAAACATAACCGGCTTCTTGCTCCAGCCTTTGAATACCAACGCCCAAAAACTTTATCCGGGGACTCAAGCACCGAGGGCAAACCTGCGGAACTGACATGCGGTGGTTACATTGATGGCAGACCAAAATATCCCCGGCAGAGTGATAGGTGAGAGCAACCTCGCAACGCTTGCATCTAAGAGCAAAGCCACAACTGCGGCACTGAATAAAGGTAGCTGCTCCCCGCCGATTAAAGAATAAAATCACCTGCTCCCTGCTTGCCACCGCTTTAGCTGTTACCTGTAATAAAGAGCGACTAAAAAGGCTCCTGTTCCCCGCCTTGAGCTCATCTCTTAAATCGACCACCTCAACCTGGGGAAGGGCTGCACCTTCACGGGGAGTAACCCGCTCAGAAAGCTCAAGCAGGCGATAGTCTCCCCGCTGAGCATGGTAAAAGGTCTCCACGTCAGGAGTAGCACTGCCGAGAATAACCACCGCTCCGGTTAACTCAGCCAGCTTTATCGCCACATCACGAGCGTGGTAACGTGGCGAGTCAGGCTGTTTATAAGTCCATTCATGCTCCTCATCAATAACGATAAGACCCAGGTCAGGTTGAGGAGCAAAAAGAGCACTCCTGGAACCAATAACTACATCAAATTCCCCGTTTCTTATTCGCTGCCACTCGTCGAATTGCTCACCCAAAGAGAGTCTACTATGAAGAACAGCCACCTTATGTTTAAAGCGTGAAGCAAATCGCTCTATAGTCTGCGGGGTAAGCGCAATTTCTGGAACCAGAACAATACCCCGCTTCCCCAGCCTCACCGCCTCAGCCAGAGCTTGGAGATAGATTTCAGTCTTGCCACTGCCGGTAACCCCGCGGAGCAGAAAAACCGGTGGCGGAGCATAGCCATCTGCCATTTGAAGCAGGCTAGACTGAATAGACTTGAAGGCTGATTCCTGAGCCGTGGTAAGGGTCAGGGGATGAGATGGAATAATACCCTGATAGGAAATCGGCTCACGCCTTACCTCAATATGCTCAATACAGGCTAAACCCTTGTTTATCACCGCCTTAATAACTGGCACCGAGTAGTTCTTCTTAGCTTCGGAAAGAGGCACCAGCTCAGATGCCTGAGACAAAAACTCAAGAAGACCAGCCTGTTTGCCCACCCGCCTTTGCTCACACAGTCTGGCTGCCTCCTGCCGAGCTTCACTGGCCGTCACTACCAGACGCAGGTAAGGCAGCTTCTTCGGTTTTACCTTAACCGGCTCCAGCTCGTAACTTCTGATGACTAGACCCTGTCCTACCAGTTGTGAGACGATACTCTGAGCCTTTTTCTTGCCTAACGCCTTCTCCAGCTCCCTCAGACCAACTTTGCCCTGCCGCCAAACCTGTTGAACAACTTGCCGCTGTCCCTGGGTAAGAGAGGACATCTCTGGCTGGTGAGAGGTCGGAGAGATAAAAGTAACTGCTCTTCGTTCAAATCCTGGGGGTAGCATTAAAGCCACGGCGTCAAAGAGGGGCGATAGATAGTATGTACTTATCCAGCGGGCCAGCAATACATGGGATGGAGATAGCACCGGGCGGGGCTCAATAACACCAACTATTTCTCTGGTTTCCTCCACAGCCGGGTACTCGGTTAGCTCCAAAACGATACCCTGGAGGAGCTTATCACCAAAGGGAACCCATACCGCCAGCCCCACCTCAATATCCAGACCAGAGGGTATAGCATAGCTAAATGTCCGGCGCTGTGCTACTGGCGAATTAACACTAACCTCAGCATACCCCACTGGTTATACCCCAACAAGGTAGCCTAATCCTGCCCCTGTTTCTTTCCCTTAGCTACCCGCTTTTCCTTAATACGAGCTGCCTTACCACTGAGCCCACGCAGGTAATAAAGCTTAGCCCGACGCACCTTTCCATGGCGGACTACTTCTACCTTCTCCACCAGCGGTGAATATAACGGAAAGGTGCGCTCTACCCCTACGCCATAGGCAACACGCCTCACCGTAAAGCTAGTCCCAGCCCCACCACGACGAACCCTAATTACTACCCCTTGAAATAGCTGGGTGCGCTCCCTCTCCCCTTCCACAATTTTGGTACTCACCTTTACCGTATCACCGGGGGCAATCTCGGGAATACTAGGATTTGGTTTAACTTCAATTAGTGATGCAATATTCACTCTATAAGACCCCCTACATTAACTGGACCATTTAAGAGTAGGTTGACGGGCTGATTTTCTCAACCTGTCAACTAACTCCCTTTCCTGCCAACCAAGATTAGCTTTGTCTAATAGCTCCGGGCGACGCTCCAGGGTGCGGATAATACCTTGCTCACGGCGCCACCTGGCGATTTGGGCATGGTCTCCCGAAAGTAGAACCTCAGGCACTGACCAGCCCCTATATACAGCGGGACGAGTGTACTGGGGGTATTCCAACAGCCCGGTAGTATGAGAATCATCCAGTGGTGAAGCCTCCGAACCAAGTACCCCGGGTAGCAGCCTGACCACAGCATCTACTACTACCATAGCCGCTAATTCACCACCACTAAGCACATAGTCGCCAATACTAATCTCGTCAGTAGCCAGGTGCTGGCGAACCCGCTCATCAACCCCTTCATAGTGGCCGCAGATGAGAATTAGATGACTATACCCTGATAGCTCATGAGCAATCTGTTGACAAAAAAGGCGACCCTGCGGAGTAAGCAGAATAACTGGCACCTCACCAACCCCCTGTTTATGAGATATTATTGACTCTACCGCCTCAAAGATAGGTTCGGGCTTGAGTACCATGCCAGCGCCACCACCATAAGCATAGTCATCAACAGTATGATGTTTATCATGAGTATAGTCGCGAATGTTATACAGGTTAATACTAACCAGCTTCCGGTCAACAGCTCGTTGGAAAATACCAAAGCCAAACAGTCCTTGGCATACCTGGGGAAATAGAGCCAAAATATCAATATCCACTAACCTAATCCCTCCCCGTTGTGTGCTCAGTTACCTCCCCTTTAATAATCTCCATAGCATGGGGAATGGCAGGCAATATCACCCCAAGGCACTCCCGAACCGCCTTAGGGCTACCTGGCAGGTTGATAATAAGGCACTTTCCCCTAACCCCGGCCACTGCCCGACTCAGTATAGCCAGTGGCGTGGTAGTAAAGGTCTGCACCCTCATCGCCTCAGTAAAACCGGGCGCAACCTTACCCACTACGGAAAGGGTAGCCTCAGGGGTAACATCACGCTCACCCAGTCCCGTACCACCGCTAGTTAGAATAATATCCAGGCTACCTTCATCCGCCCACTCAGCCAGTTTACCAGCAATAACCTCTACCTCGTCAGGAATAATTTCATATTTGACGACACGACTATCAAGCTGAGAAAGGCTATCCCTGATTGCCTGACCACTCACATCCTGGCGCTGCCCCTGCCACCCCTTATCACTAATAGTAAGTATGCCCAGGTTAAACATAACACCACCGTTTTAGAACAGATTTTATTTTACCACATATAGAGCATATAGCCAAATTAAAGAAATTTAACAAATTTTCTGAAATTTCCTTAAAAGGGTATTGACAAATAGGGTGATTTGTGGTAAAAAGTGGGACAAGGTGGTAAATGAGGGTAAAATAAGGGAAGATGTTTTTTGGTGAATTCGAGTATAAGCTTGATGAAAAAGGCAGGGTGCCAATCCCACCCAGGTTCAGAAGCCCGTTAAAACAGGGAGTGGTATTAACCCCTGGGACAGAAAAGTGCATCAATGCCTACCCCCTATCCGAGTGGGAGAAGCTAGCGTCTGCACTTACCAACGGTGCGGTGACACCCAGCAAATTGAGAAGGCTAAACCGGGCCGTTTTCGCTACTGCCTTTAGAATCGATATTGATGGGCAAGGCAGGATATCCCTACCTGCTTCATTACGAGAGTATGCTGAGATTATGGATGAAGTAGTTATCGCCGGCGTCAATACCTATCTTGAAATTTGGAACAAAGTACACTGGGACTCAGAGAAGGCTATGAGCCAAGAGCAAGCCTGGCAAATTATAGAAAGCTTAGAGAGGCACTAGTGAGTTTACAAATGGCAACTCACACTCACATCCCGGTTCTAGTCGACGAGACTCTTAATGCTCTCCAGGTCCAGCCTGGGGGTCGCTACATTGATTGTACCCTTGGCGCTGGAGGTCATGCCGCTGCTATTTTGGAGCAGAGTTCACCCGGCGGACAGCTACTGGGCATTGATGCTGACCCTGAAGCTGTAAAAATAGCCAGGGCAAGGCTTGAAGCCTATAGTGGCTCAACCCTTCTACTCAACGATAACTTCACTAATCTAGAGGCTATCTGTATCAAATATGATTTCCTGCCGGTGCATGGCATCCTGTTTGACCTCGGGCTCTCCTCTCTTCAACTCAATGATGGTAGTCGTGGTTTCAGCTTCCAGCACGATGCCCCATTAGACATGCGCTTTAGTCCCAGCCAAGAGGTTACCGCCGCCGATATCGTTAACACCTTCGCCGAAAGCAAACTGGCTTACCTTATAAAAACATATGGTGAGGAAAGACAAAGCCGTCAAATTGCCCGCCACATCGCAAACCAACGCCCAATAAAAACTACCCTTCAGCTAGCTCGAACCATAGAGCGGGCCATCGGCGGCAGGCGAGGTAAAATCCACCCGGCGACCAAAACCTTTCAGGCGCTACGAATAGCGGTTAACCATGAACTTGAGCATCTGGAAGTAGCCCTAAAACAGGCAATCAACCTCCTTGGTTTTGAAGGTAGGCTGGTTGTCATTAGCTATCATTCTCTTGAAGACCGCATAGTCAAACAATTCATGCAACAAGAATCAAGGGGCTGTATTTGCCCCCCGGGTACGCCAACCTGTATTTGTGGACATACCGCCCACCTCAAGTTAATCAATAAGAGAGTTATCACCGCCTCCCCGGCGGAGGTCCAACTTAATCCCCGTAGCCGCAGTGCCAAATTGAGAGCAGTTGAACGCATTATTACTAAGGATGGATATTATAAGGCGGCTGAGAAAATGTGTTTCGCGGTAGAGGTTAGAGCTAACGGCTGGAGGAGACCATCCTTACTTAAAAAACTCAGACGGTCGCTAATCTGCGATTCTATTGGCACTTTTTCAACAGTCTATATTAACTAAAATCCCTGAGACAGTGAAAAAAGGGGGTGGTAAAATGTGAAAATTAGTATAGAACTCCAAGGATATCAAAATCTAGCAAAAGGAGGGGGTAAATGAAAAAGCGGATTACTTTAGCTGCCATTGATGTTGGTACCACAAAAATATGCACCACTATAGCTGATATGAATGATGGAGGGGGTATCCGGGTTACCGGCGTGGGTACCACCCCATCCCAGGGATTACACAAAGGTCTAGTGGTCAACATTAATGATGCCAAAGAGTCAATACGCGAGTCGGTGAAGAAAGCCGAGCAAGCCAGCGGCTATAAACTAGAATCAGCCTATGTCGGTGTGACTGGCAGGCATATTACCTCGCTGAATAACCGGGGGGTAGTAGCCATTACCCGTAATGACCGGCTGGTGCGCCCGGACGACCTGAAACGGGTACTTCAAACCGCCCGGAGCCTCAAGGTTCCCAGTGACAGGAAACTGCTCCATGTTATCCCTCGGGGTTACGCCGTCGATGGTCAAACCGGGGTCAAAAATCCGGTAGGAATGCACGGCTTCAGACTAGATGTGGAGACACACATCATTACTGCCGCAGTAACTTCCGTACAGAATCTAGTCAAGTGCATTCGTGGCATTGGCGTAGATATTGACGACCTCATCCTCGAACCTTTAGCCAGCAGTGAGGCAGTATTGACCGAGGATGAAAAGCAGGTAGGGGTTATACTAGCCGATATAGGCGGTGGTACCACAGACGTCGCCGTTTTCAAAGACGGCAGCATCTGGCATACTGCCATTCTACCTGTAGCCGGTTATCAAATCACCAGAGATGTAGCTATCGGCCTGGGACTACCATTTGATGTCGCCGAAGAGATGAAGAAAAAGTATGGAAGCGCTATGCCAGTTTATGAAACTAAGGAAGAAGTCACCAGCAGCATAGCTGAAGATGGACACGGTATCTCCCATAGAGACCTGTGCGACATCATCAGGGCACGGGTAGAGGAGATCATAAGGCTCATCTTATTAGAGATGCCACGCACTGAATATGAAATATTGGTGCCGGCTGGGCTGGTACTCACTGGCGGCAGCTCTAATCTTTCTGGCATAGAAGCACTGGGGCGTGATACACTGCGCCTCCCGGTAAGGGTAGGCACACCTAGCGGCGTCTATGGTATTACCGATATTCTCCATGACCCAGCCTATGCCACCAGTGTTGGTCTCCTGCTCTGGGGAGCAAAGCATGAAGGTAGGCAAAACTGGCAACCTAGTGGATTTAGTTTACGACATTTAATCTCCCGAATTGCGAACCTGTTTCACTAGACAAATAAGCATAAAGAAAGGAGGCGGAAATGGCAAAAACAAGCTTCGTTCCTAACCCAGCCAAGATTAGAGTTATCGGCCTGGGTGGTGGTGGCTGCAATGCTATAACCCGTATGGTCAGGGAGGAAATTCAAGGCGTAGAGTTTATCGCCATGAATACCGATGCTCAGGCCCTGGCCATCACCGAAGCCCCAACCCGTTTCCAGCTTGGAGAGAAGCTCTCCAAAGGATTAGGCGTTGGTGGCGACCATAACCAAGGTCAGAAAGCGGCTGAGGAAAGCCGCGATGAGCTTAAGGAAATCGTCTCTGGGGCTGATATGGTATTTATCACCGCCGGCATGGGCGGCGGTACCGGCACCGGGGCTGCCCCGGTTATTGCCGAAATAGCCAAGCAAGGGGGGTCCCTCACTATTGCCGTAGTCACCAGACCATTCTCCTTTGAAGGTATCCACCGCTGTCAGATAGCCGATGAAGGTATTATCCGCTTACTAGCCAAGGTTGATACTCTTATTATTATCCCAAATGACCGCTTGCTTGACCTCTGTGACCAGAAGACAGCTGTGGATAGTGCCTTTAAGCTAGCTGACGATGTATTGCGCCATGGTGTTCAGTCCATTGCTGAAGTTATCACTGTTCCCGGGATGATTAACCTTGACTTCGCTGACGTCAAGGCGGTGATGAAGGACGCTGGTCCGGCCTGGATGTCCATAGGCAGAGCATCGGGTCAAAATCGAGCTGCAGATGCGGCAAAGGAAGCTCTAGCTAGCCCCTTATTAGATGTTTCCATCGACGGGTCAAAGGGTGTACTATTCAATGTTGTTGGTGGTAGTAGCCTCACCCTGTTTGAGGTTAACGAAGCGGCTGAGGTAATCAAGCAAGCCGTAGACCCCGAGGCTAACATTATCTTCGGGGTAGCTCATGACCCTAGTATGGACAAGGAGATAAGGATTACCCTAATCGCTACTGGCTTCGCTTCTAAGACAGGACTGGCCGGAGCTACCGAAGACGAGCTTACCCAATTCCTTAAGGGCTTGAAGAGCGAGGATGAACTGGATGTTCCTTCATTCCTGCGCCGCCCACTATTCAGCCATCGGCGCCAGGCAATAACTTCAACTACTAAACTGGCTAAAATGCCGTCGCACATTCCAGTTCGCTAAAGCTCCTGGGGAATCTACCAAAAACCCGAGACCAGCCTAAAGGCTGTAGAGCGTTAATGCTCTACAGCCTTCCTGTTCTCACCCTTTCTGTTGTCCACAAGCTAAAATGATACCCCAGGGTGGGGGAGCGTATTAAAGCAATGGTGGTACTTAAGGAGGATACCAGGGGTGTGGGCACCAGCGATTTAATTAAATGGTGTCGGGAAAGGCTTACCCCTTATAAAATTCCAGACTCTATAGAGTTTAGGGATATGTTTCCCAACATTATAGCTCATTTAGAAGGGAAAATTGAAAGAGCGAAGCCCCTTCAAAATAATATTTCCCCCTCATAATAGGAAGAGGTTCATATCATTTCATGGAGAGGGGGATAAAGGGGGTGAGGTAGAAAATAATCTCCTCACATTACTCTCTTGAGCCTGGGGTTAGGGGTAATACCAGGGATTCTGCCCCTCTTAGCTATCGGCTTTCCTTCTATCTCATGCAGGTCAGCGGTAAAATCAATCGGCTTAGCCCCGCTGATGTAGCTGCCGACACCAAAGCCATCAACCGGTGCCCCCTCGTCAGCAAATTGGCTAATCCGCTCTGGATTAATACCACCGCTAACAAGAATCCCAACATGCTTGAAGCCAGCCAAGTCTAATCTGGCTCTGACCTCGTTGACCAGGTCAGCAGTAACTCCACCCCGCTCACCTGGGGTATCAAGCCGAACTGAATTAAGCTTATCCCCAAGCGCCTGAGCCACCAGCAGGCTGTCCTCAGCCTCATCCTTAAAGGTGTCAACCAGAGAGATACGGGACACTCCAGCCGGCATATACTTATCAAAGACAATAGTCGCCTTAACCGTATCTCCCATAATTATAATCAGGGCGTGAGGCATAGTCCCTGATGGTTCAATGCCAGCCAGCCTGGCACCAGCTACACTGGAACAACCAGCACAACCACCGATAATAGCCGAGTAATCCATTATCCCTGCCACCGAAGGATGAACATGGCGGGCACCAAAGCTGATGATGGGTATTCCCCGGGCGGCTTCCACGCACTCTCTGGCTGCCGTTGCCCAACCACTACAGTGTGCCAGAATACCAACTATCGCTGTTTCATACAGCCCATAGCTCTGATAGGGAGCAGTTATACGCAGCACCACTTCTTTCCTGCCCATTGCTTCACCCTCAGCCAGAGCCCATACCTCACGGTTATCCTCAGGCAAAACCTTTGCCAGCAAAGCTTTGACTTCCTCCATGCCGCAGACTATCCCCGCCCGGCTGGAGAATACCTCCATAGTGGCTACCGGGTTAAGCGCCTCGCGACGCAATATATCTATGGTGCGGGCAAAGTAAATATCAGCCGTCTCCCCAGACAGGACAGCCTCACCTGGTTCAAATTTAGGTGGCTTAACCTGACTAACCCGCAAGCTGGTTAGCTTTGCCCCAAGTATCCTCTCCATATGCTCCAGGGCAGAGTGGTGTGCCTTTTCACCAAAAGAGGCAACGCAGTCAACCGGCACCTCCACCTCCCAGTCACGATTTCTGGCATCAGCCACGGTATGCATTACGCAAATATCGGTGCACACACCACAAACAATCAACTTGTCCGGCTTGAGTTGATTCAGCTTAGCCTCAAGCGGGGTATCAAAAAGGGCACTGAAGCGCCTTTTGGGTATTACCTCACCCTGGTACTGGGCTAACTCAGGAATAAGCTCTGCCTCGGCGGTGCCCTCAATGCAGTGAGGGGGAAACATCTTAAACTCAGCATCATCAGGGGCATGATGGTCACAAAGGAAGAATACCGTGGCACCCTGGGCAAGCTCTTGCTCCAAAAGGTGCTGAACAGAGGGGATTATGCGGCGGGCTCTATCCCCACAATACAAGGGATAACCCGCCTCCAGAAAACCCCGGAGCATATCTATAACTAGAACTGCATTAGCCATAGCCTGCCTCCACTTCTAGCTTAGTGTCTGAAATGCCTTACGCCGGTAAAAACCATAGCTATATTGTGCTTATCAGCCGCCTTGATTGATTCCTCATCCCTTATTGAGCCGCCGGGCTGGATAATAGCCGTTACCCCAGCCGCCGCTGCCGCCTCTACCACATCAGGAAATGGGAACATTGCATCCGAAGCCAGAACACTACCCGCAGCCTTGTCTCCAGCCCTTTCTTTAGCTATCTGAGCACTGACAATCCGACTGGGCTGTCCAGCACCCATCCCTAAAAGTGTCTTATCCTTAGCCAGCACAATAGCATTTGACTTTATATGCTTAACCGCCCGCCAGGCGAAGAGCAAGTCTTCTACTTCAGCCCTGGTTGGCTCACGCTTGGTTACCGTCCTAAGATTAACGCTACCCTCAGGCAGAGAATCAGAACTCTGAACAAGCAAGCCGCCCTTTACCCTGCGGAAATCAAGATAGCCCGGTTCAGCCTGACCATAGCCTGGCGGTAGTTCAGCAACAAGGATACGCAAATCCTTCTTGCGCTTTAATAGCTCAAGTGCCTCTGCCTCATACTCTGGAGCAATAACTATCTCATAGAAGACTGGCTTTATTTCCTCAGCCATGGCTAAGGTAACTGTTCTATTTGAAGCAACAATGCCGCCAAAGGCAGCCACCGGGTCACCACTAAACGCCCGCCGGTAGGCTTCAGCAATATCATCGTGACTAGCCAGACCGCAGGTGTTGGTATGCTTAACAATTGCCACTGAGGATGCGGCAAAGTCAGTTACCGCTCCCCAGGTAGCATCAGCATCAAGGATATTGTTAAAGGAAAGCTCCTTACCCCATAGCTGCTCTGCCCAGGTAATACCAGTCTGCCGGTCTTTCCCTACCACCTGCTCGGCATAGAAGACAGCCTGTTGATGAGGATTTTCACCATAGCGAAGTCCGTAGCGCTTCTTCAGGGCAATGGTCATCTCATCAGGAAGAGCCTCTATATCCTGTCTCAGATATTGCGAGATAGCAGTATCATAAACAGCTACATGCTGAAAAGCCTTTTGTGCCAGCCGTTTGCGTTCAGCCAGTTCTATACCTCCTGACCCCAATTTCTCAAGAACCGGCTGGTAATCAGCCGGGTCCACCACCACAATAACGCTGGGGAAATTCTTGGCTGCCGCCCTAATCATGGTCGGCCCACCAATATCAATATTCTCCAGCGCCTCATCAAGGGTAACGCCTTCTTTAGATACAGTCTGGACAAAGGGGTAAAGATTAACCGCTACCAGGTCAATAGTCTTAATGTTATTCTCGGCTAGCTGGGCCATGTGGGCCGGCAGGTTACGCCTGGCCAGAATGCCACCATGAACTGCTGGATGCAGGGTCTTCACCCTGCCATCAAGAATCTCAGGGAACCCGGTAATCTCAGAGACGCTCTTCACCGGCACCCTGGCTTCTGAAAGTGCCTTCTTGGTGCCGCCGGTGCTGAATACCTCAAATCCCAACTGACTCAAACTCTGGGCAAAATCAGCCAGTCCGGTTTTGTCAGACACACTGACAATAGCTCGCATAAAAAACCTCCTATTACTTCATCGAATATGCCTATCATTTTATCGTAGACCAATTAATGTTTTTCTCCTGCCTAAGTTTTTTAGATTTTAGATACGACCACCAAAGAATATCAAAAATCCTTACTTTCGTTAAACTTTTAATATTATTGTGTAGTTGGTTAAAAATCTCGGTTAGATTTTGCCAGTTATCGCCTTCCTTGAAGTTATTATAGTAATCAATAAGAATTTGGCCGGATTGCTTTCCTGTCCATTGTGGTTTAATTTTACGATATTCCTTCTGAAGTGCGTTATCAATAATTGGAATGATTTTGGGATAAAGCGTATGTAGAACCTTTGTAGCTTTTGGTAACCCGATTCCTTCAATTTCCAATAATTTCTTAATGACCTTTTCGTTGAGTTCCTTGATGTGACCGTTTCGGGTTTCATCATGCAATTCTAAAAACCCATCGAGGTTGTACTCAAATATGCGCAAATTCTTTGCATTTTCAGTTACAATCCTGCATTTTGAGAGGAGCTCTTTTTCTATCCGTGCGCCTATACTATTCACATCCTCAACCGTTCTTTTTCTTTCGCTCAGACAGTAATCGTAATTAGCATAAAAGTCGCTTTGGAAGCAATAAGATTCGATTAACGAAATCGGGTGAGACACTTCAAAAGGTATGTTTGAGAATAGCCAGAATTTCATTTTATAGCCTCTTATATATTGCGGCTAGCTACTCGATAACTACCCTCGCCTCCCCCCTCTGTTTAACCACCTCACCAATGATGTGTGCTTCTGGCAGGGCTTGGGTGAGCTGGTCTGCATCGCCAGGTGAGCAAATGATTACCATACCGATGCCCATATTAAATACACGATACATCTCGTCTTGAGCCACATTGCCCCGCTGCTGAATAAGCTGGAAAACAGGCAGCGCAGTCCATGCCTGACTGTGAAGTTGCGCCGCCGTTCCCTGAGGTAAGACTCTGGGCACATTACCAACCAAGCCGCCACCGGTAATATGTGCCATACCCTTGATAATCGGTAGCAGCGGCTTCAACTGATGGTAATAACAGCGGTGAGGCTCAAGAAGCTCCTCACCCAGAGTCCTGCCTAACTCAGGGTAGTAGGTATTTAATACCGGCTGGCTAACGCCAAAGAGCTTGCGCACCAGAGAATAGCCATTGGTATGAAGTCCGCTAGAGGGTAAGCCAATAATGGTGTCACCAACCGTAATCGCCTTTCCGTTAATAACCTTTTCCTTCTCCACCACCCCGATTATAAAGCCCACCAGGTCATAATCCTCCCCGGCATATAGTCCGGGCATCTCTGCCGTTTCACCACCAATAAGAGCACAGCCGACCTCACGGCAGGCCTGAGCCAGCCCCTGAGCAATAGCCTCTACCTGTTCTGGCACCAGCTTGCCCATAGCAATGTAGTCCAGAAAGAAAAGCGGCTCTGCCCCACAGGTAAGTATGTCATTAACACAATGATTAACTATATCAATGCCAATTGTATTGTGCTTACCCAGGGCACAGGCAATCTTCAGCTTGGTACCTACCCCATCCACGCTGGATACCAGAACCGGATGCTTAAACCCCTTAAATTCAAAAAGCCCTCCAAAGAACCCGAGGTCGCTCAAGACCTCAGGGCGGAGGGTAGACCGAGCGTGTTTGGCTATCAGCTCTTTGGCTTTAGCCGCAATACTAATATTAACGCCGGCTGCGGCATAAGTTTCCTTAATCTGCCTGCCTCCTAGGCAAGAATATTCTTCCCTCTAGATTACCAAAGCCATGCTTCAACTGCAAATGATAAAAATGACCAAGTGTCTTAGCTTACCGCTACTTTATGCCAAATGGACTATAATCTTCTGCTGGCGTAGTCTCCAGTCCCAGCTTATCCATCTCAAGCTGAATTGGTATGGGGTAGTCACCAGTAAAACAAGCCATACAAAAGGTATCTCTGGGCAAGGCTACCGCTTTAACCAGTCCATCGATGCTGAGATAACCCAGTGAATCAGCCCCGATAAAATCCCTGATTTCGGGTATAGTTTTCTGAGCAGCAATTAACTCCCAGCGGGTAGCCATATCCACCCCAAAGAAGCAGGGATAGCGGATAGGTGGAGCGCAGATACGCATATGCACCTCTCTAACGCCCGCCCTCCTCAGTAGCTTCACTACCTGAGGAGTGGTAGTACCTCGGACAATACTGTCATCGACCACTACCAGCCGCTTGCCATCAAGCATCTGGGGCAAGGGGTTAAATTTTAGTTTAACGCCAAGGTCTCTAATTCGCTGGTCAGGCTCAATAAAGGTACGCCCAACATAACGGTTCTTAAGTAATCCCTCACCTAGTGGTATGTTAGACCTATGGGAATAGCCAATTCCGGCGGCGGTAGCTGAATCAGGCACACCCATAACCAAATCGGCAGCCACCGGGTGTTCCTCAGCCAACCCCTCCCCCATAGCCAGCCGTGCCGGGTAAAGCAAACGACCATTAATCACGCTATCCGGGCGGGCAAAGTAAATATACTCAAAGATACATACTGCCCTTCTGCCTACCTCCTCCTGGTAGGTATCAATACCATTTTCACTAATAGCGACTATCTCGCCAGGTTCAATCTCCCTGATAAAGCTGGCGCCAATATGGTCAAGGGCACAGCTCTCTGAGGCAATAACCCAGCCACCATTAATAGTCCCCAGGCATAGCGGGCGAACACCAAAGGGGTCACGGACACCAAGCAATTTATCATTGGTCATAATTACCAGCGAATATGCCCCTTGAAGTCGATGCATAGCATACCTTATCCTATCTACCCAGTCTTTCTCATGGGAAGAGAGGATGAGGTTAGCAATAACCTCGGTATCTGTGGAAGTGCGGAAGGTATAGCCCAGCTCAGAGAGCTCTTGATTTAAGTGCTCAGCATTAACAATATTCCCGTTGTGGGCTATGGCAATAGTATTTGAACCCTTACCGACTATTATGGGCTGGGCATTGGCTACCCGACTGGAACCTCTGGTGGAGTAGCGATTATGACCGATGGCAATATCCCCGGTGAGCTGGCTTAACGAATCCTCGCTAAACACCTGGGATACCAGCCCCATCCTGGCATAAACTTGAAGCCTTTTACCATCAGTAGTGGCGATACCGGCACTTTCCTGACCACGGTGCTGAAGAGCAAATAGAGCAAAAAAGGTAAGTCGAGCTACATCCTCATCTGGGGCATAGACGCCAAAAACGCCGCAACTCTCGTGCAAGTTTATCTGCCTCTCAATTCACCCCGACTTACTCTACCACATGAATTATAGACTATTTTCCCTTGATAGGTCAATCGCAGGCATAAGATTTCAGCCAGTCAAAAACAACAGCCATCGCCTGGTCATTCTGCCGCAATCGGTGCCCGGCACCATCAACTATGATTATCTGCTTAGGCTCCCCGGCTTTATCATACAATCTATGGGCATGACTTACCTCTACCGTCTCATCCTGACTGCCATGCACCAGTAGCAAAGGTCTGGGAGCAATCCCAGCTACATATTTAACAGGTCTCACCAGCTTAAAGCCATTAAGCCACTCTTCAGTAGAATTAGGAAAATCTTTATCTCTGATGGCACCAATACTGCGAAAGTGGTCAACAATAGACGAGGGGTTATCAACCCTGGTAAAGAAGGTAAACTCTGCCGGGCAGGCACAGGTCACAACAGATGTTGCTCTTCTGTCCTGCGAGGCTACATATACTGAGACAGCCGCCCCACCACTAAAGCCAAGCAGTGACAAGTGAGACCTGTCAACCTCAGGCAAAGCATATAAATAATCAATGACTGCCTTCAGGTCTCTGGTCCAGCCCAGAATGTCAAGATTGCCGCCGCTAGCCCCGGTTCCCCTGAAGTTAAAAATTAGTACAGCAAAGCCCTCACGGCAAATCCTTTCCGCCAGCAAAGGATAGCCTCTATCACTGGGGTCAGGCAGATGAGCCGGGATACCATGACAAACGCAAACAGTAGGAAACAAGCCCTCATCACCGGGCAAATAAAGTCGCCCGGCAATGCTTACCCCATCTACTTCCAGCGCAACAACCTTAGTGATTATGTCAACTCCAATAGAATGAAAAACTCTCTATTCCCCTTGGCGCCAAGGATGGGTGACGCCACCAGTCCCCTCAATCTGAAACCGTGGGCAATTATCCAGGCAATAAACCGCCCCAGTACCCTGGCATGCACTAGAGGCTGCTTAATCACTCCCCCCTTACCCACCTCCTCCCTTTTAGCCTCGAACTGGGGCTTGATAAGCACTAGCAAATAGCCACTATCCTTGACCAGCCTAGCCACAGATGGTATCACCTTCTCCACCGAGATAAACGACAAATCTATGGTAGCCAAATCCATCTTTTCCGGTAAAGAGATAGGATAGCGGGCATTGACCCTCTCCATAACCACCACCCGTGAATCCCGTCTCAGGTGGTAGTCCAGCTGCCCATAGCCGACATCTATGGCATAAACCCGGCTTGCCCCCCGCTTGAGCAGGCAATCGGTAAAGCCACCAGTTGACGCCCCAATATCAGCCACCACCCTGTCAGAGACGTCAAGCTTGAACTGATTAAGAGCATAGTCAAGCTTAATCCCACCGCGACTAACAAAGGGAGGCGGCTCAATTATAGTTATTGCCGCCTCGTCAGCTACCAGACTTCCTGATTTAATGACAGCCTTCCCATCCACCACCACCTCCCCAGCCATAATTAATGCCTGAGCCTTAGCCCGGCTCTCCACCAGTCCCCTGTCCACGAGCAAGCTATCAATCCGCCGCTTGGTCACTGCTTAAATACTGTTCAGCCCCCACTCAGGGTCGGAGTTTAGCGCCGCCTCAGTTTTGCTGAGTACCCCTTACCTTCTAGATCAGCAATAAGTTGGGCAACATCTTCGCTATCCACATGAATTATAACATCCTTCTTGGCTGCCTCGGGCGGGGCGAGAAGATGGAGTGCAGTAATCTTCAAACCACGCTTATTTACGGTTGAAATTACTTCCTCTAATACCTTACCTTCACCACCCCCAGTAACCTCAATACGAGCGCCAGGTTCACCCAGACCAAGAACCGGGTTCACAATCTTGTAGAAGAAGTCATTGGTAGTAGATATGCCAACTACCCTACCATCCTCAACCACCACTAGAGCCCCAACCTTATTACTCTGAGCCACAGCTAGCGCCTCTTCTGCCGTCATATCAGGTGGGACAGTTACCACATTCCCCTCCATAATTTCCTTTACCGGGGTCTTATCCAGCAGATAGCTCAATTCCCAAACAGTAAGGGATGTGGCTTTAGATGGAGACACCTTCTCCAGTCGGCGTTCAGTTACTATGCCAACCAGCTTACCCTTATCCACCACCGGCAAGCGACCGATTCTATGTGCCTGCATAATCCTTTTGGCGTCGGCGATACTGGTACTACTGGGGATAGTAACCACATTGGTTGTCATGATATCGCGAACATACATTTTCCGCCTCCTCCTCAAAGAATATTATTTTTACCACTGGACAAACATCGGCATGACGACATGGATATAGTTATCCACCCCTACCGGGCGGACAACACCCGGGCTTGATGGATTGGTCGTTTCCAGGGCTACCTGTGCCTCACGAAGCACACTAAGCACATCGGTCAGATACTTGCCATTGAAGGCAATCTTTGCCTCCTCACCGTCAACAATAGCGTCAATGTCACCGACATCATCGCCTATCTCCTCAGAACGGGCGGAAACTGTCATCTTGCCCGGGGTTAGTTCCCCACCCGGGGCTATCAACAGACGGACAATACCACTGCCATCACGGGCAAAGATAGAAGCTGTTCTGGTCGCCCTCAAGAACTCGGCAACATCAACTACCGCCCGGGTATTATAGCTCTGGGGAATAAGCTGGGCATAATTGGGGAAGGTGCCCGGCACCAGCTGAGACACCAGTTCAGTATTCTTCAGGCGAAATAGAGCCTGACTCTTATTGGGATTTACCGTTATCTCGACTGCCTCTTCCTGGTCAGCCATAAGCCGATTTAACTCATTCAGGGTTCGGGCGGGAATAATTACCTCGGTCTTCTGGCTAACCGGGACAGCAAGAGGTAACTTATACACAGCTAGTCTAAAGCCATCAGCCGCTGCCAGCGTCAGTAAATCGCCGTCAAACTGAGCATCAACACCGGTGAGCACCGGGCGAGACTCCTCGGTGGCAGCAGCAAATACAACCTGGCTAATTCCCTGGCGAAGGGCTTCTACCTCAACCTTGGTGGTAATACCCTCGTCAACCTTGGGTATGGGTGGAAAATCCTTGGCATCAACCCCGCTGATTCGCGCCTCAAACCGGGCACACTTCAGCTCCAGCGTCTTTGTCCGAGGGGAAAGGCCAATATCAACCCTATCGCTGGGTAAAGAGCTAATAAACTCGGTGAGTAGACGGGCAGGAACGGTAATTGCCCCTTCCTCCTCTACCTTGGCACCAATCCAGCAGCTAATAGCCATCTCCAGATTGGTAGCAACCAGTTTAAGACGGGACTGGTCAGTGGCTAAGAGGACATTATTGGTTATAGGCAAGGTAGTTCTGGTAGCTACTGCCCTCCCCACCACACTAAGCCCCCGATTTAGGTTCTCCTGAAGACATGATAACTTCATAATACACCCCCAAAATTATACTACCGGTAGTGGTGTAGTATATACCAATAATCAATTTTACTCAAGAGCTACTACTCCACTTTTACCACCACTTTTTCTGATTAGTCGGATGCCGTCGATTCTTATCCCCCGGTCTACTGCCTTACACATATCGTAGATGGTCAAGGCGGTAACCGCAGTAGCCGTAAGCGCCTCCATCTCCACTCCAGTCTTACCTACACTTTTTACCGTAGAGGTAATCTCTACCGTGCTATTAGCCTCGTCCAGACTGAACTCAACCTTAATATCTCCGATAAGAATCGGATGACACAGGGGTATTATATTAGGCGTTTGCTTGGCAGCCATGATGCCGGCTAGCTGGGCTACAGCCAGAACATCACCTTTTGCCATAGCGCCCCTCTTTACGAGGTCAAGAGTAGAAGCCTGCATCCTGACCATGCCTTTGACTACTGCCTCACGCTGGGTATCAGCCTTCTCAGTAACATCTACCATCCTGGGGCGACCTGACTCATCTATATGGGTCAGCCCCTCAGCTACTACAGTTTTTGGAACTCCCTTTTTCTCCGGCAGCACCGGCGGTAGCCTTTCGCCCTGACTGGCTAAATTGGTAGCCAGGGAATGAGCTTCCTTGTGAAAGTTTTTAGTATTCCGCTCAATCCACTCCCAGCGCACCTTCCGCTGGCTAACCACCTCATCTAACTGCTCCCACAGGTCACGATTGGCACGCCTTTGCCAGCCTCGGGTCATACAACCAAAAAGGTACTGGCTATCGGTATATATAACCACTTCGGCACCTTGCCGAGTGTGCAAGATACCTTCCAGAGCCGCGGTAATCTCCATACGGTTACTAGTGGTGTTTTTGACCATGCCTGAGAAAACACGCTTTTGACCATCTTCAACAATAACCGCTCCCCAGCCTCCCTGGCGTAGAACCGGGTTATAAGCCCCATCAGTGTATATCTCAGCCACCTTTTGCCCCAAGCTGCTTATCTACCTCACCCCCTTTAATCCCCCTCTCCATGAAATGATATGAAATCTTCCTATTATGAGGGGGAAGATTGTTTTTGAAGGGGTAAAGCCCCTTCAATCTACCCTCAAACAAACTTTCAACCCCCTACTTGAGAAAATGGTCGGTCTTTGGGCGTATAGCCCTCGGCAAGGTGATGACGCAGCGGCTTTTTGGCAACTGCCTCTTCAATCAGTTGTTTCAGTCCGGCTGAAGATACGCCACTGCGCAGGGGTTGCTTCAGGTCTACTTCATCATCAGCTAATAAACAAGGGCGGAGCTTGCCATCAGCGGTAAGGCGCAGTCGATTGCAATGGAAGCAGAAATGCTCACTAACCGGCGTAATAAAGCCAATGGTGCCCCTGGCATAAGGGAAACGAAAGTACTTGGCTGGTCCGTTACCGATGCTGGGCAGGCAGGGCTCCAGTTCACCCAGCAAGTCAAGGCGCCGCCTCATCTCACTGGCTGAAACAAATTGTAGATTTGTAGGCTTCTCACCAGAAATGGGCATAAACTCAATAAAGCGCACATGCCACTCCTCATTAATAGTCTTAGTCGCAAAATCAAGGAGTTCATCATCGTTAATACCAGACATAACCACCATGTTAATCTTAGCCGGGTTAAGCCCAACCGACCTGGCGACCTCAATGCCTTTCAGCACATCGCTGAGACTTCTGCCCCGAGTAATAAACTCAAATCTCTCCGGCTTGAGTGTATCCAAGCTTACATTAACCCGGTGTAAGCCGGCTGATTTTAGCTCAGCAGCATAGCCACTGAGCAGGGTCCCGTTTGTGGTCAGAGAAATATCATCTATAGCCTCTATGTGCGCCAGCATCTGGATTAATTTAGGTAGCCCTGACCGCACCAGAGGTTCACCCCCGGTAATCCTTACCTTATTTATCCCTAGCTCAGCGGCGGCTCGGACTACAGTGTAGATTTCCTCATAGGTAAGAATATCCCGGTGAGACATCAGGTGAACACCATCGGTTGGCATGCAGTAAATACAGCGCAGATTGCAGCGGTCAGTTACCGAGATACGCAGATAATTTATTGGTCGCTGGAAGGAATCAGAAAGTCCAGTCATAGATAATATTTCCCCTCATGATTTTATATAGCATATTTACCACCGCTTAGCCTACCTAGCACCTGATATACCTTGCTGGCTGCCTGCCCCCGATGACTAACCTGATTTTTCACCTCCAGGGGCAACTCAGCCATAGTCTTCCCTAGATGAGGGAGGTAGAAGACTGGGTCATAGCCAAAGCCCTGCTCCCCTCTCGGCTCTAAGGTGATAAAGCCCTCACACTCACCGAAGCAAAGCTCCACCTCACCATCAGGTGTAGCTATGGCAATAACACACCGGAAGCGCGCCGACCGCTCCGACCCCGGCACCCCCTTGAGCTTTGCCAACAGGTAGTTGACCCTGTCCTTATCTGAAGCACCCTCACCAGCATAGCGAGCTGATAGCTGACCCGGCTCACCACCCAGGGCATCAACCTCCAGCCCTGAATCATCAGCCAGAGCTAACAACTGGCTTTCAGCAGCTAGAGCCGTTGCCTTCAACCTAGCATTCTCCTCCAGGCTTTTACCTACCTCGCTAACTGTAGTATTGATACCCTGTTCAGCCAGAGTAACCAACTCATAGGGTAGGTTCCGTAATAGACTCCTATATTCACGCACTTTAGCTTGATTACCTGTCGCCAGCAGGAGTTTAGCCATGCCATCTAATTAAAGGTCGGTAAACCTTCCTTCTAGTTTTTTCATCACCTGAGGCATAGTGGTGTATTCCATTTCCTCCAGGGGCAAACGGTGTGGCTCAAAAGGACCGTGGCGACGCATGAAATCAGCGACATCATTTGCCTGCTGGCGGGCGTTATCAAAGGACTTATCAGCAAACATATCACGAGGTCCCACCAGCATGCCTCCAGAAAGCTGGAAGCCAGCCGCCGTCACCCTGGGCGGACCGTCAAAGCGGGTGGGAGTGCTATCCGCAATAGCTACCGGCATCAGGGGACCATGATGCGAGCCCCGCATCCAGCCCTCTACTAGTAAGGGCAAGGTGAATGGTTCCAGCACCTCGCCTACCGCCGGAAAGCTACCCTGAGAGCGAACAATACACACCGGGTCATCCTTACCCACATAGCGGCCGGCGATTAAAGCCAGACGCTGAGTGGAAGATACGGCGGCTATTTCGTTGCTTTCCCGATGATAGACTGCCTTTATCATATAGCGTGAAGGGGCACCGATGAAGATAAGCAGGTCATAAATCTCCTCGGGAGCATTGAAGGTTACTTTCTTGCTCTTCTTTATATCGTGCACCTCAAAGCTAAAGCCGGCGTGCATGTTGCCGGCAATAACCAACCCGATAGTATTAAACGGGTCAGCAAACATCTTATATAGCGGCATATTCCATGCCCCAGATGACGTTTTATCTGCCATAAACACAATTACAGGCTCGGACCCCCGCTCCTCAAATTCCATCTCAGCCACCCCAGGGCCCATCCCCTTGACATTGCCCGAAAAAGCATCAGCCAGCAAATCCTGTCCGGCACCATGAAGCTTCAACTTTTTAGCTACTTCAGTGCAGTCAATAAAGGTATCCCAGGCTAATTTGTGGATTCTTTCGCTGTCGGTACCGTGCTGGTGAGTCATAATTAGCTGCAGGTCATCACCACACTTGGTTACATGATAGTCAACCAGTAGCCCCTCCTTTTTAGCCTTAGCCATACACTCCTCACCTTTGGCTATGACATCAGGATGGGACTCAGAATGCCCCACATAACCACCAATATCAGCCTTGATTACACTCAGTGTGATATTCATAATTTCCTCCTTCTCCGAGTTTGATTAATATTCAATCCCCCTGCGCGCCTTTATTCCCTCGTCATAGGGATGCTTAATCTTCAGCATCTCGGTAACCAGGTCTGCCAGTTGAACTAGCCTGGTATCAGCCTTACGACCGGTAAGGACAAGTTCCACATTCTGTGGCTTATCATTAATCAGCTTAATCACCTCATCCAATTCAACCAGCTTCCAGGCTACAGCGATATTCACTTCATCCAGCACTATCAGGTCATAGCTACCGCTGAGCATAGCCTCACGAGCGGCGGCTAAAGCCTGCCTTGCCTGCTCTTTTTCCTCTGGTTTAACATTTTCTGGATTAACGAATTCCCTGCTGCCAAAGCTAGCCATAGTAACATTAGGTAGCTCAGACAGAATCCGGCGCTCACCATAGGGGTAATCACCCTTCATAAAGTAAACGATATAAACTCTCAGCCCATGACCCAGGGCTCGCAGCACCACCCCCAGGGCGGCTGAAGTCTTACCCTTCCCATCACCGGTAAAGGCCTGAGCCAGACCCTGGCTCTGGGGTGCTGGCGACGCGAAACTGTGCACTGTCTTCTCTGTCAATAAATGCTCTAACTAAAGACTACGACTATATAG
>SDBU01002586.1_pt1 | contig 23891 bp, 27 predicted proteins | sample 2277071 | NCBI WGS metagenome assembly SDBU01 (sample SAMN10397929, study PRJNA504765) | marine sediment metagenome | isolation source: marine sediment core GS08_GC12, 126 cmbsf | place: Arctic Ocean: Gakkel Ridge, Loki's castle | collected 2008
TTATGGTGGTAGTGCCGAGGGTCGCGTAAGTACTATGGCAGGCAGATGGGCAGATACAGATGCGATAGATACGATACTGTTATATCTCTCTGCTGGCAACTTCGACACCGGCGCCACCTTCATTTTGGGCGTGGTAGATGAGCGGTATCTGGTAGAGGAACAGTTAGTGGCGGTAGCTGGTGCGATAGACTTTCAGAATATACCTGCTGACGGGCATGACCTTGTGGTGATTGGATATTCGCAGAGCGATGCGGCGGTCGTTGAAGATGAGATACAGCATGAAATTAATAACGATGCTCACGCTGCCGTTTATCCAACGCAGGAAATGACGGGCAGGGCATTAGTAACGGCAACGGCACAACCCAATTTTGAAATTGGAATGACATCGGGCGATAACGCTGCTGCCGAAGAATTTGGTGCTTTGCTCGCCACCTATTCGCAGTATGCAGAAGGTACAAATCAGGTACACTATACTTCTCTATCTGGCTATCACGAATCGACAATTCCTACTTCCGAAGTCCGCGCAATGTCGGGCAGGTGGGGTAATATTGCGGCAATAACACGCCTTGAATATTATCCGGCCACAGCCCCGAATCAATTCCTGCCCGGTACCCTATTCTCCCTCTACCGTGTCCCCCGCTACGTCATAGACAGGCAGGAACTAACGGTGGCTACCCCCACAATCACCTTTAACAATATCCCGCAGGGTTATCAGGCGTTGCAGTTGAATGTTTATGCCCGAAGTAGTGATGCAATACCGATAAGTGATGATGTTGCGATAACGCTGAATACTGATGCTGGGCCGCCGACTTTTGATTGGCAATATTTGGAAGGTAGTGGTATTGGCGTACCAACTGCCGCAAGAAGTGCTGCCTCAAATGTCCTTATGGCAATAACCGCCGGCGGTGAAGGTGCTAATGAATTCGGTGGCGGTATAACAACATTCAATCAATATACTAATACACTCGGCCATAAGCACTTTATGACGATATCCGGCACGAATGAAAATCAGGTAATATTGCGGTCAAGCCGCTGGGAGAATACGGATGCGATAACTCGTATAGACCTTGACCCTGTAAATGGTGTTAATTTCATAGCAGGTTCCGTCTTTGAGCTAGTCGGCCTCATGCCCACAAAGGTACTGGATATAGACATTGACGGCGAAATCAAGGGGATTGCGGACGGGAACTTTGACGTGAATGACACCGCCGATGATTGGCTGTGGGGAGAGAATAACGTCACGCCGTACTCTGGCAACTACACGCATACGGTCGCCGATGTCACGCATGCGTGGTATGAGCCGAACACTTATGTCGTGGGGACTACGCTGGTGGATAGGAGTTATTATGGGGTGGATTTTGATGGGGATAGCGGGCTTATAACAGTTACCGATGATGCGGCAATCCAGAACATCTTTGATGGTGGGGGGAGTTTTGAGTGTTGGATAAATGCTAGGAGCGACGGGGAAGTGAATGAGGGCTTCCTTTTACTTAAAGTTTGGTTTTTGCAAACAAGAGAAGAAGCGGCTGGTAAAGTTAAGCTACGCTTAACAATTCCCTTTTCTGGCGTTGATGGCATTTGGACTACTACTGCCACAGAGTTAGATATAAATACTTGGACATATTTAGTATTAACATATAATAATAGTGATGTAACAAATAACCCTATTTTATATATTGATGGTTCATCTATTGCTTTGACGCAAGATTCTATACCAACTGGGATAAGAACTACTGACATAGGTTCTAATTTAATCATTGGCAATCATGGAGCAGACATTAGAACATTAGATGGCCGTGAGGATGAGATAAGATTATATACCAGAATATTAGGGCAACCAGAAGTAACGGCTAACTATAACGCTGGGGTAGGAAGTTATACGCCATCGGACACAACGAGTTTAGTTGGATGGTGGCATATGGAACTGGGAGCAGGCGCGGCGGTAACTGATTCCAGCGGCAATGGCAATAATGGTGTGATTACCAATGCAACATGGGCAAATGGCCACGTCCCCCGTCCCGCAGGAAACTCCGGCACCAACGACGGCACGATAGTATGGGGCAGCAATCCCGTGGGCGTGTCGGTCACTCTTGGCCCGTTGGCGGCTTATGCTGCGCCTGCGTTTGTTCCGGGCGAACTGGTAACGCCGGATGTCGCGGGTGGTTTGAACATCCTGTGGTCGGAGGGCGACACAGCGTATGAGGGTCAGGGCAACCTGTTCTACTCGTTCGCGCAGGCCATGGCGACGGACACGAATACGCCTATTCAGTTCTTTTGGGGCGTGCTGTGCCTGATATTCATTTTAGGCACTATGATTGGCGTGGCAAGGTTTGCGCCGGGAAATCTCGCGGGTGTCGCATTCGCTGGAGTGGGTGCGATGGCCTGCTGCATTTCGATGGCATTCATCCCTTGGTGGTTTATGCTGATACCGGCGGCGGGTGCGCTGGGACTGATGGCGATGGAGAGAAGCCCTAGTATGTAGAAGGAGAAGAACAATTAATAAACTTATAGTCAGTTTCATGCTGTTTTACCTCGTTAATGTAATATTCGGCGCGGTCATGGAGGGTGGCGGCGGAATAGCCGCAACGCAACTCACGCAAGACTTGACGGCGGGCGGCGTGACCATGAACGTCAGGAACACCACAGGCTTTTTGAAGGCGGGCTATGTCCGCATGGGCGATGAGTTGGTGCGCTACAGCAACAAAGCAACAACGACATTCACCGTAGCGACCGGAGGCCGTGGCTGGGACGGAACCGAGGCGGGCGTGCATTACGCAGGCAAGAAGGTTTACAGCCCCGGAGCGAGTGTAATAAACTCGGCGCTCGGCTTCAATGTAATGTCCACGGGCGCAACCACGGCGACCATAAACATACCGATATTCGTATGGTCATTCTTCTTCAATACAGTGCCGAAGCTGATTACGTGGGATTTCCCGCATTTCAAAACCATACCCGAACTCGCATTGTTAAGATACGTGTTCCTTGCCATTTCTGTGGGCTTGGTAATATATATGGTGAGGGACTGGGTGGCGGCGTTCGGCGGTGTGCTGATGAGGGCTTTTGTGAGGTAATAAAATATTTTGCAAATGGCTTGTTGACATACCGTAATCAGGTAGTATAATGGTAGTGATGGGCGTTAGGGAACGGCAGAAAGAACGGCGACGGGTTGCAAGTGTTGGCGATAGGCACATATACTATTGGATAAAGGCCATCGTAGATGGGAGGCTATATTGTGCGGGTCCATGGGTTACTAAAGAGGAAGCATGGCAGGCGGGGTTTCGTACACTAGATGTAAATTACGAAGTGGTAGAATTACAGACCAAAAATCAGAATGAGGCCACTAGAATGCTTAAATATTCGTATTTAGAAGAGACGCGTAATGTAAGAAAGAGCACACGGAATGCGCGACATACATTAGGTGCAAAAAATGGTAGCTAAATTAGATTTGCCTATAGAGGATATCATCCATCAATATATAGGTTATGGCATAAGCTGCTATGAATTGGCAGGCAGATATGGTTGCAGTACGGGTACTGTCAAAAGACGGTTGTTAGCTGCGGGTGTTGGAGTTCGGAACTGTAAAGGGGCGCAAAATACTAATTATACTTTAATAAAAAAGAAGGATTGTGCGAAAAAGTTAAATTTACCAGTTGAGGAAATAATAACTTCATACGTTGATTGTGGTATTGGCCGTAGGGAATTAGGTAGAAAATATGGGTGTACACAAGCCCCCATTCTACGCATATTGAAGGATAATGATGTTATCATTAGAAATAATGATGAGGCTCACAATACAGCACATTTTAGGTTATTGATTAAGAAGCCGAAGCTAATGCTTCCTGAATTTGATATAATACTGGATTATACCGAGAAAGGTATGGGGACAAAAGATTTGGCCCAGAAGTATAAGTGTAATCACGTCACAATAAAAAGAGTCTTGACTAGAAATGGTTATGCCGTGAGGACTGCGGAGGAAGCAAGGAATACCCTGTATTCAATTGCCAAAAGGAGAAGGGATAGAATCATCTTACCTATTGATAATATAATTGAGTCTTATATTGAAGATGGCATAGGCATGAAGGAAATAGCTACAATTTATGGATGTAGTGATGGTGCCATAAAAAGACGGCTTTTAAAAAATAAAGTGGTGGTACGCAGTAATAAGGAAACAGGGGTGACATCACATACCCGAAATAAATTGAAGAGAATAAATAGAAAACAATTGCAATTGGAAAGCAATGAAATTAGGCGAAAGTATGTAGAATTAGGCCAAAGTGCCAAGGATATTGCTGTAGAATGTTTATGTGATGGGGCCACCATAATAAAAAGATTAGGCGAAATGGGTATTGAAATTAGGGATGCCAAAGAAGCTATGAAAATGCCAAAAACTGCCGAAAAAATTAGGCTAGCCATATTACATAGAAAGAAGGTGGATTTTGTGGGCAAAAATAATCCTTTCTATGGGAAGTCGCATACGCCTGATGTTAAGGCAAAATTGCGGTTAAACACAATAAGGCAATGGTCTAATGCTGAGAAGCGCGATAACATGAGGAAAGGGCGAGAAAGGTGGCGCAAATCATTAACACAAGAAGAGAAAGATGATTATGCTAGAAGAAGATTATGCGGTTTACGTTGGAGAATAAATAAATCGGAGTCGTATCTTTATTCGTTATTACATTTTATCTATCCAAATGATTGGAAGTTTGTAGGGAATGGGCAATTTATAATAGGCGGTAAATGCCCCGACTTTATAAATGTAAACGGCAAGAAACAAATAATAGAATTATTCGGCGATTATTGGCATAGGAACGATAATGGGAATAAAAGGAAGGGGTTGTTTGCTGAATACGGTTATTCGACTTTGATAATATGGGAAAGTGAACTTAGAAAACCGCAAAGGTTAATCAAGAAGATAACTGAATTTGCGGAAGAGAAAGTGGAGGCTAGTTATGACAGGCGCTGAAATATGGATGATGCGGCTTTTGGTTATGTTCGGGGCGGCTATTGGCGTGTTTTTCGTGTTAATATTCTTGCGCGCCAAGTTTGCGCGTGATGTTCACGGGCATGTGTATTGCCTGTTTTGGTCGCGTGAGGGAAACCTGAAGTGGAAACGTCTGCCAGTGTCGGAGAACGGGACGATAATATTGCAGGGAAAGAAAAAGCGTCGCCCGAAGATGTTTATGGTAGCCGACCACACAACCGGAACGTATGACTATCCCGGCGGTATGCCGAAATTTCTACAGAGCAAGATAAAGGCGTGCGTATATGATGAGGACTGCTGGGAGCCGTTGCTTAACCGCACGGGCAAGCTCATTCTTGACCCGCAGCGCCTCCACAATCTTTACAATCAGGCATGGTCGGCCATCGGAGCGGAAAAAGGTGCTGACGAGTTGAGGGAACGCGAGCAACTGCAAGGGAAACAGGCAAGGGCAGGAGGTATGGGGGCGTTCAAGGTTATAGTCATAGTTTTGATAGTCGCGGGGCTATGCGCGGGCGGATATTATCTGTTCACGCAGATTGACTTTCTGAAGGCCGCGGCAGGAGTGGGTTAAAATGGAGAGAAGGCTAAATAGAAGCAATTTGGGGAAAAAAGAGGACGTTGAAGCAGGGGGCAATGGGGATAAAGAAAAGTCCTTGGGCGAGCGCTTCGACAGTTTGGTGGAGTACACGTTCAACACTCCGCGAGACCGGATGCCGGAGATGACCAACCTGCCACTCGACCAAGTGCGACCGCAGTCTATGAATCATATGTATGCCAAGGAGGTAAAGTTGCTTGAGATGCTGATAATCGATGCGCAGGATATAATGAACGGTAGCTTTGCGGCGTACCATCCCGATTCACCGGCTCCGGTTGACGTTGACTTGTGGGAGCAGGAATTCAAGGCAGGATTAAACGAACTACTTTCCGATGAGTACCAGTACCGCTATTATCAGTTGCGGCGTAGCATAGGCGGCGACCACAAGTTTAACGCATTTGAGGCTGCCGAAAAACAGATAGAGGCGCAGAACCAGATGCCCACCGAGGAGGATTTCCTATCAAGGTTGAAGCAGCAGTGATATGGACATAAATTGGCCAAGGATAAAAGAGCGGGACAGGGAATTCCGCATCAATCGCCCGGAGATGTTCGATAAGCCGCCGGAGGGATTGTATGGCTTCGAGATTAATCCTGACTTGACCGAGGAAGAGGTCAATGATGCATTTTTCTGGAAGGATTTTATGCGTGGAATATGGCTTGTGACAGGACCGCCCGGTTCCGGCAAGGACGCTTTGGTGAACATGGTTGCTTATAAGATGAAGCACTACTTCGGCAAGACGCCATTATTGGATTATCGCCCCTGTGAGCCATTTGGGTACTATGAGTTCTTCGACACGAGGCTATTTGTGAATGAGGTGCAGAAGATAGCAAACTCAGCAAAGGTTCAGGTTCACGACAGCAAGAACAAGGATGAGTCCTATGATTTGATTGAGGATATGGCGTCGAAGTGGGCGGAGGACAACCGAAAACTGTTGCGAAACTCGGTGCTGGTACTCGATGAGTTTCCGCGATATATGGAGAAACGGCATCCGCACAAGCCGATTACCATTTTGCTGTCACATCTTTTCACAATATGGCGGCATCTGGGCATACTGATTATAGGCATAGCGACGCGCACCGACTATCTTGACCAGCGAGCTTTCAAGGAATTGTCAATGGAGGTGCGTTGCACATGGTTAGCATCGATACCGGATACTTTTATGGCGGTACTCTACCCTCGTAAGTTTGTGCAGGCGACAGGCGTGACAGAGATTATAGGGACACCGACACCGCTGATAATCGATATAGCCAAGCCGCGCGATATGCTTAACGGCTTGGCTTGGAAGGATTTGTTTAATACGGAGAACGATGTGGCGCTTGATGTGCCGCGTAGTTTGAGGAGGGAGCAGTAATGGTGAGGTTTTTGGGTATCGGAAAGCCGAAGGTCAGCGCTGAAACCACTATCGGGCTGACCGAATTGGGAAAGAGGGAGGCGGAAAAGTGGGCGAGCCAAGGTCGGCGATTTTTGATGCTGTCGAAACTTAATGAGCGGCCTATGACTGTAAGCGAGTTGAGCGATGAGTGCGGTTGCGATGTGCGAGAGGCGGAGGTGGTAGTGGATAAGTTGATTAAAAGTGGCTACGTGAGAACCATAGGTGGCAACGGCGAATGACAACAGCACAGGCGATAATGCTGGTTGGGATTGGCATGATAGGCGTTGCCCTGATGGTGGCAGGATATGCGTTCAGGCGTCCGGCGGTTGCAATAGCAGCGGGCATCATGTTTACGGTGTCGGCGATACAGGCTTACATATTGTCGGCTGGTCCGTGGGATGCTATGTATGCCACCTTTTGGGGTAGTATCCTGTTATTCGTAATAGCGATACTGGAAGGTATCACGTTGAGGCCGAAGCCTGAAGATTTGACCGAAGAGGAACGGGCGCAGGATGATACCGAGACGGATTACGTGCCGGAAACCGATTATGATAGGTGGCGCGAGAAGACGAATCGGCGACGCGAACGGCGAGATTCAAGGCGCACTCCATCAAGCCATAACGGTAATGGCAAGGGCGACGAATTTTCCAGAACTGGGAGGTTTTAGTGCCGTTCATAATAAAGTATAAGACGCCCAACGGCAACACCGAGCATCACGGCTACTACGACACGAAGCCGGAGGCCGAGCGCGAGTTGGTGCGGCTGAAGAAGAGATATCCCACGTGGAAGCTGGAATTGAAGCGGGTGTATAGCACATCACACCACACGGAACATAGCTATTGGAGTGGCCCGGCGAGATATGTTGCCATTGTGGTGGCATTCCTGCTGGTTCTGATTATTGCTTCGGAGTTCCTGATACCCGCGGTATTATCTGGTTCGTTGAGTGGTTGCATAGATAGGCTCGGGAGATACGGATACATAGTACTCGGTCAGGGCGGCGAGGTGAACGTGCGGTTCATCGACGAGACGGGAGCGTCCTATGGCATAAGGGAGATTGATAACAAGCCGAGATTCTCTGCATCTCCATATCTATACGATATAGCCGAGGGCATAGTTCCCGACCATTTGGCGATAAGGAAGTTTGGCTTCAACAGTGCGGTCGGTGCGACGGAGGAGACAATCTGGGAGCAAAGCTCACTTTACACGTATTTGGCTGGTGCAGCAACATTGACGATATCTAGCGACGATAACGATGATGATGGTGCTCCGGTCGGAAATGGCGCAAGGACGGTTCAGATATACGGGCTTGACACGAACTATGACGAGATAAATGAGGTGGTCACGCTGGACGGCCAGAATCCTGTAAACACGGGCACCCAGTACCTGCGCATATACAGGATGATAGTTAGGAGCGTCGGCACGACGGGTAGCAACGAGGGTACGGTATATACTGGGACAGGTCTGGTGGTTGGAGGGGTGCCTGCTAACGTATATGCAAGCATGACGCCGGGTATGAATCAGACACTGATGGCGATATTTACGATTCCGAGGGACCATACGGGCTATTTGGTGGACATATACTCCTCTAGCGCGATAGCCAACAAAGCGACGCAGGTTTTTCTTTACATCAGGCCGTTCGGTGAGGGCTTTCAGGTGAAGCAGACCTATCACATAAATCAATGGGGAATCGCAAGGGAATTTCCGATTCCGTTGCCAATAGAGGCGCGGAGTGATATAGAGATAAGAGCACTGGCTGCAGGTGGTGGTGGCGCAGTTGCGGCGAACTTCGATGTTTGGTACGAAAAATAAGGGGATAGAGATAATGAACTTGACGGCGGCGCAGAACTTCACCGTGCGGAACGCCAATGTAGCGGTGAATAGGGTAGGGCAATAAAATGAGGGTGACAAAGGCGCAGGCGAGACGCATAGGTAACAAACTAAAGGTCAAATGGGGCAAGGTGGACTTGGAGCAGTTCAGGCTCGGTCTTCAGGCGGAACTTGAACACCGCGATGTGACGAAGGGCAATCTGACATTGACGGGCAAAATCGCGCTGGCGCACCTGCGGGAGTTCCCCGACTACTATACTAGACTGAAAAGGATGGAGCGGAAAGGTTAATGGCTGAAACTGTCGAGCAGATGATAAAGGACAAGCCGTGGGAGAAAGTTGATGGTTGGCAGTTCCTTATGCACTGCAACAAGCCGTTCTGCAACTATCCGCCAGAGGTCAAGCGGGCTTTTATGGAAGCGCAGGATAAGGCGGATAATGACGAGAAGATGACCGATGCGGTTTACAGGGATGCCTTCGACAAAATCTATTACGGCAGTCGGTATGAGGAGCGCAGAGCATACGAGGCGGCGACGGAAAGTTATCCGAAACTGTCGTGGTGGAGGCGGTTGATAAAGAAAAGGCCGATATGGGAAGACGTGCCGCAAAAACGACGTGCTACAATCTAGCAGTTAAAAATCAGGATTAATGGTAAGGAGGTAATGGGTAATGGCAATAAAACAAAGGATAAAAATGGGGGTCAATTATTGGAGAGCACTGGGAGCTGTTTATCGGGCAATATGGGTGATAGCGAAGAAGCGTCCTATGGCATTGGTTAAGGCAACGCCTGAAGAGGATGCAAAATATAGAAAAATGAAGGCGGACATACAAAAGCGGTACGGCCTATCCATTGGCGAAGCAAAGAAAGTAATAAATGAGGCTAAAAAGCAGGTGGAAAGGGACATAAAATAGCGGTGATATATGAACATACTAAAGACACTGGAGTTCGACGGCAAGAAATACACGCTGGTTCCTGCCGGTGCAAGGTCAAAGCGTGCCGCCCAGACATTGGCCAATGACCTACGGCGCAAGGGCTGGAAAGCCCGCACGGTTGGCAATAGTAAAATAGGCTGGTTCGTGTATAAGCGATGAAGAAGGTCAGGAAGTCGGCATTCACGCAGAAGGAGATTGCCCGATGGCGGGCAAAAGGTTATCATCTGCATTCTTGCTGGAAGTGCGGTAGGGAGTGGTTTAGTGGGAATGGCAAAACGTATTTGCCAGCAAAAAAGGTGTATCGGTATATATGCCGTCCATGCAAGGAAAAGATGGGGTTATGAAAACCGTAGCCGTAATCCCCGCATACAATGAGGAAAAGACCATAGCCGAGATAGTGGCTATGACTAAAAAGTATTGCGACTATGTGGTTGTTAGTGATGATAAGTCGCAAGACCTCACGGTTTATGAGGCTAACACGCACGGCGCGGCGGTGGTAATCAACACGGATGGTGGTAGGGGGGCGGGTGGAGCAACAAGGCGTGGGCTGAATGAAAGCGTTAAGCATAATCCCGATGCCGTCATTACCCTTGACGGCGACGGACAGCACAATCCCGGCGAGATGCTATTATTATTGGAGCCGATAAGGCGCGGTGAGGCGGATATAGCAATCGGTTCAAGGTTTATCTATCCGCCCAATGGGAACATGCCGAAATACCGCGCCTTTGGAATAAAAACGGTGAATTGGCTGGTAAACGTCTTTGCGCCGTTGAAGTTTACCGATACTTTGTGTTGTTATCGGGCGTTCACACGCGAGGCAGTTGCGGCTTTGCCCATAGAGGACAATGGGTTTGGTTTCGGAACTGAAATGCTCATCAAGGCACGCAAGAAGGGATTGCGCATCAAGGAAGTGCCGATAACCAGCCTATACCATGAGGATTTCTGGCAGAACTCCACACTTAATCCTTTGAGGCACGGGCTGTCGCTGGTGTGGGCGACGATTAAGTGGAGGCTTCGTTGCGCGTTTTGATATTCGCCGCCTACTACCTACCGCACATTGGCGGCTACACATTAGGCACCCACGAAGTCGCAAAAGGTCTTGTAGGGCGTGGCCATGAGGTTGATGTAATCACCTGCAACACCACGAAGCAAGAAATCAGTGAGGAAATCGATGGCGTTATGGTATTTCGTGTTCCTTGCTGGAATATGCTCGGAGGGCAATATCCAATACCAAGACCGTGTACGTTGTTGTTTTGGCTGCTGTTCCAACGCTATGATATTGTGAGCACACAGACGCGTTTCTTTCTAACATCCTTGATGGGCGCGATTTACGCGAAGCTAAAGCGGATACCGCACGTACATACGGAGCGTGGTGCTTCGCATAGTGCCTCAAGCGGCAGGACGACCGATTTGCTCGGCAGGATATGCGACCACACGATAGGCGCGATGGTTGTTAGGATGGCCATCGCTCAGGTAGGCGTATGCTATGCGTCATGTAGATTTATGGGGCACTTGGGAGCCCGGAGTGCCGAAAGGATACCGAACGGCGTCTATGCCATGTTTTTTGACCACGCGGCAAACGGCAACGGCAAGGTGGTGGTGTTCGCCGGGCGGCTCGTTTACGGCAAGGGTGTGCAGGACTTGATATTCTCTTTCGGCTACGTGAAGTCAAGGATGCCATTGGCTAGGCTGGTGGTTGTCGGAGACGGCAATTATAGGGGCGAACTTGAGTATATGGCTGGTGGTATTGCTGAATTCATAGGCGAGAAGTCGCCCGAAGAACTGGCGGATATCCTGTCGTCTTGCACGGTGTTCGTCCATCCATCTTACACGGAGGGGATGCCGTCGTCGGTTATGGAGGCGTCGGCGGTCGGCCTGCCGGTTGTGGCGTCCGATGTGGGCGGAACAGGGGAACTTATCGAGCATGGCACTACCGGATATCTTGTAAAGTCCGGCGACACGTGCGGTCTGGAGAGAAGGATTGTGCAATTATTGGGTGACGGCTCTTTGGCTGGAAGGATGGGTAAGTCCGGTCGTGCGAAGATGTGGGCGGAATACAGGTGGCCGGCAATCATTGACAAATATGAGGAACTGTTTAAGGAAATTACGAAGCATTAAGGCCGATGCGGTATTCGCAACACTCGCGGTCGCTTTCGGCCTATTTTTTTTATGGTACTCGATATTCGAGGTAAGGCATCCTGCTTATATAGTCGCCGCCGCAATGGCGTTATTGACCTCGGTGGCTTACCTTGCCTTGCGTGGCAAGATTAAAGAATTGCACTTCCTTGATGCCGGTTATAGCTGGCGGCTTGATATTGCATATTGGCTCGTGTTCGCTGGCGCGATACTGTCTTACATATTCCGGCCCCTGCCTTACGAGCGACCACTGTGGTTCTTCGCGCTTGTCGCCATGGCCTGCGGCATAATCACCTTGAAGCTGATATGGCGCGAGCCGCAGGGTCGAGGACGTCTGCTATGCTTGCTGCAGGTGATATCGCTCGGGCTTCTGCTCGCTTGGTCCGTGACGCTGATGTACCCGACTCTTGTCGGGCAAGACCCGGTGTTTCATAGGTATTTGACCCTGAGTATGATGAACAACAACTTTGTGGACTGGCAGACGATGCCATTAATGCACATAATAATCGCCTTCACCATGAAACTCTACGGCATAGATTACAGGATTGCGACGATGCTGTCCGTGTCGCTCGCCAGCATAGTGCTGGATGCGGTGTTCATATACCTTATAGGCAGGCGTTTGGTTAATGCCAGAGTTGGGTTGTTGGCGGCTCTATTGCTCACGGTGTCTAATTGGCACGTGTTCTTTGCCTATTGGACGATACAAAACACGCTGGCGTTGACATTGATGTTGGCAAGTGCGTGGTCGTTTTTGGAGTGGAGGCATAGCGGGGGCAGGAAGCTCATCGCATTTTCGTCTATTACTATGCTGTTGATGCTGATAACGCACCCGCTAGGCACGATATGGCTTGGGATGTTCTTGACGGTGGCTTTCACCGTGTATTGGTGGCGGTCGCGCAAGTTCCCGGTCGCAATTGCCGTGGCGGTTGTCCTGTACTCCGGCGCCGTTCTTGCTTGGTGGGGCCTATTCACAGGGCACCTTGGTACGCTTTTCTATTTCATTCTCCTACGATTCGACCCAGTGCTATTGGAGATGGAGGCGACTTGGCAGGTCGTTGGTGGGGCATCTCTACCTTCTGTACCTTCGGAGATGGTTGCGACTTGGACGGAGACGATTTCGAGTCATCCGTGGCAGTTGCTTTATGGTGGATTGGGAATGTTCCTGCTGTTCTGCCTTGGCGCCTTCGGCTCTTTTGCCTTATTGAGGATGCGCGATGTCAAATGCGCGGTATTATCGGTGACGGGTATGATGGTACTCTCCATAGGCATTATTCCTACGATGGTCGGCATGGCCGTGCTTGAAAACCGATGGTGGTACTTTGCCGAGGCACTATTGGCTATACCTGCGGCACTTTGCATCTTTTATATCGCAAAGATAAAGGAATGGCTTGCTTATATTGCGGTCAGTTTCTTGTCGCTCTTGCTAGTTTTGGGGTTGCCTGCGAACGCAGACAACGGTGCATTGGCCGAGGACTTGATAGTTCGGTACGCCCTGACGCACGAGGAGATAGAGGCAGCGGAGTATGCGCTGGACAACTACGGTGGAACAATCGGCATGGACGCTTACTATGTGGTGACGATTGGCAATATGCTTGAGGATGAGAAGTATAGGCTGGTAGATATCACTCAATCGTTGCTACATGCAGACTTCACGGATACCGGGGCGGCTGTGCTGGTCGTCCGCAACGAGGTCGCAAGTAATCCGTTCGGGTTTGGTGAGGGCAAGATATACCGGCTAAACTACGTGACGTACACCACGCTGCTTGAGCAGGGATTTGAGCCGATTTTTATTAATGATGGTGCAATTGTCTACAAAAAGTATTGATAATATAGTAATGTGGTAGTATAATAATAGTAGATGTTAAAGTTTATATTGATATTGGCTGTCTTTTTCCTTTGGGGTAGTTTCTTTAGTGCTTGGGCTAGTATGCCTGTATATGAGTGGTGCGAAGATGGCTATGACAACAAAGGTAACTTTTGGATTGCACATTGTGCATCACCAACCAATTGGGATAAATGGCTGAACACAGAAAAGTGGCAAGATTGGGAACAATGGCTAGAAATTAATGGCTAATAAAAAGAAACCGACAAAGCAATTAAATATGCCCATTCCCGCAGACCTCTACGATTGGATGGCCCTTGAGGCCAAAAAAGATGAGCGTAGCCTTGCCAGTTTTGTCCGTTGGACGTTTCGGCGACTACGGGAGGCGGTCAATTGCAAGTAAACCTATTGACTTCGTATTTCGGCGGACCCTACCAGTGGGGTTGTGATTTGGCAAAGGCGCTGCGTGAGAACGAATACAGCGTAAACCATATAAACGCGTTTCCGAAGCGGTTCGCCGGAATGTTCGCGCAGGACGCAGATATAGTTCACACGACCATACCCTTCCCTATCAAGTTGTGGAAAAAGCCGATGGTGGTCACAGTTCAGGGCGACTACACGGAGGAAAAGAATATCCTGCAACGGTATTATCCGAAACTGGTGGAACAAGGCAATGCCCTGACCACTTCCAGTCGGTACATAAAGGACAAGCTATCGCTTGACCGGGCGGTGGTGATACCGAACGCCGTGTTTCCAGAGCGGTTCAAGGTGGCGGCGCACGGAACCAGAAAGACGTTGAACTTAGCCACGATAATGAACTTCTACATAAAGGGCAAGGTCAAGGGACTAATCGATATGATAGGGATTATGAAAGATAGTGGCGTGCGCGACTTCCAGCACATAATAGTCGGTGACGGTCCGTATAGGCCATGGGTTGAGGAGACGGTCGAGAAAAGCGGTCTGAACATAAAGCTGTCGGGAATGCTGGATGATGTGAGCCTTGTGCTATCGAATAGCGACATATTCCTTTATATGTCTTATCAGGATAGCTTTCCGAACGTTATAGCGGAGGCCATGACCAGCGGGCTACCTGTGCTCACTAACAGATTTGCGAGCGTCGAGGACATAATAACCCACGGTAAAGACGGGCTGATAGCCGATGACCCGGATGATTTTGCCATGCAGTTCGCAGAGCTTTCAAAGCGGGTGACAATGAGGCGCAGGCTGGGCGAGGAGGCGATAGGCACGGTCGAGCGGAACTTCAACTGGCATTCGGTGGTACTGCGGTTTATGGAGATATATGAGGGATTGAGGAAAAATAAATAGCGTTATTTTTGAAGGCAGAAGATGAAAACAGCAGAAGAACAAATAAAAGAGGATTACGTAAAATCGTGGCACCATCCTCAGAAGGATATGAACTTCAGCCTTTCTGATATTGATGGCACTAATGGGCAGGCATACGGCGATAAAGACCGTGATGGTAAGACGTTACTTAATGGTCAAACAAAAACATTTCCTGATTGCCACGGCAAGATTAGGAATGGCATCATTTACCACAATATCAATAATATGTGGTGGGTGATTGCGAGCGAGACTGAAAGGCTCAACATCCCCAGCTTTGCCTTTTTTGATGATACCTTGAGACAGAAAATTGCTAGAAGTATCCCGAAGATTAAAGTAAGTATATCGATAGGGAAATAACTGACATTAATTAATAGAATTATGAAAAACATAGCAGTAATAGGTTGCGGACGCTGGGGGCAGAACTTGGTGCGGAACTTTGCAGAGTTGGGTGTGGTGGCATCCATATGCGATTCAGACTATGACTTGGTGGGCAAAACTTGGTTGAAGTATTTGTCATCGGATGTTGCTGGCCATACGGATTATCGCAAGGTACTGGCTGACGATAATATCAAGGGCGTGGTCGTAGCGACTCCCTCCGACACGCATTACCGAATAGCCAAAGAGGCGCTGTTGGCGGGCAAGGACGTGTTCGTTGAAAAGCCGATGGCACTTTCGGTTGAAGAGGGTGCGGAACTGGTGAAAATCGCCACAGATAATAACCGGATATTGCTGGTCGGGCATCTGCTGGAGTATCATCCCGCCGTAGTGAAACTGAAGGACATAGTCGATGACGGATTGCTCGGGCGGATAAATTACATATCATCCACGAGGCTTGACTTCGGCACGGTTCAAAAAGGAAGCGATATACTCTGGACGTTCGCGCCGCACGACATAGATACGATACTGCTTTTGGTCGGGCATATGCCGGTCAGCGCGTCCACGCACGGCGGCGATTACATACAGGACGGCGTGGCGGACGTGGCGTTCACGACTCTTGATTTTGCGGGCGGTATGAAAGCCCTGCTGTTCTTGAGCTGGCTTTATCCCCACAAGGAGCGGAAATTGGTGGTAATCGGCGATAGGGGAATGGCGGTGTTTGATGATGTCGGAACGCAAAAGCTGACTCTTTATCGGCAGGCCGTAGAATGGAAACATGGCATGCCTGTGTTGAATCCGATGGAAGGCGAGGTGGTCGAGGTTGATATGGTCGAGCCGTTGCGTCTGGAGTGCGAGGATTTCGTGAAGTGCATGGAAACGAGGCAGCAACCGAAGGTATCGCTGTCTAGGGCTCTTCAGGCGCTTGAACTGCTTGTCGCCTGCCAGAAATCGATGAACGAGAACGGCAAGTCCGTGTCTATACCGATGAAGGTGGCGGGCTATTACGCGCATGAGTCGGCGGTGATTGATGCGGGTGCTATCATCGGAAAAGGAACGTGTGTGTGGCACTTCTCGCACATATCAGAAGGCGCAGTAATCGGCGAGAACTGTGTAATCGGGCAGAACTGCTACGTGGCACCGAACGTGAAAATCGGCAACGGAGTGAAGATACAAAACAATGTGTCGGTTTTTGAGGGCGTGACGCTTGAAGACGATGTGTTCTGCGGCCCATCGTGCGTTTTCACGAATGACAAGCATCCTGACGCTAATATTGATAACCGGGCAAGGTGGTTAAAAACGCTTGTAAAGGAAAATGCGGTTATCGGCGCGAATGCCACAATAATATGCGGAGTGACGATAGGCAGTGGAGCTCTGGTGGGTGCTGGCGCGGTTGTTACGAAGGATGTGGCAGATAATGCGGTGGTATATGGCAATTCAGCAAAACGGAGGCAGCAAAGATGAAACATAAGCCTATTGAATATGAAAATGACCTTACTTGCCATCTTATCTTATATTCCAAAGGGCATTACAAAAAAACTAATGATATTTTGAGTGACTTGAAACAGCTAATGACTAATCGTGCTGCTTTGCCTGAAAATTATATTCGAGATACAGATGTTTATACTTTTGTAAGCGAATGTTTTGTTGATAGTTGCACCAAAAGAGATGTCCAGACATTACTCAGATGCTTTTATAGCAAACCGTGGGGACTTGGCGTAGGGCAAGCTACATTAGAAGAAATGGTATCCCATATGATTGGTATGATGGCCTGTATTCAGATTTACGAAAGTGTGTATCCTTGGTATTCCAATTATCTACCCAAGTCTCGCAGAGAAAACACTAGAAAACTGGTAGAACTCGTAAAACTAGAAGAACCCGACCCTAGATATTTGCCCATACCAAAACCGAATGAAAAGTCATTATCTCCAGCCCTCGCCATTAAATAGGCCGGTAGTAGATATGTTAGATTTAACGCATAGCAAAGTTATGGTTACGGGTAGCGATGGCTTCATAGGGAGCAACCTTGTGGCTGAACTGAGAAGACGCAAGGCGCAAGTCGCGTGCGTGGACAAGGATAGTGGCGTTGATATTACAGACCGCTCCTCGTTTTATGCCGTTATGGAAGGCGTGAAATATCTATTTCATATGGCGGTGCTACCCTATGGACCCTGTTCGCTGTTTCCGCGCGAGTGCGTGAACGTGAACATAATCGGCACGATGAATGTCATAGAGGCGGCGTGCGATGACAAAGTGAAAAAGGTGGTTTACAGTTCGGCCTCCGCCGTCTACGGCGATTCCGAATTTATCGTGGATGAAAGGCATCCGTTGAACGTGGGGTCGCTATACGGCGCGAGCAAGTTGATGGGCGAGTTGATGGTGCGAAATCTCTGCGAGAAGAACGGCGTGGATTACATCATATTAAGGTACATGAACGTCTATGGACAGGGGCAGAAGAATGGGCTTATTCCGGTGATGCTGAACGGCATAAACAAGGGAACTCCCCCGACCATTTACGGAGACGGGTCGCAGTCGTTTGATTTCGTGCATGTCGATGACGTGGTACAGGCGAACATATTGGCGGCGGAAAGCAGGGTCACGGGTGAGGCTTTTAACATCGGAGGAGATGACGAGAGAACGATTAAAGAGGTCGTCGATATGATGTTGGAGATGGCGCACTCGGGCTTGATGCCGATATACAAGCCGGTGGAGGGATTGCAGGTGAAACGGCGGGTCGGTAGTAGCCAGAAGGCGAGGGGTATGCTGGGCTATAATCCGAAGGTCGAGTTTAATGAGGGCATAAAGGAGTTAATGAGGTAATGAGATATATTAAGAATTTGTGCTGGTTTTTGGTTTTAGTCTGGCTCACTACCGTTGCTTTTAATTCTGTATATGAGATATATGCGGTGGGTGGTTTTTGGCGATTAGCAGCTTGGATTATGGTATTAACTGGAATTTCCCTCTGGGTAGTTGGGCTTCGGTTAGCTTTTTCAGTTATAAAAAAAGTTGCTAAAAGAGATACAATCGAAGAAACAAAAGGTGATGAAAAATGGCCACCAGCCAAAACAGAATGATACCAAATAAAACCTGCGATGGGAGTTGATATATGGCTGAAGAAAAGGATGTACAGAGGTATGTTTTAAGGCGTAGTGGTGGTGGAATAATCAAGAGGGGTTGGACTTACGATTTTAATAGGCGAGCTTGTGAGGAAAGGGCTTGGAATCCCGATGCTACCATTGAGAAGGTAGGAAGAAAAACGACGCTTAAAGAGGCGGAGGAATGGGAGAGGAAACACGGTGGTGCAAAAAAGATAAACGCCGCGCAAATAGTGGCTATAAAACCGAAAGGGGATTACCGCGAGATTATTCAGATTAACGTCCCTGTGCGTTTTTTCTGGAATCCCGACAAGACCTTTGATGGCATTGAGTTCGGTCCTTTCAAAGAGGGCTTGACGCCGTGGGAAGAGGACATGATGAACCAATGCTTGAATGCAATAAAACCTGCGATGGGAGAGAAAGATGATGAAGATTCCGATAATGAAACCATATCTGGGCAGTGAGGAGGTTGAGGCGGTAAAAGAGGTTCTAGAATCCGGCTGGCTTGTGCAGGGTCCAAAGGTGGCGGAGTTTGAGGAGTCGGTAAAACATTTGACAGGTGCGGAATATGCGAAGGCATGTTCTAGCTGCACTACGGCACTTCATATGGCACTATTGGCTCTGGGTATAGGCAAGGGCGACAAGGTGATAGTTCCAGCCTATACCTTTGTGGCGACGCCGAACGCCGTTGAGTATGTCGGCGCGGAACCAGTATTTGCCGATATTGATATTCGGACATTCAATATTGATACGGAGTACACAAGAACGATTGAACGTGCAAAGTGCAATGCGATTATCCCTGTTCACTTATTTGGGCTATGTGCCGATATGGATAAGGTATTATCTTTATCCAAAAATTTATATGTAATAGAGGATGCGGCTTGTTCATTAGGAGCCGAATCGCCTTTGGGGAAGGCTGGTGCTATTTCTGATTGTGGGTGTTTTAGCTTTCATCCACGGAAATCAGTAACCACCGGCGAGGGTGGTATGGTCACTACGAATAATAAGGGGACAGCCGACAAGGTTCACGCCCTGCGGGACTTCGGCTTCGAGGTCACGGACATTGAGCGCCATACCAAAGGGTCGTCAATGCTTCCCGAGGTCAAGGTACTCGGCTATAATTTTCGCATGTCGGACATACAGGCGGCAATCGGCGTGGTGCAGATGCGGAAATACCAGTTCATAGTCGGTGAGCGCATGAGGCGTGCTGAGATTTACAATCAGGAATTGAAGGGTGTGGAATGGCTGCAGATACCGCATGTGCCTCCGGGCTACAAGCACATCTACCAATCATATTGTGTGCTGGTGGATACTGCGGAGTTGCGTGAAAGAGTCATGGCTGAATTAAAAGACAAGGGTATAGCCACGCGCGGTGGCACTCATGCCTGCCATATACTGGAATACTATGCCAAAAAGTATGGTTTGCGACCGGAAGATTACCCGAATACGCTCGCCGTTGATGGTCGGTTAATGACCATACCGCTATATGCGCAGATGACCAACGAAGAGCAGGAGTACGTGATTGAGGCGATAAAGGGGATTAAACTATGAAAATGTCGCTGATTCAATACTTGGCCTGCCCGGAATGCGGTGAGAAGGTGTATCTGGAAGGTTGCGAAAAGAGGGGCGATGACATATGGAGAGGGGCATTGCGTTGCCATGGTCATACCCATTTATATCATATCGTAGATGGCGTCCCCGATTTCGTTCCGAGCGACACCGTGGCTTCGCAGATGCAGGTCGGTGAGAGTTACAGCCAGAAATGGAAACTGGCGCCGGATTACGGCTTTACCGAAGTGACCGAGCGGTTTCAGCGCGAGTGGTACTTGCAGAAGTTTGGCTGGCGCACGCTGGGCAATCTGGCAGCGTTCCTGCGGACGAAAAGGCACATATTGGATGCCGGGTGTGGGTTGGGTCGTGACCTAAAACTATACGGCGAGAACACGAAGGGGCAGGTATTCGGCGTCGATATAAGCGATAGCACGAAAATCGCGCATGAAAAGCTGTGGGGCTTGGATAACGTACACATAGTGAAGGCCGATATGATGCACTTGCCGTTCGCCGTTGGCTTCTTTGATTTCATAGTAAGCGACCAAGCACTGCACCATACGCCGGACACGCACGCGGCGTTCCAGAACTTTGTGCGGTACTTGGGAAGGCGCGGGCAGATAGCGGTCTACGTCTACAAGAAGAAGAACGCAACGCGCGAATATGCTGACGATTTGATAAGGCGGTACACCACGGAGATGAGTTACGCGGACTGCATGATATTCGCCCATGCCTGCGCAACGTTCGGGATGGAGATATCGAAACTGAACCTTGACCTGCAGCGCGAGATATATTGGGATGTGTTCAAGTGCTTCTGGAATGAGGAGTACGAGTCCAAGATAAACGCAATGATAAACCTTGACTGGTATCATCCGAAGTACGCGTGGCGACATACGCCGGAAGAGGTAAGAGATTGGTTTAGCGAGGCGAGGCTGAAGGAGTTGAGCTTTGATATTTGTCCGAGCGGAATAAGCGTAAGGGGGTATAAGCGATGAATAGGATTATAAAGGCAATCAAGTCTCCGATGCCCGAAAGGATAAAGAATAAAATGAGTTGGATGCTAAACATATTATGCTTTGTGCTTCTGGTTGCCGTATCCGTTATGTTTAGCTTAGTCGGTTATTATAGACCACCAGAAGAAGCACGGGCATTTTTTATCATAGTCTTCATAGGTGGCTTTTGTGGTGGCGTGGCTTATCTTTCCTTGTTTTACATTATTGAACAAGCCGTAAAAAGCATAAGGAATAAGCGCAAGAAGGTATAAACGATGGGTAGTAAAAAGTTTGGCAGATTATTATTGGTTGGTGTGTTCTTGCCCTATTTAAGCATTTGGGGATTGTTGGTTTGGGCGATATTAAATAGTGGTTGGAAGTTCTCAACAGGATTGATAATAATGAATTCTGTTTTTATAGTTATCTTGTCGCTCAATTTAATTTATGGTTGGAGAAAAGGACACATTCGTTCATTATGGAAGGGGCAATAATGAAAGAGCAGCTATTAAGCGGTGAAAAGGCAATCGGCATATGGGGCATCGGCTACATCGGCTTCTCGTCAATGGCGTATTTCGCCAGCCGGGGTGTCAGGTGCATCGGCACGGATGTTGACGAGGCGAAGGTTGACAGCCTAAATAGAGGCGAACTGCCGATAAGGAACATCGAGTACTGGCTGGGCTTCGACACGAAGCCGCTGGTAAAGTCGGGAATGATGTCGGCGACCGCCGATTGGCACCAACTTATAAGCGAGGACATCGCCGTTCATTTAGTTTGCATACCCACGGAAAAGAACGATGCGCCGTACAACGGCATACTTGAAGACGTAATTGAGAAACTATCCGATTACGATGCCGACCTGCTTGAACCGCCCCCACTCATTATCATAGAGTCAACATTGACCCCGAACACAACCGAGAAGGTAATAATACCAGCGTTCAAGCGCAATGGCTTGGAAGTCGGTGAGGATATATTGGTTGGCGTGGCTCCACGGCGAGATTGGTTCATAAGCTCGGAAAAGAACCTGAAAAATCTGCCGCGTGTTGTAGGTGGTACAACGGATAGAACGACAGTACTCACGGGTGATGTACTCGGCATAATATGCGATACTATTTTAGCCGCGAAAGACCACCGGCATGCGGAGTTGGTGAAAAGCATAGAGAACGCATACCGTCATGTTGAGATAACGTTGGCCAACCAGTTGTCGTTGGCGTATCCCGACATAGATATGCGCGAGGTCTTGGCGCTGGTCGGCACGAAGTGGAACATAGGCACTTACACGCCGAGTTTTGGCACGGGCGGGTACTGCATACCGCTATCTAGCCAGTATGTGCTGGCGGGGACCAAAAACCGCCACGAGTTATCTATACTAGAGGCGACAGTAGAGACGGATGAGTCTATGCCGTTTATGGTTGAAGGTGCTGTGGCTAGAAGCGGAGCCAAGAAAGTAGGCATACTTGGATTGGCATACAAAGGCGATTTGAAGGTTCATACTTTAAGTCCCACGTTATGTCTTGTCGAATGTCTACGTAGAAATGGCATTGATGTGAAAGTCCATGACCCCTACTATTCCGAAGATGAGATAAGAAAGATATGTGGCGTGGGGGCCTTTGAGTTTCCTGCTGGTCTGGATGAGTTTGAGGCGGTACTGATTGTGGCCGACCATCGGGACTATCAGGCGGTTACGCAGAAGCAGATATTATCGAGCCTCAAGAACTGTAAACTCATTCTGGATAACACGGGCATATGGAAGGACATAGATTTCGGCAAGGCTGGAATAGAATACCATCTTGCTGGCACGGCGAATTGGTTGGGTAATTAAATAAACTTCCCACGACCTTGCGGACGGGGTATTAAGCGATTGGAGGAAGTAGGATGAGCAAACTACGAAGCGACAAGTGGAGCTGCCAAAATGTCCTAGAAGGTAGCGAAAAGCACCCGCCGATTGTTGTCTGTGGCGATATAGCGACATATCGTTGTAATGCTTGCCGCCAATATTTCTGTGATGAGTGCTGGTCTTTCCATTTGGAAATGTCGGTAGTAGAGCTTAACGGTGTACCGTTGGCAAACCAGACTAATGTTCATGGACGTAATCCGAAGGAGGGAGCGCATTCTTCCTCGACCTAACGGACGGGGTATCCTGAGCTAAGTTATGAACGTATTAGTAACGGGCGCATCGGGTTTTATCGGGGGTCATTTAATAAAAAGGCTTTTCGCTGATGGCCATAAAGGGCAAGCTGTGTCAAGGCAGCTAGGCGTTGATTGCACCGATGCGGGCGCGGTTAATAGATATTGCGATGACCGTTACGATGTCATAATGCACTTGGCGGCTGATGTACCCAAAGATAGGGGACTGCCTAACAATGAAACTCTGATTAACAATGTAAAGATGACATACAACATTATGGAAGTGGCCGCCCGGTTGCGATGTCAGGTTATATATGCCTCCAGTACGGCGGTTTATGGCATTCCTCGGTCGTTGCCTGTGGTTGAAACTGTGGAACTGGAATTTGCCAGCTTTTACGCCTTGAGTAAGAGAATTGGGGAATTGCTGTGCCTGCAATACGCAAAGGAATACAACGTGCCTGTCGCTGTATTGAGGATATCGGCTCCGTATGGCGTGGGTATGAACCCGAATGCTGTGATTGCCAAGTTTGTCCGGCACGCATCGGCGGGCGAGGATTTGGTCGTGTTCGGCACGGGTATGCGTAGCCAAGACTTTACCTATGTAAAGGATGTGGCGGACGCCTTCGTTGATGCAATGGAGAAAAAGGCGGCCGGCGTGTTCAACATCGGCACGGGAGTATCGACATCTATGCGAAAATTGGCGGAAATGGTGGCCGAGGTCACGAATTGCAATCCGAATATAATATC
>SDBU01002587.1_pt1 | contig 23890 bp, 20 predicted proteins | sample 2277071 | NCBI WGS metagenome assembly SDBU01 (sample SAMN10397929, study PRJNA504765) | marine sediment metagenome | isolation source: marine sediment core GS08_GC12, 126 cmbsf | place: Arctic Ocean: Gakkel Ridge, Loki's castle | collected 2008
TATTAAGACCAATCCGGGGACAATATAGCCCCATACAATTGGGACCAATAATGCGGGTACTACCCTGCTGAGCCGCCCGGAGCATTTCCTCCTCCAGCTTCCTCCCCTGAGTGCCTAGCTCAGAAAAGCCAACGCTGTGAACTACAGCAAACTTTACCCCCTTCTGGCTGCACTCAGCTATAACCCGGGGCACACTCCCAGCCGAAACCGCCACTACCGCCAGGTCAACCTCCCCAGGAATTGCCAGGATACTGGGGTAACTCCTAAGCCCCATAATCTCTGACTGGTTAGGGTTAACTGGATACAGCTTACCCTTAAATTTATTCTTGATGAGACCTTTCAGTAGAAACCCGCCACCACTTAGGTCATAGTTTGATGCGCCTATCACGGCTATTGAAGATGGGGCGAACAATCGGTCAAGGCTTTCGTTCCCGGTCAACTCATACCTCCTTGGCTACCATCCCTTATGCTATCCCTGAGCATATTATAGAACATCTTCAGCCCCAGGACTAATCTATCAGCAATATCAGTGTGAAAGGCATTAGCGATGGCTAGTTAACTTGATATTTCAGGTCGAATTAACTAACATTAAGGGGGGTCATCAAGGACAGGTGATGGAGCATATATCACTTTTAGTTGCTTTCAGTGCCGGGTTGCTATCTTTTCTATCACCTTGCGTGTTGCCTCTAGTGCCGGTATATCTTGCCAGCCTGTGTGGTCCGGAGATACTGGAGCCCAGGGTCAACAGAAGCCGTGTCCCCATATTCCTTCATTCCCTCAGCTTTGTCGCCGGCTTTTCCACAGTTTTTATTAGTTTAGGCGCCAGTGCTGGACTAGCTGGATTAGCCATTAGCTCAAATTTAACTGGCAAGATTGCTGGCAGCCTGCTGATAGCCTTTGGCCTATTCATGCTGGCTGCCCCGAAAATCCCGTGGTTAAATTATGAAAGGCGGCTAACCCCATCTCTGGGCAATACTACTGGCTATCTACGCTCCTTCCTCATCGGGGCTATATTTTCCCTGGCATGGACGCCCTGCGTTGGTCCCATATTGGGGGGCATCCTGACCCTTGCCTGGAGTTCGGAAACAGCCTGGCACGGGGCTTACCTGCTAGCTATCTACTCCCTGGGATTGGGGCTTCCCTTCCTGATTATGGGTGCCGCCTTCGATTCTATTACCCCCCTACTAAAGACAATAGGTCGTTATTCCAGTATAATATATATTATCAGTGGCCTATTGCTCATCGCTGTAGGTTTACTTGTTCTGACTAATAACCTGATTTGGTTTAACACATATCTAGGTTAAAATTAGACGGGGCTTAACCATGAATAAAGCGCTAAAAGTAATACTGTTAATAATACTGACCCTGCTGATAATAACCGGTTGCTCCGGTGAATCTAACCAGAGTCCTCAGATAGGCAAAACCGCACCCGACTTTAAGCTTGATAGTCTTGATGGACAATCTATTTCCCTCAGTAACCTACGGGGTAAGCCGGTATTAATTAACTTCTGGGCAACCTGGTGTTCGCCCTGCCGTGATGAGATGCCTTATATACAGGCGGTTTATGACGAATGGTCAGACAAGGGGCTGGTGGTGCTGGCTATTAACGTAGGTGAGTCCCCTTCTCAAGTAGAAAAGTTTATGGAGAGTCAACACCTCTCCCTTCTAGTGCTGCTTGATACCAAACGAGCTGCAGCCCAAGAGTATAACATCCGGGGTATCCCTACCACATTCTTCATAGATAAAGATGGCATAATTCAAGACAAGATAATTGGCGCCTTCCGAAATAAGGCACAAATAGAAACGAGGTTGAGTAAGATTATGCCTTAGTTAGCTCAGGCTGTGGTTTTGAAGTCAAAAGTTGAGAGGAGGCTGGATATGGGTGATGTTTTAGATGAAGCCTATGGGATAGTGCAGTGCAAGGAGTGCCCGTGGTATAAATCCTGCGTGACGCCAATGAAGTTCACCGCTGAGGATATCCGCCGGCAGCTAGAGTCATCAGCACCAGGGATGAATATTTCGCAACCGGCTGACCTCGGTTTGCAGAATCTTCTATCCAGCATGGCAACTGCCGCCCAGAACTCGTTGTTGGAGAGCTGCCCCGTCTTTATTGACCGATTGCGTTCTAGTCCCAAGCTTGCCCAGCGGCTGAAGGAAATGATGCAAAACTGGAGCAGAGAAGAGGAAGGGTAGAATTATTACTTGACTTCTCACCGAGTCTAGGCTATACTATTTATTTGGTGCCACTAGGTAATAACATGTAGTAAGTCTGAGTACTTTCCCCAAGAAGTCTCAGCTTTAATTGTGTCTAAGGCAAGGTTTCGATGAAGATTGCTATCAGTGGTAAAGGCGGGGTAGGCAAGACTCTATTAGCGGCTCTCCTTTCCAAGATATTTGCTGAGTCTGGTTACTCTGTCTTAGCTATAGATGCTGACCCCGATGCTAATCTAGCCGCCACCCTTGGTTTCCCCCATCCTGAGAAGATAACCCCCATATCTGAGATGCGCTCCCTTATTGAAGAACGAACAGGGACACGACCTGGTCAAGCCGCCTCTTATTTTAAGTTAAATCCTAAAGTTGACGACCTGCCGGAGAAGTACGCCCAAAAAAATGATGGGATTAGACTAATGGTAATGGGGAAAATTAAAAGGGGTGGCACCGGTTGTTATTGCCCGGAGAATTCTTTGTTACAAGCCTTAGTTACCCATTCGCTCCTGGCAAGGGATGAAGTAGTTATTCTGGATATGGAGGCTGGAATAGAACACTTAGGGCGGGCAACAGCCAAGGCAGTAGATAAACTGATTGTAGTCGTCGAACCAGGCAGACGAAGCGTTGAAACCGCCCATAAAGTAAGTAAACTAGCCCAAGATATCGGTCTACAAAATATCGCCATAGTAGCCAACAAGCTCCGAAGCCAGCAAGACAGGGAATTTCTAATTTCCAGCCTGCCCGGCTTTAAATTCCTCGGCTTTATCCCCTACGACCAGGCAATAGTAGACGCCGACCTTGCCAATCTTTCCATTCTTGATTCCAGCCGACAGGTTGTTGATGAAGTGAGAAATATCTATCAGGCCCTATTATCAACTGCTAAGGCACCGAGCAAAATAAATCAGTAAGAAGCAAAAATCACAAAATAAAAAAAGGAGGTTTCTGTGGCTTACGATGCGGTAAAAATGAAGGACTGGCAGATTTCGGAAGCAGCCGAAAAAAACATGCCAACCCCCGATGAGTGGCGGGAGAGACTGAATCTGGAAAAGGATGAAATTATTCCTTACGGGAGACTCTGCCGGCTTGATTTCATGAAGATTATTGACCGCCTCAAGGACAAGCCAGACGGCAAGTACATTGAGGTGACCGCCATAACCCCCACGCCGCTGGGGGAGGGAAAAACGACGACCACGATGGGTATCCTGGAGGGTATGGGCAAGCGGGGTTTGAATGTGGGTGGTGCTATCCGCCAGCCCTCGGGTGGTCCCACCATGAATATCAAAGGAACCGCTGCCGGTGGCGGCAATGCCTTAGCTATTCCCCTGACCGAATTTTCTATGGGGCTTACCGGCGACATCAACGATATCACTAATGCCCATAACCTGGCTATGATTGCCCTTACCGCCAGGATGCAGCACGAGCGCAACTACAATGATGAGCAACTGGCTAGGCTCACCAAGATGCGCCGCCTAGATGTTGACCCCACCAGAGTGGAGATGGGCTGGGTTATGGACTTTTGTGCTCAGAGCCTCCGTAATATTGTTATCGGTATTGGCGGCCGCATGGATGGCTTCATGATGCAGTCCAAGTTCGCTATCACCGTGAGCTCCGAGCTCATGGCTACCCTGTCCATTGTCAGGGATTTGGCAGACCTGCGGGAAAGACTGAATAACATTACTGTTGCCTTTGATAAGAAGGGCAATGCCATTACCACCGGCGACCTTGAGGTGGGCGGCGCCATGACCGCCTGGATGCGCAACACTATTAACCCCACCCTGATGTGCACCGTGGAGTATCAGCCGTGCATGATACATGCCGGACCGTTCGCCAATATTGCCGTAGGTCAGTCATCCATCATCGCCGACCGCGTCGGACTGAAGCTGTTTGACTACCATGTAACTGAGAGCGGCTTCGGTGCTGACATCGGTTTTGAGAAGTTCTGGAATGTCAAGTGCCGCTACAGTGGTCTTAAGCCGCATGTATCGGTACTCACCACTACCATCCGAGCCCTGAAGATGCACGGCGGCGGTCCTAAGGTAGTGGCTGGTCTGCCCCTGCCTGATTCCTATACTAAAGAGGACCTGGGACTCCTGGAAAAGGGCATCCCCAACATGGTGCACCACATCAACATCATCGGAACATCCGGTATCAAACCGGTGGTGTGCATCAATCGCTTCCACACTGACACCGATGCTGAGGTCGCTATGGTCAGAAAGGCAGCCGAGGCAGCCGGGGCACGCTGCGCCACGTCTACTCACTGGGCTGACGGCGGCGATGGTGCCTTAGAGCTGGCTGATACCGTCAAGGAAGCCTGTGAGGAGGAGAGCGAGTTCAATTTCCTGTATCCTGTGGAAATGAAACTGCGGGAGCGGGTGGACAAGATTGCCAAGGTGGTCTATGGGGCTGATGGCGTGGTCTGGGCACCTGAAGCCGAGACCAAGGCTAAGGCGCTTGAGTCTGACCCTAAATATAATGATTACACCACCATGATGGTGAAGACCCATCTCTCCCTCACCCATGACCCGGCAGTGAAAGGTGTCCCCAAAGGCTGGGCTCTGCCCATCCGTGACGTGTTGATTTATTCCGGGGCAAAATTTCTATGTCCCTGCGCCGGAGCCATCAGCCTGATGCCGGGAACTTCATCTAACCCTGCCTTTAGAAAGGTTGATATAGACGTAAACACTGGAAAGGTCCAGGGGCTGTTTTAAAGGTAAATGGAGGCGGAGGATAGCTGTTTGAGTTTTAATGTCGCTATAGCTGGAAAGGGTGGTAGCGGAAAGACTTCGGTGGCAAGTCTCATCATTCGCTACCTGAAACATAACAGCACCGGACCAATTCTGGCAGTTGATGCTGACCCTAATGCCAACCTGGGAGAGAGTTTGGGGCTTAGTGTAAAACAGACGGTTGGTTCAGTAATCGCCTCGTTTAATGAGGAAAAAATAAATATCCCGCCCGGAATGACCAAGGAGGCTTATCTAGAATATAAACTAAATGAGGCTATGGTTGAAAGCAAGGGGCTCGACCTGGTAACAATGGGACGGGGTGAGGGTGCAGACTGCTACTGCTATCCCAACCTAATGCTGAGAAAATTTATGGATACCCTGGCGGACAACTACGCCTATATGGTTATGGATAACGAGGCAGGGATGGAGCATTTATCCCGAAGAACCACCCAGAATGTTGATGAGCTGCTCATAATCTCCAACCATTCAGTGAAGGGTGTCCGAACTGTTGCCCGGATAAGGGACTTGGTCTCTGAACTCAAGCTGGTGGTGAAGAGGCAATCGGTGATAATTAATTTTGCCCCCACCAAGCTAGACCCCCTCGTCACCGAGGAATTATCCCGTCTGGGAATTGACCCCGCGGCTACCATACCCTTAGATGAGGAAGTATATGAGTATGACCTAAAGCTAAAGCCACTCCTTGACCTGCCCGATACCTCCAAGGCAGCGAGGGCAGTCAATGATTTGATGGCTAAGCTTTTTAATAGAAACTAAACGCAAGGGGGGTGGAAAAATGACAGCTCAGATTATAAGTGGCACCGAGATTGCCAAACAGATTCGTGAGGAACTAAAACAGGAAATTGCCGAACTAAAAGAAAAGCACAATCTTGTACCAGGATTAGTCACTGTTTTGGTGGGCGAAGACCCGGCATCCCAGGTTTATGTTGGGTCGAAGGTGAAGACATGTGAGGCTTTGGGTGTCTATTCGGAAAGACATGACCTGCCGGTCGACACCAGCGAGGAAGAATTGCTCACCCTAATCGACAAGTTAAATAAAGACCCAAAGATTCACGGCATTCTTGTCCAACTACCCCTGCCCAAGCATATCAATGAGTTCAAGGTTCTCTATGCTATTGACCCTAAAAAGGATGTTGATGGCTTTCACCCGGTAAATGTGGGCAAATTGATGATTGGCGAGCCAGACTATCTACCCTGTACCCCCCACGGAATCCAGCAGCTTCTAATCAGGTCAGGGGTTAAGATTGAAGGGGCGGAGGTAGTGATTGTGGGTAGAAGCAACATCGTCGGTAAACCTATAGCTAATATCCTTCTACAAAAGAAAGAGGGGGCTAATGCTACCGTGACCGTATGCCACACCCGAAGTCGGGACATGGCTTTTCATACCAAGCGGGCTGACATACTGATTGTGGCTGCAGGCAAGCCCAAGGCAATTACTGCTGATATGGTCAAGGAAGGAGTAGTGGTTATTGACGTCGGCGTTAACCGAATAGGAAAAACTGCAGAGGGTAAAGCTATTTTATGCGGAGACGTTGATTTTGATGCGGTTAAGGAGAAGGCTAAAGCCATTAGCCCGGTGCCGGGTGGGGTTGGACCGATGACCATAACTATGCTCATGCTAAATACACTAAGAGCGGCAAAGCTAGCCGCTGGCCTAGCTTAAGAAGGGAGGTAACATGGAATATAAATTTGAGAAAAAGAGTGCTCCCGGTCGTGGGGAGGTGGAGGTGTTGGGGGCAACCTTTGAGGAGGGCAAACCCGAGGGCGAGGAACTGGGAAAATGGAGACAGAAACTAGGAAGCAGAGAGGAAAAGCTCAAATATTTACAAACTGGTGAGAGATACTGGTACGGAACAGACTGGTTTGGCAGTGAAAAGAGGAAAAATCCAGCTTAATTTTTGAGGAAACAATTGCTATCTGATTAGCTTTGAATTGGTTTTGCAGTTATGTAAAGTTAGATAGCGAAAAGGACGGGAAAATGGCGTTTGAAATTGCAAAGACATTATATAGTGGCAAAATAAGAGAAACAAAACTGGGTAAGGGTGATAGAGCTATAGCCGTTGGCGGAGAGACATCTTACCCATTTTACCTTTTTGAAGGCGAGATGCCACACCTGCCCAAAATAGCTATGGAGGTTTATGACTCACCCCCAGAGGAGTGGGCTGCGGCTGCCCTGGAGCCCTTTGCCGGGGTAACTGATGACCCGGTTGCCTGGGCAAAGAAATGCATTAACGATTATGGGGCTGAGATGATTTGCCTCCAACTGATAAGCACTGACCCTAACGGGCTTAACCGGGGGGCTGATGAAGCCACCGAGGTGGTCAGGAAGGTGGCCGAGGCTATTGATGTTCCCCTAATCGTCTGGGGGACGGCTAATCATGAGAAAGATACCGAGGTGCTAAGAAAGGTGTGCGAGGTCTGCCAGGGAAAGAACCTGATTATCGGACCGGTTGAGGAAGGAGACCATAAAAAGATTGGCGCCTCAGCTATTGGCTATCACCATACCGTGATTTCGTCAACACCTATAGATATAAACCTGGCTAAGCAACTTAACATTCTGCTGGGCAATCTTGGCGTTCCCGATGAGCTGATGGTGATGAACCCCACCGTTAGTGGCATAGGCTATGGTATCGAGTATTGCTACTCGGTAATGGAGAGGGATAGGATGGCAGCCTTAACCCAGCAGGATGAAAAGCTCCAGTTCCCTCTCATTTGCAATATAGCCAAGGAGGTGTGGAAGACCAAGGAAGCAAAAATTCCAACTGGAGAAGACCCCAAGCTCGGAGATGCCAAAAAGAGGGGCATCTTGATGGAGGCAATATCAGCCATGGTTTTGCTTCTGGCTGGAGCTGATGTGTTAATCATGAGACACCCAGAAGCAATAAAACTAATCCGAGACATGATTACTGAAATGACAGCTTCGTAAAATAAAGATTAGAAGGGGGATAGTAGTATGGCAGAAGCAGAAACCAAGAGTATTGATAAAGCCAGTATTAAGATGATAGAGAAGGCAGCTAGTGACGGGGTCAATACCGCCTTTGACAGAGCTGAAACGATGAAACCTTGCCCCATAGGGTCTGTTGGCAGTTGCTGTAGTAATTGCGGGATGGGACCGTGTCGGGTGCCGCTAGCTAAAGGGAAAGAGGAAACACCAGAGGATAAGCGGAAGAGAAGGGGTATCTGTGGCGCCACTGCTGAGACTATTGCCGCCCGCAATTTCATCCGGATGGTAGCCAGCGGGGCGGCTGCCCATTCCGACCACGGTCGTGGGGTAGCTGAGCTCTTCCTAGCCGTAGCTAAAGGGGAGGCACCAGGCTATGAGATTAAGGACGAGCAGAAGCTCCTGCAAGTGGCTCTCGATTTCGGCATTGAAATTGGAGACCGCAGTAACAACGAAATAGCTATTGACATCGGTGAGAAGGCTCTGGCTGAGTTTGGTAAGCAGGAGGGTGAACTCCTGTTTCTAAGAAGGGCACCGCTAAAGCGCCAGGAAATATGGCGGAAGCAGGGGGTTGCCCCCCGGGGTATAGATAGAGAAGTAGTAGAGATAATGCACCGAACCCATATGGGGGTTGACCAGGATTACCAAAACCTGCTCAAGCAGGGGGTCAGGACATCTATAGCCGATGGCTGGGGTGGCAGTATGATTGCTACCGAACTCCAGGATATACTCTTCGGTACCCCGGTACCGGTACTGGGCAGGATAAACTTAGGTGTGCTTAAGCAGGACGAGGTAAACATTATCATTCATGGTCATGAACCCTTGCTCTCCGAGATGATTGTCGTCGCCACTCAAGACCCTAAGATGATAGAGCTGGCTAAATCCAAAGGAGCTAGTGGGATAAACCTGGCCGGCATGTGTTGCACCGCCAACGAGATACTGATGCGCCACGGTGTACCTCTTGCCGGGAATTTCTTACAGCAGGAGCTAGCCCTGGTCACCGGAGCGGTGGATGCTATGGTAGTAGATGTCCAGTGTATTATGCAGTCCTTGCCCGATATAGCCCAGTGCTACCACACCAAGATTATCACCACCTCACCCAAGGCTAAGATTACCGGTGCCATCCACATTGAGTTCGATGAGCACAACGCTATGGAGTCGGCTAGGGCTATAGTTAAAACTGCTATTGAGAATTTCCCCAATAGAGGGAAAAATATTGACATTCCTGAGGAACAATCTGACCTGGTGGCTGGATTCAGCCATGAAACTATTAACTACCTGCTGGGAGGTCTATTCCGGGCTTCCTACCGACCGCTAAATGACAATATCATTAATGGCAGAATCAGGGGATTAGCCGGTGTCGTCGGCTGCAATAACCCCCGGGTTAAGCACGATGATGTTCATGTCACTATGGTCAAGGAACTTATAAAGAACGATGTGCTGGTGTTACAAACCGGTTGCAGTGCTATGGCTTGTGCCAAAGCTGGATTGATGACCCCCGAAGCCGCCGCTAAATATGCCGGTGAGGGACTGGCTTCGGTATGCGAAACAGTAGGTATTCCCCCGGTATTGCACTTAGGTTCCTGTGTTGATAACAGCCGAATACTGATGGCAGCTACCGCTGTGGTAAAAGACGGCGGCTTAGGTGATGACATCAGCGACCTACCTGTAGCCGGGGCTGCCCCGGAGTGGATGAGCGAGAAGGCAATCTCCATCGGTCAGTACTTCGTTGCCTCCGGCGTATTCACCGTCTTCGGCGTTACCTGGCCGACCCTGGGCAGCAAAGAGGTAACTGACTTCCTGTTTAAGGATATGGAGGAGAAGTATGGCGGCATGTGGGCGTTTGAGCCAGACCCGATTAAAGCCGCCCATCTCATGATTGACCATATTGATAAGAAGCGCAAAGCCTTAGGCATTGACAAGGCTAGAGAAAGGGTACTCTACGACATGACGATGAGACGGGAGCTGGAGGCGGTTTAAGCACCAAACAAAAAAGAGATAGGAGGGGTCTAATGTCTAAAATTATTGCATCGGCAGCTATTAGAGGGGCTTACAAAATTGTAGACCGAGCCGATAAGAAGTGGCAACAGGCAATGGACAGGTGGGGAGCCAATGAGCCAGTGGGCTTCCCTAACACTGCCTATTACTTGCCGGTAATCTACGGGATTCTAGGGATACCAGTGGGAAAGCTGGGTGATATGGAGCAGGTGCTAAAGCGGTGTAAATCTCTCCTGCCACCACCGGTGAGGGAGAACTGCCCCCTGCCCTATCTGGCGCCAGCCCTTGATGCCGGGATGGCAACCTTCTTCGCCGAGGAAATCATTGAGGCGATAAGGTATGTAGAGGAGCCTGATTTTTACACAAACCAGGAAGACCCTACCGACAATAATATCTGGTTGGGTGCTGCCGATGATATAATCCTGAGAAAGAGAGGGATTGAATTCGTTAGCGGCGTTGCCCCCGGCTTTGCCGCCGTTCTTGGGGCTGCACCTACCAATGAGATAGCGGTAAAAATTGCCCATGAACTTCAGGAGAAGAACCTCTACATCTTTATGTGCGCTGAGCATGACGGGAAGAGGTTCTCAGAGCAGCTGGTGGAGGCGGGGGTGCAGATTGGTTGGCCAACTCGTCTGGTCTCCTTCGGTCCTGATATTAGCGCCGCTGTATTTGCCGCCGGCTTTGCCACCAGGGCAGCCCTTACCTTCGGCGGTGTTGAGCCTGGCGATTTCAGAAAGGTTCTTATCTATAACAAAGACCGCATCTTTGCCTTTGCCCTGCCTCTGGGCTATGTTACCGATGAGTGGTATGCTAACGCCCTGGGTTGTGTCAACTATGGCTTCCCGGTTATTGCCGATACCCCAATACCCGAGATTCTGCCTACCGGGGTCTGCACCTATGAACATGTCGTCTCCAATGTCCCCCACGATAAGATAGTAGCCAAAGCCATCGAGGTAAGGGGGCTGAAGGTTACCGTGGCTGAGGTACCGGTCCCAGTCGCCTATGGTCCTGCCTTTGAGGGTGAGAGGGTGCGGGGAGAAGATATCTACCTGGAGTGTGGTGGTGGCAGAACACATATGGTTGAGTGGGTTACCACCAAGCGGATGGAGGAGGTAGAGGATGGAAAGATTGAGGTTATCGGTCCTGAGATGACCGATATTCCTGCCGGTTCCAGATTACCCTTAGCCATAGCTGTTGAAGTTGCTGGAAGGGAGATGCAGGAAGACTACGAACCTATCCTGGAGCGGCAGATTCACCACTTCATAAACTACTCTCAAGGATTAATGCATATCGGGCAGAGAGATATTGCCTGGCTACGAATCGGTAAACAGGCAGTGGAAAAAGGCTTCAGGTTACACCATATTGGTTCTCTCCTCCATGCCAAGCTGCACCAAGACTTTGGCCGGATATTTGATAAGATGCAGGTAAAACTCTATACCGAAGAGGATAAGGTAAGGGAGATAGTAGAAAAGGCAAAAGCAGTATATGGGACCCGGGATGCCCGAATTGAAGGCATGACCGATGAGGCTATTGAGACCTACTACTCATGCACCCTGTGCCAGTCCTTTGCCCCCAGCCATGTTTGTATGATTAGCCCGGAGAGAACCGGTCTTTGTGGTTCATATAACTGGATGGACTGTAAAGCTGCTTACGAGATTAATCCTACTGGACCTAATCAACCGGTGGAAAAGGGGGAAACCCTTGATGCCAAGCTTGGGCAGTGGAAAGGGGTAAATGAGTTTATATTTAAGGCTTCCCGCCAGAAGATAGACCATTATAACTTTTACAGTATAGTCCATGACCCGATGACCACCTGCGGCTGCTGTGAGGGTATCGCCGCTGTGCTTCCCATGTGCAACGGAGTAATGACGGTAAATCGGGAATATACGGAAATGACCCCTTGCGGTATGAAGTTCACCACCCTTGCCGGGACTATTGGCGGCGGGCTGAGCACCCCTGGCTTCGTTGGTCACGGCAAGTATAATATCTGCCAGAGAAAGTTCCTTATTGGAGATGGTGGCTTATTAAGAATGGTCTGGATGCCCAAGATGCTAAAAGAGGAGATTGCCGACCGGCTTAAGGCCAGGTCTGAGGAGTTGGGCGTGCCTAACCTCCCCGATATGATTGCCGATGAGACAGTAGGCGTTACTGAAGAGGAGATTCTTCCCTTCCTGCAAGAGAAGGGGCACCCAGCCCTTACTATGGAGCCGATACTAGGCTAAGAAAGGAGCTATTAACATGGCGCTTACTGGAATAGAGATATTTAAATTACTACCCAAGACGAACTGCGGTGAATGCGGGGTGCCCACCTGTCTTGCCTTCGCCATGAACCTGGCGGCGGGTAAGGCAGAATTAAGTGCCTGCCCCTATGTCGAGGAGGAGGCAAAAGCTAAATTAACGGAAGCGGCAGCACCACCCATTGCTGTGGTTACCATCGGTGTCGGCGACAGAGCCTTAAAGGTTGGCGGCGAGACAGTTATGTTTCGCCACGAAAAAAGGTTTGAGAACCCTCCCGGTTTCGCCATCCTTATCAGTGATACTATGCCGGAGCCTGAGATTGACAGTAGGTTGAAGAGGTTCAGCGAGCTTCAATATGAGAGGGTCGGGCTCACCCTTCGTCCCGACCTGGTAGCAGTAAAGGATGACTCAGGAGATGCGACCAAATTTGAGGCAGTAGTCAACAAAGTAAAGCAAAATAGTGACGGCGGGATTATCTTGATGAGCAGCAACCCTGATATTCTGGCGGCTGGCTTAAAGGCCTGTGCCGACCGGAAACCACTGCTCTATGCTGCCACCACGGAAAACCTGGACAAAGTGGCCGACTTGGCTAAGCAGAATTCGTGCCCGGTAACGGCAAAAGCCTCCACCCTTGAGGAACTTGCCCAACTGACTACTAAATTAACCGAGGCTGGAGTTAAAGATATCATCCTTGACTCCGAGTCAAGAACAGTTCGCCGGGCATTTGAAGACCAGATATTCATCAGAAGCGCTGCCTTAAATAAAAAGTTTCGCCCCCTGGGATTCCCAACTATTGTTCTCCCCTGCGAGATGACCAGTGACCCGATGAAAGAGGCGGTAATTGCCTCCATGTTTGTGGCTAAATACGGTGGTATTATCGTTCTCTCCGATTTTCAAGGAGAAAGTCTGTTTCCTTTACTCGTGGAAAGGATGAACATCTATACTGACCCCCAACGACCACTGGCTACCACCGAGGGAATCTACGAGATTGGTAGTCCCGATGAAAACTCACCGGTGCTTATTACTTCCAACTTTTCCCTCACCTACTTCATCGTCTCTGGTGAAATAGAAGCCAGCAAGGTTCCCAGCTGGCTTCTAGTCAAGGATACCGAGGGGCTTTCGGTAATGACCGCCTGGGCAGCGGGGAAATTTGTGGCTGATGCCATTGCCCCCTTTGTTAAGAAGAGTGGCATTGCCGATATAGCTAAATGTCACAAGTTGATAATCCCAGGTTATGCTGCTGCCGAAAGCGGTGGTCTGGAAGAGGAGCTACCTGGCTGGGAGATTCTGGTTGGTCCCAGAGAAGGGTCTCACATCCCAGCCTATCTTAAGGCTTGGAAACCATAGGAGGAGAGTCTATGATCCTTATTGGCGAACATCTGAACATTATGTCACAAACTATAGGTCCGGCGATGAAGGAGAGAAACCCCAAACCTCTCCAGGAACTGGCTAAGGCTGAGGCTGAGGCCGGTGTAGATTATCTTGACCTCAACATCGGTCCGGCACGAAGAGCCGGGGATGAGCTAATGACCTGGGTGGTTAACACCGTGCAAGAGGTTACCGATTTACCGTTATCTCTGGACACAACCAACCCGGTGGCTATGGAGGCTGGGCTGAAGGTGTGCAAAGGCAAATCATTAATTAACTCCATCTCCCTCCAGCCGGATAGGTTAGAGGCAGAATTACCCCTGGTTAAAAAATACAACGCTGAGATGATAGGATTGCTATGGGGTGTGGAGGGAATGCCTCGAGATGCTAATGAAAGGGCAGTTCTTGCCGTTGACATTATCTATAGAGCTAACGAGTTGGGCATCCCCAGCCAGGCTATATGGATTGACCCTATAGCTTCTCCGGTGTCTGTGGAGATAAACCAGGTGAAAGCTTGCCTGGAGTTTACGGGCATGCTCAAGGATATTGCTCCCGAATGTAAATCCACCGTAGGTCTATCTAACATCTCCAATGGCACCCCGACTCACCTCAGACCTCACCTTAATCGGACTTATATGATAATGCTTATGAGGTATGGACTGTATTCAGCCATAGTTGATGCCTTTGACTCTGAACTAATAAAAATAGCCAAGGGCGAGATGCCAGAAATTGTCGACCTGGTGTACAGGGTAATGGATGGTGACAAACCCGACCTTTCCTCTTTAAGCCAAGAAGAGGTGAACTATGTGAAAACGGTCAGGGTGCTTACCGGTGAATCACTCTATTCTCACTCCTGGCTTGAAATATAGTATCAACATTGCAAAGGGAAAAATGGTTAAAGAACTTCCAGTAATATGGTTACAAATGGCTGCCTGCACCGGCTGCTCCATTTCACTACTGAACTCAGCCAGCCCGACTATTAAGAACATACTGATTGACCAGATAGTTCCCGGAGTCCATGTGAATCTGAGGTTTCATGCTACCATTATGGCTGGGGCTGGAGAATCGGTAATTGAGATAATAGAGGAAACAGCTAAAGAAAAGAAGGATGGTTATATATTGGTCGCCGAAGGAGCTGTTCCTACCGCTAACGGTGCCATTTATGGAGCCATCGGGGAGCGGAATGGTAAACCGGTTAAAATGGCAGACAGAGTAGCTGAGCTAGCTCAAGATGCCATGGCGGTTCTGGCGGTGGGAACCTGCGCCTCCTTTGGTGGCATCCCAGCCGCTGCGCCTAACCCTACCGGGTGCCAGTCAGTTAAGGAGGTCATGGATTCCAGGGGTATTACCAAACCAATAGTGAACATTCCCGGCTGTCCTCCCCATCCTGATTGGTTTGTCGGCACGGTAGCCAGTATCATTTTAAACGGTCTGCCCAAGGCTGAAGACCTAGATGATAACCTCAGACCCCTGGCTTTCTACGGCAAATTAATCCATGAGAATTGTACCCGCCGTGCCTACTTTGATGAAGGTAAATTCGCTAAGAAGCCCGGTGACGAGGGATGTCTATATGAGCTGGGGTGCAAGGGACCGATAACCTACGCTGATTGTCCACTGAGGTTATGGAATGGTGGAGTTAGCTGGTGCATTGGTGCCGGTGCTCCATGCAATGGTTGCACCCAGCCCGAATTTCCCGACCTGGTGGCACCTTTCTATGAAAAAATCGTCGATGTTGAGCTACCTACCATCGGTGCTTACTGGCTGCCTAGTAAGGAGAAATAGTGGGGAAAATAGTAATCGACCCGGTAACCAGAATTGAGGGACACCTAAAGCTTGAGGCCGTGGTTGAGGCAGGAGTAGTTAAGGAAGCAAAGAGCACAGGAACACTTTTTCGAGGAATTGAACTCATCCTGAGGGGAAGAGACCCCCGGGATGCTCAGGTGATAACCCAGAGGATTTGTGGAGTTTGCCCGCAATCTCACGGCATAGCCGCCGCTTTGAACCTGGATAGTGCCTTTGGCATCGCTGACAAGATACCCCCAAATGCCCGAATCATAAGAAACCTCATCCAGGGGGCACATGTTGTCCAAGACCATATCCTCCACTTCTATCACCTGGCCGCCCTCGACTACGTGGACGTGGCTAAGTTAGCTGACTACGAGGGCAAAGACTCCGCATTGAATTCCATAAAGGATTTTATTGCTCGAGGCGAGCTAGGTCCATTTTTGCCTCGCTACGAAGGAGATTACCGCCTACCACCGGAGATAAACGCACAAGCTGCCGCCCACTACGTCAAAGCCTTTGAAATCCGGCGCATAGGTCATGAGATGGTGAGCATCTTCAGCGGCAAAGTCCCCCACAGTGTCGGGGTTGTCCCTGGCGGAGTCACCAGCACCCCTACTACTGACAAGATAATCTCCTTCCTATGGAAATTAAGGGGCTTACAGGATTTCATCGACAATGCCTATATCCCCGATGTACTGGCTGTGGCTAGTGCCTACCCCGATTACGCCGAAATTGGGGCTGGCTGTAAGAACCTGCTCTCCTACGGAGCCTATGACCTAGAAGGGGAAAACCCAGACTTAACCCGGAGAAAGAGGCTATTTAAGCAAGGAACTACTTCGGCTGACCTCAAGCCGGGTGGATTAGATATAACCAAGATAAATGAGTATGTAAGGCACTCCTGGTATCAAGACTCCTCGTCAGGTCGGCATCCCACCCAAGGGGAGACCAAGCCGGAGTATGGAAAGCAAGGAGCCTATTCGTGGGTAAAATCACCCCGCTACGACGGGAAGGTCTATGAAGTCGGTCCACTGGCCAGGGTGGCTGTCACCTACGCTCATGGTAACCAGACAATGAAAGAACTGGTTGATTCCTCTCTGGCTCAACTAAAAGCTCCACCTTCAGCCCTCTTCTCCGTCTTAGGTCGCCACCTGGCAAGAGCCTTGACCGCCAAGTATATCGCCGACTCTATGGAGAAATGGCTTTTGGAGTTGAAGCCGGGAGAACCAACCTTTGTTGAATACACCATTCCTGAAGAAGGTATGGGAATGGGGCTAACTGAAGCGGCACGAGGCGCCCTGGGTCATTGGCTGGAAATAAAAGACAAAAAGATAGCTAATTACCAGTGCGTGGTGCCAACTACCTGGAATGTCTCCCCCAGGGATGATAATGGAAACCCCGGTCCTATAGAACAGGCTATAATCGGTACCAGAATAAGGGACGAAAGCAATCCCTTTGAAATTGTGCGAATCATCCGTTCTTTTGACCCTTGTCTGGCTTGTGCCGTTCACCTGATTACCCCAAAAGGTCAAGATTTAGGCAAGTTTCGGGTTGTCTGAGCTTTTAAGGAGGGGAAATGATTGTTTCGGTGCAAAAACCGTGGGAAGAGATTTTGAGTTACCTGGATGGGGATAATAACATCTTCATTCTGGGTTGCAATGGCTGTGCCGAGGCATCGGGCAGTGGTGGCCCCCTTCAGGTTGAGGAAATGAAGAATAAGCTTCAGGAAGCTGGTAAAAAGGTAACCGGCGCTATGGTTATTGATTTCCTGTGTGAGAAGGCTCTGGTGAAATCAAGGTTAAGGTCACGGATTCAACAGGTTGAGGCCGCCAATTCTATACTGGTTATGACCTGTGGTATCGGCGTCCAGGCAGTATCAGCCGCATTAAGCAAGGTTTGTCATCCAGCATGTAATACCATGTCTCTTGGTGGAAGCAGGGGCGAATGGAAAGGCAAAGAAAGATGCCTGGAATGTGGCGATTGCCTGCTGGATTACACCGGAGGAATATGCCCCTTGACCGCCTGCACTAAGGGATTAATCAACGGACCTTGTGGCGGGGCGTCCAAGGGGAAATGCGAGCTTAACCCTGAGAAAGACTGCGGCTGGGAGCTTATCTATGATAGATTAAAGAGGCTAAACCAACTGGATAAACTGAGGAGATTTATTGACCCCAAGGATTATAGCAAGATGATGCCCGAGGTTGAACGCATGTCCACCTCCCTTTGGGCGCTGGAGCAAACCGAGTAATAGGAGATTGACAAATGAGCTTGCAATCACTTCTGGAGGCAGGAAAGTTTGTGGTAACCACTGAGGTCGGTCCACTGAAAGGAACTGATACCAGTGAAATAGAAGAGGTGGCTGAGGTTTTGCGAGGGAGAGTGGACGCTACCAATGTTACCGACCAGCAAAGCTCGGTGATGAGGCTAGGCTCACTGGCTACCTGCCACTTGTTAAAAGAAAGGGGGCTTGACCCCGTATTCCAGATGACCTGCCGGGATAGAAACCGATTGGCACTACAATCCGACCTGCTGAGTGCCCATGTCCTGGGAATTGAAAATGTCCTGTCCATCACCGGCGACTTACCTTCGCTCGGCGACCACCCCCAGGCCAAACCAGTTTACGACCTAGACTCGGTACAGCTCCTGTGGGTCATAAAAAAGCTAAATGAAGGCTACGATATGGTTGGCAATGAGCTTAGCGGTAAGACTAATTTCTTCCCTGGAGCCGTTGTTAACCCCGGGGCTGATACCGAGGCTGCCTTTGAACTACAGCTCATTAAGATGGAGAAAAAAATTGCACTTGGAGCCAGGTTCTTTCAGACTCAGGCTGTCTATGACTCCGACAGCTTTGCTAAATTTATGAAGAGGGTAGAGGGATTTAAAATCCCCATATTAGCTGGAATAATACCATTAAAATCAGTTGGTATGGCTCGATTTATGAATAGAAATGTAGCCGGTGTCTTTGTCCCTGAAGAACTAATTAACAAAATGGCTGAGGCTGAAAACAAAGCTCAGACAGGAATAGAAATTGCGGCTAACATAATGAGGCAGCTTAAGGATATCTGTCAGGGTGTGCATATCATGGCCATTGGCTGGGAGAAAAAGGTGCCTCAAATATTAGACGCCGCTGGATTGTAAGGGTTGCCAACCTACAGTATAATATACGGGATGGAAAAGAGAGCTTTCCCGTTACCCAGCCAAAGGAATCATAAATATGGCTATGAGCTGGCTTATGACGTTGCCTGTGAACAGCTAGCCAAGCTGAATGATATAGAGCAGCAGTGCCATAAAAGTGGTGCTCAATATAAAATGATAGACTCCAAGAAAATAATCATTATTGAATACTTAAACCGGTCATATGAGATAACTCTTCCTGATATTGAGATTTCACCAGTGGATAGCCAGGATAAAGTCCCGCTAAGAGACAAGATATTGATACTCCACTATCTAACCCAGGCAAAAGGGACTGAAATCTCTAACAAGGTTATAGCCTATAAGGAATTGCCGGAAGGGATGAACTACTTCCCAACATTTTGCCAAAGAGCGATAAAGCCCCTTTTGGACCACTTTGGCAAAGAACCCCATCGGCTACTAGACACCGCTGGAGTACTAGGCGGACATAAAGCCGATTATGGCGATGTGGCAGTAACCATCAACGCTTTTAGCCGGGTACCAATAACTCTGGTGTTGTGGCGAGGTGACGACGAGTTTGACCCCGAAGGGAACATACTTTTTGATAGCACCATCTCCGATTACCTCTCCACTGAGGATATAAATGTCCTCTGTGAAACCATCGCCTGGAGGGTAGTCAAATGTTTAGCGAAGGCTTAGAACCCTTATCTAGCTAAGGAGGCAGTTATTTCAGTGGAGCCTGATGTCAGAGAACAACTAGACGAAATTGTATCATCATATACCGGGGAGACTAGCGACCTTATCCCTATCCTTCAGGAAGCCCAGGAGAGGTTCGGCTACCTTCCTGCTGAGGCGATGCAGGGAATTGCTAAGTTTCTGCGGTTGCCGGAGAGCGCTGTTTATGGAGTAGTCACCTTCTATGCCCAGTTTAAGCTTACCCCCACCGGTAGGCGGATAGTCAAGGTATGTCGAGGGACTGCCTGCCATGTGCGGGGGGGAGCGCGCATCCTCCGTGAGGTGGAAAAGCATCTGGGCATTAAGCCGGGAGAGACCACCGATGACCTTGAGTATTCTCTAGAAACAATAGCTTGCTTTGGCTCATGTGCCTTAGCCCCGGTCATGGTAATTGATAAGAACGTTTATGGTAGAATGACAACTACCAAGGCGGGACACACTTTGGCTGAGACTAAGTAGCGGTTGCGACGAGGTGTAACTGTGACCTTTGACGAGATAAAAACTCAGGCAATATTAGAATGGGAAGCACTGGAGCACAGCGACAAACCCCGCATCCTTATTGGTGCCGCTACCTGTGGGCGGGCATCTGGTGCCCTCACTGTGCTTGAGGCTATTAAGTCGGAACTAGCCCGGCATAATATCGATGTTATTATTACTCAGGTTGGCTGCATCGGGCTTTGCTATGCTGAGCCTCTAATAGATATAGTTAAACCAAACCGTCCTGGTATCTGCTATGGGAATGTTACCCCAGAAATCATATCCCAGCTTATACAAGATTATATTATCGATGATAACCCCCGCCCTGACCTGGCTATGGGCATCATAGGTGATGGCAGTATTGATGGCATCCCTAAGTTTTTCGAGCTACCCATGCTCAAACCCCAGGTACGGGTAGCCCTGCGCAACTGCGGGATTATTGACCCTGAGAATATTAATCACTATATTGCTAATGGCGGCTACAGTGGTGTGGTCAAGGCGCTAGCCATGTCGCCAGAAGAGGTGATTGAAGAGATAAAGAAGTCAGGCTTGCGAGGTCGTGGTGGTGCTGGCTTCCCCACCGGTCTGAAGTGGGAATTCTGCCGCAAATCTCCGGGCACAGTAAAGTACCTAATCTGCAATGCCGATGAGGGTGACCCGGGTGCCTTTATGGACAGGTCTCTTTTAGAGGGTGACCCCCATGCTGTTCTGGAGGGGATGCTTATCGGGGCTTACGCTATGGGGGCAACAGATGGTTACATCTATATCCGAGCTGAGTATCCCCTGGCTATTGAACGCCTCAAGGTTGCTCTCCAACAGATGGCTGATTGCGGACTATTAGGGGACAATATCCTAGATTCTAATTTTACTTTCCATATAAAGATTAAGGAAGGAGCAGGAGCCTTCGTCTGCGGCGAGGAAACAGCACTGATGGCATCTATTGAGGGCAAGCGAGGCATGCCCCGTTCCCGCCCTCCGTTCCCTGCCCAGGCTGGGCTGTGGGGCAAACCAACCAATATCAATAATGTGGAGACCTGGGGTAATGTGTCAGCAATCTTGCAACAGGGCGCTGACTGGTATGCCAGCTATGGTTCAGAGAAGAGCAAAGGAACTAAAACCTTCGCCCTGGCTGGTAAGATAAACCGCACCGGGCTCATTGAGGTGCCAATGGGCATCTCACTTGAGGAAATCATCTATGAGATTGGAGGCGGAATCCCCGGTGACAAACGCTTTAAGGCGGTTCAGACCGGTGGTCCCTCCGGTGGCTGCCTACCAGCCAGCCTGCTAAACCTGCCGGTTGGGTATGAGTCACTAGCTCAAGCCGGTTCTATCATGGGCTCAGGTGGCATGGTGGTAATGGATGAAGATACTTGCGTTGTCGATATCGCCCGTTACTTCCTGTCCTTCGTCCAGTCTGAGTCATGTGGCAAGTGCGTTATGTGTCGTCTGGGAACCAAGCAGATGCTGGATATCCTGGAGGATATATGCAATGGTAAAGGCAGGCTTGAAGACATCGACCTGCTTCTAGATTTGAGTGAACAAGTTAAAGCCGGCTCACTCTGCGGCTTAGGCCAGACGGCGCCTAACCCAGTCCTGACTACTATTCGCTACTTCCGGGATGAGTATGAGGAACATATCAAGCGGTATCACTGCCCAGCCGCTGTGTGTAAGGGATTAGTCACTGCACCATGCACCCACACCTGCCCGGCTGGTATAGATGTGCCTAAGTATGTTCGGTTCATTGGTGAGGGTAAGTTTGCCGAAGCAGTGGCTGTAATCAGAGAGAAGATACCCTTCCCCTCGGTCTGCGGTCATGTCTGTGTTCATCCATGTGAGGCTAAGTGTCACCGAGGTCAATTAGATGAAGCCATCGGTATTCGGCTGCTCAAGCGGTTTGCTTCCGAGCACGATACCGGGCTGTGGAAACTAAACTCCAAGGTCGCCTCTGCCACCGGCAAGCAGGTTGCCATCGTTGGCTCAGGACCAGCCGGGCTGACTGCAGCCTACTACCTAGCTAAGCTCGGGCACTCGGTGACCGTCTTTGAAGCCCTACCTGAGCCAGGTGGCATGATGCGAGTCGGCATTCCTGACTATCGGCTGCCCAAGGACATACTTAACGCTGAAATCAAGGAAATAGAAAGCATTGGTGTTGAGATAAGGACAAATATAAGGGTAGACTCACCAGAAAGTCTGTTTAAACAGGGTTATGAGGCTATCTTCCTGGCCATCGGGGCACACCAAGGTATCAGCATGGGGGTTGAGGGGGAGAACAGCCCCGGGGTAAACGATTGTATATCCTTTCTGAGAGATGTAAATTTGGGCAGAGAGGTAAAAGTAGGCGATAGTGTAGCTGTTATCGGCGGTGGTAATGCCGCTATAGATTCGGCGCGAACCGCGCTTCGCCTTGGAGCCAAAGAGGTAACCATCGTCTATCGTCGGACTCAGGCCGAGATGCCAGCTAGCCCCGAGGAAATTGAGGCGGCTCTGGCTGAAGGGGTGAAGGTTTACTTCCTGGCAGCACCATCAAGAATAATTAGCCAAGATGGTAAAATGGAGTTAGAGAGTATTCGTATGGAGCTGGGCAAGGTGGATGCTAGTGGAAGAAGGCGACCTGAACCAATCAAAGGTAGCGAGTTTAACCTGAGCTTTGATACCATTATAGCTGCCATCGGTCAGCGCCCAGAAATTCCCGAACAGCTTGGCTTACCTACTGGGCGAGGAAACACGATTCAAGTTGACCCAGATACCCTTGCTACCAACAGAAAGGGAGTTTGGGCCGGTGGCGATGCGGTGAGTGGACCAGCTTCGGTCATTGAAGCCATCGCCGACGGAAGACAAGCCGCCACGTCTATAGACAAATACCTGGGCGGCAACGGGGTCATTGATGAAACACTGGCACCACCTGAAGAGGTGGTAACCCCACTTGAGGAAGCTGAGGAAAAGTGGCGACCACCAGTGCCTACCCTTCCGGTGGCTCAGCGGATTGGCAGCTTTGCCGAGGTAGAACTTGAGCTAAGTGAAGAGATGGCGATTGAAGAGGCAAAGCGGTGCCTAAGATGCGACCTTGAGGAGCAAGAATAACTAAGGAGCTTATCTTGGATATAGTCAAGCTAACCATTAATGGTCAGGAGGTTGAGACGAGGAAGGGGATGACTGTGCTTGAGGCAGCTCAATCGGCTGACATTTATATTCCCATCCTCTGCGCTGACCCTGACCTGGAACCATACGGGAGCTGCCGACTTTGCGTTGTTGAGATTGAGAAGATGCGCGGGTTGCCTACCGCCTGCACTATACCAGCCACTGACGGGATGGTAGTGCACACCGAGACACCAGCCGTCAATGAAGTGCGGCGGACTGCTGTCGAGCTGCTTATGGCTGACCACCCAAGTGAATGCCTGATATGCCACCGAAGAGAGCAGTGTCAACCCTTTGACATATGTTTGCGTAGTGTGGCCGTAACCGACCGCTGTGTAACCTGCCCTAAGAATGGGGAATGTGAATTGCAGAAGGTGGCTGACTACTTAGGTGTTACTGAACTGCGCTTCCACAGGACAATTAGATTACTGCCTGTTGATACCAGCAACCCCTTCTTCGACATTGACCGAAATAGGTGTATTCTATGCGGACGGTGTGTGCGTACATGTCACGAGATAACTGGTGTCGGGGCTATTGACCTAGCCTTCCGCGGCTACCCAAGCAAGGTGTCTACCTTTGGTGACAAGTCACTAATAGAATCAATTTGTAAGTCCTGCGGGGAGTGTATGGTTCATTGCCCGGTGGGTGCCTTGATACCTAAGGAGATACACCGACCAACACGGGAAGTAAAGACTACCTGTCCCTATTGTGGCGTTGGCTGTCAGATGTATCTGGGCATCAAAGACGAACAAGTGATAAGTGTCAGTGGTGCTAGGGACAATAATGTCAACAACGGTCGTCTTTGTGTTAAGGGTCGCTTTGGCATTACTGAATTCATTCACCACCCGGAGCGTCTGACTACGCCTCTAATCAAGAGGAACGGGGATTTTGAGGAGGCAACCTGGGATGAGGCGCTAGACCTGGTTGCTAACAGGCTTAACCGTTACAAGAGAGATGAGGTAGCCGTCATCTCCTCAGCCAAGTGCACCAATGAGGAAAATTACGTCATCCAGAAATTTGGTCGGGCGGTATTGGACACCAATAATATTGACCACTGTGCCCGACTATGCCATGCCCCTACCGTAGTCGGTCTGGTTCAGAGCTTTGGCAGCGGGGCGATGACCAACTCCATCAA
>SDBU01002588.1_pt1 | contig 23887 bp, 33 predicted proteins | sample 2277071 | NCBI WGS metagenome assembly SDBU01 (sample SAMN10397929, study PRJNA504765) | marine sediment metagenome | isolation source: marine sediment core GS08_GC12, 126 cmbsf | place: Arctic Ocean: Gakkel Ridge, Loki's castle | collected 2008
AGGCTAGGGAACCCGTAGATGCCCTAGGACGGGCTGGGGAGGAGGCTAGGGAACCCGTAGATGCCCTAGGACGGGCTGGGGAGGAGGCTAGGGAACCCGAAGTTCCCCCCGTAGGGTTGCTTAAATTTAGCACAGTCGCCGAAGTGGTAGCCTACATTGAAGGTCAGGGCTTCATGATCGGAAAGAACGAAGCGGATATAATCACCCAGCTCGAGGCAAAGAACCTCTCAGTCATTAGAAACGCCGATAAGATGGTGGGCGTAGAGGAGATCTTCATTACACCCCTCGAGCTTGACATGGAGGTTGTAGGCCGGAACATTGTCGCCAACCCCATTATACAGTTCTACTTCGCCATAGCCCGAAAACTACATTCAACAACTGCCTCAGAAACGGATAAGGACCTGGATATTACCGAGTGGATAACTGCCTGTGTCCTCGATGTTTATAACAACATGGATCCACCCATTAAATTAGCGGTGTTGTATGGATGAGTGGAGCAAGAAACCGAAGAACGATGAAAGTCCAGATCCCAGCGGTTAATATGAGATTACTTAGAGGAAGAGATGAAGAATTGGATGAAAATCAATCGTCGCTCGAAAAGAGAAGAGAGAGAATCAGGAACAATGAGCTAGAGTCTGAGGAGCTCCAAGGGGAGGCCCGGGTCATACGTGAACGAAGAGCGGTAGACCAGCTATCTCGGGGAGAGGAAACCCCTCAGGAGCCTGGGTCGAATCTAGGCGATCGTCTAATGACTGAGGTAATCCTTCCCCTCGTTAGTGATCGGCTGCGTGGCCCCCAACCGGGAACCGGAGACACCGCTCTTGCGACGGCATCCATCAACCTCGCAAGGAAAGCCCTCGAAAAGCGCGGCACCGCGCCACCCGCAGCGGCTAAAGATCCCCTTGATGCCATGTCCAAGGTAATCGAAGTCATCAACCAGGTTAGGGGTATGTCCAACGACGACGCGGTAATCAAACGCCTCGACAAGCTCGAGACTGACCTAAAAGAGGCCCCCGGAAAGAAAAGCGAACTAGGCACCCTCGAGGAAACCCTGACCACCATCACCAAGTACAAAGACCTTCTGGGGATCACAAGCGGCGGCGGTGGCGACAATAGCCTTAAGCTGCAGGAAATGAGGAACGATCAGCGGCAGTGGGAGCGTGAGTTTCTTTCCACTGAGAAGACCAAGGACCGGGCGTTCAACCTCAGGCTCCGCCAGATAGACAAGAGGCAGGACATCGAGCTCGCTAAGCTCAACATTCAGAAGGAGCGAAACGCGCTCCTCGACAGTGGCCTCTCTCGGCTAGGGGATACCTTCATAACCGCGCTGCTCGACGATGAGGACCTAGAAGATACGGGGCTCAAGGGAAAGAAGATCGAAGGCTCAGGACTTATGCAAATCCCCTGTCCTGGCGAGGGCTGCGATACAGTCCTTACGATACCCCCGGAAGGGCAAGCCCCGGGCTCCGAAATACGTTGTCCCGTCTGCAAGGGTAAATTTGTGACCTACGAGAAAGACTAGCCTTGTCTGTCTCGAGTCGAGCGAAGAGGGTCGCACAGCACCTTGTATTCCAAGGCCTCCTTGAAGCCCTGAGGGGCGCCCTCGTTGGATATCTCAAAGACGTCACCCCCACACAGCTATACACAACCATCAAAAACGACGAGGAGCTCTGGCCAAATACACCTCTCGTTCTCCAAGAAAAAGGGGCAAGGTGGGTTCACCAGGTACGAAGATTCAAGGACAAGATCACCCCTCAGCTGATATACGATTGGCTAAAGGAGGACCGGGTAGATCTCATTAGCCTCATAGAGAACATGGGCCCCGAGGGTAAGAAATGGTTCGTTAAACAGGTTGAAGGCTTCAAAATTAAGCTCTGGCCTCCTGGGGCGACTAAAAGCGGTGCTAAACTGAGATTAAAACCCGTAGAGGTCGACGCCGAAGTAGAACAGACGCCTGAGACACCGCAGAAAACGAATATACGGAATCTTTAGACCCCTTTCGTTTGTCTTCTGACCCTTAGCTTTTTATATTAAGACAGATGAAAAATAGGTGATACACATGGCGATAGCGCTAAAGAAAATTGGTGTGAGCGCAGGTGTCGGCGTCCTCGACATAGTAGCCGAAGAGGTCGACAAGAAACAGGGCTACAGAAAGCCCTTCCAGAACATCACGGACTGGGGTAGATTCGGGTATGTCGCAGGCGGCTACATGGCGAACGGCATGGGCTACGATGCAGAGGCAACCGAGGCCATCGTCCTCGGCGGGGTCCCTCTCCTCGAGAAGAGTATATGGGGCTTCGTCAAGAGGTACACAGGCGTCGGAAGGATGGTGGGTCGTATGGGCCTAAAGCTCAAAACGCCCGGCAAAGACCCCCCTAGGACTCAGGGCACCAGGATCAAGTACGTCTAGGGACACCCACGCTCAACACCAACTCATAACCCGTTTATAGGCCCCCTGGGGTAGTGTGAACACTAAACGTTACGAATCTCTACTTTTTTAAACCACTCTGGATGAAGCTCAGCCATTTTTAAAAGTGCTTTCTGGGCCTCCTCGAAATCGTTAAATTCATAGTCAATAACAAACTTCTTAAAATCCTTCGATGTTTTTTTTTCACACCGTATTCTTAAGATGTCTGGTTTTCTGGGCATTTCAGTAGCACCCGTGTACCAGGAGCTCCACAACCTCTTAAAGTATACGCTCTAAATCTGTTCTGGATAAAAATGGTATATCCACTTAGAGACAAAGTAATCATCTATGACGACGTTTACGACCCGGCCGTTGATGGAGCAATCGCGGCTGGAAACACAGTCGACTTAAACACTCTCGATGCTGAGGAGCACGTCCTCATCGTCGAAGAGGCACATATCTACTCGCCTTACAACCTCGGTGGCCTACCGGCTGCCCTGGACAGCGTAAGGATCCTCATCGACGGCGAGCCCTTCCCATCCTCACCAAGCCGGCTTTACATACGAGCCATGGCCGAGCGGTGTATGGCGGTTCCATACGACCAGAGGTTCGCTGTAACCACGATGAAGTTCGGCGACATCTCCACCGACCCTCTTGAAGACACCACAATCAAGGTCACCCCCGCTCAGAGGCTATCTGTCAGACTCGAGGCATCCCAGGCTGTAGGCGTGCTGGCCACGGACACCGTGACCAGGGTTATGCTCCTCGGCAGGATCGCCGACAGCGACCAGCAGCTCCGCGAAGTCTACGGCGGCGCATCCATGTACGGACCCGGGGGCGCCGTGTCCCTGTCCGACAGGATCACCAACAAGGTAACCCCGCCCATCGAGAAGAACTTCCCACTGACCATCGATAACGTCAAGCGCATGTCCGGCGCAACCGCGCAGGACTCTCCGAAGATCACTCCCTTCTGGACCTGGGGGCAGAACTCAGCTGTTATTCCGGCCGCGCCGGAGTACGAGTGGACCTTCAGGCAACCGGCCCACGTGGCTAGGAATCAGGAGGAGATGAGCTTCGATTGGACTCGGTTGACGAGCGACAGGGGAATGATCCTCAAGTATTGGGCTGCCTACATCGCCTTGGGCTCCGGCCGCGTATGGTGGCATCAAACCAACGCGAGAAGACCCGGCCACGGTTCACTGTTCTTCGGAAAGGTGATCGACGCCGGCTTCCCGATGATGCTACCTGGAGGCGGTGCGCCTGCGGCGACCGGCATGTATACAGGACCCACGAAGATGACTCCGGGGGTCCTCGCCTACGACAACCTCACAGAGCTCAGAGTTACAGCAGACCCAGGCACGACAATCGTGGCAAACGACCTCGAGATGCAGATGTGGGGCACCCACATCGAGTTCTAGGTGAGCCCGATGGTACGAACAGTCCAAATAACCGGCATCGCAGTCGGTCGGACTACACCAATCAGCCTGGGCGCTTATCTCGGTAACGTCAAGATCGCCGGCATCACTCAGGCTAGGATCCTTCACACCCACAGCAGCGCCCTTTCGATGCACGCTCTTGCGGCTCACAGTCACGCAGCCAGCGGTCACGCTCTTGCGGCTCACAGTCATGCGTTGAGTGGTCACGCTCTTGCGAACCACAGCCACGACATGTTCGCTGCTATCACCTCAGGGTTGGCCTTCGACGCCAGCCAAGCTCTAGTCCTCTCCGGGGGAACGCTCAGGATAAGCGGTCCAACGGGAGGCGCGCCTCCCACGTCCGGCGACTCAGCCGGAACTCCAGCTGGTGGCATCGATGGGGTTGGCGCGGGCGTTCCTGCGGCTGGCATTGACGGAGTAACAGGGGGCATCGCGACAGGAGCGGCGGTCGACGCCGCTCAGAGCATGTGGGCCTATACAGTTGATAGCAACGGTAGGTACGTACTTGCGGCCACACACCCGATCGCCAGACACATCGTTCTGAAGCCTCATGGTGACGCTGGACCCAGGATTGAGCTCGGCGATGCAATAGTAGCTCCCGACATCCTAGAGATCACGTATCTCCTGCAGTTGAACAGTGGCGGGATCTTCTAGTAATCCGGTGATCTGGTATGGTACAAACAATCGCGGTAACTGGAATCGCACAAGCGCGAACGACACCAATCAGCCTAGGCGCCTATCTGGGCGCTAGGGAACGGCTGGGCATTATTACAGCCGTCCGACTGATCAAAAACAGTTTTCTCACCCCTTCCATGCACGCTCTTGCGGCTCACAGTCATGCGTTGAGTGGTCACGCTCTTGCGAACCACAGTCACGCAGCCAGCGGCCACGTCCTAGCTGACAACAGCCACAATATGTATAACGCGATAACGGTCAGTCCAGCCTTCGATCAGGATGCCGTTCTCAGCGTTGCTGCGGGAGTCCTACAAAGCAGTGACCCCGGCGGAGGCGTACCCCCTACATCCGGTGTAACCGGGGGCACTCCAGCTGGTGGCATCGATGGGGTTGGCGCGGGCGTTCCTGCGGCTGGCATTGACGGAGTAACAGGAGGGACAATGACCGGAGGCGGTCTCGAAGGCAAGAGCATTACAGTTTACGTCGTGGACAGCAGCGGATCTTACGTACTTGCGGCCACCGCCCCTGCAACCAGACACATCGTTAACAGGTTCCCCGGAGATGCTGGGCCCAGGGTCGAACTCGGAGACGCGATACTAGCAACCGACATCCTAGAGATCACCACACTCTTGCAGAACGAGAGCGGTGGCGTCTTCTAAACAAAACAAGAACTTTTCTCTTTTTTCTTTTATAAAAAACTAGAGACGATTCTCTCGGCGGCGTTGCTGTCGTTGAAGGGGTCGTATGGATTAGCCCACTGTCGAGGGACATTCCTTATCTCTCTGGCAGCCTTGTAGACGTTCTTCGGGTATATACGTAAAAATCAGCATCCGTTTCATCTGGGTATTTATTATTAACATATTCCGTTAGTACCCAATCAGGTAGAGTATCCTCTATCCAATCGGTGAAGTTCCTATGTCTAATATGGGGGGAGCTCGTAATTTCGTCTCTGTCCGTGGAGTATATTATGACGTACCGAGTAGACGATGAAAACAGATGCTTCATGTGTCGCTCAAAAACATCGTCTTCTACCAGATGGTAAATCACATCCAAGGATATCGTGAGCTCCGCGGATATATCCTGTAAGACTCCTGGAGGATATACAAAGAAGCTTTTATCGACGTCCTTCCGGCACCTTTCTATGCACATCTTTATAGCGGTTTGTGACGGGTCCAGCCCAACATACTTGGGAACGTTGAACTTGGACGCTATATTTCCATCTCCACAGCCAAAGTCTACAACCGTCTCTATTTGATGGGTTAGAACGAAAGAGTTAACGAAATAAGCTTTGAACTCGGCTAATCGGTCTCGAGAGCCGCGCCCGGAATCACTGCCCGCTGCGTACCTTTGCTCCCAATATTCCCTCGAGGAGAAGGTCATAGAGTTTCGAGGGCCTCCACGACTTTTTCGGACAAGTCTCGTCCGTCAAACCGCTCTAAGGCCCACTCTCTCATCTCTCCGCTCAGCCTCCGTTTCTTCCTGGCACGAAGGGATTTCCACTCGAGTATCTTATCCACAAGCTCGTTCTGGGTCTTGAAGATACACTCGTCCGGGTAGTATTCCGTCGATCCCCGCCAGCAGTTTATCAGGGGGTATACTCCGGTGAGCATGGCCTCGACGAGGCTCACATGTACGCCCTCCCGGATGCTGTTCGATATGAAGATGTCCTTGTCGCCTAGCCACTGGCGCCAGCCCTCAGGGGTCATATTCGGTGTTAGGAAGACCTTTGTTGATATCTTGAGGTCCTCCATGAGCTCCCTGCAGGGCCTCGTATAGTTTACCCCTTCCCACCCGGGGGCCTGGCTTGTCCAGTTACCCGCGATATTGAGATTCCACTTCGGATCGTGTTTAAGGAGCTCGTAGAAGGTCTGGATGGTAGTATAGATCCTCTTCTTGAACCGTATTGTATAGCTGTGCGTCGCCAGGTTTCGCCCGTATTTCTTGGAGGGGGGCATTGTGTAGAATGTGGGTTCGCTGCCTACGGGTATGTGCATGTACCGTTTGGGTCGTTGAGCGGCTTCATTCAGTAGTGGGCCGAAGAGGCCTGAGGCGCCGATGAGGAGGTCGACCTTTTCCCAGGGGAACGTCTTGAATATTGAGAAGAAGGGTAGCCCGTGGGCTCTAACGGCTATCTTGCATTCAATATCTTCGAGGCTTAATGCCTGGAGGAAGGGGGTCTGACACCATTCAAAGAAGGCGACGTCGCATCTGTCAAGAAGCCTCTGTATGTTCGTCCAGTTGACGTTTTTATTGGGGGTTTGGACCCAGAATCGTACTTCATGCCCGCTTCGCTTAAGAGCCTCAACTACGGGGCCGAGAAAGTTCGAGTTGGTAGTAAAGATTGTGACTTTCACAGCTTATCGCTCCTCTTCAAGCCAACGATGTAACGCGGCTTCTCTTCCTCGAGGCAGGAGATCTCACCAACCTCTAGCAGCTCGAGACCGGAGGCCATGGCGAACCTTGTAAAGAAGTTGGGGGCCCATATCTCAGAGTAGCCATAATCCTCGGTTGTCAGCTTATCCTTTCCAAGATACTCTTCCGGGCTGAACCCGAATCTTCGCTCTACCCTCTGTCGGTTGAGAAGGTTCGGCGCCGTCAGGAGACATAGGCCGTCGGGAGTTAGCGCGTCGACCCAGGCCGTCAGAACCTTCTTGGGATCGCTAAAGTGCTCTATGCCCCCAAAGCTCCAGTGAAGATCGCACTCTACGACCCCCTCAGGCTCACTCATGTCGGCCTGAATGAAACTGAGGTTTTCGAGGCCTAGCCCCCTGACGTCGACGCAGTAACGGTACGACCTCTCGTTCCATTCAACCCCAACAAAATCTTTATCGGGATTATTCTTAGCCAGGTACTCAAGCCAGATACCATCACCGGCACCGTACTCAACGGCTTTCTTTTTACCCTTAAGTAGGCTCTGCAGCTTTCTCACGATATACATATCGTAGTTAACCATGTGCGGGACTGTGAAGAGGGCCCGACTCAGGTTGAAACCGCTCCACATCTCTACTTTACTTTTCTTCATAACTTACATCACACTCTCACATGCTTTTATGATCGACTTTACCGTATCCTTTATGTCCCACTCGCGTACAGCAAGCCCACGAGCTTTATTCGACGCCCCCTGAGGATCACTTTGAATCTCATCCCAAAGACTGAAAACGCCGGCTGCTATGCCCTCGGGAGAATCGTCGACTCTCCGACCGTATATAGGATTATTGTCAGCTGCTCCCTTGAAGGCGATTATAGGTGTACCACAGGCCATAGTCTCAACCGCCGTTCGAGAGATTAACCCACCCTTCAAGGGGCTGATCAGGATATCGGCGCCTCTAAACCTGGGTCTGGGATCCTGTAGCAGCCCGAATACCAGTGGGCAGAAATGATCTATTTCAAGCTGGGTTATGAGGTTTGTCCAGGCTATATTCTTTTCAGGCATGGACATTATCATCGTTAGATGCGCGTATTTTAGCTGTCGTTGTATCTTCTTTGCCGCGAAGAGAAGGGCGAATGGCTGTTTTCGCATTCTCATAGCGTCAGCGTAGAATAGGTTTGGATGCACGTCAGCAACATGTTTCTCACCCTGAGGGCTCCAATAATTCAGGTCGACCCCTCTACGGATACTATGAACCTCCCCTCGGGCGATCTCTTGCCAGAACTGTGCATCGAAGTCATGCCACGTTACAACCGCATCGCAAAGCCTGACAAGAGCGACGATCTGCCACCAGGCGGGAGGGGCTACATCGTATATCACGTTCCACCAACAATATTCGGCGTTTCCATGGGTGAGAACGATCTTACGCTTCATATCATGCAGCGTATAAGGAGAGTAGGTGTGGACGACGTGAACCGTATCCGGGTCATTTAAAACGCTGTCCCATGGGGCAAGCTTTACAGATCTGGTTCTCAACTTCTGAACCATGCCCCCCTTCTTGGTTTTCGGGTTTGGGCCACAGACGACCACATTCCCCGGGCCCAGGAGCTCCATTTCGGCCTCTATGAGCTCGGAGGTCGAGCTCGCAAGCCCGCTCTTTCCCTTCGCATCTGGAAGGGAGACCCAATGTGCGAGCTTCATTGTGGCACCCTCATAACGAGTCTTATTACCTCGAAGACCTCAGCGTACTTTACCCCCATCTTGGACCCAGCGCGTATAGCGGAGGCCTTTACTACCTCTGGGTTAAAGTATGGCCACTTATGCTGTGACTTGTATTCCATTAGTGACTTTAGCTTAAGGTCCAGGTGTTTCTTATCGAGAGGGACAATACAGTTCTCGGTAAAGTCAATTATGTTCATAGGGTGATCGTAACCTAGCACGGTGCAACTTTTGAATATTCGTATTGACTCCCGGGAGACTACTTCATGATCCTGGTGGTGGTCTTTCGTTGAGTGCGTCAATACCAAGTCGGGATCGTATCTCTTGTTCAGATCGTAGATGGCTTGAAGAATTTCCTGTCGCTCACGTGGGAAATACCGTCTTTCATGGCCTAGTATGAGTGTCTCCTTTACTCCAAGGATCTTCGTGGCTGCCTTGCATTCGTTTACGAGCCACTCAAAGGGGGCGCTGAAAGCAACGTAAATCACTTCGGCGCCGCTCTCAGCTAAGAGAGCTATTGTGCCTCCCGCGTTGAGCTCCCCGTCGTCAGTGTGGCCACTGAGGACTAGAACTCGTTGGTAGATCATTCGTCTTTCCTTCGCATCCGTTGGAACTTTGCGACACCCATGGGATCATTCCACCATACCTCATCTGTTCTAACGATGGACCCTTTTCTTACGAGAGAGCCGGCCCCGATGATTGCCCCATCTCCGATTGCGACCCTCTGTTCTATGCAAGCGTGTTTCCAGATAATCACTGAATCTCCAATGTCACAACTTCCACTAATGGTTGCACCCATATTGAGAAGGCAATCATCACCAATCTGGCAATTATGCCCTATTGAAGACCCTACGTTAAATCGTGCATTACGCCCAATGATTGTATCTCTCCAAGAGCCTCGGTCTACTGTGACCCGGGGATGAAATCGAGCACCCTCTTTGATTATGACACCAAACTTGTGATCCTTGGGTCTAACAAAGGCTCCCTCCTCGAGGTGATACCCAAACCCGTGACCCCCAATCGAAGCAAAGGGACCAACGGCATCCGGCCTCTCAAGTATTAGTTTCGGACAATCTGGATCTATCCAGACATAGGGCGCCTTTCTCCAAGCTTCATCAATAAGTATAAGCTGAGCCCATTCATAGTGTATTCCCGATCCCTGACAGATCAGGCAACTAGGATCCTTTGCCCCGCCACATGCCGGACAGGGTATTTCAGTCGCAACCGGGGCCTTTTGAGCCCCTATCGTATCTCTTTCACTCATAACAATTTACCCCTTTACATTCCTCATTAGAAAGTAAAGACCCTCTAGTTTAGAAAGACCCCAAACTTAATCAGATGTTTACCGAAGGTGGGTATCGTGAACCCCGCACGTAGAAGGGCAAAGGGCATAAGCGCAAGGAGCCTCAGGGCAGCCCATGGACTTATTCTTAGCCTAAGAACAATCTGCTGAACGTACCAGAAGACAAGGTTCAGGAGGTTATCCTTTATCGTAGCGCCAATGCTCAAGCGTACTACGTAGTTAAAGCCCGTCAAACCATCTTCACCTTCCTCATCATGGTATCAATAGTGTTTCGGATAAGGGATGATAAGTTTAAAGAATTATCTTCAAGAAACGTTCTTTGTTTTTTAGTTATGTTAACAGATGTTTTAAGATAGGCATTTCCGTGTATTACAAGCCCTTTATATTCCTCTTTTCCTACAAATTCTTTAATTGAATATTCTTCAACTTCAGAATTGTATATCACTAATAGTTTAGCATTTGGATAATCGTCAACAATATTCTTAAACTGGCTATTTTTTGATTGCAGAATGTGTTTCTGTTTATCTTTTCCAATATACGCACGTTTAACCTCGTATGCCTCTCCATTTGAAAGTACAAAGTCAGGAGACGAGTTAGAAGATGCGAGTATTTCAACACCTGGATATTTTTTCTTGAGATATTCGTATGCAATTAGTTCGCTTTTATTTAATGTGCCTCACCCAAGTACCCACTTTAATAGGTACATAAGGTACTTAACTTAAAAACTAATCGACACACTGATCGCGCGAAGCAAATTGTCTGTTGTTCAACAGATGCTCGAGAATATCCGATATAAACCTATCAGGTTTATAGAATCTAGGATGATTGCGGCGTTCGCCGCCACTACGTTACTCTCATATTCCGAGTATGACACTGTGGAGCCTTGGCTTGTCCGGCTCAGGGAGATCGCCATCGACAGAAACGCCAACATAACAGCGACGATAGAGGGTACTGTGGCCGATAAGAGGTATGAGGACATTATTCAGTTCGGTGCTGCTTGGCCGGTCCTGGATGATAGTTTCAAGGTCGATGTCCCCTTTGACTTCGATGCCCGGGTAAACCTGTATAATGCCGCGGTGGGGGTCATCGCCAACTATCAGGCGAGGGTGGTCTGGGAGGCCCAGGAGTATAGGGTTGCCGATAAGCTGAGCATGGGGATAAAATACGAGAGCCTCGATGAGGAGGAACAGCGCCTAGCAGATAAGTTCCTTATAGACCGTAGAATCAGGGGCAGTACACTTCCCATGGCGTATCCTAAGGGAGCTCTCGTATATACCTTCGTTGGCAATTATTCTGGGGCCCCCGCAGTTGACATTGAGAACAACATCGTTCGTAGGACCGTTCCTGATGGGTTCAAGCTCGTTCTTACGAAGGTGTGGTCCAACCATCCGGTCGCTGACTTAGGAGACCTGGAGATCCGGGTTTACCAGGACAGAAAACTCGTGTTGACGATGTTCCCGTACTGTCATCCAAACTGGACTACTGTGGTGAGGCACATCCCGCCTGTGGAGCTCTGGATCCCTGCCCTTAGTGATATGAGGGTTACCCTTGTGTCGACTACAGGCCATGCGGCGCCTATATTGGCTGGGTGTGAGGTTGAACTCCGTAGGCTGACTATCTGGGATAAGATGGCGTGGGGCTTCGAGAGGTCGAGAAGGGTCACCTCGAAAGAGGAGCGGGCTATGATCGAGGAGCTTGGTCTACGGGATAAGCTGGACGCCGGCATATACGAGCTCGTTACTCCTCAGCCGGAAATGCTGTCATAGGGGGGCTTACCATGAGTGCTGAACTTGAAAAGATCCTCAAGGAACTGCTTGCAGAGCAGAAGGATACTTCTCTATATACTATGACTCTCGAGAGAGATCGCCTACTTGGAGCCTTAATTGAGTCTGGTCTTGCTGTAGGAGTATCTTCTGTGAGCGAGTTTACTCTGGCTCCAGGTGCAACGCAGACGGTTGTTCAGCTTGTGCCTCCTGGTTTCATCTATATAATGGTGGGAGAGGCCACGTTTTACACTAGCTTGCCCTGGTGGGTTAGTTATAGCGTGTGGATGGATCAGACGGCGCCCGCATTACCCATTATAACGGGGACACGTATGCCAGAGAAGATTGCTGTTACCTTCCAGGGCATATTTCCCCTTAGAGGATTCTTTGTATACACCATGACTAATCTTCATGTTGCTAATACGGCGTACGCGATGGTAATGAACTTGTATGTCAGGGTTTCAAATGAGACGTGGGTAATGATCCGTGAAGTGTACCTGGACGCCTTGGTTGAGCGGCTTAGGAAGAAAGCTCTTGAGATAAGCGGGATAGAGAGGTGAATCTGATGAAGTACAGATGCCCGACATGCAAGGCCATAGCGGAGATAGATAAGGGTGGGAAGAATATAACCATCGAATACCCAGCTCCCACCTTTCCGAAGCCTAATCGAACTCTGCGTATCGGTATGCAGGCCGCTGTATCTTTTCCGTCTCATGCAGACTGCGAGTTCCTTAAACCCGTTGACAAGATCAACATAAGTGCGCTTGAACCGGTTGATGTAAAGTTTGTGCATAAGGGGACTAAGTGATGGTCGGCGAAGTTGATGTACAGAAAAGAAATCTAAGGCCTTTCACTAGGAGGGGAAGGGCTACCGCCAATGGTAACCTTGGTGGTACGACGATCGTTAGCCTCTGGGATCCCGCTGTCCCTGAAGGCCTGAACGAGGGTGATAACTTCTGGAAAGACGCTGAGATTCTGATCTTAACCGGTGAGATGACAGATCAGGGGAGGGAGGTCACCGGCTTCGTCCAGGCCACCGGCGTAATAACGGTGTCGCCCCGGTTCGTCAACCCAGATGTCTCCCTTCTGACGGTGGACTCGCCGATAGCGGACGTGGTGATAGACGTTGCCGACGCATCTGTTTTCACCGCCGGTTCGCTGTTGACTGTTGACGCAGCTTTGGGAGCCGCAATCTTAATCGTGACTGACGCCACTCTTTTCAGAGCCGGTGCCGCGGTTATCTCTGATGATACCGGGGCCAGTGAAGCCATCGTGATCGTCGCCGTTGACACGGATAACAACCTGCTTGTACTTGCAGCTCCCTTGGCTGCCGGCTACCTCGTTGCGGATGCTGCTGCTGTCGCTATGGCTAATGCGTACATCTGGGACGACGCCCCGAACGCCGAGGCTGTAACGATCATCGCCATAGATGATGTTCTGAACCAGCTGACGATAGCAGCCCCGGGCCTAGTGGCCGGCTACACGGTGGCCGCCAACGCGGCGATAAGCATGAGCCCGACGATCCTCGATAATGTAGAGTTCACGCTGATGCCGCCTACCAAGACCGTGGACACCGGCGAGCACACGAACCCTGAGAAGTACATTCACGATAACGCTTTCAGGAGCGATGTGATTGACCGCGCTGGCGCTGTGGCCACGCCTCTTTATACGCTCGCGACGACGCCGGCTAGGACGGCGGGGCTCACAGTCGATATCTGGTGGATCTACTTCCACAATCACAGCGGGGGCGCCGCTACCGTGTGGCTCGAGTCTCCCCTGGGTACTGTGATATCGGGTACTGTTCAGCTTGCGAACGATCAGGGCGTGATGCTGAATGTGAAGCCTCTTCCCGTTGTGGACGAGGATATCCTGGTTAACGCGAGTGCGAATGACGTTGAGGCTCAGATTGGAGGCGTTGAGGCGGCACCTTAGCTATGTCTATGATTTTCACCCGTCCAGAGCTTGAGCTCCCCCTCAGGGATACAGGGAGCTCTAGCCAGGGGTCTCATGAGTTCGTCAGGGCTACGACGGTTATCGTTGGGCCCTCGGATACCTGCGACTTCATCGTGACAGGTGTAGCAGACGATGTTCAGATCAATGCGGCGCACGCCTACATAGCCGGTATAGGCGGTGGCGAGATTCTTCTCCTCGAGGCCACTTACGTGCTGGCCGCCCAGATAGTGTTCGTCGTCTCAAGCACCATCCTCAGGGGCATGGGTCGGGCCTCATTCATCAACGCTGACGCCCTCGCGACCGGGCAGCACGCCATAGTCATAAGCGGCCTTACCGACTGTGTAGTTAAGGACCTGGCTATCCAGACACAGGACGGCTCGGGTAACATCTGTCATTGCATCTTCATCGAGGACGGGGCTCACAGGTTCGTGGTCGACGGCGTTATCATCGTGGACTCCGCGGCCGACGGTATCCACATCGAAGGGACCAGCATCACCGGCGGGATGGTCTTCCACAACACCATAATCGACACCGACAGTGAGGCCATATTCTCGGATATGGACGGTGGGAACAACCTGGACTACCTGCAGGTGAACACTAACCTGATTCAAAGCAGCGGCGCCGAGGGGATTGAGCTCAACGACACCCGTTACTCGAGGGTGGTGAATAACATTATCGACACCACCGCGGCCGACGGGATCCTGGTGGCGGCGACCTGTGACATCGTTGATGTATCCGGGAACACGATCCTGAACTGGACGGGGGAGCCCGTGGACAACGACTCCGCTACCTCCACCGTAGCCAACAACAACGCCGGGGGAATAGTCCTCACCTCCAAGGGGTGCAGCCTCCTAACCATCGCCCTCGCCGTCACCTTCCAGGGGGCCGGAGGGTGGATCGAGGTCCCCTCAGGCACATGGAGCGAAAGCGTCACCATAGCCTCTAGCGATGTACTCATTAGAGGACAAGGATGGGACACTATAATTGATGGAGGCACCACTGGACGAGCGTTAAGCATATCGGGGCTCAGGTGCATTGTCAGGGATTTAACCTGTTTAACTACTGCCGGAGAAGGGAACGCCTTTGATGCGATATACTCCAATGGGGCTAACCTATTCATTGATCATGTCTACATCAGCCAGAGCGACCAACACGGTATAGTAGTCGCAGGTGCAGTTCCCAAAATATCCCATTGTATGGTCATGACCTGTGATAATGTGGGTATTCTTACTGGTGATTTATCGGACAACGCGATGCTGACCAGTAACCATGTTAATACAACTGGCGACGATGGTATCTACATTAATGCTCTTGCTGAGAACTGTGTCGTGACGAATAATGTTATCCTCAACTGGACTAACGAGCCCATTGACGACGACTCCGCTACCTCCACCGTAGCCAACAACAACGCCGGGGGAATAGTCCTCACCTCCAAGGGGTGCAGCATGGCGACCATCGCCCTCGCAGTAACCTACGTCGGGGCGAGTGGTGGATGGATCGAGGTTCCTGCGGGTACATGGAATGAGGCTGTGGTGCTAAATGCCTCAATAACTTTTTCTGGTCAGTCATGGGACACAATAATAAACGGTGGAACTACTGGTCATGCTATAAACGTGAATGGCGCAGACAGAGTTACCATTCAGAATCTACGGGTATCAACCACCTTTGATGCAACCAATCCCTTTGATGGGATAAACACAACTGGAGCCGATACAACCATCTTAAATGTTTTCTGCGTTGAATCTGACAGACACGGATTCCAGATTAACGGACCGCGGGCTCGCGTAGACCACTGCCGAATAACCACGGTAAACGACGTTGGCATTGACCTAGCCACACTAGGCGATAACTCAGACATCACCGGGACCATCATAGACGCCTGTGGAGCCGAGGGAATCCTCATAGACATAAACTGTGAGGACTGCGTGGTCGTAGCCAACAGATGTATCGGAGAGGCTATCACCGACAACTCCGGGACCTCAACAGTCGGGAACAACGACACTACATAGGTTTTGGTTAAAATGAGTTTAAACTTTAAAGACGCAAAAACAAAAGCCAAGAAAGAGGACAAGGATTGGAGAGACCTCTGGAAATACGGCGGCGTAGTCCGAGGTATGACCCAAACCAAAGGTGCGAGTCACTTCATCTGGGGTCCCAAGGCAACAAAGAAGCAAAAGGGACTCCTCACCGACCTCATCGACAGCCCCTCAAAGTGGGCCTCAAAGGTTGAGCACCTTCTCGACGATCCCCCCTCCGACAGCGAGCGTAAGGCCCTGAAACGCCTCATGGTCCTACGCAAATAATCTTTTAAACTCTCCCCCACCTCTTTTAACTGAAATGAGATACGTGGTTGACGCCTCAGGGGAGTACACCCTCCCCAACAACTCGAAGAGGGAGTTCAGCTTCGCGAACGAGGCTTTTGAGGCCGACGACATCCCCGCCCTCAAAGCGGCCTTCAAGACATTCATGGGTCACAAATGCTTCAAAGCGGGCGCAGCCTCCTTCGAGGGCAAAGTTTCCGTGAAGAGAGAGGGATGGACGGTGCTCGCAACCGACAAAGACTTCTCAGGCACGTTCTCCACCGACGAAACCATAGTGATCGACCTCTAGCTCTATTTTTTTATTATAGTGAATCCTAGTATATCCTATGAGCCGTAGAGTCAGCGATGCGCCTCTGAAGGAGGCTGATAAGGGGTTTAAAGATTCGATGGACCGTTTTAACACGCTTAACAAGAAATTGCGTAACATCGAGGGGGCTGAGAACTTTGACGAGTTCGATGAATCGACTTATGATGCGTTCACCTATGTAAAGACTCAAGAGGAGCTTGAACAGGCGAAGGCCACCATGGAAGAGGCTCGCGCTCGGCTCTTCCAGACTAGCGCGGACTTCAACAAAAGGATGGAGGGAAACTGGGCTCGGGCTCATGAGCGGGCCAGTCAAGCCAGGAACACTCCGTCTGTAGGCGGATATTCTATGCCCCATGGGGCGACCTTCTCAGGTCAGGTGGCTACGGTTATGCCTTATCGGAGGGACAAGGAGAGGGTGTGGGGATGCCCCGAGTGTGGCAGTACGAACGTCAACTGGAAGAGTTTCAGGGGGAAGAGGCAGGCGAAGGCCGCCGCTAAGAGATACGGAATGGATTATGGCGAGATAAAGAAGCATGGCGTAAGGTTCTGTATCATGTGCACCCAGAGAATGGGTAGAGATATATTGCTCAAGAAGCTGTTCTTAGACGACCTCGACACGATCAAGAAAGAGTTCCATGAGAAAAAGGTCGATGGAACCCTGTTCAAGAAGGCGAAAAAGAAGAGTCGAAAGAGTTAAAGTGACTCTCGATAGCTTCTACTCAGAGGGATCAAAGACCGACTAGGAGTGCCCCCTAGTCAGCTGGGGGTGTGGGAGGGCGGTTGTGTGCCCCCGCAAGGGCGCTAGAAACCAAAGGGCTGATGTGTGAGTTACCCACGGATTAATCCGTGGGCTTCCTGAGTCACAGAAGATACTTGCCCAACCAACTTAGGAAGGGTAGAGGTTTCTTCTCCTCTAGGCGTGTATTCGGGCGACTCCCGCCCTATCCTCAAGATATTTCTTGAAGCATTCAAATCCCTATCCAGTTTAAGCCCACAATGGGGACATTCATGTATCCGTTCGGATAGGGTCTTCTTAACTAGCTCCCCGCATTGGGAGCACATCTGGGTTGTATTCCGGGGATTCACATAGATCAGACGCCCACCAGATTGTAACTCTTTGTAGGCAATCATCCTTGTGAAGTCTCCCCAACCAGCGTCGCTAATCGACTTAGCTAAATGATGGTTCTTAACCAGGTTCTGAATCTGTAGGTCCTCGACGTATACAGTCTCGTAGGTGTCGGCTATCTTCCTCGAGGCTTTATGCAGGAAGTCCCTCCGCTGATTCTGGGTCCGTTCATGCTGTTGAGCCACTTTCAAACGTGCCTTATTCCGGTTATTACTTCCCTTCTTTTTTCGGGATAGCCTTCTTTGAAGCTGTGCAAGTCGTTTCTCTGATTTCCTGTAGAAGCGGGGGTTATCAATTACTGTTTCGTCGCTTAAAACAGCGAATGATTTCAGACCCACGTCGATTCCCACATCCTTGAAGGGCTTCTCCTTAACCTCCTCCTCAACGATACAAGAGAAACAAGCAAACCATTTACCCGACTGGTTTCTCTTCACCGTTAAAGTCTTGATCTTCCCCTGGATACTCCGATGCTGATTAATCTGAACATCTCCAATCTTGGACAGTCTCAGCCTGTCATCTACGATCTTGAAGCCAGATTGAGGATATGTTATGCTCTTGTATGCCCCATATTTCTTGAATCTGGGGAGGCCCGCTTTGAGCCCCGCCTTTCGTCGGGCATAGAACCCCGTGTAAGCATCCTTGATCCGCTTGGATATGTTTTGTAGAACCTGAGAATAGACCTGCTCAAGCTCTCTTCTCTGAAATTTGAAAGGAATAAGAAGATTATCAAGATCATATTTAGTCGGATTCTTCTTTGTTTCCTTATATGTTTCCCGGCAATGAAGCAGCAGCCAGTTATAGGTTTGTCTGCATAGCTCAAACTGCTCCTCCAGAACACTAACCTGTTTCCTGCTAGGATACAGCCTGAACCTATACATCAACCTAGGCATTCTTCATTAACTCATCAAGCTTCTTCTGAACAAAACGACTCAGGTTCAAAGTGTTCTCACGGATCCAATCCGCTTGATCCTCCCGAATCGTTATGTGCTTCGTTTCCATTTCATAGACATTATGGCTATTATAAACACATAAGGGTTCGCTTTCATCCTACCTCTAAAGAAGGGGGCATTCTCGCTCACACCTGGTAAGTCGGCTTCCCTCGGCCGGCGTGGGGATGGATACTGAACCACGTTGGTTTTCCCTTTAGGGGCATGTTTTTTATATTCTATTAGCGTTAATTTCTTTGAACAACGTATGGATGTAATGACGATTGTTTACGCCGTTCTGGCGAGTGTCGGTTATGGTCTGCTCTTCTACGTCAGGGCCCGTATTCAGAATCAGGAGCCTTTCGACAAGTACAAGCTCATCGCGACGATGCTTAGTGCCGCTGTTATCGGGGGGATTTCCGCGGCGCTTGGATTGCCTGTGACTCAGTTGGAGGTTGAGGCTCAGCTTACGCTTTACTTTGTATATGTAGTTTTCCTCGAGAACATCCTTAAGATGCTTTTCCCGGAGAAGCTGGTTACTGCGCTGAAAAAGATCTCGGGAGCCTCTACTTAATGGGCCGCGAAGATGGTAACCCCGGCCACGCCATCCCTGTAAGAGTGGGGAAGCTTGAGGTCAAGGTGGGGGTCCTTGAGACTGATATCCGCTGGATCAAGGGGTTGGTCGGCCCTACTTTTCTCGTTTCCTTTGTTTCTTTACTACTTATGGTCGTAAGCTTCCTTCGCGGTTTGGGATAACCGTCGTCTCCGGGGCCATTTTATCAGCTCGGACCCAATGGTTTTTTAAGAGTATAAACCTCTTTTTACTTGAAAAATATTGGTTGATAAGAAAACTGTTGCTGTGGTAGCTGGCGTTGGCCTCGGTTTAGCGGCTTTGGCTCTGAAAGGGGGAGGGGAACCTGCGGGAGAAGGTGCCCCCGAGGGGCATGTCTCTCTTAAGATCACCCCGCTCGGGAGAAGTGGTCGCGGGATCGACGACGTTCAAGGCGCCTGGGGTGTCGGTGCCACCGTAAACGTTAACGGTGTGGTTACCGCGGGGTTCCCCGTGCCGTCTATGGTCTTGGAGCTCTATGACAACGCGGTACTGAGGAAGACGGTGACGCCTCCCTCCGTGGTTCTGGGCACAACCTACACCCTGACGGATACGATGGGGGTCGCGGACGTGGGCGGTCATACCGTCTATGGGAGGATGGTTCTTACTAATCCGCTGGGAGCCTATGAGTTCACAAGCCCTACTCAGAGCTTCGATATCGGTGAGGCGCCCCCCGGCGATATTACCATAGACGTCACCCTGACACCGCCTTAGTGGGGGAGGGCCGTATGTCCGTTCCCTGGTATACGCGCGTCAAGGTAGAGATGTCCGGTAAGGCGGTAGATGGAGCCGGTCCCATAGCGCTACGTATGGACGTCTACGATAACGGGGTTATGATAGGCTACGCCGAGGAGAGTAACGTCGAACTCCACAAGGATTATTTCGTCGAGCTCGAGCTTGGAAGTGCTGATGGTAACGCTGCTGGCGTCGACCTGGGAGAGCATCGGCTTAGCGGGATCCTGAGGCTTACGAACGCGGAGGGCTCCGTTGAGTACCCGACTGACACATTGACTCTGGGGATCGGGCAGGTTCCAACCGGCGTAGTAACGTAGCGCCGTCATAATGGAGGGTCAAAAATGGGCAGCGTGACCGTTTATCTGAACCCGCCGCTAGATGGAGCTCGATTAGAACTTAGGTACAGATCCTATGGTTTGGATGAGCTTTTATCGACGTTTTATAGCGTCGACGGTGTATTTTACACTCCTCAGGGAACATTAACAAGTTATGATGTGTTTGAAGTCCGGTTTCCAGCCCAGACCGTGGGCGGTGTTCCATATCTTGAGGCGAGCACCGGGGGGTTCACTTTTCAGGGCGATTTGGAGTACACGTTTAACCTCGTAGAAGAAGTTATAGTTCCCTCACCTTCGCATACCGTTTCCGTTCGGGGGTTGTCTACGGGAGGCTATCCGAGTCCGTCGATGCTACTGGAGATCTATGGGAATGGCATCAAAAAAGTTGACAGGACCATCCTCGCGGAGGAGCTCGTCATAGGAGAGGAGTACACTCTTGATTGGGTCGTCCCAGAAGATGTTTCCAGCGTCTACGGAAGGATGGTCCTGTCAAATTTACTCGGGAACTATGAGTTTCTCACAGGCATAGAAGAGCTGGGTCTTACTCTGGAAAAATGGTACAGTGTGACCCCAACCGGGACGGCTGGGTATCCTGAGAGATTTAACGACCGCAAAATGACGACAAGTCCGAACTGGAGTTCCGTCGGAAAATACGTAGAATTAGACTTTGGGACCATAGTAAAGCTCCGGGAGTTCAGATACCACGGGTTCGATACCATGGTTGGAGACGGCAGTTGGAAGATATCCTATTGGGACTTGGTTGATCTGGTCTGGAAAGACTGGATGACGGGTATACCCACTAGATATGACGCACCAGGCGATCCTTTTACTCCTTGGGAGACGCCCCCCGCTGGGGTAATCTATACCGATAAGGTGAGGGTAATAGCGACCACCATAGACTCTGGAATGTTTAATGATAATTACGCCGCAGAATTTGAGATGAGGTTCTAACGTTTCCGCGCGGAGTCGAAGAGGATCCCCACGAAGCCTATCGAGACCAACAAGGAGCCCACCGTCCCAAGGGTGTTCGATACCTTCTTAGGAGGAGCCTCGCCTACTTCGAGTTTAGAATGATTCCACCGATCGCTACTGTGGCTGCTAAGGCCCCGACCTTACCTATGAGATTCCCCCGTTCCTCTTCCTCGGGGGTGAGCTCTCCTTCGTTGAACTCAAAGACCAGTGAAAAGGGGGATGCGGGGCTATCCTCGGGCCACCCTTCCGGTATCTCGAAGCTCCCCTCGATCGGGATATCGTCTAGGAAGTGTCGCGCTCCATGGACAAATACATAGCCGACAGGAGTTATGACCCTGTATGTGTGCTGCCTTGTGGTGACGTTGTATTCGGCGACTCCGTTTTCCTGGGTTGCTTTTTCCACTTCATCCAGGTAGACCGTGACGCCCCCGAGGGCTTTGCCCCTTTTTTTATCGGTAGTGCCGAGTGTGACTAGCCAGCCCATTTCATGTAAGAGGTTCGCCGTTCACTGTTAAAAGATTACGTATGTTTTGGCGTCTGGTGTCACTCTGATTTATCTATTATTTGCCTAAATGTACCTAACCGCAAGCTTTACATTAGGTATAGAAATGTAAATAGTAGTAAAGGGATGCCTACCCAATGTCGAAATCATCAAGTAAGAGTAATAGGGATCAGGGAATCGAGGAAGGTTCCGTGGTCTCTCGAGACGGTTATAATTGGCTTGAAACCAAGCAGCTAAAGCCGAACCCCTGGAATCCGAACGAGATGGACCATTCCACGCTGCAGATGCTTAAGGTCAACCTCCCGGACGAGAAGTACGATCCCCTGATCGTCGTCAAGGCGAGGATCTTCTTCGACGACATCGAGCAAGAGAGTAACGATTACATCATCGTCGACGGCGAGCAGCGTTGGACGGCGGCCAAGGAGCTCGATTTAAAATGGCTCAAGGTCAATATCGTGCTGCTCAAGGAGGCTGAGGCTAAGGCCGAGTGCTATAGCCGCGGGAAGGTGCGGGGTAAACTGGATCCTCTCAGGGAGGGTTACTTCTTTGATTTGGAGGTCGAGGCCCTCGGTAGCGAGGCCGCCGTGGCCGAGAAATACAAGGTGAGCCGGAGCTACGTCGCCGGTCGCCGAAGCCTTTTGAGGGCGCCTAAGGTGCTCCGTAACCTGTTCAAGTACCCCGAGAAGACATACGAGAAGGTTGTCAAGAAGGCGCACGCGGCCGAGGTCAAGGTAGCGAAGGCCCACGTTAAAGAGGTTCAGAAGGATCCGGATGCTCATTCGTGGGACCTTTCTCAAGCCCGAAACCGCATACCTGACAAGCTCGAGAAGGAGGATCTTGTCCCACGTGGGACAATCACGGCGTCGCATATCGAGGCCTTGGCGGCTTTACCGGAAGACGAGGCGATTGAGCTCGGTACTCGAGTTATGGAGCGCGACCTCTCGGTGAGGGAGACTGAGCGACAGGCGAAAAATCGTAAAGAGGAGCTCGATAAAGAGGAGCGGTTCAGGAAGGCCGTCGAGGGTGCGAAGAGCCCCAAGTGTCCCGAGTGTGGTAGTTCTCCCCAGCGCTTTAGTAATTATACCGAGGAGTCCTTCCGGTGTGAAGAGAACCCGTATTCCCATAATGATTGGGGCTTCATGAAGACCCCTGAGCAGCACCAGAGAAAGAAGGAGCGCGCAGAGTCCAAGGAAAAGAAAGAGCGCAGCGCCAACCTGAGTTCGGCCCGTCAGAATCCGGCGTATACTCGTCGATCGGAGGAAACCGGCGTACTCTATGACTCTATGAGGCCCTGGGTTCTGAGGAAGATTCGACAACTCGAGACCGTTACGCGGGTATCTATAACCGGCGTGCGGGCTGACGGAAAGACAATGAGGATCGACTATCCTTCGGGATACGGGTCAAGTCTGTATTTCCAGACGATTGAAGAGCTCGAGGACGGAATTATTGACAGTGGCCGGAAGGCCTTCTCTTTCACTATGGAGAAGAAGGAATACAAGAAACTTCCATTTAAAACTAAGCTAAACTGCACCGCGACCCCGAAGTACCGGGCGTTAGTCCATTATTTCCTCGACGAGATCATCAACACGGACGGGGATCCCGTCCTTCCCGAGGACCCGGAGGCGGTCCAGGCGATCCTCGTGAAGTATGGGGAGGCTGAGCCTGAGCCTACCGTCGACGTCTGCCCTATCTGTGAGAAGATCGAGGCCGAGTGTACCTGCTTAGAGATCACGAAGAGGGAATACGAGAGAGAGGAAGAGGAGACTGAGAAGTGAGCGAGGAGCTCCTCGTCTCCCGTATCAAGGACCTCAAGGCGCAGGAGGATCAGATCCGCAAAGCTAGGCAGCGCCTCGAGGCAGACCTTCGGAAGATACGGGCCGGAAAGATGCTTTGGAAGCCCGAGAGAGGCAAGGTATAACATGAAAAATGAAAAACTCAAACTCCGTATAGAGCATCTGAAGGCTGAGGGGACCCGGGTCCGGGAAGCGTGTCAGCGGCTCGAGGCGCAGGTCCGGGAACGGACTATGAAAAAGGAGGCTGAGGGCTGATGTCAGGACACCAATTTGCAATTCGTATAAAACCTGGAGAGAGAGCAAGTATCGGCGGAGTCTCATACGTGGCGCTTATACCTCATTCGATCCTGGAAGTTAAGCTCCATAAGGATGAGTTTCTGGTTGAATATTGGACGGATGTTCGGGAGAAGGAGTGGGTTTCAATTAAAGACCTTGAGGAACGTGGAGTTATAAGAATCATTAAGGAGGCTGAGGGCTGAATGAGCATCTATGATACGGACTGTGAGGAGGGCTGCCGCCTGCTCAAGGCAGAGAGGAAGAAACTCGAAGCCGTCAAGACTTGGTTAAAAGATGCCCCGACCCCGCTGTTTCTAGTTCCTGGGCAATCGCCATTCATCTCTGAAACGGAGATGGAAG
>SDBU01002589.1_pt1 | contig 23879 bp, 21 predicted proteins | sample 2277071 | NCBI WGS metagenome assembly SDBU01 (sample SAMN10397929, study PRJNA504765) | marine sediment metagenome | isolation source: marine sediment core GS08_GC12, 126 cmbsf | place: Arctic Ocean: Gakkel Ridge, Loki's castle | collected 2008
CCAGGTGAGAGAGCTTTTTCCTCCTATGATCCGGGGGGCAAGGAAAAGAAAAACCTTATCCACATACCCTTTTTCAAAGAACGATCCGATAACCTCTCCCCCTCCTTCAACCAGGAGGGTAAGTATTTTCAGTCTTCCAAGCTCTAGCAACACTTCCTCAAGGCTGACTCTTTCCTCATCTCCCCTTTCTACTATAACCACCTTCACCCCTTTATTTTTGAGCCTAGCGAGTTTTTTCTTAGAAGCTCGAGGGGTGGTGAAGATAATGGTTTCACTTTTGGTTTGCTCTTTTAACACCCGAGCCTCAAGAGGAATTTGCAATCTAGAGTCCAGGACAATGCGGAGAAAATTTCTTTTTGAGGGAGGAAGCAAAGATGGATTATCTCGGATGACAGTGTTTACTCCTACCAGGATAGCATCTACTTTCTCTCGCATCTCATGGGCGAGTTTACGGGCCTCCAGGCCGGTTATCCACTTAGATTCTCCAGTTTGAGTGGCGATTTTTCCATCCAGACTGGCTGCTGTCTTCACCGTAACAAAAGGAATCTTTTTTTCCATAAATTTAAAGAAGGCTTCGTTTATTTCTCGAGCCTCCTTTTCATATACTCCCACTTCTGTCTCTATTCCAGCTCTTTTAAGTTCTTCGATTCCCTTGCCTGAATTAATAGGGTTGGGATCCAGTATTGCAGCGATGACTTTGCCGATTCCGGCTTTAATAATGGCTTGGGTGCAGGGAGGAGTTTTTCCGAAGTGAGAGCAGGGTTCCAGGGTAACGTAGAGGGTAGAACCTCTGGTTTTTTCCCTCGCTCGTCTGATAACTTCTATCTCGGCATGAGGACCGCCAAAGCAGTGGTGATAGCCCCGTGCCAGCACCTTGCCGTTCTTGACCAGCAAGGCTCCCACCATGGGGTTAGGTGATACCTTCCCTTCCCCTTTTCTGGCTAAAGATAGGGCTATTCCCATCCATTTTTGCTTCATTTTACAGCAGGTCTTCTTTAATCAAGAGTTCAGCAATCTGAATGGTGTTTAAGGCTCCTCCCTTTCGAAGGTTATCAGAAACTATCCAGAGATTGAGACTCCTCTCGGCCGATTCATCTTTCCGGATTCTACCCACAAATACCCCGTCTTTTTCCTCGGCTTTCAGGGGTAAAGGATAGATGTTGTTCTCCGGATCGTCCTGAACAATAACGCCGGGAGAGTGGGAGAGAATTTCTCTGGCTTCCTCCACGCTCACCCTTCTTTCCGTTTCAATAGTTACTGCCTCCGAATGAGCGCTAAAGATGGGTACCCTGACACAAGTAGCTGTTACCATTATTCTATCATCTTCCATGATCTTCCTGGTTTCATTAAGCATCTTCATCTCTTCGCTGGTGTACCCATTAGGTAGAAATTCTCCTATATGAGGGAGAAGATTAAAGGCTATTTGATAAGGATATACTTCTTGGGTAATCTCATCTCCCCTGACCCATTGATGAGCCTGATTTCTTAGTTCCTCAACGGCCTCCCTTCCCGTTCCAGAAACAGCCTGATAGGTACTGACAATTATCCGCGTGATGCGGGACACCTTATGGATAGGATAGATAGCCACTACCATCTGGATGGTGGAACAATTGGGATTGGCAATGATACCTTTATGATTTTTAGCTGCATGAGGATTCACTTCGGGAACAATAAGAGGAGCATCGGGGTCCATTCTAAAAGCAGCGGAATTATCTACAACCACAGCTCCTGCCTGGACAGCTATAGGAGAAAATTCTCTGGAAATGGATGTTCCCGCTGAAAATAAAGCTATCTCTATTTCCTTGAAGGAAGAAGGAGTTAATCTTTCCACCTTAAGTTCCTCGGAGCCAAATTTCAAAGTCTTACCTTCGGATCTTTCTGAAGCTAGAGCTTTGAGATTACTTACGGGAAAATTTCGCTGACTCAAGATTTTCAGCATTTCCTCACCCACTGCTCCAGTGACTCCCACCACAGCTACATTATAACCTCTACCCAACTCATTCCTCCTTCTCTAATTCAAATTCCCGATGAATGGCTCTTACTGCTTCACTTCCCTTATCTTTTTTAACCACACAGGAAATTTTTATCTCCGAGGTGCTTATCAAGTCAATGTTTATTCCTTTTTTTCCCAGAGCGGAAAACATCCTTGCTGCCACCCCCGGATGGGACTGCATACCAGCTCCTACTAAGGACACCTTGGCCATATCTGCATCATAAAATACTTCCTGGGTACCTAATCTCTTCTTTACCTTCCCCATCACCTCTTTTACCTCTTCCAAATCCTTTTGCGCCACGGTGAAGGTGACATCATTTTTTCCATGCTCAGAACTACTCTGGATAATCATATCCACATCGATGTTAGCTCTAGCAAGTCTAGTAAATATAAATCCCGCTATCCCCGGATTATCCTCTACTTGCTTGATAGTTACCTTGGCTTCCTTCTCATTAAGCACAATGCCTGAGACTACAAAGCGCTCCACTGGTTCTTCTTTACTCAACTATGGTTCCCTCCTTTTCATTGAAACTGGATCGGATGTGCAGCCGAACCCTGTGGTTCTTGGCTACTTCTATGGCACGCAGGTGCATAACCTTAGCCCCTGAGCTAGCTATTTCCAGGAGCTCATCATAGGAGATACGTTTGAGTTTTCTTGCCTCAGGGACTATGCGTGGATCTGCTGTGTAAACTCCCTCCACATCGGTATAAATTTCGCATACATCTGCCTTCAAAGCAGCGGCCAAGGCTACTGCCGTTAAGTCCGAGCCTCCTCTCCCTAAAGTGGTGATAATATTTTTCCGGGTTACTCCCTGAAATCCTGCCACCACCACGATTCTATCTTTATGAATCTCTTCTAGAATTCTCTCGGCTTCGATTTTTTGAATGCGGGCTTTGGTGTGGACATTATTGGTGATGATTCCTCCCTGAAGTCCGGTAAAAGCCACCGCCACGGCTCCTAGAGAGTTGAGGCTCATACTCAAAAGAGCGCAGGAGACGATTTCCCCCGTGGATAAAAGGAGATCCAACTCTCTTTTGGGAGGATCAGGATTGGCTCTGGAGGCAAGATACAGGAGCTCATCGGTGGTATCTCCCATAGCTGAAACCACTACCACTAGATGAGTATCTTCTTTTTTAGTATTAATTATTCGTGCGGCTACTTTCCTGATTCTATCCAGAGTAGCTACCGAGCTGCCTCCGAATTTATGGACAACCAAAGGCATCTTTTTCTCCTTAAGATATTTGAGGGTAAAATTATTGTCTTCGCTCGAGCAAGTCGGGCCTGCTCTCCATTTCTCACATCCTGTTGCTGAAGAATAGAGAGTAATTCTGAAGTTGCTCCAGAACATACTCCTTGAGCCTCTGAGCTGAAGGGATTTTTTTGACTATTTTGCCTCCCTCTATCATAGATTTGAGCAGCGGGAACATTTCTTCACTACAGGAGCACCTCTCAGCTCTCTTTCCTCTAGGAAGGATGAGGGTGGAATCACAGGATGAGCACCGCCATACCTGCTTTGTGCCTGAACATTTACCTTTTTTGGCAAAGGGTCTTCCCTCCATTTCAACTATATCCAGAGCGAAATCTATAACCGGGGCATTGCTTATCCAGGTGCCTACTCCAAAGGCGTCTGCTACTTGATTTAGCTCATTTATCTTTTCCTCATCTATCCCTCCGGAGACAAAGAGCTTTACCTTATTGAATCCTCTGAGATCCAGTTCCCACCTTACCTCTTTGAGAAGCTGTAGGAAGTCTCCTCTTCTGGAGGAGGGGGTATCTAGTCGTACGCCAAAGAGATCCTTCCCCAATTCTTCAGCTACTCTCAGGGCCTCGAACTTCTCATCTCCCAGAGTATCTATCAAGCTTACCCGTTTAACTTCGGGTTCAATAACTTCGTGGAAAAATCGGGTCGCTTTAACCGTATCTCCTGCCAGGAGAACGAGAGCATGGGGAATAGTTCCAATGGGCTCTTCCCCTAGCTCCTGGGCACTCCTCGTTACAGCTACTCCATCGCATCCACCGATGAAGGAGGCTCGGTCAATCATAGGGGCTATTCCCGGGTGCATTCTTCTAGCTCCAAAATGATAGATGCTTTTGTCTCCAGCCGCTTTTTTACATCTGGCTGCCCGAGTGGCTACTCCAGAAGCTTGACAGAGGAACCCCAGAAGGGGTGTTTCATATTTAGCAAAATCACTGTAGTTTCCCTCTATTATTAAAACTGGTTCGAAAGAGTGAAAGAAGCTGCCTTCGGGCATAGCCCAGAGGTTAACCTTTATTCCCTCAAAAAGAGTGAGAACCTCGTCTAGTCCAGCCAGAACAGCCCAGGGGTAAGAGGCAGGAAGCTGGCTAGCTCTGACTTCTACGGCTACCCTTCTGTCTATTCCCTTCGCCTTAATGATTTTTACCGTTCTCTCAAAGTAGACATCGGTAATTTTTCCCTCTTTAATATCGTCAGGGTCAGCCAGATGAAACATGATTTACCTCTTAAGACGGAATTTGATGAAATTATACCATACTTCTTTCTTTCTTGTCAACCTTTCTTGTCAACCTTTCTTGTCAACTCCGGGATTTAATGTAATTGTCCAGTTATATTTGATTCTTCTAGGACGGAAGACTGGTTTTATCTTTTTAAGTCGTTTTGTGAGGGATGGGCTGACTCTCTGCTTTTTGATTTCACCAGGTGGCAAGCAACGTAATGCTCATCACCAAGAGAAACAAGATCAGGTATTCTCTCCTTGCATTCCCTGGCAGCCATGAAACACCTGGTACGAAAAACACAACCAGAAGGAGGATCAATGGGGCTGGGCACGTCTCCCTTGAGGATAGTTCGATGACTCCTGACTTCAGGATCAGGAATAGGGATGGCAGAAAGAAGGGCCTGGGTGTAAGGATGCAGAGGATTTTCAAATAACTCCTTGGTATCAGTTAGTTCTACAATTTTCCCCAGATACATCACGGCAATCCTATGGCTAATATACTCCACCACTAGAAGATGGTGAGTGATAAAAAGGTAGCTAAGGCCAAATTCTTTTTGAAGATCCTGGAGTAAGTTGAGAATCTGGGCCTGAACTGAAACATCCAGAGCAGAAGTTGGCTCATCCAGAACAATGAGGTCCGGATCAGTGGCCAGGGCTCTGGCTATAGCGATTCTCTGCCTTTGACCACCGCTAAATTCATGGGGATAGCGAAAGAGGTGATCAGAGGTGAGACCTACCCGATTGAGAAGCTCCAGCACCCGCTTCCTTAACTCAAGGCCCCTGGCCAGGCCATGAACTTTTAAAGGTTCACCTACCGTGTCCTTAATGAGCATCCGTGGATTTAAGGAAGAGGAGGGATCCTGAAAGACTATCTGCATTCTCTTCCTCATATCTTTCAGTCTCGTGCCTTTGAAGGTGGCTAAATCATGCCTTCTTTCTTTTGCGGCTTTTCTAACCTTGACTTCTTCAGGGGCATCAAAATAGATATGTCCAGAAGTGGGATCAAGCAGTCTTAAAAGAGTTTTGCCAAAGGTGGTTTTTCCGCAGCCCGACTCACCAACCAATCCCAGGCATTCTCCCTTCTCAATTTTCAGACTAATTCCGTCAACCGCCTTGACCTGGCCGACCTCTTTCTTAAATACCCCACCGGTGATGGGGTAATATTTTTTGAGATCTCGGGTTTCAAGTATCATCTTTATTTTCCTCTTGATGATAAAGATAACAGGCCACGAGGCGGTTCTTCTCTATCTCCTTGAGGGAGGGCTTTCTACCGGAACACCTGGTCATTACAGAGGGGCAGCGAGGATGAAAACGACATCCAGAAGGAGGAGATATAAGATTGGGCACGCTGCCCTTGATGCTCTGAAGGCGATCTTTTTGTCCGGGTCGGGGAACGGACTTCAAGAGGCCTTGCGTATAAGGGTGAAGAGGTCTCTTGAAGAGTGAACGAACTGGAGCTACCTCGGCGATATGGCCGGCATACATTACTATCACTCTCTCACACATTTCAGCTACCACCCCCAGATCATGAGTAATGAAAAGAATAGATGAGTCAAATTTCTGCCTGAGCTTTCTCATCAGATCCAGGATTTGCGCCTGAATAGTTACATCCAGGTTAGAAGTAGGCTCATCAGCAATAAGAAGTGTGGGATTACAGGCCAGAGCCATAGCAATGACTACCCGCTGCTGCATTCCACCACTGAGCTCATGAGGATACCTCATTACAATTTCTTCGGGACGGGATATACCTAATATCCTTAAGATTTCAATGGATTCTATTTTTGCTTCCTCAAGGAGTCTTTGATTATACCTTCTTACCCCGGGAATAAAAGAGAGGAATTTGAGGAAAAAAGAAGAGGGATTCTCTATCATCTTGAGGTATGTTCCTTTTTCCATCCTAAGGATGGCTTTCTTAAGAAAGAAGGTTTCTTTTTTGATATCCTCCTCAATTCTTTTTAGTGCCTTCTGGCAAAGCTCTTTTTGCCGGTGGAGAAGAAAACTTTCGGAAACTTGATACCTGATAGAGTAGACAGGGTTTAGAGCGGCGCTGGGCTCCTGAAAAATCATGGAAATCTCATTTCCCCTTATCTTTTGCATGAAGTTTTCATCCTGATCCAGGAGATTGATAGTCTGTTTTGACTCATCTAATCCATCCTTCATTCGAAAAATTACCTTGCCTTTTTCTATCCTTCCTGGAGGGCGAATAAGTCTGAGAATAGAAAGGGCGGTTACGCTCTTTCCACAGCCGGTTTCGCCTACCAGACCCAGAATCTCTCCTTCTCTAACATTGAGGTTGATCCCATCCAAAGCCTGAACCATTCCCTCGTAGGTGTAAAAATTCATCTTTAGATCTTCTACTTCTAGCAGTTTCGGCACCATCTATCTCCTTCTCAGGCGTGGGTCCAGGATATCTCGGAAGGCATCTCCCAGAAGGTTCCATCCCAGAACGAAAAAGAGCATAAAGAGTCCAGGAATGGTGATGGTGTGCCAGTATGCAAAGGGGTTTTGCGGAGGCCCCACAATCCAGTTTCGAGCAAAGCTCACCATCTGCCCCCAGTCAGCATAACCTACCGGAGCCCCCAGACCCAGAAAGCTCAAGGCCGCGGCGACCAGAACCACCGCTCCTATATCCAGGGAAGCCAGAATCAGCATGGGATAAATAGAATTTGGCAGGACATGTTTTAAGATAATGAGAGGACTGGAACATCCTACTGCTCGTGCAGCAGAGACGTAGTCCTCTTCCCTCACTGCCAGTACGTCACCGCGAATTAATCGGGCGTATATGGGCCATCCCACAATAATGAGAGCCTTCACTACATTGTCAAGACTGTGGCCTAGAGCAGTAACAAGGGCCATAGCGAGTATAAGAGTGGGAACAGACATAAATATGTCCACAACTCTCATAATAACCTCGTCGAGTATCCCTCCGTAGTAACCGGCAAGACTCCCCAAAATCAAACCAATGAGAAAGGTAGTACCCACCACCATAAAGCCGATGCGGAAGGCGGTTCTAGTTCCCCATATAACCCCATAGTAAACGTCGTACTGACCTTCTGTTGTTCCGAATATATGCTCAGCCGAGGGGGGACGAGGGACCGCAGCATAGCCATCTCGGGGAATACGGTATGCTTCATGGATACGCTCGGGTGGAGCTAACTGGGGAGCCAGGATGGCTATGACAGCGAAAAGTAGTATAAGAGAGAGTCCTATTAAAGAAAGAGGACTTTTCTTTATGCGATGGAGGGAGAATTTTAACTCCTCCACTCGGGGTCGGAGTGACTTCCTAAGTTCATCCAGACTTATGGATTTTGACTTCAACCTGCTCATCTCAATCTCACCCGGGGGTCGATGTAGACATATAACAAATCAACCACTAGATTTGTTACCACAAAGAGGATCCCATTAAAAAGGACAGCGCACAGAACCGCGGGGATGTCCAGTTGAATGGCAGCTCTGGCCCACCACCATCCGAGGCCTTTTCGGTTGAAAATAGTCTCGGTGATTACCACCCCATTTACCAAACCAGCAATTAACCAGCCAGAAACTGTAATTACCGGTATCAGGGCATTCCTGCGGGCATGTTTCTTTACCACTGTAGCCTCATCAGCTCCTTTGGCCCGGGCAGTGGTGATGTAGCCTCCTCCCAGTGCCTCCAGCATACTTGATCTCATAATACGCATAACCAGAGCGCAGGAAACTACGGTGAGGGTAATGATCGGCAGAATAAGATGCCTCAGAGCATCAAGAAGAATCCAGACCTGCCCATTTAACAAAGCATCAATAGTATTAATTCTGGTATAGCGGCTGAACTCTGCGGAGTTTACATAAAGGCTGGCTTTGATGCCCAGAGCTTCTGGAGGAAGAAGGCCCCTGAAATATCCATAAAAAATCATAAGAAGCATGAGGCCGAACCAGAAGGTGGGAAGAGACCACCCTATGATGGCCAAAGTCCGAGTGGTGTGGTCAATCACTTTATCCTGATGCACCGCTGAGGCACTTCCCAGCCATATACCTATCAGAATAATCAAAGGCGCAGAAAAAAGAGCAAGCTCCGCTGTAGTGGGCAAAAAATAAAAAAGTGCCTCCAGCACAGGTTTTTGAGCTGTCTTAGACCAACCAAGATCTCCACGAAGCAGGGCCTTCATCCAATTGTAGTACTGCACATGAATAGGAGCATCCAGACCGTGTTTTTTGATTATCTCCTGGATGTCCCTTAGCTGTTTAACATCCGTTATAAATACACTGGCTCTCTGTGCCGGACTAAAAAGAGAGAGAATAGCAAATACCAGCACACTAACCCCAAGAAGTACTATGAATAAAAGAAGCAGTCTTCGTATGATGTAGGCTTTCATTTCCATTCATTTTGCCTTTTTGAATGTAGTGAAGTTTCTTCCTTACTCACCTACCAGAGATTTTCCAGGTTTCCCTCCATATCTTAAAATTGGGGCCATACAACCCTATCTGAATCTGCTGGATGAGGTCGTATGGCCCGCTTGACCTATCTACTTGGTTTATCCTTTCCAGATAGGATATGCATAGCTAGTAGCTTGCCAGTTGGGAATGACAGGATTAAAGTACCAACCCCGTACCCAATCCCGCTCGTATCGCCGACCTAGAGGTTGATAGAGGCCAACACTGGGAACATCCTCGTAGTAGATTGACTGAACCTCATAGTAAATATCCTCCCTTTCCTCTGGAACTACAGTAGCTATACCTAGTTCAATCAAGGCATCTACCCGGGAATTACTGTAGCTCTGCCATTCAGCGAAAGTACCATGGCTGTGCATATAGGGATAGACAAAATTATGAGGATCCGGATAATCAGCTAGCCAGCCTATGATGAAGAGAGTTAACTTGCCTGCTATGAGATCATCAAGGTATGTAGCCCATTCAACCGGCCTTACCTCAATGCTGAACTTGGGATTCATGACCTCGATATTGTCCTCGAAAATGTGAGTGGCTGTTCTTCTCTGGGCGTTGCCGGTGTTGTATAGAACGGTCATCTTGAAGCCCTTCTCCCACAGTTCTCCTCCCCAGGCCTTCTTGAAGTGTTCCTCTGCTTTTGCTCTGTCATACTTGTATACGGCCTGATCAGGGTTGAGATACGGAAGCCCTCTCACTATAGGGCTGGCCGGCTGCCAGGCCTCGTTAAACCAGGCATCCCGAAGGTAAGTATCCCAATCAAAGGAATAGGAAAAGGCAAGCCTTACGTCTTTGTCGGAGAAGAAATCAGGTGGAATTCCTTCACCGTCAAGTTTTCCACTGCCTAGGTCCGGATTACCCTCAGCATTTATTTTGAAGTTATAGAAGGCTGAGCCGTTTTGAAGGGTAGCCAGATCCTTATAGATGCGGATACCTTCCACATCTTCCATTTCCATCATGTACTGTCTATCTACCATCACCACGTCAACATCGCCGGCCAGGAACATGAGTTTTCGGGTAGTCCACTCCTCTATATATTTAGTAACCACTCTCTTAAGTTTAGCCGGCTCTCTCCAGTAATCATCATTTCTTACCAGGACTGTCTCTACCGCCGGGTCCCACCTTTCCAGTTCGAAAGGCCCTGTGCCGCAGGCTATGTTATGGAGAATCTCCTTTCCTGGATCCGGTCCGTTGAAATCCTTCCAGGTCTCAGCCGTTCCCGGCCAACCTCCATTTTCCACTACGAATTTCTTGGAGACTATGCCTCCCCAGGTATTGGCCAGGATAGATAAGAAGGGTGGATAGGCCTGCTTTAGATGAAAGACCACGCTATCGCCCTTAACTTCTACCGCCTTGTCTATATCCTCAAAATCTACTACGATTTCGCCTTTCTTGCGGGTACCCCCAACTCCTAAAAGGGGTTCCAGGAGCATCCAAACCGGTCCTCCGGGTCGATCTTGAACCATAGCTCTCTCGATAGAATATTCAACACCTTCAGGAGTTAATACCTCGCCATTGTGGAACCTCACCCCTTTTCTTATGGGGAAAGTGTAGGTGAGTCCGTCCGAGGAGATGAGACCGTTTTCCACACTGGGAACCTTGGTGGCTAGCATGGGGATGAACTCGTCTGTCTTTCCGCGGTCCCAGAAAATCAAACTCTCGTAGATGTTAATAATTCTAGCTCCACTGGCGGTGTCGTAGGCGTAAGCCGGGTCCAGGGAATCCACTGTTCCATAATCTGCCACGATCAGGGTATCGGGATTCTTTATCTCTTGAGCCAGTCCCGCCATTGTTCCGCCCAGGACCATGCTAACAACCAACAATACCAACATCCACTTCTTGTTCACTTTGCATGCCTCCTTTCTTACTATCAAACTCTTTTCCAGTCTTACTATCAAATTCTTCTGCAGCTCATCTTATCTTCCTTGCTCACCCCCTTTCCTTCGAAATTTTTTTCAGCTCAAAGTTTGGAAAAACTAGTTTTCCCAAGCAGTTTCTACAAGTATTTTACAAAATCTTCGTTAAAAGTCAACAAAAAATGAGCAAGAGCCGTTCGGCCCCTGTCAAAATAGCTTCTCTAGTCCCAACTCATCATCTTGTCTTCATCGCTAAGGGGAGTAATTATTGCCGCAATAACTTCTTTGACCTCTAATTGGTTGTTCATTTTTGGCTTCTTTTTGTCAAATCGCCTCTCTTAAACTGCCAATTAATCTTAAGTTTTCTTCTCTTTTTCTAACTGCTACCCGAAAAAATCTATTCTTAAGGCCAGCAAAATTAATACAATCTCGGATAAGAATACCCTTTCTGGCTAGATCCTCCCGGAGCTTTGATGAAGAAGGTCCTGTTTCTAGCTTGACCAGAATAAAGTTAGCTTCTGGAGGATAAGGCTTGAGTCCTGTAATCTGAGAGAGTTCGCCAAATAAGAATTCGCTTTCTTTATTTACGGCTTCGCGGATCTTTTTTGTTTTTTCTTCATTCCTCAAAAGATAAACACCGGCGGCCTGGGCTAGTGAGTTAACTGTCCAGGGCTCTTTTGAGCCAGCCATTTTTTCAATTAGGTGCCTGCCTGCAACCCCATAACCAAGTCGTAGACCAGCAATGGCAAAGAACTTAGTGAAGGATCTTAAGACAAGAAGGTGATTAGCCTTCTGTGCTTCCTTTACCAGAGTTTCGCCGGGATATTTAAAATCAAGATAGCTCTCATCGACAATCAGAGCTATCTTTTTTTCTTCGGTTATCTTTAGCACCTGGAGCAGCTCACCTTTGGGGAAAAAAGTACCGGTAGGATTATTAGGGTTACAGATAAAAACCGCCTGGACATCTTTTGTCTTCTCGATAATTCTTCGGATGCTGACAGAGAAGCCTTGACTTTCTTTAAGGAATAGGAATTTTGGTTCTCCCCCGCAAGTTTTTAAGGCCCGCTCATATTCGGAGAAAGTGGGGGCAAAGATCAGGGCTCTTGGGGGCAGGAGGGTGCGAACCGCTAGATATATGAGTTCCGTTGATCCATTGCCAGCAAGAATATTTTCCCTATCCACACCTAAGTATTGGCTAATTTGCTTGATTAACAGTGTACACTGAGGATCTGGATAATGGTAGATGTTCTTTAAATTATCTTTAACTATTTCCTCTACCCTCAGGGAGCTTGCCCAGGGATTTATGTTGGCACTGAAATCAAGGATATTATCTACTGAGAGGCCGTATCTTTTTGCTACTTCTCTCCAGTTGCCTCCGTGGGAGTAGTTCTTGCCTCTCATTCTAATACTGCCCCCCTCCAATGAGTCTGGTTTGATAAAAGAGCATATGATTCCCACACCTTTCTCTAATCCTCTTTTTCAAAAGCTGAATTTCAGAGAAATCAGGAAGAAGCAGAATTCCAATTACTGTTCCACTGTGAGCTACATTTACTCCTATCCCACCTAAAGATGCGGATATAGAGATTATATCGGCTAGTTCTTTCTTGTAAAGAATTTCCTGGTTCGAGAGCGCACTTAAGGTTGCTCCCTTGCCTACTAATTGGATATTCCCTTTTTTTATTCCTTCTTTGACCAGGCTTAAAGCCTCCAGAATGAGATTCTCATTTTTTCTGTGACTAGCGGTGCACACCTCTCTCCCACTGTTAAACCGGAGGGTATCTATGCTACCTCCGGGATCAACTACTAAAATAGCTATTGGGGGCGGATCTCCAAGATTTTGTATAATCTCACCCCCAAGGTGGTCAAAACATACAATTCCCTCATACATTATTCCATCTGTGGGTTCTATGGAAATGGCTATATCGGCAATCATTCGGGGAGTAACCGACTCTCCTAAAGCTTTCGCTGTGGCAAGGCATCCTCCTACGATGTCAGCCGTGCTGCTGGCCATCCCTTTACCTACGGGAATTTGTGATGAAACTGAAACTTTTATTCCTGCAGATGTGTATCCCAGGAGCTCTAAAGTTCTTCTCACCGCTTGTCTTGTTTTTACTTTATCAGAGGGACATTCTATTTGGCCATAGAATCCGGTTAACTGGACGGATACCGAAGAGAGGATTTCCACCGGGCAGGTTATATGAGAATTTTTACCCTTTATTCTTCCCTGCACCAGTTCTCCACAGGTGCCAGGGATCCTCGTCTTTATCTTCATTTTCTCTCAACGCTTGGCTTGACTTTCATTGATTTTAGGATCTGTAGGGCAGCATGCGAATCTCCTACAAGGGTAGCATTAGCTCTTAGCTGGCGGTAGAGCTTGATAGCTTCTCCCCCAGTATAATCTCTATCCTCGATGGGCTCCTTTTCTATAATAATCAAATTTTCTGCCTGCTCTGCTGCCTTTAAATTCTTTATGTTTGCAAATCCGATGGGTATGTTGGTTAATATTACATAATCTACTTGCCTAATTAATTCAAGATTCTTCTCATAACTTTCCTCAGTTATATGGGAAAAAGGCTTTTCTTCAACAGCATCTAGTTCTAAAGCTTTTGCAGTAGTATAATCAGAATCTCCTACGTTTATTACACCCAAACTGACATTATAACCATCCTCCACCAGCTGGTTCATTAATGAGGCTGCACTACCAGAACCTGCTATTATATGGACTTTAGCCTTAGCTTCTTTAATCATGCTTTTTCTTTGAGGATGAATAAGCAATCTGCCTGAAAAATCATCTTGTTTAACCGTAACTTTTATTCCATATACCTTTTCTATATTTTCTCGGGTAAGGACATCACTTGCTCTACCGGCTGCAAATATTCTTCCTTTGTTCAAGAGGATTAATCTCTGGCAATACTGTGAGGCAATATTAAGGTCATGAAAAACAGCTATGACAATCATTTCCTCTTCCTTATTCAATCTCTTGATAAGGTCTAATATCTCTATCTGGTGGTTGATGTCCAGGTGTCCTGTTGGCTCATCAAGCAAAAGAACTTTGGGTTCCTGAGCCAGAGCCCTGGCAATGATAACCCTTTGTTTCTCACCACCACTTAAGGTATTGATGGGCCGCTCACAAAGGTGCCATGAATTGGTTAACTGCATTGCTTTTTTGGCAATGACGAGATCTTTCGTGCTCTCCACCTCGAATCTATTCAGATGGGGAGTCCTACCCATAAGGACAATTTCTAATGCTGTAAAGGCAAAACTAATCACGGATTCCTGGGGTACTACCGCTAAATTTTTAGCCATTTCAGTACTCTTTAAAGCATAAACATCCCTTTCGTTTAGAAGTACCACCCCGGTATGCGGCTTTAATATCTTACTGATACTCTTAAGCAGGGTTGTTTTGCCGGAGGCATTTGGCCCTATAACTCCTATAAAGTCACCTGCAGTAGCTGAGAAATCGATGTCTTCCAGAACATTTGTGCCCTCGTAGCGACAAGCAATATTATTAACTCGAAGAGTAACTGATTGCATTATCATAATCTCCTAAAACATTGATCTCTTTTTTGTTCGCAAAAGATATACAAAGAAGGGGGCACCAAAAAGTGCTGTGATTATGCCTACAGGTAGCTCTATGGGAGCAATGATTGTTCTTGCCAGAGTGTCTGCCCAAACCAGGAAAATTCCTCCCACCAGGGCAGAACTTGGTAGGAGAATTCTATGATCAGGTCCTACCAAAATCCTCATAATATGGGGTATTATTAGACCAACAAATCCAATTATTCCACTTACTGATACTGCGGCAGCGACAATTAGTGAAGTTGAAAATATTATGATTTTCTTCAGAGTTTCTACTTCTATTCCCAGATGATGGGCAGGTTCCTCGCCAAGGAGCATTATATTCAAATCTCTGGCAAAGATATAAATGATAGTCGTGCCTAACAGTATGAATGGAAATGCCATCATAACGTGGTTCCAGTTGCGTCCCCAAAGTCCTCCCATTAACCAGAAAACAATTCCGTGCAATTCTTCCCCTGATGTATACATCATGAGTGAGATAATAGCTGATAAGAAAAGAGTTACCGCTATTCCAGCGAGCAGGAGGGTACTGACCGGTAATTCTCCTCTGACAGAAGCAATGTTATAGACTAAGAAAATGGTAGCAGTAGCACCCATAAGAGCCATTAAAGGTATGGTGTACATACCGAATATATTCAGTCCAAAAACTATAGTAGAAATCGCCCCCAGGGCAGCGCCAGATGAGATTCCTATTATATAGGGATCTGCCATGGGATTTTTGAATAACCCCTGCATGGTTGTTCCTGCAACGCCAAGAGCTGCTCCCACCAGCACTCCCAGGATAATCCTCGGTAGTCTAATCTGAAGAATTATGGTAGCTTCACCAATTGACCAGGAAGGAATAATTAGATTATTCACTAAAGGCAATCTGGTGATTAATATCTTCAAGACAACAAATGGAGATATATGTGCAGCACCAAGAGTCGTTGTGAGGACAATAGTTAATCCCAAACTCACTGTTAGGTAAGTTATAATTAACTTCCAATGGAAGATTTTTTTGAGGTAGTTTTTATACAACCCTCACCTCCTGGCGTTTCACTCTTTAAACAGTCCTGGATGTATGAACCTGGCTATTTCCTCTAGGGCATCTACTATTCTAGGTCCAGAGCGAGAGACGATGTCGGCATTGATACCATACACCTGATTATTCTTGACTGCATCTATGATTTTCCATCTTTTCCGACTTTTTACTCCTTCAACCGAGACTGCAATACTACCATGCCAGAAAGAAATAATAATCACTTCTGGATTGCGCTCGATTAATATCTCTAAGTTATATACGGGATATTGTGTGGCAGAATCCGAGGCAATATTAACTCCTCCAGCCAGATGAATTAAGTCGTCGATAAATGTTCCTGGACCTGCTGTCATCAAAGGCTCATATTGCACTTCGTAAAATACTCTCGGTCTTTGACTACCTGGTAGATTCTTGATCTTATCAGTCACAGTCTTAATCCTTCGTTCCAGGTTAGTTGTCAACTCTCTAGCAGTCTCCGCTTCTCCTGCAGCCTTCCCCACCAATCTTATATTTTCAAATACATCCTCAATACTCCTGGCAGCCAGAGCTATTACCGTCAGGCCAAGTCTTTCCAGTTCTTCAACAATAACCTCCTGTATACCACCAGTAGCAAGGACCAGATCCGGTTTCAAGCTAACAACTTTCTCGATATTAACCGTGGAAAAACCCCCGATTTTTATCTTATTTTGAGCTTCCAAGGGGTAATTACAATATTCTGAAACGGCAATGACTTTATCTCCTAGCCCTAATTCAAAAAGTATTTCTGTATTGTTTGGTGCCAATGAAACAATAGTCTCTGGTTGTTTATAAATGGTTACTTTTCTCCCTAAGTCATCAGTCACCATTAGCCAGGGTTTCTTTGGAGGGAGTATTGTGATACGAGTAGCGAATATAGCCCAAGCCAGGATTGCTCCTGCTATCAGTACTAACAATATCATTAGATTCTTTTTTTTCATTTTTTAGACTCTCTTTTATGTATTTAGGGATCTAATCCCTTTGTGTTATACTGGAAAATTATATCTCTAATTCTTTTATTAAAAGAGTATTTTGTTACCTGTGCAAGAAAAGATCATCTTAAGAAATACCATAAAATGAACACTACTCCTAAGAAAGTAATGCTTGAGATAACCCACATTAAATTAATTGCCTCGATAATATCCTCTTCATCTCTTTGTTTTACCTCGATTCCTAAGATAGGCTTAGAAATTTTTCCCCCTTGGTAGTAATTCACTCCACCGAGCTCTATTCCTAAGGCGCCAGCAAAACCAGCTTCTGGTATACCAGCGTTGGGACTGGGAGATTTTTTCCCATCTCGCAGGATGGTATAGAGAGCGCTTAGGGTTCTTTTCCTCAAGATAAGGCTAGCTAAGGGGACCAGTAGGGTAGTGAGGCGGGCGGGAATATAGTTGGCTACGTCATCTAGCTTTGCGGAAAAGTGGCCAAAATAAAGGTACCTCTTATTTTTATAACCAACCATAGAGTCCAGGGTATTAATAGCCTTATAAGCCAGGGCCAGGGGAGCTCCACCAAGAGCGGCATAAAATAGAGGTGAGATAATCCCATCAACACTGTTTTCGGCGACTGTTTCCACCGTGGCCCGGATAATCTCATCCTGATTTAAAGCCCCTGTATCTCTTCCCACTATTAAAGAGAGTTTTTTTCGAGCATCCTTGATGTTTTCTGATTTCAATGAGTAGTAGACAGATCTTGCCTTTTTATCCAGGCATCTACTAGAAAGAGTGGTGAAAATAAGAAAGGTACTGAGGGTAAATCCTGCCCATATATGGATATGTTCGGCGAGTCTAATAGCAAAAAAACTACCTAGATAGACTAATCCTACTACTGCTGTGGCCAGAATTGCCCCGGATAAGATCTGGCTTGAAATGGATTCTCTCAACTTTTTCTCAAGATACTCTATAAGCTTTCCCATACCCCTGACCGGATGAGGTAGCCATCCTGGGTCGCCAAAAATCAAATCTAACAAATAAGCTAAGATAATACTTAATAATTTCATGGCTGGAGTGGATATTCTTTCATTTTTTATCTTCCAGAATGCATCTTGAAATATTTAGGAGTAGGTGTTGGTCGCTTTGAACAATTCTTGTCTCAAGTATCATTACCCTCTTTTTGAATATGGGACCATCGGTGACCAATGTATGATACTCGCCGGCTTCACCGCACGGGGTAATGTTCTCGAAAGCATGTATGTCTTTAACGAATCTACCATCAATTTTGCGACCAAGCCACTTTTTACCCAGAAATTCTATCTTTACCGCCACTATGATTGCTTCAAATCCTGAATTTATGAAATCCTCAAGAATTTCTTTTTGTTGTTTTCCCCACAAGGGTAAATGTGGCCGGATGCCTATTTCTTTACAAGTCCTCTCTACCCAGGTCCGATGTTCCTCCAGGTCTATATCTCCGAAGACTCCTTCTTTTATTCCCCTCTCTTTTAGCTGGAAGACTACCTTCTTGAAATTGTCTTCATAACTTTCCCAGCTTGTCTTTCTTTGAATGAGAGGGATACCTATGGCCTCTGCTTGAAGTAATAGAATACCTCGAGCTAATCCATGGGTTCTTGATCTTGAGCCATCCTGAGCAGTCATATTGAGAAGATATGAAGGGGTGAGTCCATCAAGTTTCGCTTTATGAAAGGCAAGAGAGCTTTCCTTTCCTCCACTCCAGGAAACAAATACCTTACTCATTCTGAATTCCTCCACAAATGCGGCAGTGGTTTGCCTCTTTTTTTATTCCTGCTCCACATCCAGCACAAGCTACCTGGCCCGCCTTAGGAGCCGGAATTTCCCCTATTACTTTTCGATATATTTGGTAATAAAAAAGATGCTCTTTACTCATAAATCTTACCGGATAGACCCTTCTTTTTTCTTTAAATTCCTCATCAGAAATTTTCTCCGAGATAATCCTACGAAGCCTTCTTGTCCCCGAGCCATATTCCAGGGGCCTTTTGTCCTGCCAGATAATTTTTGGTGGCAGAACATCTTCGAAAGCCTTGCGTAGGATCCATTTGCCCCATCTCTTTTCCTTCTCAACCCTTATTTTGAGATGCTCCGGTATCTCTAAAGCCAGCTCGATCATCTCATGAGAGAGATAAGGCTGCTTTATTTCTACTCCCAACTTCTGACCGAGAATATTGGAGGAAAAACGCATCTTGTCTTTAAGTCCTCGAATATAACTTTCTAGATTGGGTAAATCAAACATGAAACTGTATCCGGCGAAGAGCTCATCGCTGCCATCACCGGTCATCACATTTTTTGCTCTTTTTTCTTTGGCCAGTTTCAATGCAAAGTAAGTAGCTATATCATTGGGGATAGCGGGATCGAAGCTTTTCAGAATCCCAATTACAGTGGGTATGGAATGAAATGCCTCATCAATACCGATCATCCTGTGATAGTATTTAACATGGAGGATTCGGGTAAGTATTTTAGCGTACTCTCCATCTTCTCCGTAAGGTTCCATAGTAACTGTAAATCCACTAACATCGGGAGCAAGAAAGGCGAGGATACTTGAATCTAGCCCACCGGAGAGTAGAAGTCCCTCGGTTTTGCTCTCATCCACGGCACATTTAAGTTTTTTTCTTATCTCGTCGATTAAAACTTGCATCGAAGTACCTCTTACAGCCCATTAGATGAAGCACAGAGTATATCCTTGAAAGATTTAAAAGGCTCCAGCTTTGGCTAAACAGTAAATGGAAAAAAGAACAGTCAATTCAATAATTTCGTTGAGGGCTCCCAGGGTATCACCGGTAATTCCTCCAATTCGACTCTTAAAATAGAGGGTTAAGAGATAGACTATCCCTAAACATACTCCTACAATATAGAGGAAGGAAAACTTAAATATAACCAGCCCCAGGATACCTGCAGTTAAGCTGGTCCAAAAAACGGTTTTTCTATCCTTGTGAGTTGTAAACGCTTTCCCTAGCCCTTCTATACGGGCGTAAGGAGCCAGGTAAACTGCCAGAACCATAGACCACCTGCCAACTGCCGGTGTCAAGAGAAGAGTTCCCATCTTCAGAGACGGCTCTATTTCTAGAAGCAGGAGGAATTTTAACCCCAGAAGGGCCAGCAGGCCAATGATACTTTTGGCCCCAGCGGATGGGTCCTTCATTATTTTTAGTCTTTCCTCTTTAGTTTTACCCCCGGACAGTCCATCAATGGTATCCATGAACCCATCCAGGTGCAGAGCCCCGGTGATAAGTACCCAGCCTAGAAGCACCAGCATATTGACCAGGGGAGGTGAGAAAAGAATAGAGCTAGTTTCATGGACTAAAAAGAGAAATCCTCCAATGGAGATTCCCACCAGAGGGAAAAAAGTCATAGAGGAGGCTAAAGACTCCTTTCTTTCCTCTAAGGCAGTTCGGAGAGGGAGAATGGTTAGAAAACGAAAAGCTGCTAGGAGACTTCTCAATTTACTTTCCTTAAGGGGTTTTTGCCTCTTCTACCCGCGATACGCGAGCCTCTTCAAAAGTAGCCATCTCATTTAGAATTTTGACTGCTAGCTCCACCAATTTCATACCCAGGACTGCCCCTGTGCCTTCACCCAATCTCATATTTAAGTCTAGCAGGGGAATCTTACCCAGATAACTAAGAGCGATTTGGTGTCCTTTTTCCTGGGATATGTGTGCGGCAATGAGGTAATCCTTTAGAGGGGGACAAAGTTCACAAGCTATAAGAGCACTAGCCGTAGAGATGAAGCCATCTATGAGTATGGGGACTCTGTGGACGGCAGCCGCTAGAATACAACCTACCAACCCCCCTATCTCAAATCCCCCCACTTTACTTAAAACATCAAGCGGATCGCCAGGATCCGGCTGATTGATTTTAAGAGCCTTCTCGATGACTTCTATCTTTCTCCTGAGTCTCTCATCATCTATTCCTGTTCCTCTACCAGTAACATCTTGAGGTCTAGATCCGGTTATGCAGGCTACGATAGCACTGCTAGAGGTGGTATTGGCAATGCCCATATCTCCGGTACCAGCTATATCAACGCCACTGGTAGCTGCTTCCTCCTCAAAAATCTCTATTCCCTCTCTGATAGACTGAATAGCCTGGTATTTCGTCATGGCTGAACCCTTCATCATATCCTGTGTTCCACAGGCTACCTTTCTGTCGATGAGTTCTTTATTACTCTTTATCTTGCCTGCTATTCCCATATCTACAACCAGAACTTTTGCCCCCACCCCTCTGGCTAGAACGTTTATAGCTGCTCCTCCTTGAAGAAAATTATAAACCATCTGAAGGGTAACCTCCTGAGGAAAAGCACTTACCCCTTCCCTGGCCACACCATGATCTCCCACCATGGTGAAGATAACTTTCCTATCCAGGGTGGGGTTTTTTCTGCCAGTGATGGCTACCACTGTTTTTGCCAGCTCTTCCAATCTACCCAGGCTTCCTCTGGGTTTGGTGAGACTGTCCAGTCGGTGTTGAGTCTCCTTGAGAATTTCAGTATCAATGGGTTTTATCTTTTCTATGGCCGTGGTGATTCTCCTCATAAAACTCTCCTTTATTTATTTTCTCATAGGCTTCTCTTTATCTTCATGGGAATTCCTGATATCATAAGATAGACTTCCTGAGCTTGCTCAGCCATTATTTGATTAGCTCGACCACAAATATCTCTGAACTTTCTGCCCAATCTGGTAGGGGGTACTACTCCATAGCCTACCTCATTAGAGACCACGATAAAGGTGGGGGTAAGATGAAGTGCCTTACCAGCTATCTCCTTCACCTGCTTGATGATGTTTTCCTCTTCGGTGTTATCGAGAAGAAGGTTAGATATGAGGAAACTTAAGCAGTCTATCAGTACCAGCTCACAGGAGGTATCAAGCTGGGAGAGAGCGAGGGAAAGGTTCTTTCCTTCCTCCCTAGTTCTCCAATGGGCAGGACGATCCTTTTGATGCTGCCGGATGCGCTCTCGCATTTCCTTATCTTTTGCGATGGCTGTAGCTACAAAGGTCACCTTGCGGGCTAACTGTTTAGCTAGATTTACCGCAAATCTACTTTTCCCGCTCCTGACTCCTCCAGTAATAAAGATAAGTTTAGCCATTTTTTTGGGAAAAATTTTCCTCCTGATTTAACTTTCATAAAAAAACCACTTCCTTTGTGATGCGCAAAAGAAAAATGCCTGGAAGAGCAGATAGGTCTTCTGACTTAGGGACAGCCTACTCCCTCCCTTCCCAGAACTTTGTGTTCCAGTGGTTCATGAGGTTTCGTTTCCCATTACAGCAGCGCCACTGCCTGGGATTTTCACCCAGTTCCCTTGATCTGCTTATCCTATATCTAACCTAATTTTCAAATCGTTTTCCACTTTACTCTATCAAGGCAAATTTGTCAAGCTGCGCTATTCTCAAGTTTTTTTGTAATTTGACTGGTAACTCATTTTTGGTACACTTTTACAATATGTTCTTGTCCTTTGCCGAGGATGAGGAAAGACACCTAACTGTCCTGAGAAGCATTCTCACTGAACTTAATTCTCAGATCTTAACCGACTCTTTGAGGGAAAAACACCCATTCTTACCTCAAAGATTCCGGAGAGTGGTTTCTCTGGGAAGAAAGGGGTTTGCTTAATGGAGGATGAGCGGTGAGAGTTTAGAATTTTCTGAAGAGCCATAGGAGACTATGTAAGTGTATAAAAGTAGAAGATGGGAACATTGAAAAATGTAAAAAAACAAAAGGAGGATAGAATGTTAAAAGTAGCAAAAAGGGCAATGATAGGAACAATAATTGTAGGGTTAGTAGCGCTTTCTAGTAGCTCATGTTTCGGGGCAATGACGGTTGAGGAGATTCTCAACAATATGGAACAAGCCCATGAAAAACAGATGAAGGGAATCGAGGACCTTACTATGGTTCAAAAGGGTGCAGGAGGAATGATGGCCGCCTTCCTCGGAGAAACAATAACCTACCAGAAAAGGGCAAAAGTTGAGGGAAGAATTATCTACAAGACTCGCACAGAAGCAAAAGTAATGGGAATGTCGGTAGTAACTATATATGACGGAAAATACAATTGGTCGGTAGATCCTATATCGGGAAAGGTAGAAAAAGAAGAGACAGAGCGTGACCCTGCACAAATATGGAGAAACATAGATCCTTCCGAGACTCATTATCTAGGTGAGGAGGAAATTGAGGGAGAGAAAACACATGTCTTAAAGATTGATGATACCTTTAAGGTTATGGGTGCACAGCCAACTCTGCCTCCAAAAGGGGAGGAAGATGTGCAGGAAGTCGAGGCAGGGGGAAAATTGTGGATTAGCGATAAGACCTGGATGGTTGTACGTTGGCTAACGACAATTAAATCAAAGTCAATTCAGGAAGGGAAAGAAGTCATTACTACTATGAGAATAACCACAGATTTAAAAGATTATCAGAAACACAGCACTATGCTAATTCCCCACAAAGTGGTTATCAATACTACTATGGAAATGGATATGCCTGGTTCAAGTGAAGAGGAGAGAGAGGAAATAGAGATGATGCAGCAATTCATGGGAGGAATGGGAGCTCTTGAAATAGAGATAACGGAAGTGCAAGTTAACACAGGTCTTTCTGATGACCTTTTTGATCCGACCAAGTTATGAGTGGGCAAGCCAATGTTTTTTTCTTAACTAGAACACGTCACGGATGATCTTGTAATTCTAGAGGCAGAGCAAAGACTTGAGTGAGTATATCTTTACTTTTTATATCACTTGATATTCATATCTTTTATCATTCCCTCCTAATAATAAACAACCCCCCAGCTTGCTGGGGGGTTGTTTATTCCTTCTTCCGAGAATTATGTCTTTCACAAACTTCTAACATTTTCTTTTAGACCAGACTAAATATTGAGGATACTAATGCTGAAACTAGTAGTGTTGTTGGCAGGATCAGGATCAGTTGTATCAGAGGTGACACTTACCGTATTCGAGAGAGATGCTAGTGCAGAGGGATCAACTCTTCCCGTGATGCTGATAGTCCGGCTCTCCCCTGCTGCAATACTCTCAAAGGTCCACTGATTAGTGGTGCGGCTGTCAGGGGAAGGGGTAGAAGATGAGAAGGTAAAGTTTGCCTGGTAGGTCTCAGTAATAACTACTTTAACCGCATCAGAAGGACCAGAGTTCATCACTTCTATGGTGTAGGTTACACTCTCCCCTGCAACGACCGGATCAGATAAGGAGGATTTGGTGATGCTAAGGTCAGCTGAGGTCTCCACAGAAGTGGTGAGGCTGGCCTTGTTGTTTTCAGGATCAGGATCAGAGGTAATAGAGCTTACTCTTGCCGTGTCAGTGAGGGAGCCGGTGGTATCAGAGATAATCCTTAGGGTAATATCTAGGGACTTAGAGCTTCCCAGGGCAAGGGTGCCCATAGTCCAGATACCTCTTGCCGGATCATAGGTCCCCTCTGAAGTGTCAGCTACATATTCAGTCCCTGAAGGTGCAGGATCAGTGACCGTTACCTCCAGAGCATCAGAGGGACCAGAGTTGGTAAGGGTGAGAGTGTAGGTGATTTCCTCACCTGCAGTACCTGTAGAAGGACCAGTCTTTTGCATAGTA
>SDBU01002590.1_pt1 | contig 23879 bp, 25 predicted proteins | sample 2277071 | NCBI WGS metagenome assembly SDBU01 (sample SAMN10397929, study PRJNA504765) | marine sediment metagenome | isolation source: marine sediment core GS08_GC12, 126 cmbsf | place: Arctic Ocean: Gakkel Ridge, Loki's castle | collected 2008
TCTTAAGGTTTCGAAGGTCATAAATTTCTTCGGGAATTGTCTTTAAATTACACCCATCTAAATTCACATGCTCTATATCATAAAACTCTCTGCTTTCATTAAAATTCTGAAATTGTTTAACACCAATGAGGACTTTCGAGGCAAGAAAGTCCATCCAATCATACTTGAATATTGCGGGGTGTAATTTTGTCCCAGCTTTATGGATACGGATTTTCTCGCGAAATTCTTCAAGGTAAATCTTTCTCTTGAGAGCGAAGCCCTTATCATGCCAATAGCCTTCTTCATGCTCCCATTTCGCCGCATTTAGTATCTTCTGACGCATCTTTTCAGATATTCCCGTTCCTGTTAGAAGTATAAAATAACCTAAAACAAAATATGAAGATCTTCTATATCCACGGTTCTCTGCCATTTTCACAAGAAACTTGAAATTTTTCTCAAAATTCTCCCTTGTCAAAAGTCTTTCGTTCATGAGAAAGTCGGTAGAAGATATTCCGCACGCTTCTAACATAAAACCAGCTATATCAGCCTCTTCATTGTCATCTAATATTCCTACACCGCTTCGAGTCATAATATTCTAAAATTTTTTACTTTTCTCAATAAAAATATATCTTTTTATCCATCTAAGTGTCGTGAGGTCTTAGAGTATTTAATTTATTAAAAATCAAAATTTTAATAAAGGGGGAATAATTTTTTGTCATGGGAAAGTTATCCTAATTTTTCCGACATTTTTGTAAAAAAAATATTGAGTAAAAAAAATGAAAAATCTAAAAATGCGTACATATGTTATTGTTTCATTAACTCTCCTACCATTATTATTCTTTTCGGTTCAATCAGTTAAGGCAGATATGAGCATTCCTGATAAATTCAACAAAAATTTAGATTTAGATCAAATCTATATTTACAACGTCACTGCGTTTAATACAACAAAACCCCTTGAATGGGCAGATGTTAACTGGTTTGCACCAACGAAAGGATTTGTAAATATAACCCCAGGAGGTCAAATTAAGGTTAATTTTACTGGCTTTTATGAGAAAGATCCTAATGACTTTTTTAATCTCTTTGAAAGTCCGATGCCATATATGAATATTGAATTCATAGAAAATAGATCAAATATTCTCCTTACTAACACTACACTTTTAAATGTTTCAAATGGAGAAGCGGCTCTGAATTTACTCTTAGGCTATAACCAATTTAAATCAGGATTTTTAATCCCAATTAACGATTTTAACAACTTAACGCAAGAAGCGTATGCCCAGGACGAACCACCATGGATGAATGCAACAGTAACTATACTCCAAACTTCACAAAGCATTACAATTGATTTTAAGCAGAAGACTTCTTCGCAGCAAGAAACTAAATGTATCTATGATAAAAATTCTGGATTGTTAATTTATACAAATACAAGCTTTGGTAATTACACTCTTGAAATGACTCTAATAAATCTTCCAAGCTTTCCCGGAGAACCTTCAATTCCTTCTTTTCAAATATATATACTCTATGGAACTATAATGATAACATCAATAATTTTAATAACCAAATTTAAAAAGAAGAAATAAGAACAAAACTAATCTAACATAATTAACATAATTTTTTTTATTTTTTATTAACTTATCCCATGAAAAAGAAGATAAAATACATTGTAATTGGAATAATTACTACTTTAAGTTTTACTGTACTAATTTTATTCAATTTTTATATTTTTCCCGATCTCCAATCAGATTTAAATCAGATTAATATTAACGAAAGAGAAAAGAAATTCGAGGTAACAAACATATCCTTATTTGTTGATTATTCTGGAGTCAAAGAGAATGATTTCTTTAAAGACATAAACTTAACTAGTTACGAAACAACAGCCTATCACGCATTGGCTAATAGCACCGTTATTAGAGTTAGGAATTTTAACTGGGGATTATTGGTTGAAGAGATAAATGGTGTAGGTGTAGGGTGGATATATTGGATAAACAATGATCCTCCTCCAAATTTACCCTCGAATTATTTTAATTTGCTTGATAATGATACAGTAAATTGGAAATTTGTATCGTAATTGGGTTGAAAACAATTTATTTTTAAATTTTGAGATAAGTTTGAAATAAAGCTTTTAATAACTAACATCCTTAGTTTGGATTTTTTTAAGGACAGGTTCCATTTCCTTGAAAGCTTTTCTAATTTTATGGGTATAATATCCTAATAAAGATCCTTTTTTGCAATTAGTAAAAAGCATAAAATCATTGTCAGAATCGCCAACTAAAATAATAGTATAACCTTTAGTTCCTTTTATAACAACATCCTTTAAATTACCTTGATTTAATCCTTGGCTAATCTTTTCACCTAGGGAGATCAATATTGCTGGACTCGCGCTATATATATCCCCCACAACGTCAGTCGTTTCAGAACTAGCAATTCTTAATCCAGTTTTTGAAACGATAGCGGTTCCTTCTAAATCGGTTGAGCTTTCTAATATTTCTAAAGTTCTCATTAGCTCATCTTTGATTTGTTGACTAATTTCAATTTCAGTACCATTTTCCAATTTTTAAACCTCTATAATTATAATGAATTTTAAGAATTTAAATATTTTTTAGATGAAGACTTCTCAGTTCTTTTAGAAAAACAGGATCTCCTTTTCTGACGATCCTTTCGCTGTTATCTACTCCAACAATTACTGCACCTTTAGTGCCGAATGTACTTAAAACTTTTGTGAATGGAGATTCTAAATCTCTCCCTATTATTTTTTTCGCACCAGTAAAACTTTGAGCTAAACCTTGACAGATCACGCCTTGAACATGCTCTGCATCTTTAACGTATCCTTTTTTAATTTTATATTTATATAATAAAGGAGGTTTCTTATAAATTTTTAAAATTTCAGCTGACCCCAAAATTCTGAGAGTTGTAGGAGGTAAATCTAATCGACTCAAAAGTATGACTGTCTTTCCCTTTCTAAGCAAAATCTTTTCGATTAATAAGATTATCGCTTTAAATCCCCGATCTTTGTTTGAAATGCTTTTTTTAATCTTTTTTCCGCCTTTTTCAATATATGGATAAATGAATCCAACTGTAGTAAGCATCCCAATTGTAACATGAATTTGAGTTCCAAAACGAGTTTGGGGTTTAAAAAGACTGTTATTATTAACTTGTACTTTAATTATATCACAGTAATCAAAAGCTTTTGGGTTATCAGTAGCATAACATCCTCTATAAATCTTATTAATGTCTAAACCTTTCATGTTGATTCCTATCCGATCACCCGCTTTTGCAGATTCAACATTTTCATGGAAAATCTGAATACTTTTGACTCTCCCCAACAACTTTATCGGTAAAATTTCTAAACTCTGATTTAGTGTTAATTGTCCACTCAATAATGTGCCAGTTAATACGACTCCCATTCCTTTGATTAAAAAATAATGATCTATTGGTATTATTATGTTCCCTTTAATATCCCTGTTTAATTTTAAAGAATTAATGATGGCAAAGATTCCGTGCTTTAAATCTTTAAATCCATTTTTATTTTTGGCAGAAACAGCATATACAGGAATATCTGAACCAAAAGTAGTAGATCTAAAAAATTCTTTTATTTTAATTATCTCATCTTCGACTTTTCCATTGAATATGTCAATCTTATTAAGGATAACTATAATTTTCTCTATGTGGAGAGATTCGATCATAATCAGATGTTCTCCAGTCTGAACTTGTGGTCCCTTGTTAATGTCAATGACTATTAAAGCACAATCAATAATTTCTACAGAAGAAGCGCTAATTTTAATTAAATCAGCGTGACCCGGACTATCTACAAGAGTTACAATGTAATCATTTAGAATAAAACTCGTAAAACCCAGATCTATAGTGATTCCCCTTTCTTTACTTTGTGGATGTGCATCAAGCCCCGCTGTAGAAATAATCTCACTTAGACTAGCCGCCACTGAAGTTTTACCTGAGTCGATGTGACCAAATAATCCGATGTGTACTGGAATTTTCGTTGTGATATCCATTTTTAACTAATTACGTATATGATGAAAGATATAAATTCCTTATTTATAATAATCACATTCCTTCTATCCTCATTTAATGCAAAGATTAATATTTCATAATACCTAAATTGTTCATTTGCTTTTAATTAGATAAAAATAAAATTTTAAAAATAAATATGTAATAAATGATTTTCTGATGAGTAAAAAAGAGAATTTCATGAATTGGGATAATCCTGAGGTAGCTTTAATAACAGGGTCATCTTCAGGAATTGGGGCGGAATTTACTCGGCAACTAGCAACCCAAGGTTTTAGTTTAATTTTAGTAGCTAGGAGAAAAGATAAACTCGAAGCATTAACCAAAGAATTGGAAAAAGAGAATTCAATAAATACTAAAATATTAGTTGCTGATCTTTCAAAGCTGAGTGAAAACGAAAAGATCGTATCCACAATTAAAGAAATAGAAAATCTTGATATTCTTGTGAACAATGCGGGTTTTGGAATTAATAATACCTTTTTAAACACAGATTTAGCCCAGCATGTTGATATGATTAATGTACATTTCACAAGTCCTGTTATGTTTAGTCACGCGGCTATTCCTGTTATGATAAAAAGAAAACGGGGGGTGATAATAAACACCTCATCTACATCAGCTATAAATAAGAGTCCAATGGGTGTAATGTATACTACTACTAAAACAGCTCTCACCGTTTTTTCTGAATTAATTCAAGAAAAAATTAAAGATACCGGAATATATATTCAAAGTCTCTGCCCCGGTTTTACATATTCTGAATTCCATGATACAAAAACTATGCATGGGTTTCAACGCAATTGGTTCCCTAAAGAATCATGGATGACCTCTGAAGATGTAGTCTCCCTTTCTTTAAAAGCTGTTAGAAATAAAGAAGTGATTTTCATTCCGGGCGATTTTAATCAAAACAATGCAAAAAGGAAGCGAAAAGAAACAATTGAACAATATCTTAATGGAAAAAGATTGTAAAAAATATAGCAGATTTCAATAATGAAATTCGATAAAAAAGAACAATATTCATTTTAATAAATTCTTAAAATTTTAAAAATTGGACTCAATGAATTTTATTTATTATTTATATTATAGATAATATATAACTTATTTACTAAATGTGAGTGAAAATCAAATGAGTCCTAAGTTTTGTCCCTTTTGCGGAAACGCAACAAAAGCATCGGATAAATTCTGTATCATATGTGGTAAGCCACTTCTTACAGATCTTCCAAAAAGTGAAAAGAAAAAGGATCATAGAGATTCTAGTAAGGTTGAGGAAAAGCAAATTAACAAGAAGCAAGACTATGAAGAGGAATTGGAACATGATGAACAAAAGGAAGAAATAATAGATTTGACAAAAACAAATAAAGAAAATAAGAAATCTAAAAAAAAGTTAGACCTAATGGAAATACAAGCTCTTCCAGAAAAAGTAAAAGAACAAATGGAATATTATATAGAATTTAATGATATTCAATTAAATAAGAAAGTACTAGCAGAGAAATTAAATGAAATTTCGAAACTAACTAAAGATTCTAGATATGAATATGAATCAGATTTCAAGAAAGATGTGAATATAAAATTAGAAGCAGTCAAAACTCTAATAAGTGAGATGAAGCAAAAGGAAAGCGTAGTAAGACAAAATTTAGAAGAACCATTTATTGTGCAAAGAATAAATAACAATATTGAGAAAAAGGTGTTTCAACTTGAGAATTTAAGCCGTGAACATAAATTGCGCAAGGTAGATCATGATACTTTTAAAAAATTAAAAGAAAAATATAAACAAGAAAAGTTTGAATTAGAAACGGAACGAGACGAGTTAATCACAGGCATGAAGTTCTGGATCCAAGATTTGAAAATGGAGAAAGCTGAATTATCAAGTGAGCGCAAACTTAACAAAGGTCGATACCATTCAAAAGAAATAACAGAGGAGGAATTTCATACTAATGATAAAGAATTTGACCTGAGATTGAAAAAAAACCAAACTAAAATTAAGACCTTAGACCAACTAACAAAGTAAAATTTAATGTTAAACTATTTTTATAAGGAATCATTTTAAAACTCGATAAAGATGAGAAATAAGATAATAGGTATGGTAATTTTGATTATAGCACTTTCACTATTAACCATTGGAATTGCTCAAGGCCAACACAATTTAATAGAAATAATATATGAGATCATGCCTAAAGTTCCTTAAATTTCCCAATTTCCCTTTTTAGTAGATCTGGAATTATCTAAAAAGCCTTTCTTCTGAAAATTCTTTTCTAAAGATTTTTTGAACTTATTAGCTTGAGAATAGTGAGATTTACATAAATAAATTTTCCGAAGGGGACTATCCTTTATTTTTAACCCCCCTTTTTCCACATATTTTTTCCAAGCATTCTTAGAAAGGGAACGAATTGCCTTTTCACTACAACCCTTAACTGAACATTTTCTTTTCTTAGCATATCCCGCTAATTCCCTTTTATCTCTAAGCTCCTTAGGAATTTTCATATATAAACACTTGCTAAAAACTTTATTATGATTAAATATTATGTTGTAATAAATCATATCTTAAATTTTTTGCCATAATATATAAAATGGATAAGAAAAACCTAATTTTCAATGAAAACCTGATTAAGCAGAGACTTCTTCCTTGTGATTCACCTTCTAGAGTTTATTTAAGAGATGATTTTTTTACAAAAGCCGCAGTTATTTTTTCTATAATTCCCCATGAAAATAAACCTTATGAACTAATTTTAATTCACCGTTCAGATATGGGGACAAGACATAGAGGTGAAATGTCTTTTCCAGGGGGGAAATTTGATCCAACTTTTGACAAAAATTTGGAAGATACAGCTTTGAGAGAAACTGAAGAGGAAATAGGTGTTCCTAAGGAAAATATTAAATTATTAGGTTGTTTAGATGATTTTCCAACAATGTCTCAGTATATTATCACTCCATTCTTAGGGCTCATTGATAAAGATCAAAAACTAGTTAAAGATGAGAGGGAAGTCCAAGAAATAGTAAAGATTCCAATAGATTTTTTTACGAGTAAGACCAATTTCAGAGAACAGACCATTGATGTAGAGGATAGGAAATTTCCCGTTTTTTACTTTAATTATTTTGATTCGGAAAAACAACAACAATACACTGTTTGGGGGGCTACAGCTTACATGATTGTGTCATATATTGAAAAGATCTATGATCTCACAATATCAACTCTAGGTTTAAATAGATTTAAACTTGAACAAATTAAGCATGTGAAAGAATATATTAAATTTAGAAACCACCTTACCGAAAAATTTTAAAATTTCAACCAGAAAAAGAAAAAGATGAAAAAATTTAACTATATTTTTGATAGTAATCTAATTCAGAGTAGATTAATGGATTTCAAATCACCAGAGAGATTATCTTTACATCATGAAAGATTTATTAATGCTGCAATAGTGATTTTAATAATCCCACACAAAACTAAACCCTATGATTTAGTATTAATCAAGCGCACTACAAGAGAAAATGATAAACACTCAGGAGAAATGGCTTTCCCTGGGGGGAAATTCGATCAAAAATTAGATAATGATTATTTAGATACAGCATTAAGAGAATTAAAAGAAGAAATGGGAATTCGCAATTCAGAAGTCCAAATTATCGGATGTATTGACGATCATATTACTCCTAAAGGATATATTATAACACCCTTCATTGCATGTACCAGCAAAAACCAAAAAATCGTAAAACAAGAAACAGAAGTTCATGAAATACTAAAAATACCAATTAATTTTTTCGCTGATAAACAACATTATAGTGAAAAAATTTTCCATGTAAGAGGTAATCTCATTGCGCTTGGAACCTACGAATATATCTCTCCGGAAAATAGAACAAAGTATAAGATTTTTGGAGCCACTGCTCATTGCATTGTTAACTATATTGAAAGGGTTCATATGACACAATTAACAACACCAGGTTCTAGAAGGGCTACTATTGATGATATTAAAGATAACCTTGCTAGGTGATTTTTAAGAACATCCTTTTCGCAATGGGAAGACTTTTTTTATTTTTTCCCATTTAGAGCAATAATCTGGACAGTTTTTACACTCGGGTACTTTGCAGAACTGAATTTTGGGAAGATTGCAAGTTGAGTAAAAAGGGCATTCATGTAAATTTAAAACGATTGTAAGATCTGTATCACTAATCATTTAAATTTCCCAATTTTTTACTTTTACAGAAATAAATATTAACTATATATAAAGCGAAACATAGTTCAAAATTAGTAATTTATTCCGTTGAATTACCTTTATTTAAAAGATGATTCGTTATTAACCATTATAATATATACACAATAATTTTTACCCAAAATAAAAATAAAAATCCAGTTTAAGAAGAATTATGAATAAAGTTCAATTACCATTGTAAATTTTTTTTATTAATTTAAAAATAAAGATTAAAGGCGTATGAAATGAAGTATAGGAAAATGGGTTCACTTGATTGGGATGTTTCTGCTCTTGGGTTTGGTGCAATGAGATTACCTATTAATAAACAAATGAAAATAAATGAAGAAGAAGCAATTAAAATGATTCGTTATGCTATTGATAATGGTGTGACTTATGTCGATACAGCTTATCCTTATCATAATGGAGAAAGTGAAGTAGTTGTAGGAAAAGCTCTTAAAGATGGATACCGTGAAAAAGTACATCTAACCACAAAATCACCAGTTTGGATGATTAAAAAGAGAGAAGATTTTGATACATTTCTTGATGAACAAATTGAAAGATTACAGACAACTCCTGATATTTATCTCCTTCATGGATTAAATAGAAATCGACTTCAAAAGATTAAAGATTTAAATCTGATCGAAAAAATGGAAGACGCCAAAGCGAAGGGACTCATAAAATATATCGGCTTTTCATTTCATGATAATTTGGAGGTATTTAAAGAAATTGTTGATTACTTCAATTGGGATTGCTGTCAGATCCAATACAATTATCTTGATATAGATTATCAAGCTGGTACAGAAGGAGTTAAGTATGTAGGGGACAAGGGGATAGCATTGATAATTATGGAACCAATTCGGGGTGGAAAGTTAGCAATTCCTGAACGAGTTTTAGACAGAAAACCTGAAATTAAAGAAGTGCTAAACGAAGCTGAAGTAAAGAGAAGTATGCCAGACTGGGCTTTACAATTCGTATGGAACCACCCTGAAGTTTCAGTAGTATTAAGTGGGATGAGTACTATGCAACAGGTTATAGAAAATGTTGAATCCGCAAAAAATTCCGAGATGAATTCACTAACAAAGAATGATTTAAAAACTATTTCAAAATTGCGTGAAGCATATAGCAAATATATTCTTATTCCTTGTACAAGTTGCGGTTATTGTATTCCATGTCCCAATGGAGTTGCAATCCCAGGGGTTTTTAGGATAGTGAATGACCTTTATTACTGGGGTGATAGGGGACGACCGAGAATTGCTTTTTTCTATAGTAGGATGGCAAAAACAGAAGAAAATTTCCAAAAAAGAAAAGCAGATGGTGAAGAAGTTGATGGAGCTGCAACATTATGTATTCAATGTGGAGAATGCCTTGATAAATGTCCTCAACAAATAGATATTCCTACTTTTATGGAACACGCCAATTCATTATTTGAAGATGGTAAAAGCATTTCAGAAGTATTTGATCAATAAAATAAATCGTTATCCTAAGGCTCCTGATGGTTGGAGTGGTCTCTGACGCTGGGCTTCAAACCCAGTTATCCTGCGAAGGGATAGGGGTTCGATCTGAAAAAAAAGTTCCTTTTTTCAAGAAAATCCCCTCGGGAGCCGCCATTTTTAATTTTTCACCCAAAGAGTAAACTTATCTTTTTTAATTCTGGAAATTTTTCCTGTTTCTTGTAGGTGAATAAGATAGTTATTTGTTTCATATTTTCGAAATAATTCCATTAAAGGATTTTGTTTCCAAAATGGTAAAATATTTCCTTGATTTCGCCTATTTATTACTTCTTCAAGTTGTAAACTACCATGAATTAAATTTAGAATCTTCGATTCAGTATCTAAAAGTTTCTGTTGATAAATACTCAACTCGGTTTGAATTTTTTCGCTTTCAAACATTGGATTCCCATGACCAGGTAAGAAGGAATCAATATTCAATTTTTTTATTTTATTGATAGAATTAAGAAAATCTCCTACATCTGATGTAATGTTTCCGAACCAGGGTCTAGTGCAATCCAAATCTCCTGAAATTAAAGTATTTGATTTATAAAAACAGCAATGTCCTGGTGTATGACCCGGAGAATGAATTACTTCAAAATCCCCAGGTATCAAATCACCATCTTTAAAGATGTAATGAGGAATTATCTCTTGGTAACCCATATTATTGAAAATGCTATTATATTGAATGGAGACCTGATCATCTAACCCATAATGTCTGAAATATTCTTTTTTATTTTTCATTGCTTCTGCGTCATCTTTGTGAATCATTATTTTGACATCAGGGTTTTTATCCTTGATAAAACTATTACTTGCTGTGTGATCCACATGGAAATGTGTGTTAATTATATATTTGATGTCTTTCCACGATTTTTGCAAAATTTTAAGCCCATTTTTTATGAGAGATATCCCACATTGGGGATCAAAGATTGTTATCTCTTCATTATTAATAGATAAATAGCTGTGACAATGTGGAAATCTTCCATTAATATCTCCAAAAATCATAAATAGATTCTCGTTTCCCTGAATTTTGCGAATTGAAATAAAAAATCTACCCTAACGTGGTTGTTTTAATTAAATAATTTATTAATAATATGTAATGCATCTTTCAAAATTAATTAAAAAATTAATTGATTAAATGCTTTAATTTACATATTTACTTAATATAAATATTGATTTTAATATGAAGATATAGATGTGATATAAGTGGTTAATTTTAACAAAATAAGCGAGTTTTTTAGGAATTCTACTATACCCCCAAACATGTTAAAAAGAGGACAATTGGTCTTAAATAATTTCATGAAACCTATAAAAATCTTATTTGAACAAAAAAATATCCCAAAAGAACCTTGGAGTGATGAACAAATTGAATTCTTGCTTCTAACTCTTTCGAATATGGATACAGATAAAGATGATAATGCAGCACGAGTTGGAGAAAGAGAAGCAAGAATAATTTCAAAGCTACAACTAAAAACGTCCGCAGGATTTTGCCACGGTGTAGGTCGAAGTGGATTTTTAACTGCTCCTCAACCAAAAGCACCAGGAGGGTCTATAATGTATGAGATTTCGAATTATTTAGCTCGAGATATTTTGAGAAATTTTGGGTTACCGAATATTAGCAAGGCAATAGTTGTGCCACTATGTACGGGAATGTCTCTTTCCTTGACATTGGGTGCTTTACGATCAGACATAGATAAGAATCGGCAAAATTGTAAAAATACAGTAGTAATTCCACAAATAGACCATAAATCACTACTAAAATCAATAGAATTGATGGGATTTGAAACAAGAATAATAAAAGGTAAAATTTTTGGAGATGCTGTTAGGATCCCAGTTGAGGATATTGAATCCAGAATTGACGAAAATTGTTATGCTATTATCTCAGCAACGAGTTTTTTTCCCCCTAGGGAAGCAGATGATATTAAAGAGATAAGTAAAATAGCGGAAAAAGAAAATTTAGTTCATATTATCATTAATGCCTACGGAGTACAAAGTCCTGAATGGATGAGGATAATTCGTTCAGCAATTGATGCGGGAAGAGTTGACGCAATTATTCAATCTACAGATAAAAATTTTCTTACTCCCGTTGGGGGTGCCTTAATTGCATCCCCCTCTGAAGAAATCATATCTAAAATCAGTCAAGCGTATGCTGGACGAGCTTCGGCCGCTCCCATCGTTAATTTCTTGATTTCTATGCTCTCGTTAGGGACTTCAGGATACCAGAAATTGATTGAAGAACAACAACAAAATAGAAAGTTGCTTGAAGAGAAATTAAAAGCGATTGCTGATAAAATTGATGAAAAATTACTAGATACCTTCAATCCAGTAGCTGTAGCTTTAACTTTGGAAAATTTAAAGAAAGATCAATTATATGCTCTTGGTGGCGCTTTATATAATCTAAGAGTAACAGGACCTCGGGTTTATAATCCTAAAGAAAAGAAGTTTGGTACCTGTTGCGAAAATTATCCAACCCCCTATATAGTTATGAATGCTGCAATCGGCTCAAAAACTAGAGACATAACCTCCGCTGTTGAGAGATTTGACAAAGCTTATCAACAAATAACTCAAAAGTGAAACGTTGCTCGTGATTCAAAGTTTCTATTCAATTAGAAATAAAAATAATTAAAAACTAGTAGTTCTATAATTTAATAAAATTTAAACTAACATTATATAACAAAATATCAGTGATAAGTTATGGAAAACCGACTCCTTTCTCAGTTTAACAGCGTAATTACATCCCAGTGGCCTTCCAAACAAATAGAAGAACAATATGATCCTCTAAAACCTCGTGAATTGTTTGAACTAGCCTACCATACATGTAATTCAATAACAATGAGAAGTATTTTAATAAAATTATCAACAGGAGAAGATAAAGGTGGTTCTAAAGCTGTTTTCTACTCTAGTACAAAAAAATTTACATCAATTATATCTCAAGATAATGTCTTAACAATAACTAAATATTTCACTGATGGAGGGACAGGAGATAAAGTGATTGATGACATCCAGCCAATCCTAACAAAGAGGAAGGAAAATTTTGCCAATAAAGATCAAAAGATCAAAGAACAAATCCTAAAAAGTATTTTAGTTGAAAGAAAACTTGATGAGTGTGCTAATTTAGCGTTACTGCAAGAGAATAACCGTCGAGTATATTTTGCAATTGGTGATGCAAGAGAATCTGCCGCTGTAATTCCTATATTCATGGAAGCTGAAGGGGCAAGCTTAGTACAATTAGCACTTAATAAATGGATGGAAACAGCTCAAAGGTTAGATCATGAAAAAAATTTTCCAGAGAATTTAATTCCTGGACTTCTTAAAAACCTAACACAAATAAAAAGATGGCTTCTGGATTTAATTAGTTCTTTTTTAGATAAATAAACTAGATCCCAAAAAACTTCATTCTAAAATCAAGAGATTTAGAGTTTTTCTCATATATACAATCGGTTAATGGACACTTCGGATTTTTATAATTAATTATATCAAGTTTTGAGTTAGCAGAGAAGCATGTTTATTTGAGATAGTTTGAGTTAATCATTTGCAAGCAAGTTAGGAGAAACAGCATCCATAGTAATCATATTTAAATTTATTAATACATTATATTTCTTAAAGTTTGGACTCGTTGCTTAGCCTGGCTAAAGCGCAGGTCTTATAAATGACCGTCGGACAGACAATATAGTTGCTTAAATTGTCCGTTTTAAGTAAAAGCCTGAGTGTTCTCTACATTTATGTAGAGCTCTAAGGAAATCGGGGGTTCGAATCCCCCCGAGTCCAATTTTGGCTAATTAAGTGCCCCTGATTGTTTGAAACACAAATTAACCTTTCCAAAGTATTTGTTATTGATACTCTTTTATATTTATAACTTGATTTGATGACTTTTAATCTTGCTTGCGTTTATATTCTAATTAAATAAGAAAAAAGATAAAAATTTTGTATTCCAAATTAAAATAACAAATATCTTTATTTAAAAATTTAATACCATAATCCAAAAAATAAATAAATACCATATTTGTTTATTATTATAAAAAAAAGAAAATTTCATTTTTGAATCATTCAAAAATAAATTACAATCTAAAAAATAACTAAACAACTTAAATATGTTGATATTCTATGGCTGAAATGCTTACTGACCTTCTTCAGAATATTTATAAAAGAATAGCACAATTAGGACAGGCGATTCAACAGCTAAATGAAAGTCTTTCTGATCTTAATACTAATATTGACGAAAAAATTTCCAATCTCACAGAGAAATTAGAAGATTTTTCTACTGAAATAAATATAACCCAGACAAAACATATTGATGCGGTAAAAGAAATCGGTGTAGGGACAACAAGAGAATTGAAAGTATTAAAAGAAGGTATAGGATTGGATGCTTTGAAGAATCTAGTTAAAAATCTTGAAGATTTTTCCAATCTTTCTGAGAGTATTCTTAATCAAGACACCGTTAATCTATTATTATCTGAAGCGATTGACTCTGTTAAAAAAGTTAAAGAATCTCTAAGAACAGAAGAAGAGAAAGAGGTAATAGGATAAATTTTAAAATATGTAGGTGATGAAAAATTGGCAGAACAACTTTTAGAAGAGATGATTAAAAAAATTAATCAAATTATGAGCTCATTAGACGGGACAATTGCTCAAGTCAATCAGATGAGTGGATCTATCTCCCAGATGAGTCAAAATTTCTCTGAACAAACAGTTTCAATAACCGAGAATATCAGGTTGATTGTAGAGGTTTTAAAACAATTCAGAATTCAAACAAGTAAAAACCTTCAGGAACTTTCTGAAGATTTTAACAATAAAGTAAAGGACCTATGGGATAAAAAATCACTTGAACTTATAAAAGAGGAAGAAAAGAAAGCAATTGAGATAATAAAACAAGCCTCTAAAGCTGTTTCTGATAACTTATATTTTGCTCAACTTTTAAATATTATTTCATCAATTAGAGAGGAAACCAATAGAATTTTTAGTACTAATCAATCTTAAATTATATCAAAATTTGTTTTACGTCTAGATTATTATTTTATAAAAAGGTGCTTTATTTTAGATGCCAACTGGCTGTTTCGTCATAGTACTACCAATAGATTCTGATTTTAAAATAATGGGGTATTATTTTAAAGAGAGTAATTCACAATTTGAAATTACAAGCGATCTTTTTTTGAGATTAAATCTAGATCATTCAAAAAATGATTATAATTTATTAAAACTAAAAGAAAGTATTATATTTTCTTATCATTTCAAGTTTAAGGGAAAATTGGCCAGGAAGGCTTTTGGAATAATAATAGGGATGTTTTTAAATCAAGATGATAGACCAGAAAAGTTTCGTTCTTCTCTTAAAGAGGCTGCTGAAGCATTAGAAATGCCTAGTCTAGATATTTTAAACAAATCTAAAGAAGAATTTGAAATTATCTTAAAAGAAATTTATTTAGAGCATTTAGAACCATTGATTGACATACTTGAACCAGAAGCGTTGAAAAAGAGCATAATAAATATAACTAAATTTATGTTGAGCGGTGGTAAAAAAGAAAGAAAAATAGCCCAAGATCTTTTAGAAAAAATAGAAAATAGTGAGCATATTAAAATCTCTGACTTCTATAGAACAGCTGAAAATGCGGTAAAATCTTCAGATTATGATAGAGCAGCTAAATTTTATTTCAAAGCAGGAGAATTAGCGGAAGAATTATATCTTATGGATATTGCAGTTTCATTGAAAGAGAAGGGGAAGTTTTCTCAGCAGATCCCTGAATTATCTAAAGAAAGAGAAAAAACTGTTGAGGAAGCCCGTAATGCCTTAAGAAAAGAGGATTTTCATACTGCTTATATTTCGTATAAAAAAGCGAGTGAAATTTCAAAAAAATTAATTCAATTCAAAAAAGAAGAGGAATATCGATTAAAATCCAAAGCACTTGAAGACTTTTATAAGATTGATCAAAAATACAAAAAACCTAAATAGAATCTGATCAATCTTTTCTAACTAAAATGGAGCCGATAATTGCTTTTTTAACTGATTTTGGAACAAGAGGTCATCATTATGTTGCATCAATGAAAGCTGTTATATTACAAATAAATCCGTTTGTAAGATTTGTTGATATTTCTCACAATATTACTAAATTTTCCGTAATTGAGGCTTCTTATATATTAAAAACTACATATAAACATTTTCCTAAAGGAACAATATTCATTACTGTAGTAGATCCTGGAGTTGGTAGTTCGAGAGAAATTCTAGCATTAAAAACGAAATCAAACTATATTTTTATTGGTCCGAACAACGGGATGTTCCCAAACGTCTTTGATAAATCAGAAATTTCTGAATGTATTAATATTCAGAATAAACATTTCTTCAATAAACCCGTATCACCCACCTTTCATGGTAGAGATATCATGAGTCCCACAGCAGCTTATATCTCAAAATCTATAAATTTTCCTCTTCGTGACCTTGGTTCAAAGTTCAACTTCAATGACCTAATAATCCTTCCCGTAATTTATGAGGTAGATCTGCAGATAAAAGGTGTTAGAGGGGCAATACAATATGTAGATTCTTTTGGGAATGGAATAACAACTATTCCTATGATTGGAAATAAAATAAAAGACACAGATTTAATATTGGTGGATGAGATTTCAATCTTTATTAACAATAACAACTATGATGGGTTATTTTCTTCTCATTTTTCAGGTGTTCCTAAAGATTCGATATTACTTCTTGTTGGTTCTACTGGTTTTCTTGAAGTTTCGATAAATCAAGGGGATGCAGCAAAGAAATTAGATTTTAAAGTAGGAGACATTATAACAATAAGATTATAATAGGAAAAATAGAGATGGAAAAAGAGATCGTGGCTTGTATAGAAGATATAAATTTAAAATATTTAGAATCAGGTCAAGTCTCAAAGGCTGTATTTCCTATGGAACGACAAGAAGCACATAAACAAAAAATAATTCATTTAATCACTCGATTCTTCATAATTTCGCTTTCTCCTAAGGGAGAAATTAGATATTTAGTCCAAAAAAGAGGGAAAAACAAATTAGAGTATCCCGAATATTTCACAGATTCTTCTTCTGGGCATGTGATATGGAAGAGAAACCTGGATCTTAAGAAAATAAAAAGGGATGCCATGAGAGAACTTGAAGAAGAATTTGGAATCCCATCCAGAGCCTTACAAGAGACCAAATTTTATGAATTAAAGGATGAAAGGGATGACAAAGAAAGAGAAATTAGTTATATATTTTTTGGATTAGTAGATTACAATGTAAATATAAAACCAAATCCTAATGAGTTAGATATTGAAGGAAGCAGATTTTATGGAAGAACTGAACTTGAAAATATTTTGAAAAACGAAAAATCAATCGAATCTACAATGAAGATATGGAAAAAACTCTTCAATACTGACATTAGTTCTCTTTTTGAATATGAAACTGTCCCAAATTTCTCACAAAGTAATAATAATGCTTTATTTATCGGAAGATTTCAACCTCTACATCATGGACATATATACGTTCTGATGAACATATTAAAATCATATAAGACAGTAAAAATTGGAATAGGTAGTTCTCAACTGTCAAATAAATTTAATGATCCTTTTACTAATATTGAAAGGCGAGAATTTATTAAAACCGCCCTCAAAAAAAGACGAATCTCAACCAAAAGATATGGTATCTACGATATCCCTGATATTTTTAATGCAAAGAGATGGGTAGATCATGTGGTGTCCATTGTGGGGCAATTTGATGCAATTTTTTCTAATAGTGATTGGGTTAGAGAATTATTTCAAAATAAGGGCTTCAGAGTCGAGACAAAAATCGCAATTTTTAAAAAAAAATTCAATGCTAGTAATGTTAGACGCTTAATCGTTAAAAATAATAAATCCTGGATACCATTGGTACCAAAGGAGATTAAAAAATTAATGGAAGAGTTTGATGGAATTAACCGTTTAAAATCTCTTAATCCCGCTGAGAATTTATGAAAATTGAAAAAATCGTAGAAATTGATGGTTCTTTTGGAGAAGGAGGAGGTGCTGTACTCAGATTAGCAGCAGGATTCTCTCATTTGTTTAACATTCCTATAAAGATAAGAAATATTCGGGCTAATCGTCCTAAACCAGGACTAAGAACTCAGCATCTACAAGGTCTAGAAATATTAACAAACCTAACAAAAGGTAAATTAAGCGATTGTAAAGTAGGGACTAAAGAGCTCACTTTTATCCCAAAACCCAATCTGGAGTGGAAAGATTACATTCATGTAAATATCAGCACTGCAGCAAGCATTGGGCTTCTAATACAACCTATTCAAATAGCTAGCTTAGGAATTAAGCGAAAAAAGAAAATTGAAATCTCAATTTTTGGTGGTGGAACCTTGGGTAGATGGGCTCCAAGTCTTAATTATCTTCAAGAAGTAACTTATAAGATTTTCAGCAGATCTGGAAGTAAAATTGATTTAGAAATACTGAAGCATGGGTTTTATCCTAAAGGTGGAGCCAGAGTAATATGCTCCATATTTCCTTCAAAAGTAGCTCTAACTCCAATAAATTTGACAGAATTAGGAAACATTAATTTGATAAAAGGTGATATAATCATTACTAATCAATTAAAACGAAGTAGAGACAATGTTGGAACAAGAATTAGAAAATCTATTCAACAGCAGATTAGAAGAAAATTAAAAATTGAGACCGATATAAAATTTCATTGGGTAGAATCTAAAAGTCCAGGGGTGGGTCTTTCATTATGGTCTTATTCCGATACAGGTGCAATAATTTCTACAGGAACAATTTTAGGAGAAAAGAATATAAGGTCTGAAGATTTAGGGAAAACAGCTGCAAATGAAATAATTAGATATATTGAAAATGATATTCCAGTTGACGACTATTTAAGCGATCAATTAATTCCCTTAATGGCTTATGTTAAAAAACCATCAAAAATAAAGGTCCGCCGATTAACAAACCACACAAAAACAAATTTAGAACTGATAAAACTATTTACACAGCGTGACTATCGTATTACTGAAGAAAAAAATTCCTTCATTATTGAATATTGTTAAAAAATAGCCCGGTTTTAAAAAAAAAGTTATTTACCATAACACCAAAATTATAAATTAGTAAATTCAATGTGAGATGTATTAAAAAATTAAAAGAAATTTTTAAAAGAATAATTTATTATATGTTTATTATTAAAATATTTTAGATTGTAATAGAAAGAAAAATGTCTCAAACAGTTGCTGCTTTTCAGCGTTGTCCAAGATGTGGAAATGAGAATTCTTCTGATAGTTTTGCTTGCAATTTCTGTGGATTTCGGTTAAAAATTGAAAGAATTGAAAATGTTCGATTTTTTAAAAGATATGAAGCAGAGTGGATAAAACCTTATCCTTTTTATTTAAAATTTCTCTACCTTTTCATTAATCCATCGAGAGCTTTTTGGGACATAAACCATAAAAGGAGTAAAGCTCCAGGTGGGTTGATTCTATTATTTAGTTCATTACTTTATGGTGTTATTGGATTAGCGTTCTTTTCCCATTTTAATTTTGTTAATGTAAACTCTTTTTCGATTACACCATTCCTCATTACCTTGAGTTTTTTCGCTACTTTTTTTGTGTTTGGTTTGGTTTTTCAGTTTATTTACTTTGCTATTCTAATCTGGTTGTTCACTAAAGGAGCAAATTACGCCGTTGGATTTTCAGAAAGGTTAGAAACACGTTTTGGAGGATTAGGGGAAACTAAAGAAAAATTTAAGGAAGCCGAAATTAGTCCTTTTAGTATCTACAAAGGTGGTACTATGCTTCAATTAGAAGCTTCTCATAAATTTAAAATGATGTTATGTGCTTTCACCCCTTTCTTATTAATCAATGCAATAAAAGCATTGATTGTCTTGATTGCTTTTACACCTGTAAATGTTTCTGAAAGTCCTATTAATGGTATTTTTGATGAAACTGTTCTAGATCAAATGTTTAATTCAGGGAGTTGGGCTATTTTAGATGTAATCGATGCAATAACAATAGCAGTTTGGGTACCCATTTTGATGACTCTTGCGATAAGAGAATTAAGCAATTCATCGACAACTCGTGTATTAATCCCAACTATTATTATTGGTGTTGTAGTGGCTATCTTTTTCTACTTTTTACGACCTACATTATTCGGTTAAATTTATTAATCTCTAGTCCAAATTTTATATAATAGTCTTGTTTTTAAATTTAAAAAACTCTGATGGCAGATTTTAATACTAACACAATTAAAGATGAAAATATTGAATCCAAACTTTTTGCCTTAATCCATACTATTCTTAACGCTTTTCAGAAATTTGAAGAAGGCCTAATAAACGATACTTTTTTTCGAAAAACGGTTAAAAATGCGATTAAAAGCCTAATCAAAATTAATTTTTATTTAAATGAAAAGAGGATTAAGCTTTCTCACCTTCTGAATAAGATGAATTTTACTTCTCACTATAATGATGCAATTACCATTATAAACACCATAACATCCAAAGAAATCTCAAACATCTCAATTGAAAATAATTTTTCAGAATCAACTCAGTCATCTAAAGAAGAATTGAGTTCTATTTTAATGGAACTCCCTGGAATTACTTTAGAAATTACATCATCTTTTATAACCTTGATGGATGCTTTAAAACTAAAAGGGATAAATGAAGGAGAATTAATAATTAAAATGTTTAAAACTCTGATTAAGAATGTAAAGAGATTTCCAGGGAATGAAGAAATTCACTTTAATTTAAAACAAATTTACAAACATGTTTTATCATATATGGATAGGGAAGAAGGAATTGATGGTTTTAATGAAAAAATTGTAGATGAATTATATCAAATCTTTAAAGATTTTCAGCGAAAGTTAAATCTAAAACGTTAAGTAAAACAATAAAATTAATATTATTTCTTCCCCTTAAATAAATATTAGTTTAGTAAGATTGATTTTAAAATTATTGAAAAAAGGTAAATATCATTCCGCGTCCAGGATTAAGGTCAAAAGCTCAAGCAAGGAAGAAATTAAGTACACCCGGAAACAGGAAGGTTTCTCATTACTGGAGAAGAAAGCCTAAGAAAAGTCATTGTGCGATTTGTAAAAGACCTTTACAGTCAATTCCACGATTACGTCCCGTTGAAATGAAAAAAACTAATAAAACCGCTAGAAGAGCAAACAGATTGGAAAGTGGAAGGTATTGCTCAAAATGTCTACAGACTCTATTTAGAGAGCATATCTGGCAACAATAACCTATTCTCACTTAATAATTTCATTTATTTAATACAAGAACAACATTTAAATTACTTTACAGTATCATTTAAACAAAAATGATAATAACAATTTCAGGGCTTCATGGAACAGGAAAAAGTACCATTGGCAAATTAATTGCTCAAAGAATGAGACTCAAATACTACAGTACTGGACAAGCCTTTAGAGATTTAGCTAAAGACATGAAAATGACGCTAGAAGAATTTACAGACTACGTGGAAGAAAATCCCGAAGTCGATAAAAAATTAGATAATAAAATTATTGAAATAGCTCGGAAAGGGAACATCATAATCGATAGTCAATTAAGTGCGTACATTCTAGATTCAATTGCACCATTTAAAATATTATTAACTTGTCCATTGGAACTCCGAGTCAAAAGAATGGCAGAGAGAGATAAAATATCATATGAAAATAAACTTAAGGAGACAATAATAAGAGAAGAATCGGAATTAGAGCGATTTAAAAAACTCTATAGAATAGATTTAAATAATGTGAAAATTTACAACTTGATTTTGGAAACTGAAAACTTGACAGTTGAGGATATCGTTGAAGAAATCATTGGTTTATTAAAAAATTAAATATCTTAAAAACTCACAATAAATCAAAAACAATTTATTTTTGTATAAATTAACTAAATTACTGTAAATTATACAGAAAACTGGAAATGTAGAATCCAGTTTTTATATGCTTAATTTTGGTGACAAATTATATTATGAGTGTTTATGACTTAGGACGCATTTGCGTTAAAACTATGGGAAGAGAAGCTGGTCGTCATTGTGTTATTGTTGATATTATTGACAAAAATTACTTATTGGTTGATGGATTAAAAGTTAAAAGGAGAAGAGTCAACTTTAATCATATTGAGCCTCTCGTAGAAACAATTGAAATAAAAAAAGGGGCTAATCATGAGGAAATTGAAGCTGCTATTAAAAAAGCGAATTTAGAAGAGAAAATGAATGAAATAATCTCTATCCCGATCAAATAACAAGGAAAATTCTTAAATTAAATCTTCTCTATTTTTTAATTAACATGCAACGGTTGCCTAGCCTGGTACGGCGCCAGCTTGGAGTGGAATCTCTACCCAGAAAGCTGGTGTGTGAATGCACCCGGGGGTTCGATTTATAAGAAGTCTCTTCTTGAAAGAACAAATCCCTCCCGTTGCGTTAATACAATTTACACATCAGGAAAATCTAAAGCTTTTGATTTTGTAGCTCCCATCATTTGCCCCATCCCACCCGATGCTTGAGTTTGGATCCCCAAGAGACGTTGAACTAATGTATTCATTCCCAGTGAACACAAAAAATACCAGGCTGTAAAATTAAGCCAAACGGATCCTACTCTAATAAAATTTCCTATTAAAGGTACATCATTTGCATTCATCGGGCTTAAAGCAACTGTTGCTCCAGCAAACATTCTACTCACAACTCCAAAAATGATAATCATTGGAAGAAACGTTATGCAAGTAGGTTTCAATCTCTGAAGAGACATTTTTTGTTGCGTTTTTTTTAACATCGCATCTTTACGTTCCCATCTTTTTCGCTGTTTTCTATATCGTTCTGAATCTACTTCTGCCATTTCAATAATTTTTTCTTTCTCTTCATCATGACCTTTAATTTGTTTTTGCTTCCGTGCTATCTCTTCAGTATTAACCAACAATTTCGTTAAGAGAGAACTCATTAGTGCAGTTAAAATAGAAAGTACAAATACAAAAATCATAGAAATTGGGGGCGTTCTTAACCATTCCACAACTAGATTTTGAAAAATTAATTGTATCATGCTTATACTTAAATTATATTAAAAAGATTATAAACTTTGCAGATATGGAGTTGATTTTGTTTAATATTAAAGGATGACATATAAAAAAAAGTAAATTTCTTTCCTACTTTTTAATCCAAAAATGAATGATTAAAATTAAATTCCAAGTAGAATTTTATTGAATTTATTATATGTTAAATTATCAAAAACTTGAAACCGGAATATATGTAGTCTGTAGGCGTTTTAATTGGTAACTTAAAAATAATGATATCGGGGTAAGAATGATACTACTTAAAATACCGAAGATTATGAATGAATGAGAAATCCCCCCTATCAGAGGTTTTTTTCCTTACCTTAATACCCCCACTAAGGTCTAGTCCCCTCAGTTGAGCGTATGTTGATATTTTCGAAAGATAGGATATAAACAGAATTAAAGATTGTTCTTAACTCAGATGGCGAATCCTACTATAGCTAGAATTATACTTATAATGGAAATAAGCGATCCAATAAGAAAACGAGGTCCAAGCAGTGTTTCTTTGTTTCTTGATACTAATCAATTGTACTTGTTTAGCAATAATTTCTTCGTAAAAATTATCTAATTCTTGAATTTTATCTATATAACCATTAAAAATATTTATATCTAATGTTCCTACATCTTTTTGAGAACGAAATTCAATAATTTTTTTTTTATATTAATTAGATTTATCTGAATATTTGAATCCTAAAAGAGGTCCAATCAAGTGGAAGGATCGTTTTATCGCTTGATGGAGCCCAGCCAGTTAAGCACGAGCCTTCTCTTTGGGTCTTTTCTGATCGTCTAACGGGAAACGTGCTGCTTGCAAGGAACTTAGAAACTGCTCCCGCATCCGCGTTATGTGCTATATTTCAAGAAACTGAAGTTCTCTATAACGTTCCTATCATAGCCATCATTTCTAACAAGCAAAAAAACATAGTAAACAGTGTCAAGCAATTTAAACCAGAGATTCCACATGCCTATTGTCAATACCACTTCCTTAACCATATTGCCGAACTAATTGCTTCAAAAGATTCACATCTTAAGAAATCTCTTCGGAAATTCGTAAAACAACTCTCAATTGTCCAAAATAGTAAACTTGCTGATTCAAACGGATTATACAAGTTGTATCATCCCATTAGCGAGGAACTAAAATGTGCTATCTCCACGCGTGGTGATCGATTTAATGTGTTTCCGGGAATCGAAGCCTATGCCAATTTAGAGTTTATTGTATCCC
>SDBU01002591.1_pt1 | contig 23875 bp, 28 predicted proteins | sample 2277071 | NCBI WGS metagenome assembly SDBU01 (sample SAMN10397929, study PRJNA504765) | marine sediment metagenome | isolation source: marine sediment core GS08_GC12, 126 cmbsf | place: Arctic Ocean: Gakkel Ridge, Loki's castle | collected 2008
CCTCTACCCTAGGATTGACAGAAGCGATTGCTTTTTCAAAAATATCAATTGGCTCTTGTTTTGTTTTATCTTTAATTAAATCAAAAGCCCCATAAACAACTTTGCGGGCAATTGTTTTTTTGCCTCCCTTCATCAACTGATTGATAAACTTGGCAACCATTACATTATCATATTTTGGGTCAGGCAGTATTTCTTTTTGTTTAAATTTCTTGCTCATTATTCTTGTTTAGCTTCTGCTTTGACTGGGGCTGGTTCATTAGCTTTTTTAGCGCCTCCGCCCTTTGCTTTTTTAGTGCCATACTTGGAACGGCTTTGCTTTCTGTCTGCAACACCGCCAGTGTCTAAATGTCCCCTAACTACGTGATATCTAACACCAGGTAAATCCTTAACCCTGCCTCCTCTGATTAAAACAATTGAATGCTCCTGCAAATCATGGCCCTCGCCTGGGATATATGCAGAAACCTCTTTGCCATTGGATAGCTTAACTCTGGCTACTTTTCTTAAAGCCGAGTTCGGTTTTTTAGGTGTTACCGTAAAAACCTTGGTGCAAATGCCCCTCTTAAAAGGAGAAGAATATTCCACTGGTCTATTCTTTAAAGTGTTGAAACCAAAAGTAAGCGCTTTCATCTTTGAGCGCTTCTTAATCTTTTTTCTTTTTGTTTTGACTAACTGATGAATAGTAGGCATGTTAGAAATTCTTACGAACTTGTGAGCTTAGAAGCTCTTACACCCTCCGAAACAAAGTAAAAGAGGGTAATACAACCTTATCTTATTCTAAATAAAAAAAATTGCACTTGCAACCCTAACTTAGCAAATAAAAAAACTCGTGTCAACAAAAATAGGGGCTTGCGGATTTTCTGCTCCGCAAGCCGCCAGATTATATCCCTAATAGATCCGCTGCAACAAGAGCATTATCTTGGCATTCTTTATGAGATTTACCTTTATAACCCCACACGTCATCGTCAACCACAGTGTGAGTTAGCAAAAACTCACCACCACAAACCAGACATACACCCTCTTCTTCGAATACTTCTATTCCCTCTTCTATCTTTTGCAGATACCTACCTGTAGGAGGATTAGGGTAATGCTCTTTTTCATAATCCGAAAGAGATTCCCATCTTTTCTCGTACGACATTTTTTCCCACGCAGGTGTACCTGGCTTAACTTGTATAACTCCTTCAGCTCCTTCAAGTTTCTCGAACGACTCAATCTTTTTACTCTCTTTATGCTCTCTACTAAATACCCGTCTAAAAAACCGTGTCACCGCTTCCAAGGTATCCACCTTCCTCTTTAGGTTGATTCTGATTGTGCTAGTTTAGAAAGAACTACCTCTTTATTGAATCTAACCAATTAAAAACATAAGTCAAGTTTAAATAAAGGGAATGCCAACGATAAGTTTGAAAAGAAAAGCAATAATAGGAATAATAATAGGAAAGAGAAAAAAGATAAACAAAAGAAGCAAGAAAAAACCATAGCGGGCCAAGAAAATCTTTAAGTTGTCAGCGCTCCGGGGCAAGAAAGTAAACAAAATGTGCGAACCATCAAGAGGCGGAATAGGAATTAAGTTAAAAACAGCCAAAAGCAAATTAATCCAAACAATGTAAGCGAAAACAGTAACTAAATTTCTGGCAAAAAGCGAACTGCCAAATGGAATAAAGCGCAAAGCTAAACCGAAAAGAACCGCTATAGCTATATTAACCAATGGTCCAGCAAGAGCTGTTTTAGCTGAGCCATATTTTCTGTCTCTAAAGTTCAAAGGATTTATTGGCACTGGCTTTGCCCAGCCGATAATAAAGTTGCTGTTGAAAATAATAAGCATCAAGGGCAATAGAATCGAGCCGATTGGATCTAAGTGTTTTATGGGATTCAAACTCAAACGACCAGCCATTCTGGCTGTTGGGTCGCCTAGTCTCTCGGCCATTGCGCCGTGAGCTATTTCGTGCAGAATAACTGAAAAAAGAAAAATGAAAATGCCAACAAGAAAAAACATATTTGATTTTTTTAAATTATTGTTCTATTATACAGAATATAATAACTTTGTAAAATTATGGCAAAACAATGTACAATCTGCGGCAAGGGCTCACGGGTCTTTGGAGTCAGAAAAAAACTAAGAGGAAAATATAATCCAACTGTAAAGCGGAGAAAATATCCCAATCTCCAATGGCTTCGAGTGCCTGAAGATGTCAAGCACAAAAACTATAAAGAGTTCCACGGCAAGCGCATCCTGGCTTGCGCCAAATGCATCAAAACCCTTGCTAAACCAAAATAAGCTCCGGGATGTAGTATAATGGTAGTACGCAAAGCTGGGGGCTTTGCAGCCCGAGTTCAACTCTCGGCATCCCGAAAGCATTCAAAAACCGTCTATTTCAGGCGGTTTTTGAGTTAATGAATCAAACTCATCAGTCCCCTATTTTACTTTTTTCCAAATGCCCTTGAAAACTTCTCTAATGTTATGAGCTAAAGTTGTGTCGTGTATCTCTACCAAGTAATGCGGCCGTTGATTGGTAATAATCATAATTAAATAATCACCAGCTACCCAAGTGGAAGCAGTAAATTGTTTTGTATCGCTCCAGAACTTAATTTGCCTTTGGTTGTATTTCTTCTTCTTTATTGTCTTCTCAATATTAGACTTGTTGCTTAAAAACTTTAACTGGAGTTCCTTTGGAGCAGCTGTTCCCCAATACCAGTCTATCCATTTCTCATAGTGTTCTGCAAAAGTGTGGTCTTGAAAGCCCCACCAAATGCCATCTGCTTTCATCGCGCTGTCTGTCCAAGCTTTGCTCTGCTTATGTAAATGTTTCTCTAAATCTTTTTCACCAATAAAAACAATCTTTGGTACAGTATATTTGGCGTCTTTAGCAAGAACGCGCAGCTCTTTGATTGCTTTGTCTATGGCACTTTTCTTTTGCTCTAATTCCTTCTCCTCTTTTCGCAATAAGAGCTTTAAGTCCTGCAAGGGGAGAGCGACTAAATAACGGGTAGAGCCACCTAAGTCTTCAGAGATAACTCCGCGTTTAGCTAATTCCTTGGCAATACTGTACACAGTGGTGCGGTTGATGCCAGTGATCTTAGCTACTTCCGAAGGAGCAACTTTACCCTTTTGCAGTATAGCAATGTATACTGTAATCTCTTTTTCACCAAAACCTAATTGTTTTAATAATTGTTGAATCATATGTTTTTTGGTTATATATTTTAAATTATAGATAGTTGTGGATAATTATTTATTTTTGCTCTTGACAAAGGAACAAAAAGGATTATAATAGAAGTACAATTTGGGATTTTCCCACTGATTCCCGTCACTCGTGGCGGGATGACTTTTTTTTACAAACCATAAAATTCTAAAAATCGTTTTTGGACTTTCTGAAAGTCACTATCATCTAAGGTGCCAATTCGATTACTAAGGCGTTTTTTATCTAAAATTCGCGCTTGGTTAAGCATCACACAGCTCTTCCTACCCTTTTGTTTAATTTCTACATACCAACTTCCCTTTTTGCTTTGACTAGTAAAAGGCAATCCTAAAAATGAATTGCTGGTAAACTTTTTGAAAATTAAAACTGGACGAGTAAATTTTGTACCTTTGCCAAAAATTTCTTCACCTAAATTAACGCCTAAACTGCACCACCAAAGCTCTCTTTGTTTAAATAATACTCTGTCCTCTTTGCGCCAAAGTTTGAGCTTTAAACGAAACCAATCTTTTAGTTTTTGGACAATATCCATACTTTCTAAGATTATTGTCTTCATTATAGTGTGTTGTTGAAACTTTGTCAACACCTGATTTATCCACAGTTTACGCGGTATTATGTCAAATCACCCCTAATTTGTTGAATAGGGCTTGACAAATCTGCAATACTATGCTATACTATACCCGTAAAATAAAAGTGAATTAAATAGTTCTTTATAGATAGCAACCTGTCGAGTAATAATTTATTCGACAAACAAACAGGAGACAGAAAATGAGATTATCAGAATTGAAAGTGCGTAAGGAGCAGTCATACCAAGAAATATGTGATTATACTGACATTCAACTTTTTTCCGATGATCTATCGACGATTGGAGGAGAAAGAATCATCGAGAGTAAGTTGCTCTTCCACGGAGCTTTTGCAGCTCAGGAAACGAAAGGGACAGCTAGGGATTGGGATCTGCGTTTACAGGTTGTCCACTTGGGTGATTTCTGGACAGGATACAAGAATGATCCAGAAAGAAACAAAAAAGCAAGGGTTGGCTTTCTCGATGCTAACCGAGATGAGGAACCTGACTGGCATTTAACCCCTAATGATTACCTCGAAAGAACTCGACGGAGTCACGCTTCGATAAATAACAACGTACTAGCTATTAGAACAGAACACTCTGTAGTAATAGTCCGTCGACATTGGGGCTGCAATGAAAGTTCTCAGTATCCGGAACAGCTTAGGAATATTGATAACGAATTGAATATTTTTAGAACAGGATCGTACAGTGTTTACAGATTTTCAGCAGAACAGTGGGGTCAGATCACTAAGGAAAGAAGCCTCGGAGAATGGGACAAAGAATTCCAGATAAATTCTGCACTCGTAGTAGTTAGTTGGCAGGGCTTCGGAAATATTTAGCACAAAACGGTCATTAAAGAAAAACATAATCAGCCTGACCAGCTGGTTTTTTCTTTTAATCCCAGCGCCCCGACACTAATTTAGATGGTTAAATCTTCTAAAGTTAGTTTTTTGCTTTTTAGCCCCTTCCCAGTAGGAAATATAATCTGTTTTTCTGGATTAAAGTTGTTATCTTCTGTCATTCTAATAAATTTAGATTCCCATCTGCTAAAATATACTTTATTATTATGCCTCTTTAAATAATCGTTAATCTTTAATAAGAATAAAGCTATGTACTGTTCAAGCTTTTTTTTCTCTTTCGAACTTACGCCAATTGGTAAATTAAAGTTAAGGATTTGTTTATAAGAAAAATCCAAAGAAGCGCCTATGCTTCCCTCGTTAAATATAATAAAATACTCACTTAACTTAAACAAAAAAGTTACAGTTTTATCATTTTTGAGCGAATAACGAAACTTAATCCAGTAACTATCATTTTTCTCCTGACCAACTTTAATCTCTATCAGATTTTTAACTATTTTAGTCATAAATCTCTCCTCTCTTAATCTCTCAAACATAATTCTGAAACTATCTACAAAAGAATCAACTGGACTGTTAAGTAAAGGTTCTAAATCCCCTTTCAAACCAGCTTTTAATTTTATTTTACTGATATAGAGAGAAATATCGTCAAAAATATCTCCAATTGAACCTTCCATTCCTTTCAATTTTAACATTTCTATATTCGGTGTTATTCTTTCTTCCATATACCAAAGCAAATCATAAAAATCCCTGCCTTTAAAACCTATTTTCTTATCCTCCCCTCCAACAGTAAAACCTTTTTCAGGCCTATCTAAAACAGCTGCTAATTTAGAAGAAAACAGAGTTGGCAAATCGTAATGCTTAATTACAAAACTCTTTCCATATTTTGACTTTAATGTGAAAATAGGAGTTAGCTTTTTAAAATAACTCTTGGGCGCTGACATAGTATCTATTCTAACTTTCAATACTTCGTCTTTTTGAGGTGATAAACCAATTTCATTCATTACAGCAAAATTTAAAAAGATGCGATTAACATTACGATTTTTTTTCTCTCCCTTAATATAAAATTTATCTTTTAATCCAAAATGGGTCTTAAAATAATCCTCTATTAAGCTTTTCAATCTACCGAAATCCATACCTTCTTCTACTTCAAAATCTAAATCAATTGACATTCTCGGCAAATCATAAACAATTCTCAAGCAGCTGCCTCCATAAAATATCATCTTATTTTTAAATTCAGAGTTATAAATAAAATCCAAAACAAAATAATGCAGATATTCCTTTAATCTGTTGCGAATTTTATCAAAAGAAAGATTTTCTCTTTTTGATTCTCTGACGATTGTTTTCATTTCTAAAATAATATTATCCATAAGTCTATTTGCTAAAAAGCTTTAGGCTCAATGCGATTAACATTTTATTCTTTGACAATTTGCAGTATTTTTTAAACTCTGCAATATCTTTTTTAGTAAACATACCCACATCTAATCGTTCTCTTTCTATTAGATACTCGGGAGTTATCTTTAACTTAAAATATTTAATATACAAATAATCGAACAAAGCCTTGGGCAAGGTAGCCACATAAATTGGTTCTCCGTTGTAAAGAAATCGTTCATAACCCATATACAGTTTAGGCGACATTGAATAATAAAAAAAGCTGCCTATTTTATTAAAGTACTTACGAGTTGTCTTTGTGGTTATTGAGGTAATTGGGCGAGTGACATCTGTTAGAACTCCCCTATTATCTAAAACAAAAGTTCCTGAAACATAAGAAGGGTACCGCAAGATATTGGCTAAATAGTAAATATAATTTAAATCCGCGCTGTAATCTTTTTTATATTCTTCAGAAACATAAAAACCTTTTTTTAATTTAGTAATAACTCCTTTTTTGTGCCAACGGGTAAGTCTACGATAAACAGATTCTTTTTTCAAATTAGGCAAAAGCGCCTCAAGATTTGAGGTTCTAAAATAAGGCAACTTTGATAATTTTGCAAGTTCGTTATTCATATTGCATAATATGTACCATTTATGTACTTATTGTATAATACAAAAAATAGCTTGTCAAGAGCAAAATTCACGCTTCAAACAAATTTCATAACTTTTTACTCAAATCCCAGCGCCCTGACACCAAGTAAAAACCACCCATCTCAGGCAACTCTTGTTTAATAAAGTTAAAAATCTTAATCTTTGTTTATCCAGTCCTCCCTGCTAATGTCCGCCTATCTTAAAATTCGGGATAAAAGGTCAAGACTAATGTCTTCTGAATGAGGATTAGGAATAGTTAAAACTAAATCACCCTTAATCATATAAGGGTGTTTGCCTGATTGATATGGTCCTTCAAAGCCAAAATTCTTGAGGCGCTTAACCAATTCGCGCCAGGAAATCGGCCTAAGCTTGGGCATAGATTTGTTTAAGAGACATCTTTCTAAGAGGAATTTTGAAATTGGGAATTGGTAGATTTTTCTTTATCCGCAATAAAACCCATCCTTCAAGAGTTTCTAAAAGATGCCCCCGACACTTTTCTAAAGTTTCACCTGTAGCCCAGACGCCTTTCAGTTCTGAAATTTCTCCATAGTAAGTTTTTCCTCCATCAATCATCTCATATTTAGCTTGATTCAAATATTCAGTTAAAAATTCTTGAAACATATATTTTATTTTACAAAACCACAACCAGGAAGTCAAGTGGTTTTTTTCTACAAAAGTGGTATACTAGAAAATATGAACCCCCACACCATAACAAGCTTTAACTTCATTATGGGACCGGGGGTATAATGTAATTTAACCACAAGCCAAAGGTTTCAGTAATTAAGTTGCCCTTAATGCTGAAAGCATAAGCTTGTTTGGTGTGAGGGTGAAAAAGAAAACAATTGTCTTAATCATTATTGGAGCAGTGGTGGTTTTAACTTCCACTGGGATTTATCTTTTGGCTAGAAGAGCTAAAAAGCTTGACTTTGAGTTTATCACTGCGCAAAAAGAGACCTTGATTCAAGAAGTCTCTGTTACTGGCAAAGTCAGACCAGCCCAAAGTGTTAGTTTAAGCTTTGAAAAAGCAGGCCGAGTAGCAGCTGTTTATGTTGAAGTGTCTGATAAAGTCAAAGCCCAACAATCCTTAGTTGCTTTAGACAACTCTGAACTGCAATCAGAACTAGCCAAGTATCAAGCTGCTCTGGAAGTAGAACAGGCAAAATTAGCTGAATTAAAAAAAGGAGCTAGACCAGAAGAACTGGAAGTAACCCAGATAAAAGTGACTAATGCCCAAACTGCGCTGGCTGATGCCAAAGAAAACCTAGTCAATGTTCAAAACAAAGCTGACGTTGATTTAGCTAATGCCTATGACGATGTTGGAGACACTCTCCAAGACGCGCTGGCTGAAGCTGACAATGCGCTTAATACTCAAATAGATGACTTGTTTACTAATGACTCTTCAGAAAATCCTCAGCTAACATTTTCAACAACCAACTCCAGTAAAGAAGTTGCTACTGAAGTGGGACGGGTACAAGCTGGTGAAGCGCTAATTAAACTAACCGACGAAGTCAACAATCTTTCAGTAGCTTACGATAAAATGGACATTTCTTTGGAAGCTGCTGAAGATAACCTGATCACTATCCGGGATTTCTTAAGTCAGCTAGCCGAAGCCTTAAACATTACAGCTGGCTTAACTCAAACCACTATCAACACTTACAAAGGCTATGTTAATACCGCCAAGGACAATATCAACACAGCTATTACTAGCATCAATACTCAAAAACAAGCCATTGCCAGTCAGAAAGCAACCAACCAGAAAGACATTACCACTGCCCAGACCGCAGTTAATAATGCTCAAAGCACTCTAGAACTACGCCAAAAAGAACTAGCTCTGCAAAAAGCCGGGGCAACAATTGAACAACTCAAAGCCCAAGAAGCCCAAGTCAAAGCAGCTGAAGCTAATGTTAACAACACAGTCACTCAAATTGCTAAAACAGTTTTACGCTCCCCTATCAATGGTATTGTTACCCAACAGGATGCTAAAAAAGGCGAGATTGTTTCAGCTAGCTCTATTTTAGTTTCTCTTATCTCTGAAGCCCAGTTTGAAATAGAGGCCTTTATTCCAGAAGTTGATATTGCCAAGTTAAAACTAGCTGACCAAGCTAAAATTACTCTTGATGCTTACGGCGAAAACATTGGTTTTGAGGCAGTTGTTACAGCCATTAATCCAGCTGAAACAGTTATTGAAGGAGTAGCAACTTACAAAGTAACTTTGCAGTTTTTAACACAAGATGAACGAATAAAACCAGGCATGACTGCCAACCTTGATATTCTAACTGCCCAGAAAGAAAATGTGATTGCAGTCCCCTATCGCTCCTTGATTGAAAAAGACAGCCAGAAATATGTCAGGATATTAATTGGCAAACAAACAATTAAAGAAAGAATGGTTATTACTGGCTTAAGGGGTTCTGACGGTAATATTGAAATAGTTCAAGGGCTCAACCCGGGAGACAAAGTTATTATCTTTTTGGAAGAAAAGTAATTGAACCTAAATTCTGTGGCTTTAATCAAAGTAGAAAATCTGGAAAAAACCTTTTACACTGACGGTGTTGAAACCCCAGCTATTCGCGGGGTTTCTTTTGAAATTAAAGCGGGTGAGTTTGTCGCTGTTATGGGTCAGTCAGGTTCAGGCAAATCAACCCTGCTCCATATCTTGGGCTTTTTAGACAAACAAACCAAAGGCAGATACCTTTTTGACGACAAAACAATTGATGACTATAATAATGACGAAGTGGCCAGAGTCAGAAACAAAAAAATGGGCTTTGTTTTTCAGTCCTTCAATTTACTCCGCCGGACAACTGTTCTGGATAATGTTAAACTACCCTTGCTCTACTCTGGACTAAAAGAAAAAACCTGGGACGAGATTGCTAAAAAAGCTATTGACCAGGTCGGGCTGACTCACCGTCAGGACTACCTCACTTCAAAACTATCTGGTGGTGAAAAACAAAGAGTGGCTATTGCCCGGGCTCTAGTTAACAACCCACAGATTATCTTTGCTGATGAACCTACTGGCAATCTGGACTCAAAATCAGGTAGCCAGATAATGGACATTCTCGAAACCCTGAATAACAAAGGCCATACTATTATCTTAATCACCCATGAAACCTACACTGCTCAATATGCTGAAAGGATTATAACATTAAAAGATGGCTTGCTTGAGTTTGACCGCAAGGTTGACCATCGCCACCTAACAGCTAAAGACACTTTTCAAAAGTAACCTATGGTTCTTAAATATTTATTCAAATCAGCTGGCAAAGCCCTGCGCGCCCACAAGTCAAGAACTGCCTTGACTATTCTTGGTATTGTCATTGGCATCACCTCTATTATCCTCATTATGTCCTTGGGCAAGGGCGCTAAAGACCTGATTCTTAATCAAATCAGAGGAATGGGTTCAGCTATTATTACTATTGACCCAGGCAGAAAACCGCAAGGCATGTCTGACTTTACTGAAATCTTTACTGACTCTTTAACTGCTAAAGACGTTCAGGCTCTACGCAATCCTGCTAATGTCCAAGGCATTAAGGAAATCAGCCCCCTAATTTCTTTAACAAGTAATATTGCCTATGGCAATGAAAGCAAAAGAACAATGGTTATTGGTGGTTCAGAGTTTCTTTCAAAAATGTTTAACATTCAGCTTGCCCAAGGCCAATTCTTCAACGACGACCATATCAGGCAAAAAGCGTCAGTGGCTGTCTTGGGCAGGGAAATAAAAGAGGAGCTTTTTGGCGACTCTGATGCTTTGAATAAAAAGATTAAGATAAAAGGCAAAACCTTCCAAGTTATTGGCATAACCAGCGTAGAAGGAAGAACCTCAATGTTTGATATAGATAATATGGTAATGGTGCCCTATACTACTGCTCAAACCTATCTTCTGGGCATCAGCCATTACCATGAGATTGTTGTCCAGGCAGAATCAGAGGAGATTGTCCCTCGGGTAGCGCGGGATATTGAAATAACATTAAGGGAACAGCACAACATTACTGACCCGGAAAAAGACGACTTTTACGTAACCACTCAAGCTGATGCCATGGAAACAGTTGGCACAATTATGACAGTAATGACTGTGTTTTTGTCTGCTGTCGCCGCTATCTCTTTAGTGGTTGGCGGAGTTGGTATTATGAACATTATGCTTGTTTCAGTTACTGAACGAACCAGAGAAATTGGCTTGCGCAAAGCTTTAGGAGCTACTGACAAAAACATCCTTTCCCAGTTTCTTTTAGAATCAATTATTCTAACGGGACTGGGCGGTCTAATAGGTATTTTCTTGGGCGCGCTCTATTCTTTTATTGCCTCCCTAATTCTGTCTAGAATGGTCAGCTTGGGCTGGGTCTTTACTATCTCACTCCAATCAATCTTTCTTGGTCTGGCTGTTTCTGGTTTTGTTGGCGTTGTCTTTGGCCTCTACCCTGCCTGGCAAGCATCAAAAAAGAGCCCTATTGAGGCCCTAAGATATGAATAATTTAATTTCGCCATATTAAAACTGTAACTAAAAAAATAATCCTAGGATTTTGCCATAACTATGATTAACTTAAAAAGTACATTCAAAAAAGGAGAGCTGTAAATGAACGAAAAAACAAGATACACAATAGGAATGATTGCGCTGATTATGATGTTTCTTTCCATAACCGCTGCAGGCCTGGCAGTGATATATGTCAGCATAAAACCACCAACACCAGCTCCTTTAGGTATAAGAATTTTCCTGTCGCTCGCAGGCATCATTCTTATTGCCTGCGTTATAGCTCTAATAAAAGACCGACGAGAATGGGAAATTAAACAAAGACAAAACAAAAAATTACTAGAAAACAATTCATTTTGCCAGTAGCAGTTGCCAAATTGCGGTGAGTTCTTCACCGCAATTTATTATTTATTTTGTACATTTTGTACTTTATTTTTTAGTTTATCACACAAACATAACACATATACCGCGGCCGCTGTATATGTGTTATGTAATAACTTGCATCAAAATTGCATCAAAAAAGAGCCCTATTGAGGCCCTTAGGTATGAGTAATTAAAACTAAAAACAGACAACTCAAAAACCGCCAGAAACAGGCGGTTTTTGGTTTAACTTAAAAAAGTCTTGAGCTATCGTTTGCCTGCATCTTTACCTTTGCCACAACAGGAAGCCCAATGATGATGGCCTTTTTTCTTGACAATGAAGACAAGTCCAAGGGCAATTAAAATAATTGGCCAGAATAATGACCAAATATCACTGGCGATAATGCCAAAGTGTTGAAGTAAAAGAAGGGCTCCGATGATAATAAGGATAAGTCCAATAAACATAGTTTTGTTATAATGAATAACGACCTTTACCTGATGCTATTATACCTTATTTGTACCTTTTCATCAAAAGAGAGTTACTGACTACGCTGACTGAAGAAAATGCCATTGCAGCGGCTGCTAAGATTGGCGACAAAAGCCAGCCAGTAAACGGATACAAAATGCCGGCAGCTATTGGGATACCAACGCTATTGTAAAAGAAAGCCCAGAAAAGATTTTGTTTAATTTTACCTAAAGTGTAACGGCTAATATCTATTGCTTTAATAACATCTCTTAAATCATCTTTAATTAAAACCATCTCGCCTGTTTCCATTGCCACATCTGTGCCTGAACCCAAGGCAATACCTAAGTCAGCTTGAGCAAGCATTGGCGCGTCATTAATACCATCACCAACAGCAGCCACTACATTGCCTTTGCTTTGTAGTTTTTTAACTTCAGCTGATTTCTGCTCTGGTAAAACTTCAGCCAAAACATAATCAATGCCTAATTCTTTGGCAATTGCGTCAGCCACTCCCCTATTGTCACCCGTAATCATTGCCACTTTTTTACCCATTTCATGCAAACTGACCACTGCTTCTTTGGAGTGTTCTTTTAAAGTGTCGGCCACGGCAACAGCGCCAACTACCTTCTTGTCAGCTGAAACAAGCATTACTGTTTTGCCTTGCTTTTCTAATTCCTTGCCCAAGTCGCTTTTAATCCATTGGCGGTTACTGATTAAAACTTGTTTGCCTTCTAGTAATGCGCTGACACCCTTGCCCGGGATTGCCTTAAAACCATCCGCCTTTAGTAATTCAATCCCTTGCTCTTTTGCCTTTTGAACAATCGCCTTAGCCAAAGGATGTTCAGAGTTTCTCTCCACTGACGCGGCAACCTGCAAGACCTCGCCAATAACATCAGTAACAATTGGTTTGCCTTGAGTTAAAGTACCAGTTTTGTCAAAAACAACTACTGCTACTTCTTTAGCTATCTCAAGCGCCTTGCTTGTTTTAATTAAAATGCCTCTTTGAGCAGCTAAACCAGTACCCATCATTACAGCAGTTGGCGTAGCTAAACCCAACGAACAAGGACACGCAATAATTAAAACAGCCACAAAAACAGTTAAAGCAAAAACAAAACTTTGGCCAGCTATTAACCAAATAGCAAAAGCTAAAAGAGCAATACCAATGACTGCTGGCACAAAGTAAAAAGAAACTTTGTCTGCTAAAAGCTGGATAGGAGCTTTACTACCCATTGCTTCTTCAACTATTTTAATAATCTGAGACAGCATTGTTTCCTTGCCAACTTTGGTTGCTTTAAACTTAAAAGCGCCCTCTTTGTTAATGGTAGCGCCTATTACCTCATCGCCTTGTTTCTTATCTACTGGCATTGATTCGCCAGTAATCATTGACTCATCAATAGCTGAAGCGCCTTCAACAATTATTCCATCAACTGCCAGCTTCTCGCCAGGACGAACTAAGATAATATCGCCTGTTTTTAACTCCACGATAGGAACTATTATTTCTTCATTGTTCTGAATAACAGTGGCAGTTTTGGGCTGAAGACCAATAAGTTTTTTAATGGCTTGGCTGGTCTTGCCTTTAGTTAAACCCTCCAAGTACTTACCCAAAGAGATAAAAACAAGAATAAAAGCAGCTGATTCAAAATATAAATGAATATCACTGACTGCCTCTGGTCTAAACCAGGCATTGATAGAAACAACCAAGCTGTAGAAATAGGCAGCTAAAGTGCCTGTTTCCACTAATGAATCCATATTGGGATTTCTAGCAATCAGCTTTTTCAAACCTGAAATATAAAGATTCCAATTCAAAGCCATAATCGCAGTGGTAATACCAAATTGAACTATGATATTAACTTTGAGCGATAAATCAGGAACTGGCAAGCCAATCATTTTACCCATTACTAGATAAAACAATGGGATGCCTAAAATCAAAGAACCAAAGAATATGTTTCTTAGCTTTTTTATATACGCCCCCTCTTTTTCTTGATGACCATCTATTTTAAAACCTGCCTTTTCAACAATTCTTTCAAAATCAGTTAGGCCTGCTTTAGCACCATCATATTCTATTTGCGCTTTTTCACTGGCATAGTTTACCGAAGCATTTAAAACCCCTACTTGCTTAACAAGGTCTTTTTCTAATGTGACTGCGCAACTAGCGCAATGCATACCGTTAATTTTAAGAATAGCTTTTTTCAATTTAAACAAAATCCTCTAGTAGCTGCCGCGACAAAGCTGGCAGCCACTAGAAAAAACTAATAATTAAGTAGCTAACCAACCGCCATCAACAATAACCATACTACCTGTAATATAGCTTGATTCTGGTGAAACCAAAAAAGCAACTGTTTCAGCAATCTCTTCTGGTTTACCTGCTCTTTTCAAGGGGACTCTTCCCAACATAGCTGTCATTTGAGCCGGGTCTGACTTAATAGCATCTATCATCGGCGTATCAATAATCCCAGGCGCTATGCCATTTACCCTAATATTCAAAGGCGCTAATTCAACAGCTAGGGCTTCTGTTAAAGCGGCAATGCCGCCCTTTGAAGCGCAATAATGGGCTATATTGGAAAAGCCGACACCTTGCTGACCCATAGCCACTGAAGCAATATTGACTATCACTCCCCCGCCTTGTTTTTGCATCTGAAGGGCTACAGCTTGAGCGACCAAAAAATATCCTTTGAGGTTGATGTTGATGGTTTTATCCCACTCTTGTTCAGTCATTTCTAAAAAGGGCTTGAACTCAACAATTCCAGCGTTATTGACTAAAATATCAAGTTGGCCGAATTCTTTAACTGTTTGACTAATGACCTGGTCAATTTCAGTTTTCTTGGTCACATCCATTTTCAAAGCGATTGCTTGACCGCCTTTTTTCTTTATTTCTTCAACTACTTTTTGACAATCCTTCTGGTTGATATCAGTGACAACTACCTTACTGCCATATTTCGCCAAAGCTAAAGCATCACTCCGACCCATTCCTCTTCTGGCGCCAGTAACCAGCGCCACCTTGTTTTTTAGATTAGGCATTTTTTTGTTATGTTTATAAGTAAACATTTAGACCGACCTTTGTTTATCACTTTTATTCTCCTTGACGGAAACGAGCGCTGCAACTACAGGATGCTTGACCACAAGAACCGCCACAAGCGCCATTGCCTGCTGCGCAACTGCCTGTGGCTCCTGAAAAAACAACCACTGTATCACTATCAATATTTGAACTATCGTCATTTTCATCAACCACCTCAATAATACCCGAGACCATACCCATCCAACAGCTAAACTTATACCTGCCAACTTTTTCTGGAGTGAATTCTTTAATACTTGTTTTGCCTTTAGTAAGTTTAATCTCTCCATCAAATAGCCCTCGCGACATAACAGCATTAGTACAGCCACTTGATCCTTTATCTGTTATCTCCCATCTGACTGGCAGACCAACCCGTACTTTTAATCTATTTGGTTCATATTTGTAAGAAAAAGCATCCATTTTTAATATCTGTTTGCCATTAACTATTTCCGGCAAATCACTATCTTGTCCTTGATCGCCATAGCCAAAGACAAAATCAATATCGCTCAAACTAGCAAAACCTAAAACATTCAACTGGGCATTAATATTAAACAAAGCAAAAAAGAAAACTAACACGCCAGCAATTTTTAGAAACCGAGTAGCCAAATGAGGTTTTTGAGAAAACTTTACACTAGAAAGCCCAATGCCTAAAAGTATCGGGGTTGTGCCTAAAGCAAAAAATAGCATTATTAGACTGCCTTGAATAACACTGCCAGAAGCTAAAGCCAATCCTTGAGCAGTAATAGTAAAACCGCAAGGCAAAAAGAAAGTAAGGGCTCCCATGATAAAAGGCATATACCTACCTTTAAAATTGCCTTCATCAGCTACATAGCGGGTAATAAACTTAGGAATAGTAAGTTGAAATCTTTGAAAAGACCTGATGCCTAACATTTGCAAAGACAAAAAAACCATTAAACCAGAAACAATGATTATTAAAAAGGCAGTAAAAGTTAAGGAAAACTGAAATGCGCTGCCAATGACACCGAGCAAGGCGCCTAATACTCCATAAGAAACCAAGCGTCCAAAATTAAACAAAAAGTGTGGCTGCAACTTATGAAAAACTGTGTCATCCCCTTTATAATTCTCAAGCCACTGTTTGGACATTGACAAAACAATCCCGCCAACTAAAGCAGCGCAGCTGGACAGTCCAGCTAAAACTCCAAATAACAAGAAGACAAAAAGAGATGACTTAGAATTGACGCTGACTAAAGACGAAAGGCCTGATCTGTAAAAGATAATAAAGATAACAATAATAACTAAAGGAATGCCAAAGGTTATTAAAGCTTCTTTTATTTTCTTTTTACTAAACTGGGCTCTTGGTTTAAACTCCTGGTCAGAAAAAGTATAGCCATTTTTCTTAAAAATCTGATTCAACTTCTCAATGCTGGGACAATCACCCTGACACTCTATGACTACCCTATTATTAGTGGCTGAAGCATCTACTGCTTTTACCTGCTCCATTTCCAAAATCCCTTTTTCTAAAATAAGCTCACAGGAAGCACAATGCACACCCTTAACAAAATAAACCTTCTCTTTTATTTCTTGAGACATTTTTGCTTGGTTAAATTAGTTAAAAAAGTAAGCGACCTCTTCTAGGTCTTTTTCTTCAACAATCACTTTGCCGTCTAAAACCTCTAGATTAGGATTAATTGGTCCCGGGTTGCAGCCGCCTTTTTCAGTGGCGATTTTAGCCAAGGGATATTTATTACCGCAAGTATTACAAACCATAGAATCGCCTTGCTGACGAAAACCCCCTCGTGAGTCAAAACAGACCTGACAGGCATTGGCTGCTGCCCGAAAAATCCCTTGTTTATCGCGAACCACAAAAAAGTAAACCATTTTACTGTTAGAGAGTTCAACGTTATAGAAATTAGCAGTTGTCTCCTCAAAGGATTCTTCGGCTAAAACCACTTGGCCATTTTCAAGCTCTACCCTCTCCCCTATCTCGCCATTAAACTCTGGCTGTGATGGTTTTTCTTTTGGTTGTTCTTTATTCTGATTAACTGAAGCTTTAGTGTTTTCTTTTTCTTGTTCAGCTGGCTGCTTTAAAACAAGATAACCAGCCACTGCCACAAAAAGAGCAGCTAGAATAATTGGTAAGTATTTTTTCTGCATATTATTTAGTGCATTTATTACAAACCCTAGTGACCTTTAGAATTTCATCAATCATTTCCTGCTTTCTTTTCTCATTCTTAGTTGCCATTGCTTTCTTGAAACAACTGCCTAAGTGATTTTCCATCAACATCTGATGAGCTGACTTCAAAAGACCAACGACTGCCAAGTTCTGCTGCATAATATCAATACAGTATTCATCGACTTCAATCATTTCAATAATCTTATCAATTGAGCTTCTGCTTTTTTTTAAATTGATAAGTATTTTTTGTTTTGTTTGTTGCATATTTTTTTTTGGTTACATACCCCCACCATAGGTGTAGGTGTAATTCCTATACTACCAAATCAAAAAACCTTGTCAACCCCTCTCTGTGGAAAACTCCACAAACAGGGACAGGGATATCCCTGTCCCTGTTTTTATTGACAAGGCTCGCTTGGCATTGACGCGCTAGGACTGCCATGCTTTACCCACTGGCCGTCCTGACAAATCCATCTGTCTTCACTGCCTCTTATCAAAAAGAATAAAAAAGCAGCTGCAATAATTAAACCAACAATGATAATTGCTTTTTTCATATTTACTGTCAAGAAACTGCCAAATGAAAAATCTTGTTTCTTTGCTTGGCGCCTTTGATTAACCTTATCTTACCTGAAGAAAGATTAAAATAACTAGCTAAGACTTGTTTTAATCTTTGATTAGCTCTCCCCTGCTCTGGCTTTTCTTTAACAAAAACCTCAAAGCTATTCGGGGCTTTTTTTATTACCTCTTGCTTTTTCGCCCCAGGAAAAACTTTTACTTTAATTAACATATTTTTAAACCTCTTTTATCTCAAAGCGGTCAAGGTCACTGCCGTCTGGTTTGAAATGAAACTCGCCTTTAATTTTTCTACCTCTTAGAACGACTGGCAGCCAATGCCGGTCGTCACACCACATCTGGTCAAAAGGAATCTCTTGGTGCTTATACCACTGCGGTTTCATTTCTTCTGACTCTATAGGTTCGCCCTGCCAGTTCTTAACAAAAAAGATATGGACTTGCTGGTTCCAGTCTGGCTTGCCTTGGAAATAAAAGTCAATAACGCCCACACTCTCTAAATCTGTTGTCTGGGCTTTAACACTGATTTCTTCTTCCATTTCCCTCAAAGCTGCTTGCTCAATACTCTCCCCTTCTTTGACCTTGCCGCCAACGCCGTTCCACTTGCCTATGCCAAAGCCCCGCTTCTTCATTGCCAGTAGTATTTCTCCTTCTCTGATTAATAAACAAAGAGTGGCTATTTTCATATAGCTCATTATGCACAAAAAACGCTGGACTTGCAAATTTAGTTAGTTGTGCCATACTTCTAGGTAGCTAAAGGAAAAATTGCTTTTCACTACAAACGACATGAGGAGGAATTTACAATGACAATGACGACACAGAAGAGAATCTGCCTCTGCGGATATATTGCCCTATTTGGCTTACTTTTTACAGCATTTCTCTCGCATACACGAAGTAATGCGGACGAAGCTGAGGAATATCAGAAAAAAGAATGGGAATACCGTATTGAGCAGTACCTGCCCCTACACGAGAAGCTCTTACTAAACACAGTAGGAAAAGAGGGTTGGGAGCTTATTCATGTCACCCGCGCAGTGTGTGGCGAACTTAGCTGCCGTGCTATTTTCAAACGACCCCGCCGCTATTGAATGCAATATTTCACGTCAGCCAAGTAAACCAGCTTACAATCCAGTAGGCTGGTCTTTTTTTGTTTTTTGCTTTTGTGTTACAATAAAAACATGGCAGAAGATATAATGATTAAACTTAAAAAGGCAGGACTCTGCGGCAGAAGCGGCAGTGGTTTTCCCACTTGGTTGAAATGGCAAGCTGTCAAGCAAGCCAAGGCAGACAGAAAGTATGTCATCTGTAATGCTTCAGAAGGCGAACCAGGTGTTTTCAAAGACAAACATATTCTAGAGCATTGGCCTGAAGAAGTAATCAATGGCATTAAACTTGCCTTGAAAGCAACTAAAGCCAGCTCTGCTTTGATTTATCTTAATCCTGAATATTATCCAAAGTTCAAGCCGGTTTTAACCAAACTAATCCGCGACCTACCGATTGAACTTTTCAAAAAACCAGAAGGTTACCTCTGCGGTGAAGAAACATCCCTTCTTAATGTTATTGAAGGCAAGCTATGCGAACCAAGAATCAAACCACCCTTTCCTACTGAAAAAGGTTTGTGGAACAAGCCAACCTTGGTCAATAATGTAGAAACCTTTTATTGGGCAAGTAAAATCAATCAAGGGTTTTATGAAAACAAACGATTCTTTTCTATTGCCGGCCAGGTTCGCCACCTTGGGGTTTTTGAACTGCCTGAAAATTATTCCATCAGTGATGTTTTAAGAGAAACTAATAACTGGCCTAGCTTTGAATTCTTTGTCCAGGCAGGCGGCGGCGCTTCTGGCCAAGTTCTTCTTTCTTTTGAACTGGAAAAGCCAGTCCAAGGGCTTGCCTCTATTATTGTCTATAACAAAAAGAAAACTGATGCCCTGGCTCTAATGCAAAGTTGGGCCAAGTTCTTTTTAGAAAACAACTGCGACAAATGCGCTCCCTGCCGTGAAGGAGTTTTTCGCATTGCTCAAATCTTGGACAAAAAGAAAACTCTAGGTCCAATCAAAGATAACAATGACCTCCAGGCATTAAAAGATATTTTCCTGGTTTTGGAAAAAACCAGCTTATGCCCTTTGGGCAGAATATCTGTTCCTCCATTTAAAACAGCAATTGAAAAACTATTATGAAAATCTCTATCAACGGTAAAAAACTTGAAGCCAAGCCAGAACAAACCATCTTAGAAGTTGCCCGAGCAAACAAGATTGATATACCAACTCTTTGCTATCATTCTGACTTAACTCCAAAAGCTGACTGCCGGGTTTGCGTTGTGGAAATCAAAGGATGCAAAAACCCTGAAACAGCCTGCTCAACCAAGGTCAAGCCAGGAATGGAAATTATTACTGACTCCCCTACCCTCAAACAACTCCGCAAGATTAATCTGGAATTGCTTTTCAGCCAGCATCGTGAAGAATGCCACGACTGTGTTTACGGTTTTAACTGCCAGTTTCTTAAGCTGGCTAAAAAATATGACGTGGAGATTAACCGCTTCAAAGATAGAAAGCAGAATTTCCCAACTTTCCAATTCGGCCCCTCTTTGATTTTTGACAGCTCTAAGTGTATTGATTGCGGCAACTGCATTGAAATGTGTCATCGACAAAGCGTTGATTATTTGGAAAAAGGCGAGAAAGACACTTTCTGGCAAGTAACTCCTTCCAAACGAAAAGAATGTATTTATTGCGGACAATGCATTACTCATTGCCCAGTTGGCGCTTTTGAAGCTGTTGGCGAGTTTGAGGATATTGAGAAGCCCTTGCAGGAAAAAAACAAAACAGTTGTTTTCCAGTTTGCGCCGTCAATCAGAACAACTATTGGCGAAGAGTTTGGCATGAAGCCAGGCGAAGTGGTTACTGAAAAGCTGGTCGCTGGAATCAAAAAGCTAGGCGTTGACAAGGTATTTGATGTTTCAGTTGGCGCTGACTTTACAACTACCGAAGAGGCAGGCGAACTGCTTGAGAAATTACAAACCGGTAAACGGTTTACGCTCTTCAGCTCCTGCTGTCCTGCATGGGTCAGGTTTGTTGAACTTTACTACCCTCAATTTGTTAAAAACATTGCCACAACCCGACCTCCCCATATTATCTCAGGCGGTTTGATTAAAACCTATTGGGCAAAAAAGAACAAAATCAAGCCAGAGAATATTGTTGTTGTTTCAGTAATGCCCTGTGTGGCTAAGAAGTATGAGATAACCAGGAAAGAACTTCTGGTTGGCAAATTAAAACCAGTTGATTATGTTTTGACCACCCGCGAGCTTGCTTACTTACTCCAAAAACGCAAGATTAACTTGAAAACAATCAAACCCAGAAAGCCAGATAACCCCTTGGGTACTCCTTCAGGCGGGGGCGTTATCTACGGCGCTAGCGGCGGAGTAATGGAATCAGCCTTACGCAGCGCTTTTGCCCGTCTGCCAGGCTCTAAAAAACCAAAGATAGAATTCAAAGAAGTCAGAGGGCAACAAGGTATTAAAGTAGCTAAAATTGAAGCAGCTGGCAAGAAATTAAAACTAGCTGCAGTCAGCGGCACCGGCAATGCCAAGGAAATACTGGAAGAATTAAAGAAAAACCCTCGGGCTTATGACTGTATTGAAGTAATGGCCTGTCCTGGCGGCTGCATTGGCGGCGGCGGTCAGAGCGTGCCAGTTGATGCAGAAATCAGACAAAAACGAGCTGATGGTCTTTATCGGATTGATAAAAAGAAAAAGACTCGGATTGCTCATCTCAATCCTATTGTTAAAAAGGTCTATAAAGAATTCTTGACAAACCAAGCAATTATTAAAAAGGTTTGTCATGCTAAATATCGCTAAAAATATGGCTCAAACAAAAACATTAGTTCTTAATAAAACCCTGGCAATCACTATTGCCAAGTTTGCCGTACTTCTAGGCATAGCAACTATTACGCCTGCCCTGATTCATTATCAACCAGTAACAGGGCCAATTGTTAATGCTACTTTATTCTTGGCTGTTGTTCTACTTGGCACTCAAAGCGCCATTCTCATTGGTTTAATCCCTAGTGTCATTGCTCTGTCAGTTGGCTTACTCCCCTCTCCCCTAGCGCCAATGGTTCCCTTTATTATGCTAAGTAACACTGTTTTAATAATTGCTTTTGCCCTGTTAAGAAAAAAGAACTTCCGGCTAGGAATTGTTTCTGCCAGTTTGCTCAAGTTTCTTTTTCTTTTCTCAACAAGCTTTGTTATTATCAACCTGATTGCCCAGAAACCAATTGCCCAAAAAGTTGCTCAAATGCTTTCCTGGCCCCAGCTAGTCACCGCTCTAGGTGGCGGCCTCATTGCTTATCTCATTCTGAAAATGACTAAAAAAAATAGAGCACCAATTTTATAAACTTGATGCTCTTTTACTTGTTGCCTGATTGATAATTAAAAAAGAAGTTGCATGCCTCGCGCTAACTCAAGAAATTCAACAGCATCTTTGTCGGCTATCAACCAAGTGTTGGTCATAAAATGCCAAGCGCTTGCCTTGTCTGGTGGATGGACTCCTTCGATCATTTCTATTCTGTCGAAAATGTAGAAATGCTTTTCTTGTCTTGGACCAAAGTATATTCTGAAAGCGCGACTGTCAATAGCAGGCTTAAGCTCGTCTAAAAAAGCACTATTCGTTTCAGAAATATGGCCTCTTAGCGCTTCGTGACTCCTTGCTCTATCTCCTATAATCAGACGTACCTTTACTCCTCTTTTAACCGCCTCTCGCAATGCTCTAGCTAATGCCCGACTATTAAAGACTGAAGGATGAAACTCTCCAACAAGCATATAGATTCTATCTTTTGCCTGCTGGGTAAACTCAATGAGTTTTGCTATCTTTGCTCTCTCCATACCATACTCATCAAAAGCAGGCGCAATGTCGCCTTTCTGATGAGATAAAGAAAAAGAAGGGGCAAAAGCAGCTACCAAACTGAAAGCAGCAAGTATTATAAAAACAATATTGACAATTACATAACCTCCAAAATCTACTACGCTCGCTACTAAGAAAAAGATTAAAGCAAGAACCACAGCTGGAATACGCATAATTATCTCTCCTTTCTTGTTGCCCTTATTAAATTTTATTATCTCCCCTACTTCTAATCTACATCTCTTTTATTAAAAAATCAACTTATCCACATTTAAACACTTTAGTAAGAATAGTGCAAAATCTTGCCCTTTAAACTGCTTGAGTTTTTTAATTTAAAATAAAATCGCCAAAGTAGTATTAATAACATCCATAACTACTTTGGCAATTGTTCTATACGCTTAACAACTCTCGAAATTCATTGCTCTGCGGGTCAATCTCCCACATCTCCAACTGTTTTCTGCAGGATTCTGTGCCAAAAACAAGGAAGTTCTCGTGTGTCGTGTTTTTTGGAGACATTAAAACCACATAATGTGCATTGAACCTCCATTCTGAACTTTCTTCGGTTGGGTGAATGGATCTCTGCCCTTTAGGTTCCAATTCTGACCAACAAATTTGGACGCTTCTTGAACAAGCCATTTCAAACACCAATTCGGGTCCAGTGAAAGGATGTAAACTCCGATATACGCATTCGGTATAAATCGAATGGCTTTCCTTTGTTATCTGGAACGGCGTTTTTGCCCTCCATACCTTAAAGTAAGGATGAGATGTATTCCCTCTGATTAGTGGAATCTCACTCTTTTGAGGGAAAAAATTTAGTAACCAATCCATTTTTTCTTTCATTTTTTCGGGGCTCCATTCTGGATTCCACTCCCACCGACATACTTCATCAACCACTGGAATTGAAATTCCACGACCTTCCATTACCATAGCAAATACCCTCCTTATTAAATTGTTTTTATATGACGGTTAACAATCATTCATCAACTAAGGCTATCTTACAGAGAATAATAAAAAAATCAAGGTCTAGCCTTGAATTTGTCGTGGTTTCCACCCTTCACCTTTAGCTAAAGGTGAAGGGTTCACAAATTGCGACATTTTGAGGTATTAAAAAAGCCTGCTTGTTATGACAAATGGTAAGCAGGCTTTGCAAACAAAGCTAATTTTATCTTACTAATTTTGTCTTAAGTGATGATGAGCCTCAAGGATCTTACCACTAGCCACATCCACAAAAGACCCGCAATTTGTAAAATGAAGTGCAACACCTCATAATTGGATAAAAACAATTATGAAGTATCAACATTTCACTAAACATAGTAGAAACGAAATCTCCGTCC
>SDBU01002592.1_pt1 | contig 23838 bp, 23 predicted proteins | sample 2277071 | NCBI WGS metagenome assembly SDBU01 (sample SAMN10397929, study PRJNA504765) | marine sediment metagenome | isolation source: marine sediment core GS08_GC12, 126 cmbsf | place: Arctic Ocean: Gakkel Ridge, Loki's castle | collected 2008
CGACCACTTTATCCGGCCTTTTGGTAGCCGCGGCTATCTCCGTGATACTTAAGCCTGAGGTATTGGTCGCCAGAATGGTGCGGGCGGGAGCACTATCATCTAACCTGCGATAAACATCCTTCTTTGCCTCCATATTCTCGGCCACCACCTCAACCACAAAATCAACTTCCTTCACCGCTTCCTCAATGCTGGTACCCAATTTGAGCCGACCTAAAATATCTTCCTTATCCTTTACTGTCATCTTTCCCCTGGCAACAAAGTAACGCTCCAGCCTGCCCTCAATCGTCTTAAAGCCACGCCTCACCAGTTCGTCACTCTGGTCAACCATGCTGACCTCATATCCCCCCAGGCGAGCCAGGATTTCCGCAATCTGAGACCCCATCAACCCGACCCCGACCACAGCCGTTCTTTTTATTTCCTCAAGTTTCATGCCTATCCTCTAAACCTCCCTTTGCTGAGCTTTAACTCTGGATTCCTCTAAAGACCGAAAATACCGACGCTGACCACCGCTCGTTGCGGGTTACCACCCAGGTTATGGGTAAGCCCGAGCCTGGCATCCTTTACCTGCCTCGGTCCCGCCTTACCTTGAAGCTGCTTGTAGACCTCATAGAGCATCCTCAGTCCCGAGGCTCCGACCGGATGACCGAAGCACTTCAGTCCCCCATCCGGCTGACAGGGAAGTCCGCCGTCAAGGTCGAAAAATCCAGCCTCAACATCCTCACCAGCCCTGCCTCGGGGGGAGATGAGTAAATCTTCATAGGTAACCAGTTCCGTGATTGAGAAGCAGTCGTGGACTTCAATTAAATCTAACTCCTCACGAGGGTTCTTTATCCCTGCCTCCTGGTAGGCATTTATCGCCGCCCGATAGGTTGGCTCAACATGGGTAAAGTCATAGCCGGTGCGCCACATACTTTCCCCCGAGTCAAGGGCAATCTGGAGTGATTTGATATAAATCGGGTCGGGATTGAAATTCTTAGCCTTATCGGCCCTGACCACAATAGCCGCGGCAGCACCATCACTTACCCCACAGCAATCATATAGCCCCAGGGGCCAGGCAACAATCGGGGCCTTAAGTACATCTTCAATCGTTATCTCCCGACGAAGGTGAGCCTTGGGGCTCAGGATACCATTACGATGACTTTTTACTGATATTTTAGCCAAGATTCTCTTGCCCTCCTCCGGCTTAAGATTGTAGCGGTCAAAATATCTCGCCGCCATCATGGCGAACAGCCCCGGGGAGGTGGCGTTAGGTTCGGTTATCCTGCCCCGCGTCCCCTGGGTAATGACATGGGAAAATTCCGGCAGGCCCGCATAGCCAATATCCTTGAGCTTCTCCACCCCCAGGGCCAAAACAACATCATAAGCCCCCGAGGCAACAGCGTAGCAGGCGCCTCTAAGTGCCTCGGTGCCGCTGGCACAGGCATTCTCAACATGAGTTACTGGAATAAAGGGCAACTTTAAGTCCATGGACAGACGCAATCCGGTGTGTCCGACACTGACCTCGGTATATTGATTACCCTGCCAGACCGCCTGGATATCCTTCTTTTCAATGCCGGCATCCTCAATCGCCTCTTTAAAGGCATCAATTATCAGGTCCTCAGCGCTCTTGTCCCATAGTTCCCCAAACTTGGTACAACCCATGCCAATAATGGCGACCTTGTCTTTAATACCTTCTGCCATCTCATTCCCTTTCCTTAACCTTAATCCCTGGCTGGCGTTGCCTTCCAGAAATAGCCATGAATGCCACGTGCCTGGTCAAGATATTTTCGTCGTAAGGTCATCTCCATTGACATGCCAACCTTTAGCGTGCCGGGTTCACAGTCGGTAATATCCAGGGTAAACCTGCCGCCACCATCAAAGTCAATCGCGCCATAAACCTGAGGTGGATTTAAACTAAAAGCCAGGTGGTCTTCAGTATAGGTAAAGAGGGTACCTCTCTTATCCGAAAACCGGTAATCTTCCATCTCATCAATCGCCCCGCAATCAGGGTCGACACACACCCGCTGGGGCGGATACTGAGGGGTACCACAGCGCCTACACCTGGAGCCATTAAACGCCAGCAGCGCCTTTCGTTCCCTCCAAGCCAGCGCCAACTGGGTCGTGCCAACTTCACCACGAAATCCGGTCTCCACCGGCATTATGCCACGAAAAACGGCATACTTCTGGTAACTGGTGAGTTCTTTCCCTGAATTAAGGTAAAAACTGAAGCCCCTTTTGGCTCTCCTTTTTTCAATTTCTTCACTGACCCTGAAAAATAAAGCCTGGCTGCCACTGCCGTAGCTGGCTAGAAGAATCCTATCACCCGGTTTGGCCCCCTCAAGCGCCCAGACCAGCATCATCAAGGGAGAAGCGCTGCCGGTTTCACCTATCTTGGTAAGCAGCAGCTCCTGAATCTGACCCGGCTCAAAGCCCAGCCTTCTGCCAATTGAAGCGTGGTCACGAAGATAAAGCCCCGGGTAGATTACCCTGGCGAAATCCTCAGCCTTGAGCTGATACTTCCCCAAAAGCCCCGAGATGGCTTCGGGGATGAACCTAGTGTAGCCTTCATCCCGAATCCACCTGTCCTCAAGCGCCCGGTCAAACCTGTCACCCTCAGAGCGCCAGTGGTCTGGAAAATCATAGGAAACCGAGTAAGAACCCTCAAGGGAAGCAACCACCCCTTCCTTTCCGATAAGTAAAGCCGCTGCCCCATCACCGAAAACCAGTTCATGCGTGCTGCCGGGCTTGGCGACCCGAGAGTCAGCGGCACAAACCAGAATGCTGCCTCCGCCATCGGCTTGAATCTGAGCACCGGCGCTGAGAATCGCCGCTGTCCCCGACCTGAGGGAATTAGCAAAGTCAGCCGTCCTTATCTGGCTCGGAAGGTCAAGCGCGGTGGCAAGGATGGCGGCACCCTCCCTTTCACGGTAAGGAGCAGTGGTGGTGGCAAAATAGACCCCATCCACCTCACTGCGGTCAACTTCATTCAGACAATCCATCCCGGCAGCTACCGCCATGGTCAGACTATCCTCATCGCAGTTAGCCACCGCCTTCTCACCCGGTAAACTGGCCGGGCTAAACCAGCCCATCGCCTCAGAGATAGTCTTGCGCTTTAGACGATAGCGTGGTATGTAAACACCGTAAGCAGTAATTCCGACCATTACTCTTCCTTCCTAGTGTTAAGGTTTTCTCAAGGTTATACCCGGTTCAGGCTCAGGCTCACCTGAGATACCCGCCAGGTATTCGGCAATTTTCTTCTTTGATTCCAGGTCATAGTTGGCAAGTAGAGCGATAACCTCCATCACCGGTGAACCGCCGCCGTGAACACTGCCAATCTGATGATTGGCACCGTGTGCCGAGGCAATCAGGTCTGATATCATACGGAAACAGCGATTCTGGTCTTCAGGGGAGATGCCTTCTTTACGCATGATATACTTGTTTAAGAGCGGCCCGGTGAACTCATCAAAGAAGTCCTCTTCCATCGGCAGTGTTGCCGGAAGCCCGCCGGCGACCTCGCAGAGAATCTTGGACTCTTCATAGACGTTCTCGCCGGCGTGCCGGCGACCAACGTTGCAGAAGACGACATCAGGAGTGTAAGTGCCAGATGAGGTGGGTACGGCTTTGACGGCACTGGCGATACCAGCCGCATAGACCAGCTCACCAACGCTGATTAAGTCAGCCAGTTTGTGCTGGATGTGTTTGGCTTTACCGATACCGTTATAATCAGCCACCAGTGCCGTTGCCCCCATCATTCTATCGGAATCAGCTGGCTTGCAGCCGGTGTAGCTGTGGCGATGAAAGAGGGCAAAAAGAAGTGCCGCCCGACCACCAAACTCCCACTCGCCGCACATAAACACCCTCTCCCATGGAATGAAGGCGTCATCAAAAATGGTCACCGAATGACAGGCGCCAAACTCAGCCGACGGTGCCTTAAGGTGTTTCCTCAACCTCGGAATTGACGGGGTTAAAACCTGATGGACCCCTTCAGCATCAGCCGGGACAGCGAAGGCAACCGCCCAGTCGCCCTCCTCAGCGGTTAAGGCCCTGGTCGGTGTTACCAGGATTTCATCGGCATAGGCGGCGACGCTGTTGTGAATCTTGGCGCCACGAACGATGATGCCATCTTTCTTTCTATCCACTACCCTGACATACAGGTCGGGGTCTTTCTGCTGGTGTGGTCTCAGGCTCCTATCACCCTTAACATCGGTCTGCGCTCCGCAACCAACCAGATCATTCTCCTGAAAGTATTTAAGGTATTCCAGAAACCTGGGATGATAATCGGTTCCTTTGGCATCATCTATCTCCCTGGTAAAGACCGACATGGCATTGAGCATATCAACCCCCATGCACCGCTGGACACAGGTTGAGGTTAGCTGGCAGACCCGGCGAATCATCTCCTGCTTGGTTAAGAGGTCTTCAACGCTGCGGTTGATATTACAAAAACGGTTGATTTTTTCCCCTGAAAGGTGAGAGGTAGTTGTGGTCAGGTGCTCATAACGAGGGTCATAGGCTTTATCAAAGGTGAGCTTGATATTGTTCATCGGTGTCTCCAGTATCGGGTCGAGACGGCTGATAACCTCGCCCTGAAGATGTATATTCGGCCTTAAGGTGCCCAGTCTTTCCCGATACTCCTCAAAAGTTCGCATCACCCTCCTCCTTTATCTCAAATAATTTTATCCTCAATTGATTTTAAAGTAAGTCAATTATTGTTTCTCGGCTTGAGTCCGTCCAAGAATAACCTGAAGATAGCATCTGAAAGCTCGCTGATTGATAACTCACCCTTCGGGGAGTACCAGACCCTGGCCCGGATAACCACGGCGGCAATGGCATAATTAACCAGCTTCTCATTAACCTGAGCAAAAACACCAGCCTCAACGCCACGCCGGATGATTCCTCTTAAGATACGGTCGTAGACATCACGATACTCAATCAGTTTTCTCTGGTGAGGGCGGGATAGATGCCTCATTTCCATCTCAAAGTGGGGCAGTTCCGTCTTAACATGGCTTAAGGCATGCTTTACATGCCTTAAGATTAAAAGTCTCAGCTGCTCAACCGGACTTGTGGTTTCATCATTCTCCAGTGGCTCAATTAAGGCAACAAGCTCCTTGATTTCTACCGAGAGGACCTCATAGAGTATCTCCTCTTTACTGCTGAAATAATTGTAGATATTCCCCACCGTACAGCCACAGGCCCGGGAGATGTCTCGGATACTGGTTCGGTCATAGCCGTTGGCAAAAAAGAGCTTCCTCGCCTTAGCTACTATCTCCGGTCTTTTCTGCATAACTCGCTTTACATCAAGGCTCACTTTGGGCATTGTCTTCACTATCGTACCCACCGACAATCAACAGATTGGTGAATGAACACTCATTTATCTAATCAATAATCTAACATACCATGATTATTTTGTCAAACCGGGTATGAGGTTTAAGGCTTCTTAAGAAATAAAACGCCTTATACATTTTTAGTTTCAATTACGGTCACAAGACCATTCTTGAGATAATCCTTTTTATCTGGACGAAGCTGGTTTTTACTTAATATCTCATCCAGTCCACCCTGCTCCAGGTAATCCTTAAAACACCGGTAGTGGTTCTTGCCGGCCATAAACTCAATTGCTTTGATTAAATAGTGGTACCGGTTCCTGGGCGAAGACACCTCGAAATCAATAAAAATCAAGGCGCCTTCTTTTTTAGTCACCCTTTTCATTTCAGAAATTATCCTATCCCGGGCTGTCCTCTCTTTCTCGTGCAGTCCAAAAGAGATTGAGGTGTAATCAAAAAAGCCGTCTTTAAAGGGGAGATACAGGGCGTCGGCTATCTCAAATGAGACCCTCTCCAGCCCGTATTTTCCCTGTCTCTTCCTAGCCACCTCTATCATGCCGGGATTTTGGTCGATGCCGTTTGAGATAATGCCTCGCCGAGCATAGTGCAGTGCCTGGTCTCCCGTCCCACAGCAAACATCAAGCACCCTGTCCCCGACTTTCATTCTGGCAAACCGAGGTATATAAACCCTGATATCCCAAAGCAGCGGGTCGATAAGCCTTGAGTAGATACTGGCCACAAGCATAGCCTTAAATGATATCATCCAGCTCAAGCCGCGAGCAAGAGTGTTACCTTAAAATCTGGACAGGTGTTATAATGCCAGAAATATAACCAGAGTTAACTAAGGAGAATAGGTGATGACGGATAAGGTAAAGATTGCCGCCGCCCAGATTGACCCCAAGCTTAAGAAAAACAGCGAAAATTTGGATACTATTTTAAAGGTTACCCGAGAGGCAGCCGATAACGGGGCCAACCTGGTAGTCTTCCCGGAGTGCAGCCTGGCTGGCTATGTCTATTCCAGTCGAGATGAGGCGATGCCCTTTGCCGAGACTATTCCCGGGCCAAGCAGTGAAAAAATCGCCTCCCTCTGTCAGGGGCTTGAAGTTTATGTCGTCTTTGGTCTTCTTGAAAAGGAGGGTGATAAGCTATTTAACACCGCCGCCTTCCTTGGGCCTGAAGGACTGGTTGGCAAGTATCGCAAGAACCACCTGCCCTATTTAGGTGTTGACCGCTTCGTGGACATTGGTGACAGGCCCTTTGAGGTATATCAAACCCAAATTGGCAATATCGGCCTTTTTATCTGTTACGATATTGTCTTCCCCGAAAGCGCTCGGGTGATGGCCTTAATGGGGGCAGATATACTAGCCCACCCAACCAATTTCCCCGAGGGTTCGGGAAACAGGATAACCAACTATGTCCTTAATAGCCGGGCGCTTGAAAACAAAGTCCACGTGGTATCAACTAACCGCGCCGGCACAGAAAGAGGCTATCCATTCTGTGGCTTGAGTAAAATCATCGCTGCCTCTGGAGATACCCTGGCCCTAGCCAGCCCTGCTAAAGAGGAAATTATTTACGCTGAGGTCAGCCTGGAAGAGGCCCGCCAAAAGCGTATTGTTTTTGTCCCCGGGGAGTGGGAGGTAGACCGAATTGGAGACCGACGCCCCGAGCTTTATGGTCTGATTACCCAACCCAAGCCGGGTAAAAAATAAAAAGGCTATGTATAGCTAGGAGGTAGACTGTGGGGGATTTGAAATGGCCGTCATTTACAATACAAGGTATTATTCTGGCTATAAATGTACCCTTTTTATTGAGAGATGAGAGCAATATCTGGCTTATTCTGTCAGTATTCTTTATCCTAGTATTATTTTCATTACAGGCTACAAGCGTGCGTTGGATTTACCTTTTCCCAGGTAGAGACGGTGAAGACACACCAGACATAGATACACAGATATTAAGAATTTTCATAATGTTAGCTTCGATGTTTTTGTTCGTCGGTATCTATGAGGCTAGCAAGCTATCACTTGGTATATCTTGGGTTATTTTATCAGTGGTGATTTTCTTGGTAATAACACTAACATTCAATTTCTGGCTAAACTCTAAAATAAAGAAGAAGATTGAAAAAAAGGTTTGATGGCAAAGGACAAACCAATCATGACTGAACTTAATCTTGTGGGAAAACCTATTGACAATTGTCTTGTCTCGTGTTATTAACAGTTCGACCTAGCTTGCATTAGGGCTATTGATTACGATAGGATAGCAAAAGTATTTACCGGGTTAAAAGTTCCTGCTGGAGTCAAAAAGGAGGTAGCTAATGAAAAAGCTATACGGGACAACCGGCAAAATTTTGAGGGTTGACTTAAGCCGAGAAAAAATCACTGAAGAGGATCTGGATGAAGCGGTGCTGCGCAAATATGTGGGCGGTACGGCTATGGGGGCAAAGTATCTCTATGATGAAGTTGACCCCAGGATAGAATGGTCAGACCCGAGGAACATCATCTACATTGGCTCAGGGCCACTGGGTGGCGCCAGGATAGCCGGGTCAAGCTGTTTTTCTATCGTAGCCAAGGGTGCCTTAAACAACGGGGCCAGCTCCACTCAAGCCAACGGATTCTTCGGGGCTTATCTTAAATTCTCTGGCTTTGATGCCATCATAGTCCAGGGAACCAGTAAGGATTGGAAGTATCTATATATTCATGATGGTGTGGCTGAATTAAGGGAGGCTCGGCACCTGGTTGGACAGAATACCTGGGAAATTGAGGATTCCTTAAAGAAAGAACTAGGGTACAGCGAAACCGGCATGAGTGTCTTCAGCATCGGTCCGGCGGGTGAGAATCTGGTCAAATTTTCCGGTGTCTTTGGTGACCGGGGGCACTCAGCCTCACACAACGGTGTTGGCGCCGTCTTTGGCTCGAAGAAACTCAAGGCAATGGCGGTTTCGCGAAGTAGTGGTAAAATCGAGGTCGCTAATGCCGAAAAGATAAGTGAACTTTCAAAAAAGCTCAATGCAGATTTCAAGGAGCATATCGTTTACCAGTGGGGCACCAGCAAAGGGTTTGCTGGTTGTTTGAAAACAGGCGAGCTGCCGGTAAAGAATTATACCACCAGCTTTTTCCCTGAATGGGAAAAATTCGACGGCTCCTATGTCAGGAGTCACTTTGAACGCAAGAACCACCCCTGCTGGGCCTGTCCCGCCCCGGGACATTCCGGTTTCCTGAAAGTGACCGAGGGCCCCTATACCGGTTATTTCGGCAAAGACCCCGAGTATGAAGAATGGGCAGCCTATGGTCCTCAGATTGGACAAACAGACCCGGGGGCGGCCGTTATGCTGGCAAATGAAGGCGACCGCCTAGGTTTTGACTGCAATGAAATGGGGTGGATAATTGGTTGGGTGATGGAATGCTACCAGAAAGGACTACTTACCGCCAAGGAGCTTGACGGACTGGAAATGACCTGGGGTAATGTTGAATCCACCCTGGCTTTAATGAGAAACGTTGCCCATCGCAAAGGCTTTGGCGCCATCCTGGCTGAAGGAGTGAAAAGTGCCGCCGAACAGGTTGGCGGTGAAGCAGTCAATATGGCGGTTTCAACCATGAAACCAAACACCCCCAGGGGCCATGACCACCGTGCCCGCTGGGTTGAGATGCTTTCTACCTGTGCTTCCAGCACTGGCACCGTGGAAACCCTGGAACCCCAGATAATAGACCTCACTGTTTACGGGCTGGATAAGCTCTGGACTCAGGACCGTTACTCCCCGCAAGATGTCCTGAACCTTGAAGTAAAAACTAAAGGCTCAACCCAGTTTGCCGATTCACTGGTAGCCTGCACCTGGGCGACCCGGCACAATATACCTGCCCTCACCGAAGTCTTAAATGCCGCCACCGGCTGGGATATGTCGTTTGAGGAAGCGCTAAGGGTAGGACTTAGAGCGATAAACACAATGAAAATGTTTAATAACAAAGTTGGGCACACGCCGGAAATGGATAAACCAATGCCCAGGTACGGCTCAACTCCGGTCGACGGTCCAGCCAAGGGCATCTCGATTGGACCCCTCTGGGATGATATGATAAAGAGCTATTACCAGATGATGGGCTGGGATGAAAAGACCGGGGAACCCACGCTCAAGACACTAAAGGAGCTTGGTCTGGAATATCTGCTAGAGAAATAGGCAGTAGAATACCCCGGTGAAGGGCGGCTATTTAAGGACTCAAGCCATCTTGATTAATCAAAATCGAAGGAGGTAGTACTAGAATGGGTACCATCAAGGTAATCAATATTGCTGGGATTGACTGTCGGCCGGAAATAGAGGAGGAATGGAACCGCTGGTATAACGAGACCCACGCCCCGATGCTATTTGCGTTCCCCAAGATGAAGAAGGCCACGCGCTACAAGAGAATTGGCGGCGATGAAACCCTGCCCAGATATCTGGCTGTCTATGAATTTGAAGACGAGAAAGACGTGGATGAATATATGAAAAGCCCGGAACGCGACGCCGCTTTAGAGGACACCAAAAACCGCTGGACACAGGGGAAGGACTGGTGGCCCGTGGGAATCGCCCGCTACGAGAAAATCAAGTCCTGGGAAAAATAACGAAAATAACAAATCTCAGCACATCTCACAACTCGAGTAAACCAATATGCTCTCGTACGCCTATCAGTACGGGTCTGATTATAATAGCCTGAAAAAGCGACTGGGAGGTACCAGGGTGCCGGGAAAGAAGCTGAGTAGAGGAGTGGCGGTGGTTGGGGCCGGGATGTCGAAATTCGGCATCTTCAAAGAGAAAAACTCGAAAGACCTGTTCGCTGAAGCTTTTAAGGCGATGCTTGCTTCAGTTGACAGAGGTTTTGACCCTGAAGATATTGAGGCTCTTTACCTGGGCAATTTCACCAACGATTTCTTCGTCCATCAAGCCCATTGGGCACCGATAATCGCTGACTTAATCGGACACACCCCAAAACCGGCAACGAGGGTTGAAGGCGCCTGCGCCTCAAGCGGGCTTGCCTTCAGGGAGTCTGTCCTGGCGATTGCCTCTGGAGTCAACGACGTCGTCCTGGCTGGCGGGGTTGAGGAGATGTCAAAACGCACCACCAGTGAGGTCGCCGAAGGCTTGGCACTGGCCAGCAGCCCCTACGAGGGTACCATCGGGCTCACCTTCCCGGGGTGCTTTGCCATTATGGCAACCGCTTACTTCGAAAAATACGGCGCCAGCCGGGAAGACCTGATGAATGTTACTCTAAAAAGCCATAATAACGCACGCCTGAACCCGAAGGCGCAGTTTAACCTCTCCATCCGTGACATTATGAATTCCAGAATTGAACGCGCCAGGCAAAGGGGAGCCCCACCGCCAACCTGGCAGGACGAAAAGGAGTTCCTGCGTGACCCATCGGTTAACCCGATGGTTGCCTGGCCAATGCATCTTTATGACTGTTGCCCGATCAGTGACGGTGCCAGTTGTGTACTGCTGGTAGCTGAGGAAATAGCCAGAAACTTCACTGATAACCCTCTCTATGTTGCTGGCATCGGGCAGGGAAGTGGGCAAGACCTGCACGCTGTAGATGACCTGACCTACTTTGAAGCCACGAGGTACGCCTCAAGGGAAGCCTACCAGATGTCAGGACTTGGCCCTGAAGAGATTGACTTTGCTGAGGTGCACGACTGTTTTTCCATCGCTGAGATTATCCATCTTGAAGACCTTGGCTTTTTTAGACCCGGGGAAGGCTGCCGAGCCGTCGCCGAGGGCTTAACCAAACTGGAGGGGCCAAAGCCAATCAATACCTCAGGCGGACTGAAATGCAAAGGGCATCCGGTCGGGGCAACCGGCACGGCTCAACTTTACGAACTCTGGCAGCAACTAAGGGGTGAAGCCGGTGAAAGACAAATCCCGAACCCAAATTTGAGGGTTGGTGCCGCCCATAACCTCGGGGGAACCGGGGGTACCTGCACCCTTACTATTCTGGAGAGACGATAAAGTGACCGAAGATAGACCCTTCAGCGATATTTCCTACCAGCAATTTTTAAGTGAAGAAAAACTCATGGGTTCAAGGTGCAGGCACTGCGGCCGAGTCTACGTACCTCCCCGTTCTATTTGCCCTCACTGTGGGGGTGATGAAAAGGAATGGGCCGAGATGAAGGGCAAAGGTAAGCTGGCGGCTTTCACCTCAATTACCATCGGGCCTCCCTTTATGGTCAAAGAAGGTTATGATGCCAAACACCCATACATTATTGGGGTGGTGGAGCTTGAAGAAGGCACCAGGATTGTGGCTCGTATTGAGGGTGTTGATGCCAGCCAACCTGAGACAATCAAAATCGGGACACCGCTTACGGTTGAGTATTTGCATCAAGGTGAGGGAGAAGACAAGAAAACCTTTTTAGCCTTCCGGCCGGGGTAAAATCTTGGTCACCAAAGCCAAGGCAAAACCATATTTAATCCTCTTTTTAGGGGTGCTTTCCGTTTCCTTCGCCGCCATCTTCATCCGTCTGGCTGAGGCACCGCCGCTGGTTATTGCCACCTACCGCCTGGGCATCGCCTCCATAATACTGATACCCTTCCTCCTCACCCACCCCAAGAGGATTTTCAACAAATTATCTCGCGGCGACGTATCCTTGATGCTGCTCTCAAGCCTGTTTATGGCACTGCACTTTGGACTCTGGATAACCTCGCTTGAATACACCTCAATTGCCAGCTCAGTGATTCTGGTTACCTCAAGTCCCCTATTTGTTGCCCTGATCTCCTATTTTCTCTGGGGTGAACGGCTGACCAAACAAATGATGCTTGGTATTGGGATTGCCTTGGTCGGGGCTTTATTTATCGCCCGCGGTGGTTTTGCCTTAAGTCAAGAGACGCTCCTGGGTGATGGTTTGGCTTTACTGGCTGCCCTGGCAATGGGTTCATATCTGGTCATCGGGCGGCAACTGAGAAGACGTGTTGACATCTACCATTATCTAGCCATTGTCTATTCAGGTTCTGCTTTAATCCTGCTCATCTCAACCCTGATTGCTGGCTACAGTCTATCTGGCTATTCCCAAACCACCTACACTATGATGATTTTACTGGCAGTAGTACCTCAGCTTATCGGTCATTCCTCGTTGAATCTAGCGCTACGCCTCCTGCCGGCGACCTTTGTCGCCATCGCCATTCTCGGCGAGCCAGTCGGGGCGACGACCCTGGGCTATTTCATCCTTGGTGAGGTGCCGACTTTAGTTGAAATATTAGGTGGACTATTGATTTTAGGCGGCATATTCACGGTCTTAAGGCAGAGACCGGAAAGGCTGAGCGGCCAGACCTATAAATAGTATGTAGTAAACTATGGAAAAGTATCTGTTCAAAGCTCACTTAAGGAGGTAAACCAATGAACATGTCCATTTCGGCAACTGACCCCTACCAGCGACACCGCATCACCATACTCGATACCGAAATTACCTATGTTGACGCCGGCACCGGTGACCCGGTTGTCTTCCTGCACGGCAATCCGACCTCATCTTATCTCTGGCGCAACATCATCCCTCATGTCGAGCAACTTGGCCGTTGCCTTGCCCCTGACCTGGTCGGAATGGGGGACTCAGGCAAGTCTAAAACTGGCTCCTATCGTTTCGTTGACCATGTCCGCTATCTTGACGCCTGGTTTGAAGCACTAAAGCTTGAGCAGAATGTAACCCTGGTCGGGCATGACTGGGGCGGTGCCCTCGGCTTTTACCGAGCATATCGTCACCCGGAACAAATAAGGGGCATAGTCTACATGGAGACCTTTGTCCGACCCCTAAGCTGGGAGGAATGGCCTGAAGTGGCACGCCCAATTTTCCAGACGATGCGCTCACCAGCCGGCGAGGAGGTTATCCTCAAGAAAAATGTCTTTGTGGAACGGATTATCCCGGCCAGTGTCTTGCGCAAACTCAGCGATGAGGAGATGGCTCATTATCGCCGTCCCTACCTTGAGCCGGGGGAATCGCGGCGGCCAACCCTGACCTGGCCACGGGAGGTTCCGGTCGGTGAGGAACCAGCCGATGTCATTGAGATTGTGGAAGGCTACTCAGAGTGGCTAAAAACCAGCCAGATCCCGAAGCTCTTTGTCAATGCCGAACCGGGTTCAATCCTGGTCAGTGCCCAGCGGGAATTCTGCCGAAGCTGGCCTAATCAGCGTGAGGTTAGCGTCAAGGGGATTCACTTTATTCAGGAAGACTCGCCAGCCGAAATCGGCCGGGCAATCGCCGGCTTCGTGACAGAGATATAGATGATACTTCATAATAATAAATGACTAAACATAATACCCTAACCAAAAGAAGATTAATGGGTTTGCTCACTCAGCTTGAGGGCCAGCTCGGCGACTGCCTGACGATTTATCTAACACCGCCTTCCTTCCCTCAACAGATAACCGGGCTTGGAGCCGAACTCAGCCTAACCGAGGAAATAAAAAATCTCCTCACCACTGAGGAAATCATAAAAGAGGCTCAGCACTACCAAAACGGGGTGGTGCTATTCTGGAATCAGAGTGAAAATAAATACCTGGTATTTCCCCCCTTCCCAATTCTGGAAAACAGGATTTTTAGGGGCAAGCCGAAAACCTCAGGGCTACGCCAGCTTTTAACAGAAGAGCACACCCTCGGCGTGATTCTGGTTACCTGGGGCTGGTATGCAATCGGGATCTTTAAGGGCGATGAGCTAATTAGTTCGAAAGTAGGCACCGGACATATTCACCCCAAGCACCGCAAAGGCGGCCGGAGCCAGAAAAGATTCGCCCGAAGAACTGAAGAGCAGAAAAAGGATTTCTTAAGACGCATTTCAGGCCATATCGAGGAAAGGCTAAAACACCATAATCTTGAACAAATTTTCTTCGGTGGTAACCGACTCATCTTAAAACCACTACTTGCGGAGTGTCACTCGCTTGACTTAAAGCAAATTTCACCGAGGTTGCTGGCCGCAAGACACGCCAATAGAGAAGCCCTGCTTGGGAGTTTGGAGGAGATAAACAAGTCAGTAGTTTTTGAGGTATAAAGGGTTGGAATAAGCACTCCAATTTCTGGTAAGGTAGCGTCATGTTAAAATTAGCTACTTTTATCATCGTGTCTGCCGGAATCGTCTTTTTCTCCCGGAAGTCTCTGTGCAGGGTGCGTTCTCACGGATTCTTTCGGCTCTTCGCCTTCGAATCAATTCTGGCCTTGCTCCTATTAAATCTAGAGTATTGGTTCTACGAACCTTTTTCCACCCTTCAGATCATTTCGTGGTTACTGCTGTTCTCTTCGCTTATCCTAGCTGTGGACGGTTTTTATCTGCTTGGTACCGCTGGTAGACCGAAAAGGGGAATTGAGGAAACTACAGTATCGGTAAAGCGAGGCGCTTACAAGTATATCCGTCACCCTCTTTACAGCTCGTTACTACTGTTTGGCTGGGGAGTATTCTTTAAGAACCCGTCACTACTCTCCGCTGTTTTGGTTCTGGTGGCATCTGGTTTCTTAGTGGCTACTGCCAAGGCTGAAGAAGCCGAGAATCTCCAAAAGTTCGGTGCCGACTATGCCGGATATATGAAAATAACCAAGATGTTCATTCCGTTCTTGATTTAGAGAGGTTAAAACCCTCTTGCTCAACGTCTATATCTACGCTAGACTTAAGCATATCAAAGTATCCATTGTCCTCATTGTAGACAAAGAGGAAAGTCTATGGCGCGACTGACATTTTATGGCGGCATCAAGGAAATTGGCGGCAACAAGATACCCTGCAAAGACAGAGAACGGAAGCTACTTCTGGATTTCGGCTTTCCTTATAAAAGATACAAGCAATCTTGCGAAGAATACCTTAGCCAGTATTACCACCACTCTAAAAAGCACCATCCGAAGATGAAGGAGGACACTGAATGCTAGACCTGACTATCCGGGGCGGTCACATTATTGACGGCTCCGGGAAAGCGGGTTTCTTGGGCGATGTCGGTATAAGCGGTAACCAAATCGTTACTATCAGTAAACTTGATTCGCAAGGTGTAGTCAAAGTTATCGATGCATACGACAAAGTGGTCTGCCCGGGTTTCATTGACATGCACACACATTCTGACGTAATGCTCCTTGAAAATCCAAGGCACGAGCCGAAAGTGATGCAGGGGGTGACTACCGAGCTACTCGGGCTTGATGGACTCTCTTATACACCCCTTTCACAAGCCAACCTAGAACAAGTTCGGTATTATTTAGCCGGGCTAAACGGAAACCCGGATATCCCCTGGGATTGGGAATCGGTGAGTGATTTTCTTGCCCGGTTTGACCGGAAAGTTGCAGTTAATATAGCCTACCTCATACCACACATAACGCTACGCCTGGAGACAATGGGCTGGACAGACCGTCCGGCCTCAAGTAATGAACTCAGCCGGATGCAAGAGCTTATGGCAGATGGAATGGAAGAGGGAGCAGTCGGATTTTCCACCGGGCTTGATTATTGCCCTGGAAGGTATTCTGACACCGAAGAGTTAGTCGAAATCTGCCGGGTTGTTGCCCGGTATAGAGGTGTTTCTGTCTGGCACGCACGGATGCAGGATCTCAGCTTGATAGAGTCCTTAAAAGAGGTGCTACGGGTAGGAGAACTAAGCGGGGTAGCGGTTCATTTCTCACATTTTTCCGCTAATGGTAGGATAAACAAGGGTAAATCGAAAGAAATGCTAACTCTCATTGATGAAGCGCAGAGCAAAGGTATTGACGTGACTTTTGATTCCTATCCATATCTGGCATCAAGCACGATGACGACTCTGTTTCTGCCGCGCTGGGTACACGAGGGCGGCCCCCAAGCTATCTTGAGGAGACTGCAAGAGAAAACATCGCGGGAGAAGATTTGTACCGAACTCAGGATGACCGCCTTGAACTGGGATGGTATTTACCTAACTTCCGTTGCCACCGAAAAAAATCAGGTTTATGTAGGTAAAAATGTACTTGAGGCAGCAGCTATGGCTGGTAAGGAGATACCTGAGTTTATCTGCGACCTCTTGCTTGAGGAGAAACTGGCGGTGAGTCACCTGCGTTTTATCGGCAATGAGGAAGATGTAAGAGCTATTATGAGACACCCCTGCCACATGGCCTCAAGCGACGGCTTACTTATCGGTGAGAGGCCCCACCCCAGAGGTTGGGGCACTTTCCCACGCTATCTGGGGGTTTACAGCCGGGAGTTGGGCGTACTGAGCCTTGAGGAGACGATTCGCCAGATGACATCCTCGCCGGCCCGGCGCCTCGGGCTAACTGACCGCGGACTGATAAAGGAGGGCTTTAAGGCTGACTTGGTCGTATTTGACCCGCAAACTATCACCGACAGGGCAACTTATGCTGAGCCGCGGCAGTATCCGGATGGGATTGACTATGTGATAATTAACGGAGAGATTGTTGTAGCTGAGGGCAAACATACCGGCATACTTGCTGGTCGCGCCCTAAAAAGAGCTTGAACTGGGTTGACCAGCTATAAAATTGGTCAGAGGAGGTTTCATAGTGTCAGGAAAAGCAAGAGTAGTGCAATTTGGCTGCGGTCCTATCGGGTGCAGCATTGCCAGGCTGGCAACGAAAAAACCGGATATCGAGCTAGTGGGTGCTATTGACCTGATTAATGTTGGCTGCGACATTGGAGAAGTAGCCGGCATCGGGCGAAATCTCGGGGTAGCTATTTCCAGTGATACCGACACCGTCCTTGACAAGCTGAAACCCGATGTTGTGCTTCATGCTACCGGTTCCAGTTTTGAGGTGGTCTATCCACAACTTGAGAAAATTATCAAGGCCGGAGCCAATATAGTTTCTACTTGTGAGGAGCTCTCATATCCCTACCGAAAGCAATCCAAGCTAGCTAATGCAATTGACAAGCTGGCCAGGGAATATAAGGTCACCGTCCTTGCCACCGGTGTTAATCCTGGTTTTCTGATGGATACCTGGCCGCTATTTATGACTGGAATATGTCAGGAAGTCAGTCACGTAAAAGTCATCAGGGTTCAGGACGCCTCGCCAAGAAGAATCCCTTTCCAGAAAAAGATAGGCGCCGGCAAGACGCCGGCCGAGTTCGGCGAACTGGTTAAGGCCGGCACCCTAAGACACGTGGGACTATCTGAGTCTATCGCCATGATTGCCTCAGGTCTCGGCTGGGAACTTGATGAGATCAAGGAGACGATTGAACCGGTAATTGCCCGAAGTGAGGTTGGGAGTGATTACATTACGGTTAAACCGGGACAGGCAGCCGGGGTGAAACAAATCGGTTTGGGCTTAAAAGATGGCCGAGAGCTAATCATCCTGGATTTCCAGGCTTATATCGGTGCGCCCGAGTCTTACGATGCGGTCTATATCACCGGCATACCGAATATAGAGGTGGTAATCAAGGGCGGCACCAACGGTGACCTCGCCACCGCCGCCACAGTGATTAATTCAATCCCGAGGGTAATTAGTGCCCCACCCGGGCTGGTAACAATGAAAGACTTACCCGTTGTTTCGGCACTTAAAGGTGCCTAGCGAAATAAGCAGTTCCCACCTGACAAAGGAGGTTTAACAATGAATAACTCAACTACTCTGGGAAGATATGCAAACAAGTTTCCGAAATCACGGGAGCTATACGAGAGGGCACAGAGGGTCTTCCCCCGGGGCGTCTCCCACGATGCCCGACACGTTGAGCCGTTCCCCCTTTATATGACCCACTCAAGCGGCTCGCGCAAGTGGGACGTTGACGGCAATGAGTTTATTGACTATTTTGGCGGTCACGGCGCTTTAATGCTTGGCCACGCCCATCCTTCACTGGTTTCGGCAGTCAATAAACAGATTGCAAGAGGGACCCATTACGCCGCCTGCCACGAGCTTGAAATCGAGTGGGGAGAACTGGTACAGAAACTGGTTCCATCCGCCGAGCTTGTTGAATTTACCAGCTCCGGGACCGAGGCAAATATGATGGGGGTGCGCCTGGCCCGTGCCTTTACCGGCAGGAGCAGGATACTCAGGTTCCGCGGACAGTTTGCCGGCTGGTATGATGATTTAACAGTGGGGACAGTGGAACCGTGGCATATCCCGGCAACAGGCGGAATCATTCCTCAAGTAGCTGAGAGTACGCTCGCTATCCCGGTAAACGATGAGACAGCCCTAGAGGAAGCTCTCTCCAGGAAGGATATTGCCGTACTGGTCTGTGAGGCTGCCGGTGCCTACAGCGGTGTCAGCGGGATAGCACCCTCATTCTATCAGGCAATGAGAAAACTGACCGAAAAGTATGGGACTCTGCTTTTACTTGACGAAGTGGTCACGGGCTTTCGCTGGTCGCCGGGAGGGGTGCAGGAAGTAAGAGGCATCACACCCGACCTCACTTCGCTAGGCAAGATTATCACCGGCGGGCTGCCCGGTGCCGGTGCCACAGTTGGCCGCACCGACATCATGAATTTGTTACTCTTTAAAGACGAGAAATGGAACCGGTTCAAGCGGGTTACCCACCAGGGTACCTTTAACGCCAATCCACTGTGCGCTGCCGCCGGCATTGCCACCTTAAATCTTCTGGCTGATGGAAAGCTGCAAGAGAAGGCAGCCAGACTGGCGACCGAACTGGGTAAGGGAATGGAAGGTGCCATCAATGAAAAGGGTATTTCCAGCTGCGTCTATGGCGAGTCGTCAGTACGTCACGTATATTTTGGTGAGTGCGAGCTGAGAGGTAATTGCGACCGGACGGTTTGCCTAAACACTACCAAGCTAAGACCGACCACAACCGGCGCTCTCCTAAATCAAAACCTGGCGCTTAACGGCGTTCACCCTTCGGGACGCGGGACCGATTTTTACCTTTCCTCCGAGCACACAGAGAAGGATGTTGCCGATACCATAAAGGCATTTGCCATTTCCATTGACGCCCTGCTTGAGGAAGGGGTGCTCGTTAAGAACTAACCGAAAGGGGTAGATATTTACCCAGCCCTGGCCTGGCTTTTAACTCTCCATTCTCAACGATGATAGTGCCCCTTAGCATGGTCAGCACCGGCCAGCCCCTGGCTTCCCAGCCTTCGTAGGGAGAGTAATCGGCCAAGGTGTAGTGGGCACTTGAGGCACCCAATTTAGCCTTTTTATCCAGGTCAACGATGACAATATCGCCGTCAGAACCAACTTGAAGCGCGCCTTTCTTCGGGTAAAGACCGAACACTTTAGCGTTATTTTCACAGCAGACCTCAACCAGCTTCTCCAGCGTTATCCTGTCCTTGTTCACACCCTCGCTGAGCATGATTGGCAGCAGGGCATCCAGACCCGGCATCCCCTGTCTTGGTACCCACATATCCTTTTTTAATTCTTTAGTGGTGGAGCAGTGGTCACTGCCAAGGCAGGAAATAGTGCCCTCGTTTATTCCCCGCCAAAGTCTTTCCTGAGAGGCCTCATCCCCAAGCGGCGGGTTTACCTTGCCCAGTGGTCCCAGAGGGGCAAATTGTGTTAGCGTTAAATAGTGGGGGCAGGTCTCGCCGATAACATCGACTCCCTCAGCCTTTGCCCTGGCTAAAACCTCCACGGTATCGGCACTGGCGATGTGCACGATATAGAGCGGCACCCCGGTCAGCTTGGCCAGTGAAATTGCCTTCTCGGCATCTACGGTCTCACAGAAACCGGGGTGCGCTTCAGCCCAGACAGCCGTGTCCTGCCTGCCCGTAGCTCTAAGCGAAGGCTCGATTCGGTCAATTATCTCCCTGTTTTCGCAGTGAACCATTGCCCGGGCCGGATAGCCAAGGGTAGCGATTTCCTTAAAACCAAGCCAGAGTACTCCATCATCCACTGAGTAAAGACCAGTTTTTAAAACCTCCGGCCCTTTATTAATCATCATAAACTTGAACGAGGCTATGCCATAGCGACGAGCGTTAGTCGTTATTTCATTGATGTTGGTATCGGAGATTATATTGCCGTGAAAGAAGACATCCGAGAGCGAGTTCCTCTCCCAAATGTCCCGCCACTTATCAAAAACAAACTCATAAGAATCCCTTTGTGCCGAAAGACCCATGCCAACATAGTTGCCGATAGTGGTAATACCACTGTAAGCGGCAGCGTAGGTGTCCCTTATTTCCTCATCCAGTGGCACATAAAGCCCGGTATGGACATGAACATCAATTATCCCGGGGAGAATGAAGTTACCGTTAGCATCAATAGTTTTCCTGGCTTGAGGGAGATCGCCGTCATCGGCAATGGCAACTATCTTTTCACCATCAATGGCAATTCCCTTCCTTGCAATGCCATCGGCACTTACGAGCTGACCATTTTTGATAACAGTATCAACTGACATCTGCGCCCTCCTGTTACCCCTTTAGCTGATTTGTCCCAGCCCTAAATACGTTCTTTACTTTACGCTTAACCAAAAAGCCGTGTCAATGGGTAGCAGATTTTAAGTAAGAGCCAAACTCAAACAGGTATTGACAAACTCAACCCCGGGGGACTATACATTGAATGGTGATGTTAAGCTGAAAGGAGCATCGGATGAAAATAATGCTGATTCAGCCCGGCGCCTTCCTCCAAGAAGAGGTAAAGGCAAGGGAGGATTATGCCAAATCGGTTTGCTTGCCTGATACCACCGTCATCATGGCGTCAGTAGAGGAACCATCAACGGCACCGACTCATTTCCCCCTCTTTGAGGTACTGGTACCAGGAATACTTGAGAGGGTTAAACAAGCCGAGAAAGAGGGCTGTGACGCCGTAGTGATTGATTGCTTTAGCGATGTTGCCCTTGAGGCGGCCAGAACTATTGCTCAAATCCCTATTATCGGTCCCTTCCAGTCAAGCCTGCATGTGGCTTGTCTTCTGGCAGACAGATTTGGCTTAATAATACCCAGAGAAGAAGGTATTCCATCATGTTCTAGACTGGCCAGGGGTCATGGCATGGCTGACCGAATAGCATCAATTAAAGCCTTCAGTATTCCTTTTCTGGAGTTCCGCGACAAAAAAGACGAGGTAGAGACTAAGCTGGCCAAACTGGTGCAGGAGTCAGTAGATGAAGGGGCCGAGCTAATTATCATCGGTTGTACCGCCATGTTTCCAGCCATGGGCATTGGTTCAGCCGAAAAGCTTTCAGCCAAGCTGGGTATCACACTGATTGACACTATCGGGCTATCACTAAAACTAGCCGAGATGCTGGTGAGTTTAAATCTGCGCCAGAGCAAACTGGCTTTCCCCAATTTACAGTAGAGAAAGACGAAACTTCGTCTACACAGGGCAGAAAGCTATAAAACAGGCTTCTAGCCACTGCCTGCTCAAGCACCCCCAATACCCGCGCCTAGCCATCAATGAGTAAATCCTGCTACTTTGCGGTGCCTCCTAAAGAAGTAAAGCTAGCTATTTTGGTGGTGGCTACTTTATGTAGCTGACCTGCTGTTGTCAAGCCCCATTAGTGCGGTTGCTTTTAAGATAGCCTATCTTTTATAATCTATAGTCTGTAAAAAAGATGGTGAGGCAAACCAGTGAATATTGTCTGCTGCATTAAGCAAGTCCCGGATACCACTCAGATTAAAATTGACCCGGAGACCAATACCCTGATTCGTGCTGGGGTTGAATCGATTTGTAACCCCTACGATTTGGTGGCTGCCGAGGCGGCGGTGCAGCTCGCCGAGAAGTACAGCGGCAAAGTAACCGTTATCACCATGGGACCCCCACAGGCTGATTCGGCCCTGCGTGAATGTCTCGCCCTGGGGGCAAAGGGAGCGATACTACTTTCCGACCGAGCCTTTGCTGGTGCTGATACCCTAGCCACCAGCTTTACCCTGGCTCAGACAATAGCCAAAATCGCCTCAACTGAGCCAGTAGACCTTGTCCTCTGTGGCAAGCAAGCCATCGACGGAGACACCGCTCAGACCGGCCCGGGCATTGCCACCCGACTTGGCTATGACCAGTTTACCTACATCTCCGAGATTATCAGTGTGGATACTAAAAAGAAAACCATTGTGGTCAAGCGGGAGATTGAAGGGGGAAGTGAGATAATCGAGGGCAGACTTCCGGCACTACTTAGCTGTGAACTCGAAATGGCAACACCCAAATATGCCTCCCTCCCCGAGATGGTACGGGCTTTGAGACAGGAAATTAAAGTATGGGGTGCTGGTGAAATAGACTCACCACCCGAACAGCTTGGACTCAAGGGTTCGCCAACTCAGGTAAAAGAAATCTTTACCCCACCGCTGCGGACCGGGGGAGCAATCTTTGACACCACCGAGGATGGGGATAAAGCGGTTGAAGGCTTCCTCGATGATTTCTTCAAAGACGAGTCATGGCAGCAGGACTAATTAGCAGTTACTGAGAACAACCATGCCCAAGAATAGTAAAGGCATAGAAATCGCCAAGATTATCCCAGGCAAGTGCATCTCCTGCCAGCTCTGCATCGGAGAATGCCCGGTTGATGTTATCACCATGGAAGACGGGGTAGCCAAGATTGAACCCGAGGGTTGCATTGGCTGCGGCAAGTGTTTCGATGTCTGCCCCACAAATGCCGTCATCTTAGAAAAACCGAGGAAGAAAAAGAAGGTCGAGGCTAAACCATCTCCATTTGCTGATTACACTGGAGTTTCTGTTTTTATTGAGGTTAAAGACGGCATAGGCGCTGATGTCGCCTGGGAGTTAGTCGGCAAAGCCAGAGAACTGGCCGATAAGCTTAAGACCAAGACAATTGGGCTCCTCCTGGGCGCCGGAGTAAAAACGGTAGCTGAAGATGCCATTGCCTATGGTTGTGATGAGATCTATATGATTGATGACCCTTTGCTTAAGCAATATTTGCCCAAGGTGTATGGTCGAGCCTTAACGCGGCTTTGTGAAAAGGTCAAGCCGGAAATAGTGCTCCTGGGCGCCACTCCACTGGGAAGAGACCTCGCCAGTGTCGTCGCCACCAAATTACAAACCGGGCTAACCGCCGATTGCACCGGCCTCGATATAGACCTGGAGAACCGCCTGCTTTTGATGACTCGCCCCACCTTCGGGGGCAACATCATGGCAACCATCCTCTGCCAGAACCGGCGCCCTCAGATGAGTACCGTCAGGCCAAGGGTAATGAAACCGCCGGGAAAAAACCCGGGACGTCATGGCGAGATTCACACTCTGAAGCTCGAAGCCCCTGAAGAAATACTGCCACGAATCATTGATTTTATACCCAGAGCTGCTGAGGTGGGTGGTGTGGACATTGCCAAGTCTGCGGTGCTGGTGGTGGTAGGTAAAGGTGCCTGCAACGAAAACCATCTGCCGATGCTTGAGGAACTTGCCCGAGCCCTGAGAGGGACTATCGCCTGCTCAAGACCGGTCGTGCAATCCGGACTCCTGCCTTACGTCCGCCAAGTGGGGCAGACCGGCAAGACGGTAGCTCCCAAGCTCTATATTGGGGTAGCCGTTTCCGGAGCGGTACAACACCTGGTCGGTATGCAGGGTGCAGGCAGAATAATCGCTATCAACACCGACCGCAATGCGCCACTGATTCAAATTGCCGACTATGCCCTTGTCGGGGATTACGTAGAGATAGTACCCAAGCTTATTAAGGGTATTAAAGCCAAAATAGAGAGCCTCAAGACTGAGCGAGACGGTAGATGAAAGAAGCCTTTGATGTCGCTGTAGTTGGAGCCGGTCCAGCCGGTATCTCGGC
>SDBU01002593.1_pt1 | contig 23837 bp, 24 predicted proteins | sample 2277071 | NCBI WGS metagenome assembly SDBU01 (sample SAMN10397929, study PRJNA504765) | marine sediment metagenome | isolation source: marine sediment core GS08_GC12, 126 cmbsf | place: Arctic Ocean: Gakkel Ridge, Loki's castle | collected 2008
CCATCGGTGAAACGGGTGCTGGCGTTGACATAGACGCAGGCAGCATCCACTTCGTTAAGGAAGCGCATGGCGGCACTATAATCCTCAGTGACAATAGCCTCATCTGCTCCCGAGCCATAACGCTCGATATGCTCTAGTGCCTCATCCAGAGAATCCACCACTTTAACCGCCGCCACCAGTGCTAGAAACTCCTTACCCCAATCTTCCTCTGTAGCCGGGGCCAGCCTTACAGAAGAAGATGATTTAAGGATGGACAGGGATTGTCCATCGCAGTGCATCTCCACCCCTGCCTTGGCCCATTCAGCCGCTACCAGGGGCAGGTAGTTTTGAGCAATATCAGCATGAACCAGCAGGGTGTCTAAGGCGTTACAGACTGTAGGTCGTTGCACTTTGGCATTAAAGGCTATAGCCACTGCCTTAGCCACGTCGGCGCTCTGGTCAACATAGGTATGGCAGACTCCAATGCCACCGCTGATCACCGGCATAGTGGCATTTTCCGAGACAGATTTTATCAACCCGGCTCCACCACGGGGGATAATCAGGTCAATAACATTATTCATCTTGAGCAGGCGATTGACCAGGGCTCGGTCGGTATTTTCAACGAACTGTACTGCTCCCTCAGGCATCCCTGCTCTGGTAGTAGCCTCCTGAACTACGCTAGCTAAAGCACTATTGGAGTGAAGTGCCTCTTTACCACCCCTTAGAATAACGCCATTACCCGACTTCAAGCAAAGGGTCGAGATGTCTATAGTAACGTTGGGTCGGCTCTCGTAGATAGCTCCGATTACCCCGAAAGGAACCCGCTTCCTACCTATCAGCAAGCCATTGGGCAGGGTGCGCATATCAAATACCTCACCTACCGGGTCAGGGAGGGCAGCCACTGCCAGCACATCATGAGCTATACTCTCAAGACGGTCTGTATTGAGCAACAAGCGGTCAAGCATAGCTGCATCCATACCTGATGCCTCAGCCTCCTTGTAATCAGTTTCATTGGCCGCCAGTATTTTATCCTTCCTGGCTAACAGGTCATCAGCGATATTGGCTAGAGCTTTGTTCTTGACCTCAGTGGAAAGGTAAGCTAGCCGCCGAGAAGCCGCCTTAGCTGCTTTTCCTTTTTCTTCTAATTCTTCAATTGCCGTGTCCATATTTCAACTCCTTAGCTTTCTATATGGTGACCCCATCCCCTGTTTTCCCTCCCCCTTATTAAGAGGAAGGGGAATTTTTATGTAAGAGAGACGAAGCCCTTCTTTAACTCCCTATTTCAGATTACTAACCTTGACTTCCCTAGCAAGCCGTTCCGCTATCCAGCGGTCAGGCCTCCTCTCTAGTTCATTATCAGCTACTATTATCCTTGTCTGATAGCTAAGGCCAGAACTCCTGGACCCCCATGAACTCCTAGGCCAGCACCTAGCTGGGTGACACGGATTTTTTCTTCAGGGAAAAGAGTACCTAGCCGTGCCTTCAGTCGGCTGGCCTGTTCAGGTTCGGTGCTATAGGCAATGGCTAAATCTTGAATGGTGTGGTTGCTTTCCACGAACTCACATAACCTATCCACCCCCTGCGGGTATGTACGTACTAAGCCTGCCCGGACAATCTCGCCGTTCTTAAAGGTGAGTAAAGGTTTTATACTCAGTATTGTGGCTACTGAAGCTGCTGCCTTACTGATTCGCCCACCCAGAATTAGATACTTCATTGTGTCAAAAATTCCGAGTATGTATACCTGGCCAATGGCTTTCCGTGTTTTCTCAAACACGCTTATTAAGCTCTCTCCTGCCTGGGCTAGCCTGGCTGATTCCAGAACCACCAGCGCCAGGCCGACGGAAGTAAAAGTGGAGTCAATGACTTCAATTTGGTATTTTCCCTTCATCATCTTCTTGCCCTGCAGGGCTGAATTATAGGTGCCACTGACCTTGGCCGAGGCATGAATGGATATAATGCTGTCAGCCTCTTTGGAGCAATCCGAGTATACCTTGGCAAAATCTTCTGGCGTTGGCTGTGAGGTGGCCGGGTGCACAAATGAGGTAGCCAGCTTGTGGTAGAAGCCATCATTAGTTATGTCCACCCCGTCCCGGTAAACCTCATCACCAAACCTAATATAAACTGGCACAACTGTAATGCCTAAAGCGTTGGCAACTTCAGGTGAGATGTCTGAGGTACTATCAGTTACAATCTTAACTGTCATGATACTCCCTATGATTCGTGAACTATTTTTTAGAGGGACTTTGCCCCTCTAATATCCCTAATGCTGGTGTTGCTGGTGACGCACGCTCTCCAGGTTCATCAGCTGGCGTCGGTGGTCTTTTGCTTTTGTTTGATGTTCGACTAATTAGAATTACATGCCAATCACTGTAGCCGTAAATACCCTGGAAAATTAAGCCTCCCAGCAATCCATAAGTTATAGTTGGAGTCAGAAAGTGGATGCCGGTTGCAGAACTGAAACCTATTAGGCATAGAGAGTAAAGCCAGTGATGAAGATGAATCCCCCATCTTCTAAAAGGAATAACAATTGGTCTTACTTTACCTCGTTCTCCAGCTGATTTACCGGCCACATATTTGGATGCCAGAAAACCTAAAAGCCCGCCCAATAAGAAAAGATAGCCAAGCGTAATACTGGCAGCTATTGTTAACAAGATGGTGACCAGTTTTTTCTTCATGTAAGTAATATCCTTATTATCTTATTACCAGCGCTATTGTCAATAATGCATTTGCTGTAAAGGAAAGTATTTTTCAAAGGGGCTTCGTCCCTCTGACACTCCCCAGTTATTACTATTACATAGGTAATTGCTCCCCTTCTTCTTTAGAAACTCGTGCTGCTTTAGCAAAAGTGACACTGGTCTGTGTTTGCGGGGGCATATCAACCGTCTTACCCTGTAGAAGCTCCTCTATGGTCAATATCTGTATTTTAGGGTAGTCCTTGTCCCAGATTGGGGAGTGGTAATAGCCAGCGCCAACCGCTTCAACTTTCATTGGGCTGGTGGGTGGCTCAAGGGTGATAAGCGCACCGATAGCATCATTGGCTGCCACTGCTTTCAGTTCCCTAACCGCGTTTACCCCAACATGCCCGCTCTTTACCTGAACCACCACCCGCTTGGGCTTGCCACTAGCCTCATCTATAAAATGAATAACTCCGTCAATTCCCTTATCAGCACCCTTCTTTTTCTCACCGAGGGGTCTGGCACCAATCAAGCCTAAAGCCCACCACTGGAACTGATACCTGTCCTGGTGGGCCAGAGCCTTAGCACCGGCTAAGTCCTTCGGCTCACCAATAACCCCAAACTGGATGCCTGAGAAGCTGTCCTTCAAGCGGTTACGCATCAGGTTAATGGCTAAATGTGTAACATCAATCCCTATCCAGCGCCTGTTTAACTTCTGAGCAGCCACCACCGCTGTGCCACAGCCACAGAAGGGGTCAAGGACAACATCTCCCTCATTAGAGCTTACTTCAATAATACGCTCCAGCAATTTGAGTGGTTTTTGAGTTTCATAGCCAAGTCGCTCCTTTCTAGAAAGTTGACCTCCTGTTGGAATATCAATCCACCAATCTTCTGGTGTTTTACCCTTTTTGTAGGCTTCGGTCTCTGCTTGGCTTCTCACTCGTCCTTTATAAATTCCACCTTTCCCCTCAGAATATCTTCTGCGATTGATGAAGCTTTCACTATAAGGTATACGAATAGAGTCAGGGTTAAATGTTACCTTTGCTCCTTTACTATACCGAAAAATTACATCATGTTTATCAGGGAAGTCGTTTAATGCTCGGGCTGGGCCTGAGTAGCACCACACAATCTCGTTCCTGAAGTTGGCTGGCCCGAATATCTGGTCAAGCACAAGTTTCAGATAGTGGCTGGCAGTGGGGTCACAGTGGAGGTAGAGGGAGCCGGTGGGCTTAAGCACTCGGTGAAGCTCTACTAACCTGATAGTCATCATCACCAGATATGCCATGACATCATTACCACCTATAGCATCGTGTAAAGCACCAATTAGCTTTCCTACCTTTACTGGTCCTTTAGTTACAATCTCGTGGTAGGTATTCTGCGCAGTTGGCCCCCAATCCCAGGTATCGGTGAAGGCTTTTATCTGGACTTCAGACTCCACTCCGCCATTTTCCTTGAACAGTATATTATAGTCCTTTTTGCTGTTAAACGGCGGGTCCAGGTATATCAGGTCAATAGAGTTATCTGGGATATATTTGCGCAGTATTTCCAGATTGTCGCCGAAGTAAAGAATGTTGGTCTTTAGTTCATCCATAGCTCTACCTCATCCCCTTTGTCCCCTTCTCCTTCAAAGTAGAGGGGAGGATAGGTTTTGAAGAGGCTTCGCCCCTTCAAACTTTCCCTTACTCCCCAATCTACAGCACCACTAGATTATTTCGGTGCACGACTTCGGAGCCGTAGTCGTAGCCAAGCATGGTGGCAATTTTCTTGGAGTGTACCCCTTTTATAGCGTTAATATCACTGGAACTATAATTACTTATGCCGCAGCCGAGGATAGACCCCTTGTGGTCATAGATAGTCACTACATCACCATGCTCAAACTTGCCTTTAACCTCCTTAATCCCGGTTGCCAGCAGACTGCGCTTCTGCTTTTTTAGAGCCCGGGCTGCTCCAGAATCTACTACCAGCTCACCTCTGGTAGAAAGACCGCTAACCATCCAGCGCTTACGGCTCTCCAGCTTGCTGGTGGTTGGTAAGAAACGGGTGCCGACTGCTTCACCGGTAGCCAACCTCAAAATAATATCTGGTTCCCTGCCGTCAGCTATGATTACTGTTATTCCGGAAGCAGTTGCCAGTTTAGCCGCTTCTATCTTGGTCGTCATACCCCCGGTACCAAGATTGCCCGCCGTGTCAGTGACCAGGCGTTCAATTCTTGAATCTATCCTGTCTACCTGAGGTATCAGACGGGCATCAGGGTTACAGTGCGGGTCGGCAGTGTATAGCCCGGCAATATCAGTCAAAATCAACAGCAGGTCAGCATCAATTAAATTGGCCACCATCGCTGACAGCTTATCGTTATCACCAAATTTAGCTTCCTGAATCTCGTCCACTGCCACCACATCGTTCTCATTGACAATACATATCACCCCAAGCTCTAGTAAAGCCAAAAGGGTATTACGGGTATTGAGATAACCAGCCCGGTCGGCAAGGTCAGCCTTGGTCAGTAATGCCTGAGCCACCGTAATATTATGCTGAGCAAACAGTTGCTCATAGGCATTCATCAGCCGGCTCTGCCCCACTGAAGCCAGCACTTGCTTAAAAGGGATACCTCTACGTTCCTTGGTCAGCCCCAGTTTATACCGGCCGGCGGCTATAGCTCCAGAAGAGACTATGAGCAGTTCCAGGTCCTGCTTATGTAGCTGTGCCACCTGGGCTACCAGCCTTGACATTATTTCCTGATTCAGGTGGTCGCTGCCGCCAGTAAGTAAAGAAGTGCCAAACTTAGCCACAACTCGATGATAGGGCAAAACTGGATTTTTTAAACTGGTTTTCTCGTTTCTGGTCTTAGTCATTTGCCTTTCAACTAAATGAACTTGCTCTATTATAGCAAGCTAAGGCAGTCTGAACAACATAAGCTAAGTTAGTTTGAAAAGCAAATGTGGCTCTATTTCCAATCTAGATACTCAGCTTCACTATTATAGAACCCCTTCCTTCTCCAAAGGTATTGACAAATTTCAGCATAGTAAAAAATTGGGAGGAAAAGTTAAGTTAGTTACCTTGACTTTCACTTTCTGATGCTATATCCTTTGCATACCTTGGTACTGGTACTTTAGTACTGTAGCTAATAAGCAAGGTTGATTGGCGACAAGGTAAAGTAGATAAACTAAAAAGTCGAATAAAGATTTTTTATTATTTACAAGTTAGTTCTGGTTTCAAAATAAAACGGCCTTAATAAAAAGGAAAAGAAAGAAGAGGTAATTAGAGAAATGAAACTAAAGAGGATTTTAACAAGGTTAGGGACTGTGGCAGTGGTGGTGGCACTGGTGGCTGGTATTTTCGGAACAGCGTCAGTGGCGATGGCTAATGGCGGCCAAAAGTCGCTCTACGTGATTACCGATCTCAATGCCCCTACAAATATCCCGATCGATGCATATGCCATTCAAGGTACTGGCCTGCTTTATCAGTGGACGGGTACCATACCAGATAGAAATGGCGGGGCGGTTGGTCTGGGCATTGATTCGGTTGCAGAGATTCTGTTTGCCACATTTGAAGTCTCAGGCACGCTAGACATAGTTGACGCTACAAATATGAACAGGATTGGACAGGTGACAGCCCCCGCTGCTACCAACCTGGCTGGTATCGTCGTCGACGAGGGCAAGCAGAAACTCTATGCAGTGGACAGGGGTACGAATCACCTGTATTCCTACAAGTGGCATTCAGGGAACCAGACGCTGGAACTTGAAAATGCCGGTTGGGTACCACTGCCTTCAGCCAGCTCACTCTATGGCATTGCCCTGGATGAGGTCAATGACCGGCTTTATGTGGGCGACAGCACAACGACTGTAAAGGCTTATAATACATCCGATTGGTCATTAGCTGGACAATTCACCATGAACAATATAGCCAGAGGTATTGGCTTTGATGAAGCTAATCAGACCATCTACACAGCAAATGGTGGCCCTGGTGGTGGCACCAAGCTAACCAAATTTGCTATCTCTAACTTTTCAACTGGCACTGGCACGGAAACCATTGCATCAGTTAATAGCACTACGCTGGGTGTGGCCGTAGACCAGGCAACGGGTCTCGTTTACATCACAACCTACGGTGGTGGTACAAGAGGAGATAGGCTTCTGGTTTATGATGGCCCTAATCTAACCACTTCCAGCGTACCGACCTGGTCATCTAGTGACCTTGGAAACCCCACAGGATTAGCCATCCCACGAGGAGGGGTTTCGTACAATCCGCTTAATCTCAGCAAGGACGATGGACTAGGTGGCGCCGGTGTCATCCCGGGGGCCTCCATTACCTACACCATTTCCTACGATAATGTGGGAAATAACAACCCGGTGACGGGAGTGGTCATCGTAGAGACCCTGCCTCCCGAAGTGAGCTACGTATCGTCTACGGGTGGTGGAAGTTATCTTGCCGGCTCTCCAGAGACCGTTACCTGGAACATTGGAACCGTTGCCGCAGGGGCATCATCGCAGTCCGTAAGAGTGACGGTGCAGGTGAAACCCGGTACTGCTCCGGGAACCACGATAACCGATACTTGCAGCATTAACAGCAACGAAACGGGTCAGGCGTGGGCAAATGAAGAAACACTTGTAAACAGGGAGGGAGAGATTCCTCCAGAGCAACCAGGGATAGTAGTAGGCGGTGACGTCTACCCCGTTAATAGGTTAGCTATACTGGCACCCTGGATTGCCCTGGCTGCAGTCATAATAGCTGGTGCTACCATGACGGTGAGGCGGCGCCGAGTTCGGAGCTAAACATTGGTTAATTCAAGGCTAAGAAAAACGTGAAATAGCCTTAAAACCGAATAAAGATATTCTATAATTCACCAGTTAATTCTGATTTGAAAATAAATTGGCCTTAACAAAGAAAGGAAGTAGAAAATGAAACTAAAGAGGATGTTGGCAAGATTACTGCCTGTGGCAGTGGTGGTGGTGCTGATGGCTGGTCTTATCGGAACGGCGTCAGTGGCAATGGCTAACGGTGGGATAAAGTCACTCTATGTCAACGCGGACCTCAACGCTAATAGTCCGATTGAAGCGTATTCTATCCAGCCATCACCAACATACCTGCAGTATCAGGCGGTCTCAAACCCCACCCGCTACGGTGGTGTGGGACTTGCTCTAGACACTGCTTCGGCAACATTGTTCGTCACGTTTGAAGGCTATAATACACTAGACATTGTTGATGCTACCACCTTAGTAGTAGGCGGCAACCAGGTAACTGCACCAGGCGCGAGCAACCTGGCTGGGATAGTGGTTGATCAGGATAAGCAGAAGGTTTATACCGTAGACCGTGGTACCTCGAATCTTTATGTTTACTCCTGGGATTCAACCTTGAAAACACTGACTCTCGATGGTATTCAAATCCTTCCGGTAAGCGCACTTTTCGGGATTGCGCTGGATGAAGTGAATGACCTGCTCTATGTAGGAGACCTGACAACGACAGTAAAATATTTCAACACTAGTGGTTGGTCGCTTGCGGGTAGTTTTCCGGTGAGTGAGAGTGTCATGGGCATCGCTGTGGATACGAACAACGGTTTCGTCTACACAGGGAATGCTTACCCGCCTTATGGAGCTACAGGCTTATTGAGCAAATACGATCTGGGCTCTAATACAGAATCTACCATAAACATACGTGGACTAACAGGAGGAGTTACCACGGACTGCGTTGTCGGATTAGCTGTAGACCTGGACACCGGGCTACTCTATATAACCGCCGGTAATATGGGTTCTGGAGGATCGGACAGAATAATCGTGTTCAACTCCAACCTGTCAATGCTCCACGCAACCGGAGATATTGGGAACCCGACCGGTATAGTTGTTCCAAGCACTGGGATCTCGTACAATCCGCTTAATCTCAGTAAAGACGATGGTCTAGGTGGCGCCGGTATTGAACCCGGGGCCCAGATTACATACACCATTTCCTACGATAATGTGGGAAATAACAATCCGGTGACGGGAGTGGTCATCGTAGAGACACTACCTGGCGAAGTCACCTATGTGTCGCATTCAGGTAATGGAACCTATCTTGCCGGCTCTCCAGAGACCGTTACCTGGAACATTGGAACCGTTGCCGCAGGGGCATCATCGCAGTCCGTAACTGTAACTGTGCAGGTGAAACCTGGTACTGCTCGGGGAACCACGATAACCGATACTTGCAGCATCGACAGTGATCAAACTGGTCAGGCGTGGGCGAATGAGGAGACACTTGTAAACAGGGAGGGAGGAGAGCCACCGGGGCCGGGGCCGGGGATAGTAGTAGGCGGTGACGTCTCTCCCGTTAACAAAGCAGCTATCCTGGCACCCTGGATTGCCCTGATTACAGTCATAATAGTCGGTGCTACCATAGCGGTGAGGCGCCGCCTGACTCAGAGCTAAGTATTTGGCTAAACGCAAGACTAAGAAACAAGCTAAAGGGAAGCCCCGTTTTAAGGGCTTCCCTTGGTTTTTATGGCTGGCTATTGGCTTGGGTATTGTCGCTATCGCTACCTTTGCCTTAGCCTGTACACCACCAACGAGCGAGCCAGTCAATTCAACTCAGTCTGACGAGCTTAAAGCTGCCATAATCGACCAGCTTTATAACATTCGAGAAAACCAGGCTTTTATCGATGATATCACCCAAGAGCTTACGGATTATGGCTTTGAAGTGGATGTCTACCAGGGTGATGACGTTACTGTTGACCTCTATCGCCAGCTACCGACCTATGGATATAAGCTGATTATCTTTCGAGTTCATTCCGGTTTACTGGAAGGCAGGGAAGCTGTAGCCGATAGAACTTGGCTGTTTACCAGTGAGCCATATAGCAGAACGAGATACTTTTTTGAACAACTGAGAGGCCAGGTGACACATGCCACGCCCTATGAAGATACCCCCAGTGTATTCGCCGTAGGCGCCAAATTCATTACCCAGGGTATGGAAGGGCAGTTTGCTAACACGGCTATCATAATGATGGGCTGCGCTGCCTTCACCTCTGAGGATTTAGCGCAAGCCTTCATCCAAAAGGGCGCCTCAACTTACATGGCCTGGGATGCCAGTATTGGGCTAAGCTATGTTGATGACGCCACCACAGCTCTGGTAGAAAAGCTCTGCTTCAAGGAGCTTGCCATAGCCGAAGCGGTGGCCGAAACTATGAAGGAAATGGGAATAGACCCAGTTGGTAATGCGGTGCTTAAATATTATCCCCAGACAAGTGCCAACAAAACCTTGAGGCAGCTTATTGAATGAACATGCCTCCTTCGAGGAAACGTAAACCGTCGAAAAGACTCCCCCCATAACAAATGCCAAAAGAGTGAAATCAGTAGCGACTATTTACATTGTGGTAGGGATGGTCTATCTTCCATAAAGAAAAAACGGAGACGAACAGACGCAAGCATACTTTGTGGAAAGTAACTAATGAACGAATTAAAGCAGCCGCAAACCAGAAAAGTCTTACCTATCACCTTTGCTGTAACCTTCCTTGGTTTCCTTGACACTTTTCTGCTGGTGCCGATAATGGCTCTCTATGCCTCAGGACTTGGTGCCAGTGTCGGCGTAATCGGGCTGATTATTGGTCTCTATTCCATAACCAATACTCCAGCCAATATCCTCTTTGGTCGATTGATTGACAGAGTGGGCTACAAGGTCCCACTGGTCGCTGGTCTATTTGGTGATGCTCTGGGCATGTTTCTCTATTCCCTCTGCCGATTCCCTTTTCACCTGGCGCTGGTACGGACTTTACACGGGGTGAGTGGTGGCTTGGTGGGTCCGGCTACAATGTCCATTTTCGCCGATTCTGGTGGAACAGCAAAGGGTAGGGCGATGGCTATCTATGGTGTGTCTATGTCGGCGGCCACGCTGGTTGGTTTTGGGCTGAGTGGGGTTATTGTCGCTCGGCTAGGCTACCGGGCCCTTTTCCTGTTCGGGACATTACTCTTAACCATAGGGGTAGTGCTGAGCCTGTTACTGCCTGATAGTAAGAAGAGAGGCGGAATGACAGCCAGACCCTCAGTCGGTGAAACTCTCAAGCAGATAAAAGGTTTGCTTGGCAGAAAAGGTTTGGCTGTCGCCTACTGCTCCATATTCGCCCAGTATTTTACTTTTGGGGGTGTGGTTACACTGCTACCAATCTACATGAATAAACTGGGAATGGAAGCCTTTCATGTGGGGATGTTGCTGGCTGTCTTTGCCATTATGTTCATAATTTCTCAGTTTCCCAGCGGGGCTCTCTCTGATAAAGTAGGGCGACTGGTACCAACTGTTGGCGGTCTGAGTCTGGGCGTAGTTTCGCTGGTTATACTACCTTCGCTAGTAACATTCCCGCTGCTAGCGGTGGTAATGGCACTATATGGGATAGCCTACGGAATACTCTTCCCCTCAATTTCAGCATTGGTTGCTGACCATACACTCCCTGAAGAGCGTGGCATGGCAACAGGATTATTCCATGCCCTGCTCACTGCCGGGGTCGCCATTGGAGCACCCATAATGGGCTGGACAGGAGGAGTACTCGGGATAGAGTTAGGCTTAGCATTGAGCTCTGGTATTATGGTTTTAGCTTTAGCCGTAGCTTTAATGACCTTAAAACGTATTTGAAGTGTGCTCGTCCATATGATTAGCGAGACATGACCTCCTTTCTCGGATATTCTTTCTACTGCTCCAGAAATTTAATATGTTTCTCCTATGCTTCATTTTGTCATGCTCCCTTCTTCTGGGTAACACTTTTTTGAGACGACAATACTACTTTCGGTAACAATAATATGGACGCAATTCGGGAAGTTGAATAATGCCAGCACACAGAGTAAAATACGGGAAAATACATTATCTAGCTGGCATCGTTAGAACTAAAGGGGGAGATAAAAATGGCAGAACAATCTGATGAATTAAAGAAGCTAGTTGCTGTCGCCACTGATTTAGGGCTTCCTGCCAAAGTACGGACTGATACCATCAAATTCATTGGTAACATCAACACCCATAATGCACTTCTCGCCTTATTGGGTTTGGCGGCTAATGAACAGTTAACTAAAAGGGAAAGAGAGCTGGCTCTTAAGCATGCCAGGGGAATAGTAAAGTCAGGACCTTAATAATTCCCGGCTTATTGAAAAGGCATATAATCTAATGAGTGTTGATATTGGCATTATAGGGCTAGCTAAAAGTGGCAGGACAACCATTTTCAACGCTTTAACCAGAGGCGAAGCTGATATTGGAAAATACACCCGAGAAAGCTCAGCCCCCCATATTGGGACAGCCAAGGTGCCAGAACCCCGCCTTGCAGTGTTAGCCGATATGCTTCACCCTAAAAGGGTGGTTCCTGCTTCAGCAACATACATTGATATAGGTGCTTCAGTTAAAGGCTTGGTTGAGGACAAGGGCATAGGTGGTCAATTGCTGGCTCAACTCAGTAATGTAGATGCCCTGGTCAATGTAGTCCGAGCCTTTAGTGATGAAAGCATATCCCATGTTGAAGGCAGCCTGAATATAGAGCGGGATATTACCAATATGAATTTGGAACTTGCCTTTTCTGACTTGGCGTTACTAGAGAGAAGGCTGGAAAGGATAGAGATATCCTTAAAAGGAGCTAAGCCGCCTGAGCGCTCAGGTCTCCTACGAGAGCAAGAGCTACTAATGAAAATTAAGAGTGCTTTAGAGAAAGACGTACCCATCCGGGAACTAGCGTTGACTACTGAGGAAACCAGAGCTATGGCTAACTACCAGTTTCTTACTGCCAAGCCGTTACTGGTAGTGGTTAATATTGGAGAAGACCAGCTACCTCAGACAGAATCTTTGGCAACAGAGCTACACTCACGCTATTCCCGGCCGAAATGTCGCGTTATCACCGTTTGTTGTAAGCTGGAAATGGAGCTGGCTCAATTAGATGATAGTGCCGTTGAGGCATTACGCGCTGAGTTTGGTATAACGGAATCAGGGGGTAACCACATTATCAGACTCTCCTACGAACTACTAGGGTTAATCTCATTTTTCACTATAGTCTCGGCTGAAGTTAAAGTCTGGTCTATTCAGAATGGCACCGATGCTGTTAAAGCCGCTGGTGAAATTCACTCGGATATGGAAAGAGGCTTCATTCGGGCAGAGGTAATCAGTTATGACGACCTGGTAAAGTGTGGTAACCTGCCTGAAGCCCGGAAGAAAGGACTCCTTCGACTGGAAGGGAAAAACTACATAGTCCAGGATGACGATGTAATTACCTTCCTGTTTAATGTTTAGCTTGAGAAGCAATCGCAACGAAGTGAGCTATAGCCACTGGCTATTTATACTGGCCAGCCCAACCAGTCAAAGACACCAATCATCTTGAGTCCCATATAGAACATTATAGCGATAAAGGTATACCTTAGTTGTTTGGCTGGTAGCCGGTGAGCAGTGATAGCCCCAACTTGCGCCATACCAATACTGGTGACTACCAACAAAAACCATGATTGTAGATTAATGTAGCCTATAGAATAGGCTGGTAAGTTAGGAACACCGATACCGTTTATAATATAGCCGATAACACCACCAGTGCTGGTTAATATCATCATAGCTAGAGATGTAGCTACAGCATTGTGCATCTTAAACCTGAGTGCTAGCGTCATCACCGGAACTACTAATACGCCACCACCAATTCCAGTGAGGCCAGCTATGATGCCCACAGGTAGAGCCCAGGCTACCCACAGCCAGGGATTATCCTTGGGTTCCTCTTCAATCCGCAGTGGCCTGGCAGTGAGCATCCTGATAGCACCGAGCAGGACTATAGCACCAAAGGCTATCTTTAACGCTGCCCCGGGGAGGTGAGTGGCAATAGTAGACCCGCCAAGGGCTCCTATCAGGCTACAACTACCCATGATGATGGCTGCTTTCCACCACACCGCTCCCTCTCTACAGTGTCTCCAGGTGCCGCTGATGGATGTGGGTAAAATAACCAGTAAATTGGTGCCGAATGCCAGCTTTATAGCTGTATCTGTCGGAATACCCATATTGGTATATACCATGTACTGAATGGGGGTCATAATGAAGGCACCACCTACGCCCAGAAGACCGCTGGCAAAGCCAACGCCGATGCCGGTTCCCAGCAGAGTGATGATATGAGTGATTGTCATTACGGCTAGTCTTTCCCCCTTCTCTATACCTAAGGTGGCATCCTATTATAAATACTAAACCTTCTATTGCTCAATGACTACCACCATCAGTAGGGCATGCCGAAGGTAGATAGCGGTTGCCTGTAGATAGAGACCCAAGTCGTAAGCCTACCACCTTTTAGGTGGTCAAGTAAAATTGCAGCAGGGAGACAAAGCTATTGGGGCAAATTGTGAACAAGACCCTTTGCTGCTATAATGTTTTTACAGATGGGGCTGTAGCTCAGCTGGGAGAGCGCCTCCTTTGCACGGAGGAGGTCAGGAGTTCGAGTCTCCTCAGCTCCATTTCTTTTTCGCCGGCGATTGTAACCAGTACTCTAATTTGGTGTTATCGCCTTACTTTTTAAAAACTGGCGCCCATTGTGCAGAAGTTCCCCTTAGTGTATAATGTAATTAATTAGTTGTGGTTTAGGTTATTACTGACTTTCCTTAATCCTTCAGATCACGTAGTATTGGGTGATCCGAACTCAAACTAAAATATAGAAGGGAGGAGGTCATTCAATGGATTTCGAGGACAAGTCTATCCAGTGTTCCGACTGCGGCAATACGTTCAACTTCAGCGCTGAAGACCAGGAGTTCTTCCGCTCTAAGGGCTACACTAATGAGCCCAAGCGCTGCCCCTCATGCCGTGAAGCAAGGAAACAAGAGCGTTATGGCAATAGCTCCGATGGCTACTCAAGACGTCAAATGTTCCCTGCGGTGTGCGCCGAGTGTGGCAAAGATACGCAAGTACCCTTTGAACCACGGGGGGACAAGCCGGTGTACTGTAGTGATTGCTACCGTAAAGTCAGACCAAGTAGATAAGTGAGGTTAAATCTCAAGTCACGTCCGGGTTAGGCAACTGACACGGATGTGACCCTGAGGGAGTAATAGTATTGTCGTTAGAAGTATCAATACGTGAAGGTGAATCACAGGATTCTTTATTACGTCGCTTTCAAAGAACTATACAGATGAGCGGCATCCTACGAGAGGCCAAGGCTCATCGTTGGTTCATATCCAAACGAGATGCTGTTCGCATAAAGGCTAAAAACAGCGCAAGACGAAGGCGGCACCAAGGGAAGTAGTATAAATAAAGGAGGTAGATTATGAAAATATATGTAGGTAATTTATCCTTTGATGTGACCGAAGATGAACTACGGGAAGAATTCGCATCTTTTGGAAATGTAGAATCTGTGGCCATTCCAACTGACCGGTACAGCGGCCGGCCTAGGGGGTTTGCCTTCGTGGAGATGCCTTCAGTGGCCGAGGGACAGGCTGCAATTAATGCTCTTAATGGTAAAACTCTAAAGGATCGGACGCTCACCATAGATGCCGCTCGACCTCGCTCTGATGATAGAGGCGGTCGGTCTTCTGGGGACAGGAGGAGTGACGGCTCCTATGGTAGTAGAGGTGGTGGATCCGGAGGAGGAAGACAGCGGAGATATTGAACTATCCGGCCACCATTTGTGCTTAAAACGCACGTTTGTATTTACCTAAATTCAGAAACTGGTACTGACACACTCGCGGCAAATCAGCGTGGGGTAACCCATATCAAAAAGGGGGCCCTATGAATATCTATGTGGGTAACTTATCGCTCGCTGTGACAGAGGCAGAATTACGACAAGAATTCACAACTTTCGGGCAGGTAATATCCGTAAGTGTCATGAATGACAGGTATATTGGTAGCGGGCAACCACGTGGATACGGCTTTATTGAAATGGCATCGAAGTCTGAAGGCAACGCCGCAATCGTTGGCCTTAATGGGAAAACCTTAAAGGGCCGGGGGCTCAGGGTTATTGAGGCCCTGCCTCTTTCAGATAACAGCGGCATCGATTCTGGCAACGTCAGAAGACACAATCAGTTTACGAGAAGAATCAGAAAGAGAAGCTAATGTTATCAAGTAACCCCATAGTATTTCGCCTATCGCCGTTCTATTAACTCCATCTAGTTCTAATCTGACAACTCATTACTACATTGGACTGTGAATCAAATAATGAGATTAAACGCTACCTCAAATGACCTATTAATACCCCCACTCCACCCCTTGCATTTTTCACTAGATTATTGTATACTCTACAAAGAATAAGATAGGTAATCGGGGTGTCCAAGCGCAAGCGAGGACTTAACTGGAGAGCAAGTCGGTGAGATTCCGACACGGCCGCGCCGCTGTGATTGATGAATAAACCATCAAAAGCCAGAACGCCAGCCCCCTGAGTATCCTACAGCACTCCGCGGGGAGAGGTAGGACATTTTATTAGATTTTATTTACCCTCACCGCTAGGTGAGGGTTTTTGTTTACTCAATTCTACAATCGTTGAAGAGAAACCAATAATAGATGGCTATAGCAGTGTTGATTTAGAAAAAATGGTTGAAATTCAACCGGATTTAATTTTAGCAACAAGAATCCATAGGGCTGAGGTTATTCCAGAACTGGAGAAAATTATTGCATTGAGACCTGACCTCATTCTGGCCAAAGGCACATTACAGAAGACGCTGGTTACGGAGCTTGAAACAAGGGGGCAAAAAGCATTCTGGATTTACCCACGTACGGTTAACGACGTTTTGGATTCTTTCGAGAGAATTGGAAAGCTAACCGGATGCTTTACCGCTTGCTCAACAGTTGAGAAAGAGGACGGAAGAAAGAATTAAGACAATGGAGGTAAGGGTCAAGGATATTCCTGAGCAGGAACGGGTTACTGTATTCAGGGTTATGAGCTTAGACTCGGTGGGGACTATAGGTGGACATTCTTTCCAGATTGATGTCTATCGCCTTACCGAGGGTAAGAATATTTTTGCTGATACTGAGAAGGATTACTTTGACCTTAATATTGATACCCTACTGAAACTCAATCCAGATAAAATCGTTATCTGTGGTGAGGATAAGGAAGAGGCCAAGGCAAGGCTAAAGAGTCGAGAAGGCTGGCAGGATTTAACCACGGTAAAGGAAGATAGAGTGGTTATCATTTCCTGTGACCTTATCTGCCGACCGAGTCCACGTATAGTCCAAACTATTGAGGTGTTAGCTAAGAAATTCTACCCTGAGCGATTCTAGCCAATTTGCGAAAAGGAGGTATTTTATTGGTAAGAATAATGAGAGTAGGTATTTTTGCTATTCTGTTGAGTCTACTGGTTAGCGTGGTTGCTGGCTGTCAGCCACGGTTCCAGCCAGGAACCTATACTGATGATATGGGTAGAGAGGTGACTATAAATGAGATTCCACAGCGGATTGTATCTCATGTGCCCAGTATTACTGAGACCCTTTTTGCCCTTGGCTTGGAGGAAAAGGTAGTCGGGGTCAGCGACTATTGCGATTACCCTGAGGAAGCCAAGTTAAAACCCAGCGTTGGTAATTATTTTAATCCCTCCATCGAAAATATCGTTGCCCTAGACCCGGACCTGGTGCTGACTGATGGGCACAGCGAAAGTATTAAGCAGCTTGATAGTCTGGGGATAACATATATCGTTATTAACCCCAAGGATATTGCTGGTATTTTTGAGGATATTGAGCTGTTGGGAAAAGTTACCGGTACAGAGAGAAGGGCTAAGGAAGTGATTAAGGATATGCAAGACCGCATATCTCATGTTCTTAATCGGGTGAAGGACGCTCCCCGGGTCAGGGTTTTCTATGTGTTTGATGCTACTGACCTAAACAATCCCTGGACAGCCGGCCCTGGTTCCTTTATTGATTCCCTTATAACCATGTCTAGTGGTGATAACATTGCGGCTAAAGCCATGGGGGCGTGGGTGCAATTCAACATTGAGGTAGTGGTTGCCGCTGACCCGGAGATTATAGTAATTGATGCCGGTCACGGGACAGCGGTAATAGCGCCGGCAAAACTGAGGGAACACCCTGCCTGGCGAGAAACAAGCGCGGTCAAGGAGAACAAGATTTACCTTATTGATGGAGACCTAGTCAACCGCTCTGGACCGCGTATTGTCCAGGGACTGGAGGAGGTGGCAAAAACCATTCACCCTAAACTATTTGAGTAGAGCCTCCCTCAATAGAGGGTATGGTAGATTTGCTCGGTCAGGGATGCTGTAGAAATAACTGGAATTAAAAAGCTATGATGGTATTCAGTGCTTTAGAATCGTCTGCTTTCGATTATGGAGCTGTTGTTCAAGCGCTCGAAGAAAGCGTGAAGCGTAATCTAACCGATGGGCTTCTCCTCTCGGGAGGGCTGGACACGGCTATGCTTGCTTACCTTACTTCAAAGTGGGTCAAACCAAGCTGTATTACAGTTGCCCTACGCGGTGCCCCGGCACCGGATGTCGACTATGCAAAGCTAATAGCCAGCCGTTTGAAGCTTAGGCACTATGTCCACTATTTTGGCGATGAGGAACTGGGCGAGAGTATTCGGGCTGTAATCAGGACAATGAAATCCTTTGACCCTATGGAAATTCGCAATAGTGCGGCTATCTATGTTGCGCTGAAGGTAGGAAGAGACCGTGGTATGTCGACTATCATGACGGGAGACGGGTGCGACGAGCTTTTTGGCGGCTACAGTTTCTTCTTTGGACTCACCAAAGACCAACTGGACATAGCACTTAAAAGGTTATGGACTGATATGCGGTTTTCTTCAGTATTCTTAGCTAAGGCTCTAGGGGTAACAGTTAGACTTCCATACCTGGACGCACAATTCAAAGCCTTCGCTACAAACCTAGACGTGGGACTGAAAGTTAAAAGGGAAAGGGGGCAGGTATGGGGCAAGTGGATTCTGCGCAAGGCTTTTGAAAATATTATGCCGGAGGAGATAGTGTGGAGAGAGAAGGCACCAATAGAGGTAGGAACCGGTACCACCATACTCCCATCCCTTTTCGACTCAAGAATCTCAGACCTTGAATTTAACGAAAAGAAGATGAGATACCTCAACGAGGATAGAGTTGTCATTAGAAGTAAGGAACATCTTTTCTATTATGAGATTTATAGAAGCGAGATAGGTGTGCCTTATGCGAGGGTCAGTAACGTAAAGAGCTGTCCGGATTGTGGTTCGAAGGTTGAAGAGAGAGCCTCGTTTTGCCGGACATGTGGTGCTTACCCTATATAGAGAGCCTTATTAAGAGGTTCTCGCTTCATGGTAGAATGCTGTAATGAGATAGAATAGGTGTTTGGATGGAGTGAGGTCCGTAAATAATCCTATAAAAGAAGTAGAGATGACGAAACTTTTATCCAATATAATTGAAATGATAAAATCTCCGAATGAAGAGGTGATGGCTGATGCCCAAGCCAGGCAAGACCATCTGACCAAGCCACGGGGTAGCCTGGGCCGGCTTGAGGAATTGTCCATTCAACTGGCTGGCATTCAGGATAAGCCTATTCCTCAAATTAGGCACAAAGCTATTATTACCATGGCTGGCGACCATGGGGTAGTAGCTGAAGGCATAAGTGCCTACCCCCAGGAGGTTACAGCGCAAATGGTTTACAATTTCCTCCGCGGTGGGGCTGGAATCAATGTCATCGCCCATCAGGTAGGAGCCCGAATTATTGTGGTTGATATGGGGGTAGCCAGTGAGCTGGAGGCTAATCCTCAGCTTTTATCTAGGAAAGTTGCCCCCGGCACCCAGAATATGTCTCTAGGACCAGCTATGACTAACGAACAGGCAATCAAGGCAATAGAGACCGGGATTGAAATAGTGGGCACTGAAGTGGCTAAGGGTCTGGATATAGTGGGCACTGGTGATATGGGAATAGGTAATACCACAGCCAGCAGCACTATCTGTGCCGTTATGACGGGGAAACCGGTGACTGAGGTAACCGGTAGAGGCACAGGTATAACTGATGAGCTATTGAGACATAAAGTGGAAGTAATAAACAGAGCCTTAACAGTGAACCACCCTGACATGTCTCAGCCTTTGGAAGTGCTGGCAAAGGTAGGTGGCTTTGAGATTGGGGGGCTGGTTGGGGTAATGCTGGCAGCGGCCGCTCACCGCGTTCCGGTAGTTATTGATGGCTTCATCTCTGGAGCAGCTGCCCTCATTGCTACAGCACTGTCACCAGGATTGAAGGACTTTCTTATCCCAGCTCATGTTTCGGCTGAGCCTGGTCACCGGTTACTGCTCAAACATCTAGGGATTAAACCCTTGTTGGACTTAGGCATGCGTTTAGGTGAAGGGACAGGTGCCGCTCTAGGGATATTTCTGAGCGAAACTGCCACCAAGATTCTGGCTGAGATGTCTACCTTCAGTGAAGCTGGAGTATCTGAAGGGAGCGAGCCAGTTAGTTGAAATTCCTAGCCGCTTTGAGCTTTCTGACCATTATTCCCTTGCCCCATCGGCGTGAGGTTAAGCCGGAGGAATTAGGACACTCCATAGCTTATTTCCCTGCAGTCGGTGTTATTATTGGTCTTATCCTGGCTGGTTTGAACTGGCTTTTAAGTCTGTTTTTGCCCTCGGCGGTAGTTAATGGGCTGCTGATTGTTTCCTTGGTGGTAATTAGCGGTGCGTTGCACCTTGATGGCTTTGTTGATACCTGTGACGGCATCGCTGGTCATAAGACAGTTGAGGATAGATGGCGGGTGATGCATGATAGTCGAGCTGGTGCCTTTGGTATTGTTGGTGTCTTTCTACTGCTGCTGGTTAAATATGTCTCATTGAGTAGTGTACCTGAGACCCTACTGATGGTAACTCTGGTGCTTATGCCGGTAGTGAGCCGCTGGGCAATGGTCTATGCTGTTTTTGCCTATCCCTACGCTAGACCAGCCGGATTAGGGAAGGTATTCAAGGAGGGAGCAAACTGGCAAAGGTTTTCCATAGCCACAGTTATAACCTTAGCAGTAGCTATAGGTTTGGCTCGATTGGCTAATATCACCTTCTTTTATCTGGCAGTTTTAGCTATAATACTTATTATCTGGATTATAGTTGTACTCATGGCAACTTATCTGAAACGAAAATTTTCTGGGCTTACTGGCGACACCTACGGGGCAATAAACGAGGTGGCTGAAGTTAGTGTGCTCATTCTTGTTTACCTGCTGGCTCACAACCATTGGTTTGGCTGGCCTGGTTAGGAGGAATTCTTTGTCTAGATTACTTCTGGTGAGACATGGTGTTACCGAATTTAATAGCACTCGGAGGTTCGCTGGATATAGCGATGTTGAGCTGAGTGCTGCCGGATATAATCAAGTTGAGAGGTTGCGTGACCGCTTGGAAAATGAGAGGATTGACGCTGTTTACTCCAGTGATCTGAGACGAGCTTTGGTGACGGCTGAAGTTATCTCTTCCGGGCATGAGGTGGACATCGTATCCTGCTCTGAGCTAAGGGAAATTAACTACGGTGATGTTGAAGGGTTGACATTTGAGGAGATTAGTCGTCTTTATCCTGAGGTAGCTGAATTGGTTACTAGCTTTAGTCTTCGGCTCAAGTTTCCTGGTGGTGAAAGTTTTGAAGGGTTTATAGCTCGGACGAATAAATTTCTGGGCAAACTGGAGAGGCATGAGCCATCACAAACAGTGCTCATTGTGTCTCATAGCGGACCGCTACGGGTGTTGGTGTGTCATTTATTAGGTATAGACCAGAGCCATTGGCGCCAGTTTCGCATTGATAATGCTTCACTGAGTATAATGGGAACATACCCGCAAAGAGCGATAATAAGCCTGTTAAACGACACTTCTCATTTGAGAGGGGTAGACCAAGGCGAATGATTGACGAGGCAAATTTGGGGAGAGCACTGTTATGAGAAGAATTGCCGGAGTCTGTGGCATAACCTCCCAGATTGTTGGTCTTACGGCTCTGTTGGTGACAATCTCCAACTCACCCTGGTTCAGCTGGACGGAAAACCATATAAGTGTTCTTGGAGTCGAGGGTTCGGCGACAACGCTATTTAATTGGGGACTTATTTTAACTGGAGTACTTAGCCTTATATTTGCCATCGGTCTCGGGAAGAGCCTTCTATCGAGCCAACTGGGGCAGTGGGGTAGGTCGAGCCTTGTTCTGGGTTCAGTGGCGATGTCTGCTGTGGGCATATTCCCGCGGACTATTCGTTTGCTACATAACTTGGCTGGACTAGCCTTTCTTGCATTCATTGTCCTGGCTCTTCTCCTTGTCGGAGTCGCCGCAGTAAGCGCATCACAGTTGAGATGGGGGTTGCTGAGCCTCACTGCCGGTGTTCTTATAGTTGTCTTTTGGCTAGTTCCATGGCCGTGGAGTGGTGGTGCCATTCCACAGTCGCTCTTTTGCTTACCATGGTCATTGTGGACAATAGTCTTTGGGGTTGGGTTATTGGTGGGGGCCGGCCCAATCGATGTTTAGGGTTTAGTATGCATCAGGTTTTTGTCTCGTGGAGTGGCGGTAAGGATAGCTGCTTTGCCTGCTACCTAGCGGCTGGGAGTGGTCTACAGATCCGTCATTTAGTAAATATGCTAACTGAGGATGGTAAGCGGTCATGGATTCACGGCCTGTCCACCGAGTTGCTGGAGATGCAGTCGCAGGCGATAGGCATTCCACTGGTTCAAAAACGGTCGACCATGGCTACTTATGAGGCTGACTTTCAGGATGCCATCCTTTCCCTCAAGGAGAATAGCATAAGGGGCGGAGTCTTTGGTGATATTGACCTTGAAGAGCACCGAGAGTGGGTTGAGCGGATATGTCAACAGGCAGGCATTACCCCCCATTTGCCCTTATGGGGGTTATCTCAAGAGAATATACTGAGAGATTTTACGGGGTTAGGATTTGAGGCAATTATTGTTGTGGCTAAGGCTGACCTGTTTGGTGAGGAATGGCTGGGGCGGAAGGTAGATTCGGATTTTCTGTCGTATTTATCTGAATTAAAGAAGACGAGTGGCATTACGCTATGCGGTGAATCTGGGGAGTATCACACCTTTGTTACTGATGGCCCTTTATTTAAGCAGCGAATGGAAATTCTGGAAAGCAATAAGGTATTGAGAGAAGACTACTGGTTTCTAGAGATTTTGAAGAGCGAGTTGAGGGCTAAATGATTACCAACCAGAGTTTTTGAGGAATTTTTCTCTTCTAAAACTTGACTCCCCGTTAACGAATGGAAGGAGATAAAGGGGATAGGGTTGAAAAGCATTTTAATAACTGGTGGCGCCCGCAGCGGCAAGAGTCATTTTGCTCAGGAGCTTGCCCTGAGGTCAGACAAACCAGTACTTTTTGTGGCTACAGCCGTGGCTAGTGATGAAGAGATGAGGCAACGCATTGAGGAGCACAAGCGGATGAGACCAGCAACCTGGAACACCCTTGAGGTTACCAAGCATGTAGGCAATGAGATTTCCCAAAACATCGACGAGGCTCAGGTGGTAATTGTGGATTGCATTACACTCCTAGTGAATAATATTTTTAATCGATATGCTGACCAAGCCAGTGAGCAAATTGATGCCTCCCTTGTTGAGAAAGAGGTTATCAGTGAGATTGGGGAGCTGGTAGAGTGCATTAACCGCATTGATGCCAGCTTTATTATTGTGACTAATGAGGTTGGTACAGGTTTGGTGCCAGCTAACAGAATAGGCAGGTTATATCGCGATTTGCTGGGGAAAGCGAACCAGCTCTTGGCACAGCAGGCTGATGAGGTTTACCTGATGGTCGCTGGCCTATCGGTGCCGATAAAGCCAGCCAAGTATTTTGGAGTATAAAAAGACTGGCTCTTTGTCCTCACTATTACTGTCATGATAAACTAGGGATAAAGCAAAGGGTCTAGAGGTAATAATGGCTCTATTCATCACCTTTGAGGGGGGAGAGGGTAGTGGGAAGGACACACAGGCCAACATATTGGTCGAACGTCTACGTAAACAGAAGAAATGGGGCGTATCCTACGCCGAGGAACCGGGTACGACTCTTTTGGGCAGACAAGTTAGGGAATGGTTACGTGAACCTGAGCGGCCGCTTATAGTTATCCCCGGGGGGGGGACACAGCTACCGCTTTTGGATGCTGTGAACAATCATTCGTTGCCTGCTATCCATCTGCATGCCGACTCACCACGCACAGAACTATTGGCTTTTACCCTCGCCCGTTCACAGCTTGTTGAAGAATATATCCTGCCCAAACTAAAGGGCAAGAGTATCGTAGTATGCAACCGCTACGCTGATTCCACCACCGCTTATCAGGGCTATGGGCGTGGATTAGACCTAAAGCTCGTGGAG
>SDBU01002594.1_pt1 | contig 23832 bp, 30 predicted proteins | sample 2277071 | NCBI WGS metagenome assembly SDBU01 (sample SAMN10397929, study PRJNA504765) | marine sediment metagenome | isolation source: marine sediment core GS08_GC12, 126 cmbsf | place: Arctic Ocean: Gakkel Ridge, Loki's castle | collected 2008
CAGCGTGTGCTCGAAGTGGGCCGAAAGCGAGCCGTCGGCGGTGACCACCGTCCAGTCATTGGACAGCGTCCTCGTCCGCCAATCCCCCACCATGACCATCGGCTCCAGGGCGAAGGTCATGCCTGGCCGCAGGCGCGGCCCCCGATTGGGTCGCCCGAAGTTGGGAATCTGGGGATCCTCGTGCATCTCCTGGCCGATGCCGTGGCCCGTGTACTCCCGCACCACGTTGAAGCCGTTGACCTCGGCATGGCGCTGGATAGCCGCGGAGATGTCGCCCAGACGCTTGCCAGCGTGGGACTGGGCGATGCCCGCCCTCAGCGCGCCTTGGGTCACCTGCAGGAGACGCCGAACCTCCTCATCCACCTCGCCCACCGGCAGGGTGATGGCCGCGTCTCCTTGATAGCCTTTGTAGATGGCGCCCACGTCGAGGCTGATGATGTCGCCTTCCTCTAGCACCCGCTCGGGGCTGGGGATGCCATGCACAATCTCCTCATTGATCGAGGTGCAGATAGAGGCCGGGAAGCCTCGATACCCCTTGAAAGAGGGAATCGCCCCCTCTTGCTCGATGATGCGGGAGGCGACTTTCTCCAGTTCTGCGGTGGTGATGCCTGGGCGCACCACCTCCCGAAAGCGCTCGTGGACTTGGGCCACGATACGGCCCGCCTGGCGCATGAGCGCCAACTCGCGGGGAGATTTGAGAACGATCATCCTCGCCCTCCACGTCTTCGCTGGCGACGACCACCAGGCTTTCCTGCGGTCGGCGTCGCTTCGCGGGATTCGCCCGCCGGCTTTTCGCTAAGCCGCCTGTCCAGAGCGTTGACGATTGCATCGGCTGCGCGAGGCAAAAGCTGGCTTCCTATAAAGCTGAGGGTCGCGCCGACCAGCGTTGCCAGCGCACCGGGCCGGGGCCTCTCTGCCACGGCAGCCGCCGGCTCCTCCCTGACAGCAATCGGCCTGGCCACTTTGATCGCCCCGGTGGGGCAGGCCTGGACGCAGGCCTCACACTCGGTACAAGAGCCTGAATCTATCCTCGCCACCCCATCTACCAGAGAGATGGCTCCTTCAGGACAGACCTCCACGCAGGCGCCGCAACCGTCGCAGCGGTCCAACTCGATGGTCAGCATTGATTTATCACCTCTAGCCTGGAATTTTGATATAAGCTCCAAGGCCCGTCTCCTCGGGCCGCCAAAAACGCACCCGGGGACGGGTGCTAGAGCCTTATGTCAAAACTTCAGCACCTCTAGCGTTCCTTCCACGTCGCTCCCAGGCCCATCTGAGTGATGGGGGGATAGGCCCTGCGCACGGCCAGCACCAGGGGAATCCCAACGATGCCCCCAGCCACGTTCTGCAGCAAGTTGAAAGGCCACTCGGTGAGAGCCTGGGGCAGACCTCCCCACATGGCCGGCACGGCAGCCTCCCCCACGAAATAGAGTCCCACCATCACCACCGTTCCCGCCAGCCAGCCCAGAAGCATCCGCAGGCGAGTATCTCCCTTGCCCACGAAGCGGGCAATCCGGCTTCCCTCCCAGCCCAGGTATCCGGCCACCAGGCCCTCCAGGCCGTGGGCGAAGAAGCTCAGGAGAGCGAACTGGCTGTAACCCAGGCTGATGTCCGCCAGAGCAGTCCCTACCCCGCCCGCTACAAACCCAATCCATGGCCCGAAGGCAAAGGCGGCGAAGTAGATGGCCACGTCGGAGAAGTTGAAAAACCCAGTGCCGATGGGAACCATGATAGATCGTGTGAACACAGCCACCACGGCGATCATGATGCCGGTGATGGCTATCGTCCTAACACCAATTCCTTTTCCAGACATGTGAACCTCCTTCCTTAGGTTCTGTTCACCTCGGCTCGCAGTGGACCCTAGTCCACTGCCCCAAGGGTGCAATCAAGCGCCGAACACCGCTAGACGACTTACCTGGTCAGAGTCACAACAGGCTGCCGAGGCTGCTGGACTAGGGTCCAGCGGGAGCAGGTGAGTAGTTTTCAGATCGGCGACGCGGTACATCCTACCCCGCGCTACTTCCCCAGTTTATCCAGTCGAGCCATCACCTCGTCCAGTTGGCGACGCAGCATCTCGGCCTCCTCGCGCAGGCGGCCCACTTCGTCTTGCTCGTACCCTTCGACCGTAAGCGAAGCGACGCTCAGGGCAGGCTCTCCATGGGCGTGTTCGACGCTCTCGCGGCAGGGCTGGACACCTCGCAGTTGACCGCCCAGATAGCTTTCCAGGGCGTGGCGCACCGTGCCCGTCGCGCCAGTCACGGCCTCGATGCCGTACTGATCAAAGAAGACGATGGCGCGTCTTCCCATCCCACCAGTGAGCATCACGTTCACTCCCTGGCTGTGGATAAAGCCCGGCACCTGTCCCGGCGAGTGTTGGCCGTAGTACGGATTGCCCACAGCCTGGACGGTCTGCACCTCCTGACCCTCCACGTCCACCAGTACGTAGTGCGGGCAGCGCCCAAAGTGAGGGCTGACCACGCTTTCGAGGCCGTTGCTGTCTTCGGCAGAGATCGCGATGCGCATTTCTAGCTCTCCTTTTCTAGTTTATCGAGTCGTTCCATGATCTGAGCCAACTGCTGGCGCAGGTCACCGGCCGTCTGTTTCAAAACCGCGACTTCTTCTTCGCGGGAAGCGGGCGGCGTGGGCTGCGGCGCAGGTGGAGGCGTTATCCCCCCGGCACCAGGCCCGTAGGCACCCTGGCCCATGCCCATGCCACGACCCATGCCCATGCCCCGGCCCGCGCCACGACCCATACCCATGCCCCGGCCCATGCCCATCCCAGCGTGAGCCTGGACGTTGGCTCCGGTTACGGATTGAAGCTGCCCTGCCTTGTAGGCCTCGACAGCCTCTCTCACTGTTCCGCCCGTGAGCAGGTAGATAGGCACGTTGGCTGCCTGGAAAACGTTGTAGGCGTTGGGGCCGACGTTGCCGCTCAGCACCGCCTGGACGCCCTGCTCGACGACGAACTGAGCCGCCTGGATTCCCGCCCCACCCGCAGCGGACATGGCCGGGTTGGAAACGGCCTCAAATTCCATGGTCTCCGTGTCAACGAAGACGTAGGTGGGACACCGCCCGAAGACCGGGCTGGCCGGCACGTCCAGGTTTGTGCCGTTGGCTGTGACGACAATCTTCATTTGCAATTCCTCCTTGTTGATAGTATAATTTGGATGTACCTCTCCTGCCGGTTGTCAGACCACCGCGCAGGTTGGGGGCTTGGGGCGGGTGGCGAGTCTTCCGATTCCGTTCACCCGCCCCGACACCTCACTACGGTGAGGCATTATCCCCCTGCTATCCACTGTTACGCCTCCTTCTCGAGTCCCTCGATGCGCGCGCTTATCTCATCCAGTTGAGCCTTCAGTGCTTCGGCGTGATCCATCAGCACTTGCAACTCCTGCTCGCGCGGCATCGGGCCGGGCACCGGAGCGCCGTAAGCCCACGGGTCAGCTCCCCAGGCAGCGGTCATCTGCGGCGCGGGCCACTGACCGTAGCCAAAGCGCATCCAGCCCGGAAGGCCGGTGGCGTAGTACATGTGGCGCCAGCCACGCCCGCCGCCGCCCCAGCCACGTCCACCGCCCCGCCAGCCACGCCCCCAGAGACCTCGCCCAGGAATGGCGTTGGCATATCCGGGAGCGTCGTAGCCAGCGCAGAAGCCAGCCGCTCGCCCGGTCATCGGGCCCATACCCATCGGGCCAGTTCTATCTCCACCAGGCATCTCAGTCACCTCCTCTCTTTGCAAAATGATCTACGTTTCAACTGCCGGGCAGGCTGCACGCTGTCTCTACCATCTGCGCCGGCCTCCACCTCGACCCCGGCGCCGTCCCAACCCCCGGCCAAACCGTGGGGCGGAGAAAGGCGCGAAGCGTGTTGCGGGAACGGGTGGCGTGCGGTAGGGATACTGAACCGGCGTGCCCGCCACTCCCGCGTATCCATACGGGGCCCTCCCCGTTCCAGGCGAAGGGAACGCTATGGCGCAGTACCCCTCCCCGCGTCCGGTCATGGGACCCAGCCTCCTGGGTCCAGTTCCATCAAAAGCTGGCATCTGATTCACCTCCTCTCTCCGAATATCTTGGTTTCTATCCTTCAAATCCATGCGGACAGGACTGTAAACGCTCCCATGGCCATTATGAGAATCCCCATGATCTTAGGTATCCAGGCCTCATAACCCATCCTTCTTGCCAGCTCCCCCAGGCCACCTACAGCGAAGCCCCAGGGAACCAAGCCGATGGTCGTTCCCAGGCCGAAGGCGAGCACTATCAAAACGCCACGCCACACGTCCCCTACCGAAGCAACCCAGGTCAGGATAGTCAGTTCAAAGGGACAGATAGGCAATCCCCCGACGATCGCCATGAGGAATACGCTCCGGGCCGTCTTACTTCTCAGTTTTTCCTCCTCTACCGATGATGCGAAAGCGTGCTCTCCTCCACCTCTCAGAATCCAAAGACCGAACAGGGCAATAGCCGCACCAGCGATGGTTTTAAAGAGCGGCCCGTATCGCACGAACAACAACGATCCGACATAGCCGGCAATGACCCCCATCACGGTGTTGATCAACGTCGTGCCTACGCCGTATAGGATTACCAAAAGGATAGCATCCTTCAGCCTTTTTCCCGCCCACGTGGCGATCATAGAGGCGACGCCCTTGTCCTCACAAGGGTGAAGGGTATGGAGCAATCCCAGGACAAACGCTCCCATTATGGACATAGGCTCCATTGTCACCTTTGCAAACCCCCTGTTTCAGAACGATGCCCTTCGACTGGCTCAGGACGATGCTACCCAACGGCACGCCAACGTCGCGAGCGATGACCGATGACCAGACACTTGACCTTCAGCGGGTCTTCGCCTATTGGTTCTTTTCGACGCTAGCCACTATCTTTTTGGCGATGGGAGCGAAGGCATCGGCCGAGTATTTCTCGACCATCCCGGCATCACAGAGTTTAGAGATCTCAGGATCGAGGGGCAGTCGGCCCAAAAGCGGCATATTGAACTTCTCCGCTGTAATTGCCGCCTTGCTGGGTCCGAAGATCTCAATGCGCTCTCCGCATTTAGGGCAGGTGGTGTAGCTCATGTTTTCCACCAACCCCAAGATGGACGTACCCATGTGTTGAGTCATCTGGGCCGCTTTGCGCACCACCATCCCCGCCAGCCCCTGGGGCGAGGTGACCAGGACTACACCTTCCAGGGGAATGGATTGCATGACGGTCAGCGCGGCATCGGCCGTGCCGGGGGGAAGGTCCACAACCAGGTAGTCCAGATCGCCCCAGAAGACGTCGCCCCAAAACTGCTGAATAGCCTTGCCAATGAGCGGTCCCCGCCAGATGACCGCCTGATCCTCGCTGGGGAGAAGCAGATTGATGGACATGATCCCGATGCCTGTTTCGCTTTCCACCGGCAGGATGCCCTGGGGGCTGTTATCTGGATGCCTCTGCGTGGGGAAGAACATCTTGGGGATGCTGGAGCCGGTGATGTCGGCGTCGAGCAGGCCCATTCTATGGCCTCTCCTCCTCAAAGCAACAGCCAGAAGTGCTGCCACTGTAGATTTGCCTACTCCACCCTTGCCGCTCAACACAGCGATGACGTGCTTGATACGGTTCACTCCCTCAGCCGAGCCGGGCTCTCTGCTGAACGACATGAAGTGGGCCCTCTCCTTCTGAGTCATCTCGGCCAGCCCGATGGCTACCCTCTCGACCTCTGGTAGCCCTTCCACCGCCGCCCGCGCTTCGCTCACGACCTGGTCCTTGATGGGCACGTCCATGAAGGGCAGGACGACGGTGAATCTCACCTGCTTATCATCCACCCTTATGTCCCTGATCATGCCCAGTTCCATCAAACTACGGCCCGATTCGGGATGTTTTACCTCTCGCAACGCTTGATGTACCCGCTGTTCGTCAACCAATCTTTGCTCCTTTCTCACACATTGGAAGTTGGAAGTTAGAAATTGGAAGTTGGAAAAGTGGAGTGCCGCATCTGGGCCATGGTCAGCAATCGCACGCCCTCACCGCGCTTCACCTGCCCGAAGTTGGCTCCCTGGCCGATGAGCCGCAGCACGGACTCCGTGTTGGCGACCAGGGTTCCGCAGATTATGTCCACGCCGTAGTCGAAGAGCAGGGGCGAGAGGGGCACCGTGGGGCCCAGGACGATGACCAAAGCGTCGGGGCGGCACAATTTCATCAATCCCTCAAAGGTGTGGTTGATGAGCGAGGTGCCGGTGATGGCCGCCACGTCTGCCTGGGGGAGCACCTCCGCCGCCATCTCCGCGGGCAGGTCTCCCCCCACGGGCCTCTTCTCCAGCACCCACAGCTTCTCGGCCGCCTCCCTCACCTGGGGGATGAAGGGGAAGTGCCCCACAATGGCCACTTTCCTGCCCGTTCCCTCTTTTAGGATAACCTCCCCCGCGTTCAGATCCACGCAGCGGCTCTCGTCAATCTCCATCAGGGAGTTTATAGCCGCCATCCCGATGGAGGCCTCCAGGAGGCTATCGGATTTGGCGTATTGGGCCAACTCCAGCGCGCTGCATTCCAGCAGATGGCCCGCCCGCGGCACCAGGGGAGCGGGGCCGGCGCACTGGGGATCCTCGGGCCGCAGTGTTGAGGCCAGCCCACAGCGCCCATCTTCGAGCACCACCGCCGTCCAGAAGGCGCAGACCCGCACTTCGCGCACGGGCGCATCGCCCTTCAGAGAGGCGATCAGATCATCAATGATGCGCACCTTCCCCCTCCTCCATGTGCTCGTCGTAAGCGGCGAAGAAGCCGTGCAGCACTCGGTCCGTCTCCCGCAGGTCGGCCACCCAGCGGGCCAGGTACTGATTGCCCTGGGTGGTCAGTTGATAAACCCGCCGTGGCGGGCCAGAGCCCTCGGTGTCCCAGGTTGAGGTCAAGAGCCCTTGTTCTTCCATCTCCCGCAGGGCTCGATAGACCACGCTGGAATCAACCGGCGCTTCCGCGAAGCCGAACTCCTTCAGCTCATCCTGCAAGCTGTAGCCATGGGAGGAGCTGCGATGGAGCAGCAGGAGCAAACACGGCTCCATGAAACGATATATCCGCGTGGGGCAGGGCCCGCCACCTCCACCACCCATCCGCCTGCGACGACGACCGCGCGGCATCTCTCACCTCCTGACAAATAGTGACTTATGCCTATAGTGACTTTTTACACATATAGATTATACCACCTTTTAGACATTTTGTCAAGTGCTGGAACCTTAAAATTTAAGGGGCGTATCGGCTACAAAACAGCAAAGGAAGCGTCAACTCTGTGACGCTTCCTCATCATTGTGGGTTGATGCTCCCTACTCTTTCCCCAATGGTCATCACGGGCTGGCGCGGCACCAGTGGAAGTTTCGGCATAGGTCAGCGTTTTTCCTGAAGTTGACCGTGTAGAGCCAGAAATTGCCAAAGCGCCGCTCCAGGCTGAAGCCCGCCGCCTCCACACGCCGGATGGTCTCGAAGGCGAACAGATAGTCGGGGTCGGTGAACTCTTCAGTGATGGAGAGCAGTCCGCCCGGCCTGAGCACCCGACGAAGCTCGACCAGCGCGCGAGCTTGGTCGGGGATTTCGGGCAGCACTGTGACCAGGAAGGCGCGATCCACGCTGGTGTCGTCCAGCGGCAGGTGGTAGGCATCGGCGATGTGGGTTTCAACGTTGGTCAGCCCGGCGTCCCGCACCCGCTTCTCCACCTGAGCGATCATCTTCGGCTGAATGTCCACAGCGATGAGCCGCCCTTCCGGCCCCACGCGCCGCGCCGCCTCCACGGTGAACGCTCCGGGGCCGGGGCCCAGTTCCAGCACGCGCTCGCCGGGACAGATACCCACCCGGTCGAGGATGGGGCGCGTATAGCGGCGGCGAACGGGGTTGTTCACCAGCCAGGCCAGCGAGGCCGGGCAGGGTGCCCTACGGCCCCCACTGAGTCGGACCAGCACCTTCAGCACCACCAGCCAGAAGAAGGCCAGCCCGCCGGCGACGGCCAACGCGGTCCATAATGCTTTGAGAGCTGACCTTTGCTTCATGGCACGACAATCTCTTTCCCGACCTGCACGTCTCGATACGCTGCGCCGAACGCGCTCCGAAAGGCCTCGATGCTCCAGTCACAACTGTCGTGGGGCGAGAGGGCAACCAGTTGCGGATGGCGACACTGCAGGTAGGCGATGGCGGTCTCCACGTCCTGTCGGCTGATCGGGTCCCAGGGCCATTTGCCCGTGCCAAAGATGCGCTGCAATGGCAGCCCGAACTTCACCTCCCGCGAGGCGGTCACCGGGTAGTGCAACCCACCGACGATGCCGTAGAGTGGCTCGTCGAACAGCATCTCCGCCCGGCCAACTATGCGCTGGAGGGTGGAGTGCCCGCAGCCAATGATGAGCACGATGCCTTTCCCCTCCACGTTGACCGCCAGCGACTGCTCCGGCGTCCAGCCCAGGAAGAACAGTTGGCGGGGGATGGGGCCCAGGCTGGCGATGCCGGGGGCGATGACAAGCGGCCCGTCCACGACCGTGACCCGCGTCGTGGGGTTGGACAGCGGCACCGGCACGTAGGCGGGGATGCCCTTCAGATCAACCGGCTGGCCCGATAGGGCAAAGGTTCGTTGCATCATGTGCGACCTGCCCCCCACGTGATCCTCGTGCGCGTGGGAGATGACTATCGCGTCAATGTCAGCCGCCTCCACGCCCAAGGCCGCCATATTGCGCAGCAGCGGGGAGGGGTGCTCGCCCCGCGTGTTGTAGCCGACGTCGAAGAGGATGGTGGTGTCGTCGGCGCGGACGAGGTAGGAGACGCCCGACTCGCCTATCAGGGCTTGCCCTGAGCTTGTCGAAGGGTCGCGGGCGGTGTACCAGTCAATGAGGGGTAGAATGGTGAGGCGTTTCACCGTGCCCACGTCCTTGAGTTTGGGGTGGCGGGCACTGGCCCAGACCCGGTTGGCGCGACGGCGGCCCAGGTAAAAGCGGGCCACCAGCCCTCCAGCAGCGGCCCCTGTAAGACCACCCAGGCCAATAGCAATCGTCTGTTCGATTTTCATTGCACCATCTCCTTTCATTGTTTTCCGATCAGCCTGATCGGACCAGACAGGTTTTCAAACGGCCCGCCGTGGCCGACGTAGACGATGCGTGGCGAGAGGGCCAGCAACTGATGGTCTCAGTCATTTTAAGCCTCCCGCGTGGTCACCGCAGCGCGTAATTCAGCGCCGCCTCGGCGTGAATGACCGTCGTATCAAACAGCGGTATCCCCGCGTCCGCTTCGCTGACCAACAAGGGGATTTCGGTGCAGCCCAGGATGACGCCTTCTGCCCCACGTTCGGCCAGTTTCTCGATGATGGCGACGAATCCGGCCCGCGACTCGTCGCGGATCTGGCCGGCGACCAGTTCATCGTAGATGACGGTGTTCACGTACTCACGGTCGTCGGCGTCGGGCACCAGCACGGTGACGCCTTTTCGAGCCAGCGCATCCTGGTAGAAGGTCTTCTCCATGGTGAACCTGGTGCCCAGCAGCCCCACCGTCTTCATTCCCCGCGCCAGGATGGCCTCGCCGACGGTGTCGAGCAGGCTCAGCATCGGGACGTTGACGCTGGCCTGTACCTGATCGAAGACCAGGTGCATGGTGTTGGTGGCGATGACGATGAAATCCGCGCCCGCCGCCTCAAGCTTTTGCGCAGCCTTGCTCAAGCCCTGTGCCACCAGGTCCCAACGACCCTGTCCAGACCAATCCACGTAGGGTTGAAAGCTAACGCTGTAGATGATGATTTCTGGGTAGCCATAGTCGCCAAAGCGCTCGGTGTAGGCGCGCGTGATGTACTGATAATACTCGACCGTAGACTCAGGGCTCATACCGCCCAGGATACCGATTCTTTTGTGCATAGTTCGCTTCTCCTTTGTCTAAGTCGAGGTCGCCTCTGCTCAGTATTTCCTCGACCAGTCCCTCCTCCCTCTGTCTCTCTGTGAACATCTTCTTCCCCCCTTCAGAAGAACAGGAAATAGCGAGGCACGCGTTCCATGTAGGCGCGGTATGAGTCACCGTATTGCCTCAGGCAAGAGGCTTCCTCGGCCAGAATTTTAAGGTGAGTGAACACCAGCCCCAACAATAGCATCAAGAGGGCGAGCCACGAGCCTATGGCAATCGAAATGCCCACGGCCGAAACAAGTAGCGTGAACTGCTGTGGATGGCGTGATACCCTGTAGAGCCCCCTCGTAACCGGCTGGTCTAGCGGCGTGTTCCTGAAGTTGAAGAGAGCAACGACGAATCCAGCCAAACCAAGGGCGAATACGACGATCCCAAGAACGAAGACTGGAGTCCCTATCTTCAGGGGCGTGAAGATTATCAATGGAAACCAGACGAGGGCTATCAGTAGTTTCCCTATGAGAGTGAGTACCCTCTGCCTCCTGCTCCAGCCGGAGCGATCGTAAAGCCGCCCTACCACCTCCTTGGGGAAGACCAGCAGCAGAAGGCCGAATATCGAATACAGTACAACTAATAGAACCCATCCATTGAGCCATCCGATTTGAAGTGCGGGAAGCAGTTCCATTTCTCACCCTCCTGATTGTTGAGAAAGTTGGTAGCCGCTTTCCTCCCACGCCCGGCGCATCACCGGGTTGCGCCTCAGGTAAGCGTCAACGATTTCTTTGGGGACGCCGTTGGCCGGGCAGGAGAAGTTCACGCAGCGCGTGCAGACGTGCTTCTTCAGGCTGAACCCGAAGCTGACCAGGCCCGCCAGCGCGATCAACGCCAGGATGTACTGCCCGCCAACGATCAGGAACGGGAAGGGATAAATCACCATGATCCCGACGCCCACCAGAAACTGCACTTTCTCCGAGGTGCTCATCGGCTCCGGGCGGTATCGCCAGATCTTGATCACCCCGTAATTGGCCAGACAATGCAGAACGCGCCCGTCCTCATCCCAGTAGGGGCAATGGCTGCACAGGATGCGGGCCTCCCACACGAAGAAGAAAAACATCATGTAGCCAACCCAGCCGACGAGATACCAGCCAAATCCGCCCCGCATCATCCCGGCGACGATGGCAATCGCAGGTGGCAGGAAACCTGCCAGGAAGTACAACAAGTCGCCCCAGTTAAAGCGGCAGTTCAGCGTGTCGCCGATGGGACAATCGGTGCACTGGGAAACGTCCTGCCAGGTACAGATGCCGAACGGGTTCCTATCTCTACGTCCTGACATCTCTCGGTCCCCCCTTCTCCGTCAGCGCCCACACTCGCGCTGGCCCACCGATGGCACAGGTCTTGGCCAGGGAGCAGCCAGTGCATCGGGACTCGCAATCGCCAGCCACCGGTCGCAAATACCCCATCCGCGCCAGGTGCTCGATCATCTGCCCCACCAGCCCCTCGCTTACCCCAAGCTCCCGCGCCAGGTCGGCGTAGCTGCGCAAGCCACCTTCGGCCACCAACTCCAGCAATCTCTGCAGCACCTCACACCCCCCATCCCACCAGCATGGCTCCCTGATAGATGGCGATGCCCACACTGAAGGAAAGGACCAGTAACAACGCGATGTTGAAAGCGGTCCATTTCCACGATCCCGTCTCCTGGCGGATGGTGGCCACCACGGCCACACAGGGAACGAACAACATCTGCATCGCCAGGAAGGCTAGCGCCGCTGCCGGGGTCAGCACGCCGGACAAGGTGTCGGCCAGACGCGCCCCTTCCTCGCCCGTGCTATAAAGGACGCCCAGGGTGGCGATGGTGTTCTCTTTGGCCACGAAGCTGGTCAGCAGCGCCACCATCATCCGCCAGCCCAGGCCCATCAGCCTTCCCAACGGCGCCAGCAGTCGCCCCATGGCCGCCAGGTAGCTCGACTCGATCTCCCCGCCTGGCAGGACCGAGAGAGCCCAGACCACCACTGAAACGACCAGGATGATGCTGCCCGACTTCTTGAGAAAGGCCACCAACCGCTGCCACACCGAGAGGCCAATGGTGCGGAAGTTGGGCAGGTGATACAGCGGCAACTCCATGATGAAAGCCATGTGCTCGCCCCCCAGCACCAGCTCGTGGAGGGCAACGCCTATGATCGCCAGCAGCACCAGGCTAAGTCCCACCAGCCCCCCGGAGACCAGCGCAGCGTGGGAGCCGAAGAAGATGGGAGCCAACACAGCCAGGACGGCCATCCGCGCCGTACAGGGCACCAGGGGAGCCAGCAGGATGGTAAGCAGCCTGGCCTGTTGCCCCTCCACCACTCGCGCCCCCATCACTGCCGGCACGTTGCAGCCGAATCCCAGGAAGAGGGGCAAAAAGCTCTTGCCGTGCAACCCCATCAGGTGCATGAAGCGGTCCATGACGTAGGCTCCCCGGGCCATGTACCCTACGTCTTCCAGAAAGGCCAACGCGGCAAAGAAGATGATCAGGATGGGCAGGAAGGTGACCACCATCCCCGCCCCACCGATCACGCCGTCGGCCAGGAGCCCCACCAACCAGGCTGGTGCACCATTCAGAGCTGCGCGCACCCCTTCCGCCCCGGCCTGCACCAGGTAGGTGTCCAGCAGCCCCTGCAACGGCGCGCCCACGGCGTAGGTCAGCCAGAACACCAGGCCCAGTATCCCCACCAGCACCAGCAGCCCCCAGAAGGGGTGGGTGGCGACGCGGTCCACCCGGTCGGTCAGGGTGATCTGGCCGAAGGTGGGGCGCACCAACGCGGCTCGCACCATCCGCCCGATCCACTCGTAGCGGGCCCCGGCTACCGCCAGGATGGCGTCCTCGTGTTCCATCAGGATGGAGTGCACCCGTTCCCATTTCTCCGGCGACAACCGCTCCTGCATCATTCGGGTGATCTCCCGGTCGCCTTCCAGGAGCTTGAGGGCCACCCAGTCCTCTGGATAGGGTTCTGGCACCTGCCCGGCGATGATCTGCTGGAGCTGGGCCAACACCGCCTGGTGATCCGCGCGGATCCCAGGGCGGCAAGGGTCATAGCTATCCGGGTCGCTTGCCAGGCGGTCTACGGCCTCCACCAGTTCCCGCGTGCCCTGGTTTTTGGAGGCCACCATCGGCACGACGGGGAGACACAATGCGGCCTCCAGAACGTGCGGCTCGATGTGCATCCGCTGCTGCTCGGCCACGTCTGTCATGTTCAGTCCCAACACTACTGGCACCGACAGCTCCAGGAGCTCGGCCACCAGGTACAGGCTGCGCTCCAGGGCGGCGGCGTTGACGATGGCCACCACCACGTCGGGCTTCTCTTTGATGATGTAGTCGCGGGCGATCTGCTCTTCGAGGGAGTTAGCAGTCAGGCTGTAGGTGCCGGGCAGGTCCACGATCCGCACTGTGGTGCCGTTGTGATGATAGGTGCCGGTCTTCTGCTCAATGGTCTTGCCCGGCCAGTTGCCCACGTGCTGGCTGAGGCCGGTCAGCAGGTTGAAGACAGTGGATTTCCCCACGTTGGGTTGCCCGGTCAGAGCGACGGTTATCTGATCTGGGGCTTTGGACTTTGGACTTTGAACTTTGGATTTTGAACTTTGGTCATTGGTCATTGGTCATTCTCCCCACCAGCACCTTCATCGCCTCACCTCGTCCCAAGGCTACGCGGGTATCCCGCACCAGGACAATGAGGGGACCGTGGCCAAAGTTCTGCACCATGTTCACCTCGACTCCCAGGGTGAAACCCAACGTGGCCAGGCGGCTTATGAATCCCCGCCCCCCAGCCAACTGGCGCACCACCCCCACCTCGCCGGGAGCCAGGGCACTCAGCGATATTCGCTGTTCATTCATTAAAGATCCTCCTGCTTTTACCAAGTATTTGCAATGCAATAGACGAAAAAAGAAGCGGTCACAGTGGCCGCACTACGATCTGTGAGGCCAGCTCTCGCCCCAAAACGTGTTGCGCTTCTCCGACCTGCACCGTCAGCGGGCCCTGGAAAGGAGCCACTGCCTCGACCTGGACCGTGGCCTGGGGTTTTAACCCCAGGGTAGCCAGATACCGCAACAGGTCGTCGTCTCCCTCCGGCACGCGCAGTACTCTCGCCCTTTCTCCTGCCGTGAGTTCGGCCAGGGGACGCCCAGCCTCGACAGCCATCTCTCCCTCGGCTGTTGGCACTGGGTGGCCGTGAGGGCAAGCCTCCGGCTCGCCGAGAAGCTGGGCCAGTCGCTCCTCCACCAGGGGCGAGGTGGCGTGCTCCAGCCGACAGGCTTCCTCGTGCACCAGATCCCAAGACAAGCCCAGGACATCGGTGAGGAAACACTCCCATAGACGGTGGCGGCGAATCACCGCCAGAGCCTGGGCCTGGCCCGCCGGGGTCAGCGATACCCCCTTGTAGGGCTCATAGAGAACCAGCTTCCGCTCAACCAGCTTCCTGACCATCTCGTTGGCCGACACAGACGAGATCTCCAGACGCTCGGCCAGGGTGGAGAGAGCGACCAGTTGTTCTTCTTCCCCGAGCTTGTAGATCGCCCCCAGATACTCCTCAGCACTCTCAGTGACCATCGGCTTCTCCTTAGAATAATAGGTATGCCCAGATACTATTTTAAGGCATACCTAATTATACACCTTTTGCTCACCGATGTCAAGTGCCCTGTGATACCAGTCTATCGCAGACGCTCTCTCGCGTTGCGCAGGCCGGGGAAAAAAAAGCCCCAACCCAGCCGCGTGAACCGCCGGGTTAGGGCTTTTCTCTGGAGAGGAAAAGCGTATACTCCAGGTCATCAATCGAACCTGAAGCGCCAGACGCCAATGGTGAAGAAGAGGGCGGCGAAGCCCAGCAGAGCCCCCACCTCCGTCCAGATGCCGTTTATTCCATAGCCTCGCACCAGCACGTCCTGGTAGCCGGCCATGGCCCAGGCGTGGGGGCTGATCTTCGAGAGGGTCTGCATGAAGTCGGGCATGACGAAGGTGGGCACCATGCAGCCGCCCAGCATGGCCAACACCAGCACCCCCACGGCGGCGACGCCCTCGATCTGGGTGGAGCTCTTGCCCAGGGCGGCGACAAGGACGCCCAGGCTGGTGGCCGCTGCGGCCACGGCCAGGGTCACGACCAGGAGCCCCAGGGGGTCGCCCCACTCCATGCCGAAGAGGAGGCGGGCGACGGTGAACATCACCGCCACCTGCAGGATGTTGACGATGTAGTAGGGCAGCAGCTTGCCGGCCAGGATGGAGGCCCGCCCGACGGGGGCGGCCAGGAGCCGTCGGAAGGTTCCCTCCTGCTTCTCCCTCAGGATGGACTGGGCGATGGTCATGACGATGAAGAAGACGCCCATCACCGTGTAGCCGGGCACGTTCTGCTGGTAGGAGTCGGGGTACTCCTCGACCTGCATGCCCGGCGGGGTGACTTGCTCGATGGTCACGGCTGGCTCCTCACTTCCCGCCAGGCCTCCGGACATCTGCCGCAGGGCCTGGGCCTTGAACTCCTCCACTGCCTCGGGGGGAGCGTGGGGGGCGAGTTGGGCGAACATCAACTCGATGCCTGTGGGCGCCAGGGCAGCGAAGGCGCTCTTCTCCAGAAGCCCTTGCAGGGTTCCCCTGATCGGTCCCAGCCACTGCTCCGAGACGGCCGGGTCCACGATGAGCAACGCCTCGGTTTGGGTTGCCTCGCCTCCGAAGGCTCTCGCCGTCAGCTTCTCTGAGAAATCGGGCGGGAAGACGACGGCGACGTTGTGCTTTTCATCAATGATGAGCTGCTCGGCCCCCTCCTGAGTGAGTGGTTCGCCCTCCCACTCCTCCTCGACGGCGAAGGCACCCATCTCGTCCAACCCTTTGACGATGTCGGCGGCGATGGTTCCCTCGTCCTGATTGACCACCAGAATCTCGATGGGGTTATCGCCCCCGCCCCCGAAGGCCCCACCGAGGGCCGTGCTCATCACCACGATGAAGGCCAGGGGCATCAAGAAGAGGGCGGCCAGGCCACCGATGTCCTTAAAGAGGATTTTCAGGTCTTTCCAGGTGATGGTTAGGATTTGCATTGCACTTACTCCTTTCGTTTAGTATTTATCCGAGAAATAGCGGGCCGGGCTCTCATGCCCGGTTTCCAGCGGCGTGGGAGCCGCCTCTGCTGACTTTTCGGATAAGCTCTTAGTCCCGCAGGCGTTTTCCCGTCAGGTGTAGGAAAACGCTCTGCAGGTTCGGCTCCAGTATCTCCAGCGAGGTGATGGCTGCATCGGCCTGGTTGAAGATGGCGATGACCTTCACCAGAGCCCGCTGAGCGTCCACCGTCTTCACCTTCAGCTTGCCGTCGAGGGAGGCGACCTCTTTGACGGTGGGGAGTTGCCGAATTCTCCCCAGCATCTCCTCTGATAGCCCAGCTCGCACGCCGACGTGGATCACCCCGCCGCCCAGCACCTTGATAAGGTTTTGTGGCGTATCCAGGGCGATGATCCGTCCCTCGTCAATGATGGCCACCCGATGGCATAACCTCTCCGCCTCCTCCATGTAGTGGGTGGTGTAGAGGATGGTCATCCCCTCCCGATTCAGCCGCTCCACGTTCTCGAAGATGTGGTTGCGGGATTGGGGATCCATGCCCACGGTCGGCTCGTCCAGGAAGAGCACCCTGGGCTCGTGCAGCAGCCCAGCGGCCAGGTTGAGGCGGCGCTTCATCCCCCCGGAGTAGGTCTGCACCGCATCTTTCGCCCGCTCGCTGAGCCCCACTATCTCCAGGGCGGCGTCCACCCGCTCCCGCAGGCGCTTTCCGCTCAGCCTGTAGATGCGCCCGAAGAAGTTGAGGTTGTCCCGGCCTGAGAGCGTGGGGTAGAGGGCGATCTCCTGGGGGACGAGGCCGATGATGCGCTTGACCTGGGCCGCATCGCGCACCACGTCCAGCCCGTCAATGGCCACGGAGCCCGAAGTCGGCTCCAGGAGACAGGAGAGCATGGAGATGGTGGTCGTCTTCCCCGCCCCGTTGGGGCCCAGGAAGCCGAATATCTCCCCCTGGCGGATGTTGAAGTCAATCCCTTTGACGGCCACCAGCTCGCCGTACTGCTTGACTAGATCTCTGGCCTCCACGATGTTTTTGGTCATCTTTCTACCTCCTCACTTTTTTGAACATAGCATACCACAAAATGGCTCGCTTGTGATGTGCCATCGGGGCATAAATCGGGACATAAAAAAGAGCGCTTCATCAGCGCTCTTTCGGGCAAAGTCATGTGCCCCGAGGGGCGAAAGTTATATGACCTGGACTTACAGCAAGCCCAGCTCCTGAGCTCGGCGCACGGCCTGGGTGCGATTCGGCACGCCCAGCTTGCCCAGGATGTTGGACACGTGGTTCTTGACCGTCCCCTCGGTGATGCACAGCGCTTCGGCGATCTGACGGTTAGTGGCCCGGACGGCCAGCAGCCACAACACTTCCAGCTCCCGGGGGGTCAGTTCCTCGTAGAGAAGCGCTACCGGCTCCCGCCGCGCGGCCAGGCGGGAGAACTCGGTCACCACCTTGCTGGCAATGCTTGGAGGCAGGAGGGCCTGGCCCTGATGCACCCTGCGGATGGCCTCGGCCAGCTCTTTGGAGGACACGTCCTTCAGGAGGTATCCCATCGCCCCGGCGGCCAGCCCCTCGAAGATGTATTCGTCGTCGTCAAAGGTGCTGAGGATGACGATCTGCGTGTCAGATAGCTCCCTGCGAATGCGCCGCGTGGCCTCCACCCCATCCATGACGGGCATGCGCACGTCCATCAGCACCACGTCGGGCCGCAGCTCCCGAGCCAGAGCCACCGCCTCCTCCCCATCGCCGGCCTGGCCCACCACCCGGATGCCGGGCGAAAGTTCCAGCAGGGTCTGCAGCCCCTCTCGCATCAACGTCTGGTCGTCAGCGATGAGCACCCGAATCTCGTCCAGAGCCATCTCTTAGTCCCTCTCTACTCCCTGTGGGGAAGTGAGACTCTTAACTCAAATCCACCCTCGGCCCGGTTTCCCGCCATCAGTGAGCCTCCGAGCAGTGCCGCCCGCTCACGCAGGCCCGTCAGGCCGAAGCCCTCGCCGGCCTCCCCGGACCCCACTCCGTTGTCAGCCACGGTCAGGGTCACCTCATGCGGGGCGAAGCGCAGTGCCAGCTCCACCCGGCTGGCGTGGGCGTGCTTCTGGACATTGGTGAGGGCCTCCTGAGCGGCCCGGTAGAGGGTCAGCTCGGCGGCAGGGGACAGGCGCTGCTCCTCTCCCTCGACCTTGAACTCCACCGGCAGGGCGGTGGTGGCCTCGAACTCCTCGATCAGGGCCCGAAGCGATTGGGCCAGCGGTTCGCGCTCCAGCTCGCCAGGGCGCAAGCCCCGCACCGAGCGGCGCACCTCCCTCAGGGCCTCCTTGACCGACTGCTGGGCCTTCTCGATTTGGGCGTGGGCTCGCGTCGGATCTATCGTTAGCAGCCCCCTGGCGGCCTCCAGTTGCACGCTGGCCACCGTCAGGTAGTGGCCCAGGCTGTCGTGAATCTCCCGAGCCAGGCGGTTGCGCTCCTCGGCCACGGCCAGCTCCTCCACCCGCTGGGCGTATTCCCGCAACCTGTGGTGGGCCTCCTCCAGTTCAGCCAGCAGCCCCTCTGCCTGTTCCTTCTCCTCCCGCTGGCGGGCGGCCATCAGGCTGACGGCGGCGAAGAAAACGAAGCCGCCGAAGTAGGGAAGCAGGCCGGTCAAGGCCCCCCTAGGTCCGGCGATGATGAGGTAGTCCAGCTCGACGGCGAGGATGAAGAAGAAGGTTACGATCGAAGCGCTACGAAAGGATAGCAGTAGGTAGGCCTGGGGCACGAGAATGAAATAGAGGAGGGGCAAGAATGCCTCCCCCCTGCCCACCAGGACGATGGCGAAGATGAGGGCTCCCTGGATGCCAAGATAGAGAAGCCGGTGGAGCAATGGGGCATCCAGCTCGGGTATGAAGCGTTGACCCAAGGTGAAGGCCGCCATCAGGCCGGTGAGCAAGATAAGCGAGGGCATGGGGAGAGAGCCCCAGCCAAAGACGAGGGTGATGAGATAGATCGCCCCGATGGTGATATAGGCCGCCGCCATGAGGAGCTTCTCGTAGTCGGGAGGAGAGCCTGCCGAAGGGTGGCTCGGCATGGCCTTGTCCGAATCATTGCCTGGCCTTCTTCCAGTCAACTTGAGCACCTACACTTCGAAAAAGGGGGTTAGGATACTGCTGATGAGTATAGCATCTTTCAACCAAAAGGTCAAAGGTCACGGGCCGCCTTTCTCAAACCACCTCGATCCCCTCCCCCTCCACCACTTCGCCTATCGTCCAATGCTCCTGGCCCTCGGTGCTAAAGAGAGCGAGCAGCTCTTCCAGCTTCTCCGATGGGACAGCGATGAGGAGTCCACCTGACGTTTCGGGGGTGTAGAGGAGCATCTGCATCTCTTCTGGAATGTCCGGGGCAAAGCGTACTTGGGGCGCATAGTGCTCCTGATTTCGGCAAGCGCCGCCAGGGAAAAGCCAGTCTTCGGCATACTCCCTTGCCCCTTCCACGAAGGGGAGTTTCTCCAGATAGAATCGTATCCCCACCCCGCTCTTTTCGGCCATCTCCTGAGCGTGACCCAGCAGGGCGAAGCCGGTGATGTCGGTGCAGGCGTTCACCCCCACGCTTTGCATCAGCCGGGCGGCGTGGCGGTTGAGCTTCTTCATGCTCTCCACCGCCGCCTCCACGTGGCCTGGCTCGGCTACCTGCCCCTTGAGAGCGGTGGTGATGATCCCCACACCCAGGGGTTTGGTCAGGATGAGGACATCGCCGGGCCTGGCCCCTGCCTTGGTGGCCACACGGTCAGGGTGGACGAAACCCATCACCGCCAGGCCGTACTTGGGCTCCTTGTCGTCCAGGGTGTGGCCGCCAGCGATGACGCCCCCTGCCTCGGCCACCTTCTCCGCCCCGCCGCGCAGAATCTCAGTGACGACATCAGGTGGTAAATCGGGAGGAAAGCCGCAGATGTTGAGCGCCAGCACCACCTCGCCGCCCATGGCGTAGACGTCGCTCATGGCGTTGGCGGCGGCGATGGCCCCGTAGTCGTAGGGATCGTCAACCACAGGCGGGAAGAAGTCGAGCGTCTGGATGACCGCCACCTCGTCGTTGATTTTGTACACGGCGGCGTCGTCGCTGACCTCCAATCCCACCAGCAACTCCGGGTAGTCTTCGGCGCGGAACATATTTTGCAGCGGGCGCAGCACCTGCGCCAGGGCCTCAGGGCCCATCTTGGCCGCTCAACCGGCCGCGCTGGTCATCGCTGTAAGGCGAATTTCTTCACGGGTCATGCTTCTCACCTTCTTGAGCCAACACAGGGCAGGGATTAAAAACCGCCGCCAGCGAAGTTGACTAAATTGGAAATCAGAGGTATGATTGAACAAAGCCCGTTGCCTGGAAGGCGCGCGTCTCGGGGAGGACTCAGGGAATTGGTGAGAAGGGGAGCACTGGAAGTAGCCCAAAGGATACTGGTAGCGGTGATGGTTGCCATCGCTTTGGCCATCGCCTATCTGATCCTGCAAGCATTGTGGGCGCCTGAGAGCAGGTCCGCCAGGTCTACACCTGTCGCTGCCACACTCACCCCGACGGTAACTCCCACTGCCACCAGGGTCCCTCCCTCGCCGACTCCCACCAGGCCTCCCAAAAAGGTCGGCCTGGTCGCCGGGCACTGGGGATACGATTCGGGGGCTGTCTGTCCCGATGGCCTGACGGAAGTGGAGATCAATCTGGCTATCGCCCAGTTGGTGAAGGCCATACTGGAAAATCAAGGCTGTGAGGTAGATATCCTGGAAGAGTTCGATGCGACGTTAGATGGCTATCTGGCCGATGCCCTGGTCTCCATCCACGCAGACTCTTGCGACGTACCCAGGGCCAGCGGGTTTAAAATAGCCAGGGTGCTCAAAAGCGCTCTGCCTGAGGAGGAGGACCACCTGGTGAAATGCCTGCGAGAGGAGTATCAAACAGCCACAGGTCTACCGTTCCACGAGCACAGCATAACCTATGACATGCGTGAGTACCATGCCTTCTACGAAATAGACCCTCAGACCCCGGCGGCGATCATCGAGGCCGGCTTTATGGCCGCCGACCGGAATATCCTCCTGAACCAACAAGACAAAGTGGCCCAAGGCATCGCCAACGGTATCGTCCGTTTCCTGAAAACCGAATCGGACTGAGCGGCTCGACTGAGCGTTCGACCGAGCTCACGCCGAGGGCTCGCCGAAGTCTTCAGACCCCGACTATGGCTCCCCTAGCTCCTCCACAGGCACATCTCGATACTTGTCCCCTTCATCAATGAGCATCACCGGGATGTCGTCGCGGATGGGATACTTGCGATCGCAATCCCGACAGACCAGCCACTGCTCCCTGATCAAGTCCAGGAGACCAGCGTCAGGGCCTTCCCGCACGCAGGCGGGGCAACGCAGGATGTCCAACAGATCTTGGCTCACCATCTCATATTCCTCCTCGATTTCAATATCTCAAGATAGTATAGCATAAACAGGTTGAAACCTCAAACCGCCGACTTGCCTGATAGCCAAGTATGTGCTATACTCTTACCCGAACTGTCCAATTAAACACGCCCTTTGACTGGCGAAGACGTGCCAACCTGGCATACGACCAGCTAGTGGAGAATAGAGGGTCATCAGCCAGATAGGCCCTTCACCAGGATGAAAAGAGCGGAAGACAAAAAACGTAAGGAGGAAAAGAAAGTGGCAGTAGTTTCTATGAAGGCGCTATTGGAGACGGGGGTACACTTCGGCCATCGCACAGGGCGTTGGAATCCGAAGATGAAATCCTTCATCTACACTGAGCGCAACGGCATCCACATTATTGACCTGCAGCAGACCATGACCGCCTTGGATAATGCCTTCGATGTGGTCAGGGACACCATCAGTGAAGATGGCATTATCCTCTTCGTAGGTACCAAAAGGCAAGCCAAGGAGAGCCTTCTCGAACAGGCCCAGCGATGTGGCATGCCATACGTCAACCAGCGCTGGCTGGGGGGGACCTTGACCAATTGGCGCACCATACGTCAACGGATAGATTACCTGTTGAACCTGGAAGAGCGTCAAGAGCAAGGAGATTTCGAGCGGCTGCCTAAGAAAGAGGCCCTGCAATTGGGACGGGAGATCGTCAAGCTCAATCGGCGATTAGGGGGCATCAAGGACATGCGACGCCTGCCTGACATGCTCTTCATTACCGATGTGCGGCGCGAAGCCACCGCTGTGAAAGAGGCTAGCAAGCTCAGCATACCAATCATTGCTATGGTGGATACTAACTGCGACCCGGATCCAATTGAGCACATCATCCCCGCCAACGACGATGCCATCCGAGCCAATAAACTCATCATCACCAAGATCGCTGATGCCGTCATTGAGGGGCAGAACATGCGAGAGGCCCTCGCAGCCGAGGAAGAAGAGCTAGAGATGGAGTTCGAAGAAGAGAAGTATCTGGGTGAGGCTACCCTGGCTAAGCTCAAGTCAGGTGAACTCGAGTTTGGGCAAGAGGCACCTGAGGAGGCTTCCGAAGAAGCGGAGACAAGCGACGAAGAAGAGTAAATCAGAAAATCAACGTCAATCCATTGAGGAGGTAAAGATTCAATTGGAGATCACAACGTCAAAGATAAAAGATCTGCGCGCGGCGACTGCGGCCGGGGTGCTGGACTGCAAAAAGGCCCTGGAGGCCAGCGGCGGAGACCTTGAGAAGGCTAAAGTATATCTGCGAGAGAAGGGGTTAGCTGCTGTTGCCAAGAAAGCAGGCCGGGCAGCCGAGGAGGGTCTAATCGAAGCCTACATCCACACTGGCGGCCGCGTCGGGGCCCTCATCGAGTTAAATTGCGAGACCGATTTCGTAGCCAGGACCGAAGCGTTCGAGGAACTGGCCCACGATCTAGCCCTGCAAGTAGTGGCTGCCAGGCCCCTCTATCTGGCCCCTGAGGATATCCCTCCCGATGTGCTGGAGGAGGAAAAGAATGTTTACCGAGTCCAGGCGAAGGAGATGGGCAAACCTGAGCGCATAATAGAGAGAATCGTGGAAGGCAAGCTGCAGAAGTACTACCAGGATGTTTGCCTCATGAAACAACCCTTCATCAAAGATGATGACCTGACTGTCCAAGATGTGCTCACCGAGATAATCGCTAAATTGGGTGAGAACATCGTGGTGCGGCGGTTTGTGAGGTTTGAGCTGGGGGATTAGGTATTAGCTGGCAACCTAGCCAACTGATCTGGGGAGGCCGGAATGTCCAAAGCTAAGTACAGGCGGGTCATGCTGAAGCTGGGCGGCGAATCTTTGGCCGGGCCCGGAGGATACGGCATTGATCCCGAAAGGGCCGAGGAGGTAGCGGCCAAGATTCGCCGGGTCAAAGACCACGATGTGGAGATTGCCATCGTCATGGGAGCCGGCAACCTCTGGCGGGGCAAGGATGGCCTGGCCCACGGCATGGAGCAGGCTACCGCCGACCACATGGGGATGCTGGCCACGGTCATGAACTCCCTGGCCCTCCACGATGCTTTGGAGAGGGCCGGGGTAACCACCCGGGTGCAGACGGCTGTCGAGATGAGAGCCTTTGCAGAGCCTTATATTCGGTTGCGGACCATCCGTCACCTGGAGAAGGGGCGAGTAGTCATCCTTGGGGCAGGGACAGGCAACCCCTTTTTCACCACCGACACGGCGGCTGCACTGAGGGCCATGGAAATCGGCGCCGAGGTTCTGATCAAAGCCACCAAGGTTGACGCCGTCTACGAGAGCGACCCTAACCTCGATCCTCAAGCCAAGAAACTGGAGCGCCTGACCTACATTGACGCCCTGAACATGGGAGTGAGAATCATGGACAGCACAGCTATCTCTCTGTGCATGGACCACGACCTCCCCATCATCGTCGTCAACCTCTGGGAACATCGGAGCATCGAGCGAGCCATCCTCGGTGAGTCAGTGGGCACGATCATCTGTAGATAGTTCTTAGTTGCTCTAAGGGGATTGCCAAATCCCCGCCCATCATCAGCCCTAG
>SDBU01002595.1_pt1 | contig 23821 bp, 26 predicted proteins | sample 2277071 | NCBI WGS metagenome assembly SDBU01 (sample SAMN10397929, study PRJNA504765) | marine sediment metagenome | isolation source: marine sediment core GS08_GC12, 126 cmbsf | place: Arctic Ocean: Gakkel Ridge, Loki's castle | collected 2008
ACCTATCAGAAGCTACCTATAATTACTTCAATCAGACAACTCGATAATCGCATATGGAGGGTCTTTTCGCGAAGCCTTGTTGGCACAGGCCATGCTGAACATTGATATTAATTCCACTCGCTAATCCAGTAAAAAATCCGAGGTCCTTTTCTCCGCAAAGGGATCAGTCGACTTTGTTTTTGTATTAATATTGTTCTTGAATATTCGCCCTTCAAGAGCACTCTGAACCATGGGAAACCCCCGAGTTTGGTAAGATAATCATGAAATCCCACGATGATCCCGAACACTGGACGAGGCAAAAAGATGAGTGAAAATAAACTTAGCATAGGCCTGCTGCGAATGCATCTTGAACCGGGTGAGAGACGAGTTTTCTTGCCAGGTTTTATCGCAAGCCTGAGTAAAATGGGCTATGAAGTCACCTTGGAAAAAGGTTATGGTTCCAGCATCGGACTGTCTGATACCGATTACCTGATGACAGCCGATCAAACAAAATTTTCAGACCTGGAGGAAGTTTGCCAACAAGATTATGTGCTTGTGCTGCGCTATCCGGGCGATGATTTGGTAAAAAAGATAAAGCCGGGTGCTTGCTTAATTTCCATGCTTCACTATCCTACGCGCCTAAAGCGGGTGGCGCTCTTGGAATCACAGAACTTACAGGGCATCTCCCTCGATATGATCACAGATGAATCAGGACGCCGATTAGTAGAAAACCTGGCCTCGGTTGCTTGGAACGGATTACAGTTGTCATTCGATGCATTGAAGAAAGTTTATCCAGCGCCTGGATTCGAGCACCCCCAACGCCCTCCTATTCATGTAACCTTGATAGGTGCTGGTGCAGTCGGGAAACATGTCATTCAAGCAGCAGTTTCCTATGGGGATCCAAAGTTACGTGAAAGACTCGCTGAACTGAGGGTCCCGGGAGTGATCGTCGGCGTGATCGATTATGATTTGACCAACCATACCGGTGTGATGAGTGAGATCTTTTCCATGACAGATATTTTGGTAGATGCCACACAAAGACCTGATCCCTCTCATCCGGTTGTGCCAAATGAATGGTTGGCATGGCTTCCGGAACATTCCATCATAACTGATCTGGCAGTTGATCCCTATTTATTGGACTCCCAGCCACCTGTGGTACGTGGCATCGAAGGGATACCGCAAGGCAGTCTTGATAAGTATCTCTTCCTCCCGGAAGATCCAGATTGGGACTTGACAGTGCCACCATCGATCCCTTCCGCCCAACGCCGGACTGTTGTTTCGTGTTATTCCTGGCCGGGGATCTACCCAGAGGTCTGCATGGAGCATTACGCCCAGCAATTAGAACCGCTGATGAATAGATTGATCAAAAAAGGGGACAGCAGATTATCCCCCCAAGGTGATTACTTTGAGCGTGCGCTCCACAAAGCTACATTGAGAGCTTGGCTGAAGACCCAACCCAAATTGCCTTGATCGAGTCGCTCTGTTTTGCATAACCGGACTTGGAATTCATGGAACTGCCGGTAACCTGAGCAAAGTCCCGACTGCATAACCCACCAGCGCACTGACCGTACCTATCACCGCCATTTCCAGCCCACTCTTCCCCGGATGCCCAACCGTCATACGGGCTTTTACCGCTCCAACGATGAACAAGACCAGTGCAGAGAAACCGATCGATATCAAAATACCGGTTGACACCGGCACAAACAAGAACGGCATTAGTGGAATTAATGACCCAACGATGGCAGCAATTCCCACGATAATCGCAGAGCGGAAAGCCATTCTACGATCTACCGGCTGTAGCTGGAGCTCTTCAGACATCATCACTGCCACCCAAACATCCGAGTTGGCAGTGACTGTATCCACAATTCGCTCGAGCAATTCGCCTGAAAAGCCTTTATCTGCATAAATATTGCGGATTTCTTCCCGCTCTAAGTTGGGGACCTCTTGGATGTGGCGATACTCACGTTCACGTTCACTTTCGTAATAATCTGCATCTGCGATTGTCGAAGTGTATGCGACCGCGGCCATCGAAACCGATTCCGCGAAGGTTGCTGCTAATCCTGCCACCAGGATAATGTAGGCGTCCCCAGTGGCAGCTGCGATTCCCAATATCACACCTAAGACATTCACCAAACCATCTTGTCCTCCAAGGATGATATCCGATAGAGCTGAGGCTTGCTGGTGAGGGTCCTTCCGATTGTGATGGTCTATTTCATCAGAATGAATTTCACTGTTTGTCAGATCGAACTCATTCAATGTTTATGCCTCTGTTGGTCATTCTCGAGTTGAAAAGCTTTGTAATATTTGGCGATCAGACTCATCCAGCAAGTCCAACATGGCTGGGCTGAGTCTTTCATTTATCCGTTGGGCAAACAATTCCATCCAAACAAACTGCCTGGAGATCAACACCAGGTTTCGGTTCGTGGTAATGGTTGCCACCATATCCAGATTCAGGTTAGCGATCAAGCATTCTTTGCCGTCCACAACCACGACAAGCATATTATCTAAGCCCTGCAACTCGCTTTCAGCCGGTGGGTGGTACGAAACCTGGTCACACTTCAATTCCCCATTACCTGTCAATAATGCTCCGACTTGAATACCTCGTCTGCAGGCGGTCATGATTTCATTCCGTAATTGATTCAAGGCAAAGTCATCCAGGACAAGGTAGACTTCGTTTTTTCCATTGGCGATCATCTGGGTGACATAAGAAAATGAAGATTCTTGACCGCTAATCGTCCACAAAGAATCTTCCTCTTGAGAATCGTAGATATCCAGTAAACTGTCACGCAAATTATGAATCAACTGTTGGTGTTGGCGCTCATATCGTTCGAGTAATTGTTCTGGGGGTAAGGGGCGATAAATAGTGATCCGCTCATCACCAGACTTTAGAACTGCTCCTCGAGTATGCAAACGACCCAGGGCTTCATAGACCATAGAACGCGGGACCCCAGTCCTTTTGCTGAGCTGATAACCATTGGCGGGGCTCTCTTTCAATAAAGCCAAATATACTTTCCCCTCATATTCAGTAAATCCAAGCGCAACTAAATCAGATAAATAATCCATAGAATTCCAATAGTAATCCGTACTCGAACTACTACAGAGATTGTACTCGCCTAGATTAGAAATGTCAATTGTATTCAGATAGGTGCTTGTCCATAACTTATTATTTTATGGGGATAAAAAATAACCCAGGACGTTTACGAATAATTTCTTCATGCCATCCTGAGTTACTAGAACATAGGAATATTTGCTTATCTTGCCAGCACATCCTCAAAAGCTGCCACAAATTCCTCATTGGGTATTGGCCCAACCCACTGATAAAGGATCTGTCCATTTCCATCTAACAAAATGAGCTGCGGCTGGTAGCGAAAATCTAATATGTCTTTAAAGGTCTCATTCGCAGGATTGTCTATATCCAGGTAAATAAAATTGATCCTGTCATAATATTCTACTTCTAACCCATGCACGATGGGCGCCAATGCTTGGCATCTCGGTCACCAGAATGCAAAGAACTCAACCAACTGCAGTTCGCCTGAAGCGAGGTTGACCGTGCTTGGAACCGTCGCCTGTAGTTCTGTTTTCAGCGGAGGCGGATAACTCTCATCAGGGCTCGGATATCCACCAGCCTGGTCTCCAGGCGCTGGAAGCTGATTTTCAGGTGCTGGATACCCCTCTTCTGGAGTCGCATCAGCGCTCCCCTGGTTTTGAGGTGGAGCAGGGTATCCTTGCTCAGTGATAATTGAGGTTGTTGTTACAGTATCTGCTGGCGCTTGCGTTGGAGATTCCTCTTGAGGTTGGGTCTTTTGAACCTCCACAGTTTGAGTGGGTCCTGGTGCTGAACTGTTGCTACATGCGGTCAGAATTAATAGCCCTGCAAAACAAATCCCAAGCATCATTTGCAGAGAGGAGCGGGTCACATTTTTTCTCATCTTCGTTTCACTCCGATTGTGATGTCTGGTCACCATGTTATCACAGCCAGGTACCCACATCTATTAAATATTGATTAACAGAATCCTCATCAATTAGATAAAAGAATGAATATTTATTAATAGTCCTTAAACTGCACTTGACACACATACCAGGTTATATTTACACTTAGCGTGTCTCGCTAATTAGGAACACGATTGACATAACTACAATGAAAAGATTAACCATTACAACCTGGAGTATTCTCTCTATTCTTGTCTTAACCATCGGAGCAACCTGGATTTGGCTAAGCGTGACACCACTGAGCAGCACAACCCAGGGCGACATCCCTGCACCGCAGGAAGGTTTTCTGGCCCCTGATTTTAGGCTGGAAACATTTGGTAGAGACGGGTATACATTATCGGAGTTGCAAGGCAAACCCGTTCTGATCAACTTCTGGGCCAGCTGGTGTACACCCTGCAGGACTGAAATGCCAGCCATCCAGAAAGTATATGAGGAATTTCAAGATCAAGGTTTTGTTGTTCTAGCTGTAAATTCAACTCACCAGGATAATCTGGGAGACGCGATTACATTCGCTCAAATTCGGAAACTTACATTCCCGATTCTGCTGGATAAGGATGGATCGGTCAGCAATCTATATCAAGTGCGCGCACTACCGACCACATTTTTTGTTGATCCACAAGGAATAATTCAAGAGGTTGTTATCGGTGGGCCGATGTCTGAAACTCTCCTGCAAATCCGGGTTGAACAGCTCATGCAACAGTCTCCATAATGTTTCCTATAGTCCAAATCGGTCCCGTTGCCCTCCAGATTCCCGGTCTGGTACTCCTGGTCGGTCTCTGGATTGGGCTTACTCTTTCTGAACGTCGCGCCCGCCGGCGTGGTGAGGACCCAGGTCATGTGTACAATCTGGTCTTCATTTCACTGATTACTGGTGTGATCGGAGCGCGGCTATCTTATGCTGCGACATATCCCAATGCCTTCACTACCAATCCAAGGAGTTTGGTGTCACTCAATCCCGGATTGCTTGATCCGTTAGCCGGCGCTTTGATCGCAGCTGCGGCGGCTGCCATATACTTGTTCCGAAAAAATCTTCCCCTTTGGTCAACCCTAGATGCTCTCACACCGTTATTTGCGGTTATGGGCATCGCCATCGGAATTTCTCATTTTGCCTCTGGAAGTGCCTTTGGCATCTCAACTCAGGTCCCATGGGGGATTCAGCTTTGGGGAGCCACTCGCCATCCGACCCAGATTTACGAGATTATTTTGGCGACATTCACCCTGATCGCCATAATGTTTCTAGATAGAACATCATGGAGTCTTACACCCGGAAATATTTTCTTGTCCTTCATTTCTCTCTCTGCTGTTTCGCGGCTTTTCTTGGAAGCCTATCGGGGAGATAGTATCCTGCTCGACAGTGGCTTTCGCATCGCGCAGGTTATCTCTTGGTTGTTATTAGCTGCCTGTCTTGTATTGCTGGGCAAGCATATCCAACGGAACAGCCTGGAAAATAAGATCGTGAAATGAAAAATAAAATACCTATTGGAAAGGTAATCCTGCTCTCAATTCCCATGATCTTGGCAGGCTGCCTGGGTATTGAAGAAAGAATCATCCTCCCCACAGAAACAACGCTTCCTACCTCTACCATCCCTCCAACCCAGACTCCATTACCTTCGGCTACCATTACATCCCTACCGTCACCGACACCATCTCAAACCCCTTTACCACCCCCACCGCAGGAAGCACCGGTCCAAGTCATCCCCTTGACAGGTCCCATTGCCTCACCAGATGCCCAGATTTCAGGGATGGCCTGGTACGGTGACACATTGGTAATTCTGCCCCAATATCCAGAAAAAATTTTCCCCCAAACTGGTGCAGCGTCAGTTTTCGCTTTATCCAAACAAGATATTCTTGATTACTTATCAGGTTCTCTCATCGGTCCCCTGACTCCATTTAAGCTTTCTTTTCAGGCTCCAAACTTTGCCGCCCAAATCCCAGGATATGAAGGATATGAGGGGATCGCGTTCGACGGTGAACTGGTGTTTCTGACAATTGAAGCGAATCATCAAGGCAGCATGCACGGGTTCTTGATCAGTGGGGAGATCCAACCTGATCTGAACCAAATTCGACTCGATCCCACTTCACTTACAGAAATCCCCCTCCCGGTCCAAATTTTCAACTACGCATATGAGACTCTTCTTATTGCTGGTGATCAAGCCCTGACGATATTTGAAGCAAATGGGACCGAACTTAATCCAAATCCCAGTGCTTTCTCAATTGAGAGATCTTCATTAACCCCTAGTTTAGTCGAATTCGGTAATATCGAATATCGCCTCACAGATGCCACAGCTCTTGATGAAAATGGACGCTTTTGGGTAATGAATATATTCATGCCGATTGAATTCTGGCTTTACACAGATTCCGATCCATTATTCGAAAAATACGGACAAGGTGACACACACTCAGAACACATGAATGTCGAACGCATGCTAGAATTACAATATGATGGCGAAAGTTATTCCCTAACGGAGAATGAACCAGTGCAGCTCGAATTGATCGATGAGTTCAACTCTCGCAATTGGGAAGCTCTTGTAATTCTGGAGGATATGGGATTTCTGGCAATGACAGATACATACCCGGAAACTATCCTCGGGTTTATACCCTTTCTTGAAAATTAATCTGTTAGTGCAAACGTAGATCATAAGCCTAAACAAAAATCATAGAAGGAGAGGATTCCATGACAACAGAAATTGGATTTGAGGTGCGATTAAGCCAGCCCTATGATAAAGCCCTAGAAAAAACAAAAGAAGCATTAATGGTAGAAGGATTTGGTGTGCTCACCTCGATCGATGTCAAAGCAACGTTGAAGGAAAAGTTGGACGTCGATTTCCGTCCATACTCAATACTCGGCGCCTGCAATCCCCAATTAGCTCACCGCTTGCTCACCCAAGAGGCTGTTGCCGGTTTGTTGCTACCTTGCAATGTCACTGTTGAAGCAGAAGACGACCATACTTCAACTGTTCGTATTGCCAATCCACAGGTGATCCTCGGTGTCGGTTCCCTGGAGCAGAACCCAGAAATATCTGCTGTTGCTCAGGAAGCTCGTACCATGTTGGAGCGTGTTGCTGAGGCTCTGTTGTCCGCATGACGCTCTCAGGAAGGAAGGTGCTCATAACGGGAAGTGGTGTGCGGCTCGGTCGCGCGATGGCATTGGCGATTGCTCAGGCTGGCGGAGACCTCATACTGCACTATAACCGCTCTCGTCAACCTGCCGAGGAACTCAAGGAGGAAATTCAAGCAATGGGACATCTAGCGTCGCTTGTCCAGGCAGACCTTGCTGATCCAGAAAGCACCGTTCATCTGATTTCTCAGGTTCGTCGCCTTGCGCCCCTGTACGCTTTGGTGAACAGCGCGGCGATCTTCGACCCGTTGGACCTTCCATCAACAACCTTAGAGGCTTGGGAACAACACTTTAAGGTTAACTTGACAGCCCCATTCTTACTCAGCCAATCTTTTGCATCACTAATTGATCCGGGTGGACAGGGTCGCATTGTCAACATTCTTGATTGGCGAGCATTGCGTCCTGGCATCAATCACTTTCCATACACAATTTCAAAAGCAGCGCTAGCTGCCTTGACTCAGTCTCTAGCGGTCGCCCTCGCTCCAAGTATTACCGTTAATGGTCTGGCCTTCGGAGCGATTCTCTCTCCTAATGATGGCGCTGCAACAGGTGACATTTTAGACAATGTCCCAGCTGGTCGTTGGGCGAATCTTGAGGAGGTTGGCGAAGCATTGCTCTTCCTTCTCGAAGGCCCCACCTACATCACCGGCGAAATAATCCATCTGGATGGAGGACGGCACTTAATTTAATCCCTGGTTTTGGAGAATTTAACTTTATATGATTTAAAAAGGAGATTTGAATGGATCAGATTTTCATCAAGGATTTGTTGGTGCGTGGGATTATTGGCATTAATGATTGGGAACGCGAAAAACCACAAGACATTCTCATCAATATCATCATCTCCGCCGATTTAACAAAAGCAGGCGAGACTGACGACATTTCATATAGCATTAATTACCGAACAATTGCTAAAAAAGCTCAATCCAGAGCGGAAACTGCTCAACGCCTCACCGTCGAGGCTTTAGCAGCAGATATCGCTAATATTTGCCTTGAAGAGCCTGGAGTCATGAAGGTTCATGTCAAGGTAGAAAAACCAAATGCTGTTCGTTTTGCTCGTTCAGTAGGGGTAGAAGTTGAGCGCAGTAAAGAGTAAAAAAATTCATCAAGTCATTATCGGATTTGGTTCAAATATTTCCCCTGAGGAGAATCTAAAAAGTTCTCTGTACTTGCTCGGCAGGTTGGTCCCCATCGAGGCTGTTTCTAGTGTGTGGCACACACCCGCCGTGAGTTCTCCAGGTCCGGATTTCCTCAATGCTGCTGCACTCATTTCAACTCAATTACCTATCGCAGAATTACGGACCGAAATCTTGCGCCCGATTGAAAACTTGTTAGGTAGGGTCCGCACCAAAGACCCCAATGCGCCGCGCACCATTGACTTGGATATCTTGATTTATGATGGTCAAATGTTAGATCAGGAGCTTTGGAAGTATGCTTACATGGGCGTGCCGGTTGCGGAGATCCTACCGACTTACACAGATCCCCTGTCAGGGAAACAGGCGATCGTGATCGCCGAACGCCTTCGAAAATCATCCGCGATCAAAAAATCTTCTTTAGAACTTCATCGGACTAGCCCCACGCGAGATATTGTCTAGAAACTCTTGTCGCGTCGCAATGCTGGTTCTAAATGCACCTAACATTGTTGAAGTCGTCATCCGCGCTTCGTGTTTTTGAACCCCGCGCATCATCGTACAAAGATGGAATCCCTCCACAACCACTGCAACGCCATGGGGATCAAGAAGTTCATTGATAAAATCTGCGACCTGACGGGTCAACCTTTCTTGAAGCTGTAAACGGCGGGAGAATAAATCCACAATTCGAGGGATTTTCGATAATCCAACCACCTTACCGCGCGGAAAGTAAGCCACATGTGCCCTGCCCATAAATGGGAGCAGGTGGTGCTCGCATAAACTGTAGAACTCAATATCTCGCACCAGTACCATCTCATCGTAAGTTACTTCAAACAAGGCATCATTCACCATCGCCACCGGGTCGATGCGGTACCCCACCAATAGCTCCTTATACATCTGAGCTACTCTTCCAGGAGTGCGGATTAAACCTGATCTTGATGGTTCTTCACCAAATGCCTTCAACAGTTGAATTACAGCATCTTCAATGCTGTCTTCATCGATATCATTCTCCATGAACAATTCGGAGATTTCATAAAGCTTCGTATAATTTTCTTCACCCATTAACAAACTCCTCATATCAATTAGTAAGTAGTTTAACCTCAATAATCTTCAAAGTCAACGCAAGCCATTTTGTAATCGTCAGTAATAATTCCCTGGATAAGAAAAAAGATGGCAGAGTTTTGATAATCTCTGCCATCTTATATATCAAATTGATTTGTCATCCAATTTCTGGTTCAATTAAACCATATGTTCCATCTCTTCGCTTATAAAGGACATTGATCGCAGCTGTGGAAGCATTGTAAAAAACAAAGAAATCTTCATGTCCTAACAGGCTCATTTGTTCGATCGCTTCAGATTCGTCCATTGGAGAGATAACAAAATGCTTTCTCCGCGCAATTAACGGGAGTTCAAAATCCTCTTCCTCGCTTTCTGGCAACGGAGCGACCTCAGCAGCAGATCTCCCATCACCCCTACCACGATCCCTCTTGCCCTTATAACGTTCGATTCGACGCTGCATTTTATCAAGAGCAGTATCCAAGGCAGCATAGATATCGTCTGCTCTTTCCTCCGAACGAAGGATAAAACCCTTTCCACGAATAGTTAATTGGGCTACCTGTCTGTCGGATGCGCTGCGAGCAGATTTTGCATATGCCAGGTCTACATGAGCTTCCTCGATATCATTTAAGTAACGGTCAAGTTTCGATACTTTCTTGGTGACATAATCAGTGAGTCGATCTGTCACTTCCATATTTCTTCCAGTAATATCAATTTGGAACGTCATGGATCCACCTCCTGAATAAATATTGTCTTACTCTCCGATAACGATCAATCAAGTGTAATCCTGATGAGATAATAAGTGTATTGAATTGCTTATTACTGAAACCATTAGCCAACACTACTAAGTTAGTATATGAGAAATAAATGTCACTTAACCTGTTCGAGCATATGTCAAGCAATAAATATTATCCGAACCCGCCGCAAGCAATGCAGTTGCACAGGCGTCCAAGGTCGCACTGCTTGTGGCGACATCATCAATAACCAGAATGCTATGCTCCGAGACAATTTCTTGTTTTGCCTGAAAGGCATTTTTTACATTATCTCGTCGTTGATCAAAAGAGAGACCCACCTGAGATCGAGTTTCTCGTACCCTCTTTAATCCTTGAGCTTCACAAGGCACACCAATTCTCATAGCAAGCGGCCGCGCAATTAAGACAGCTTGATTATATCCACGCTCTTTCAGTCGTGCAACCCCCAATGGCACTGGGAGCACCAAATCCACCTCCCAAGATAACTTTATTAATAATTCGATTAGAGGTTGGGATAGCACCAGTCCGAGACTGATATTTCGTCGGTATTTTAGACACCGAACAGCTTCTCGAACAGGTCCATCATATAAAGCCCAGGAACGCAAGGCAGTGAAATTCGGTTTGGTCGATGAACAACGAATACACAACCCCGGGAGGTCCCAGGGTTGTCCGCAAATATTGCAAATTGGTGGCTCAATTACCTTGACTTGGTTCTGGCACTTTTCACACCAGTGAACCCCCCGCCGACCGCATCCCCCACAAGCCGGCGGGAATAATAAATCCAGGCTGCCCCACAACCACCGGTATAGGTGATATTCTGGTTGAGCCGGCCCGGGCATAAGCTTTCCCCGTAATTAAAATCCGAGTATTCCACCCAATGCAGATTGCATCAACATCAGGACCGCAGGGGTCATTAGCACAATGCAAATTGATGGAAAGATCAATAACGCCATCGGGATCAGCATCTTAATCGGCGCTTTTGCTGCGGCTTCCTCCGCTATCTGACGCCGTTTGATCCGCATTTGGTCAGCCTGGATTCGCAAAACATTCGCCAGACTAACACCCAGCTGCTCACTTTGGATCACGGCCGCGATGAAGCTCGTCATTTCTGGAACGCTTAACCGCTCCGCCATATCCTTTAATGCATCCCTGCGCAGTTTCCCCAATTGTATCTCACGAATCACTCTGCCGAAAGATATCGCCACTACATTGTCCCATTTTTCATACACTTTAGACATGGCAGCATCAAATCCTAGGCCGGCCTCGACACAAATCGTGAGTAGATCGAGAGCATCCGGCAATGCTTTGCGAACATCGGTCTGCCGCTTGCTGATCTTCCCTTGCAGCCACAGCTCTGGAAGGAAGAAACCCATTGCCGCAGCTGGAATTCCAATCAATAAGCCTCGTCCTTTTAAGAAACTACCTTCTGGAGCTATCGTGGCAACAAAAAATAACAATGCACCCAGTGATAGGCCTGCTATTCGCAGCGCCCAGAAAACTGTCGCATCCATACCTCCTGGGCCTCCCGCACGTTCAAGTTTCTTTGTTGTTTGTTGGATCGCATTCTGGGGGGTAAAACGTAAAGCCAACTCGCCAAGTTTTCTAGCGATTGGAAAAATTAAACGTTCTGCTATCGGCTGTGAGAGCTCGATCTCTTCGAGATCGGCAATCTCCCCCCTTGCTGCATATTCCGCGAGCCGATCCTGCAGGGGATCGACATCACCAGCATCTCGTAAACCAATAACAATCATCACTACAGCAACAAGTAATACTGTTCCGACAATCACTGCTAACCAAAGCATTGACCTACCTCCTTACATCACCAAACCTATACCTCAATGGCAGCGATCTTACCCATAATCTTGTACCCAGAGAAAATCATCAACGCGCCTAAGATCAATACGGGAATACCGATCATACGCGAATCAGGATCAAAAAATATCATCATATAAGGGCGGTTCATGAACCACAAGGCAACTGCGATCAACACCGGCATACTGGATAAGAATCGACTTGAATAAACAACCTGGGATGTCAGCACCCTGATCTCACCTTTGATGCGGATACGCTCGCGAATGGTATACGTTATCGTGTCGAGAATTTCAGCTAAGTTGCCGCCTACTTCCCGTTGGACATTCATCGCAGTGATGGTCAGATCGAGATCCTCACTCGGAATGCGGCGATAAAGGTTATCCAGGGCTCGACTGATATTCAAACCGATCTGAATTTCCTGGACCACGCGACGGAATTCATCTGAGATAGGAGGTGGCAATTCTTTGCTCACAGCTTCCAATGCTTGCATGATTGAGAAACCAGCCCGCAGTCCATTTACCACCAATCCAAGCATGTCTGGCAGCTGTTCGCTAAATTTGATCAACCGGTTCTCCTGCTGTTTGCGCACATAAAAACGTGGAATCAACATCCCAACTCCAGCGCCAAGCAAACCGACGATGATGATTTGCCCACCAAAAAACCAGGCAACAAATCCGACCCCTAAACCAAAAATAACCATCAGGGCGATGTATTCACCTGGCTTCAACTTTAAGTCAGCACGCGCGAGCTCTTGAGCGATCCTGCTCCCATATGATGATTTTTCTACCCTGGTATTCAGCCAATCACCAACAGGGGATGACTTTTCTTTGGCTTCTTTTAATTCTTGTTCATCAAAATATGGACCCAGGCGTTCCTCAACCAGGGATCGTTCCCCAATGAGTGAGACGATGGCTCCAATCGCCAACAGGAAAAATACCAAGCCACCACCAATAAATAAAATAGTTGTCATCATTGGTATCTCGCTCCTCAAATCACCGTCTGCGCTGTCCGCCAATTCCGAAGGTAGCTGCGGGAAGATGGATCCCAGCTGCTTCAATTTGCTCAATAAATTTTGGTCTTAATCCAGTTGGGCGGAACCTGCCGATCACCCGGCCATCTTCGTATCCTGTTTGCTCAAAGACAAAGATATCCGTCATCGTGATCACGTCCCCTTCCATACCAGATACTTCAGTAATTTGGACTACCTTGCGATCTCCATCTCGCATTCTCTCTTGATGAATTATCAGGTCGATCGCCGAGGCAACTTGCTCACGAATTGCGCGAACTGGCAGATTCATCCCCGCCATCATCACCATGGTTTCGATACGTGCCAAGGTGTCACGTGGGCTGTTGGAGTGTGCAGTTGTCATCGAGCCGTCATGACCGGTATTCATGGCTTGAAGCATATCCAAAGCAGCCTCGTCACGAATCTCACCCACAATGATTCGATCAGGACGCATACGCAGAGAGTTGATCACCAGCTGGCGGATAGTGATCTCTCCCAAACCTTCAATATTGGGTGGTCGAGATTCGAGAGTCACCACGTGCTCTTGACGAAGCTGCAGCTCCGCTGCATTTTCAATCGTCACAATTCGCTCATCCGAAGGAATAAATTGTGACAACACATTTAGAAGTGTGGTTTTACCTGAACCCGTGCCCCCAGAAATGATAATATTTAATCGGGCGACGACGCAAGCTCTCACAAACTCAATGATATCTTCAGTCAGCGTTCCATATTCGACCAGCTGCTCTAAGGTGATCGGGGTATCTGGGAATTTACGGATTGTCAGCACAGGACCCACGAGTGATATCGGAGGGATTATCGCATTCACACGGGAACCATCATCTAAGCGGGCATCGACATATGGACTCGATTCGTCAATTCGCCTTCCCAGAGGAGCCACAATACGGTCAATGATACGCATGACATGTTCGTCACTCTCAAAGGTGATCGGCATGCGGTGAATTTTCCCCGATTTTTCGACATAGATATTCTTGGCGCCATTGACCATAATTTCCGTGATCGACTCATCCTCCAACAGCGGCTGTAACGGACCTAATCCAAGGATTTCAGCAGCGATCTGCTCGAACAGGCGGTTCCTTTCTTGCCTGGTTAGGACAATATTTTCTTCTGCCAGAACTTGCTCAAATAGCTCTTGAATTGTATTGCGGACTTCGCCCACCCGGGTGACGTCCATGGTTGGATCTAGTTCTGCAAGCAAGCGGTTTTGAACTCGGGTCTTCAGGTCAGAATATGTATCTCTTTGTGAACTGGTTCCTCCAACTGGGTCACCCTTGGATTGAATTTTTCCCGATTGGGAAGTACTCTTCCTACCATTCCCAGGGCTGGTTGCAGTTGTTTGCCCTTGTTCGATGCGCTTTAAAAGTGACATCCTTTTTGCCTCCGCCCGCTATTGTGCTTACCGACTACCAACTCGCATTTTTTCGGGAATTTCAACCGCTATTTTTTCTTTATCTTCAGTAAGCCGTTTTCTAACTATTTCGGTTAATGAGAGATAACTGCGTGTGATGGATTTTGATTTTACTCCTAACATAAACGGAACTCCCCGATTGATCGATGGTAAAACCACTTTCTCCTCAAACGGGATCACTACCTTTAGTTCCTGTTTGAAGTTTTCGCTGATTTTCTCTGGCTTGATCCCGATCCGCTTGTCATACTTATTCATCACAAATAACAATCTGTCCCGGTTGATCTTCAGCCGTTGCAGCAAGTCTAAGAACAACCGCGAATCTTTTATCGCGGGGATCTCCTGGGTGGTCATTAAGATGATCAGGTCTGAGGTATCGATGGTTGCTAGGGTCACATCTGTCAATGATGAAGAGCAATCCACAATCACATAAGAAAAGAAGTTTCTCAGAAAATCCAAGACTTGGGCAAATTGGTCCCCGGTAACACTTTCAGCAAATTCTGGACGGGAAGGCGCAGCCAGGAACTTGATTCCGGATTCTTGGTGCAGCATGGTTACTTCTTCAATCACATCATAATCGAGCTCATCTGCTCTTGGTGCCAGATCAACGATACTGTTCATCGCCTTCTGGTTCAAGAATACCGTCACATCACCAAATTCCATATCGCCATCGACCAAGACAACGGGGGTCTCTTCCCTCTGTAATGCAACAGCCAGATTGACTGCCAGGGTTGTCGTTCCAACACCACCTTTCGGGCTGAAGACTGAAATTATTTTTCCGTCCTTGAGCATTCCTGCTGGCGTCGAGCCATTTCCCGGCTTCACCGGGTAGACAGTTTTTGCTTTAGATCTCTCTCCGTGTGCCAGCTCGCCAGCTCTCCGGATCGCACCGATCATTTCATCCACTGACGGTGGTTTAGTAAGGAAATCGCGTGCCCCAGCTAGCATCGCCCGCCGCATATAGTTGGGATCATCTTGCACGGTTAAGATCACAATTTGGGAATAGGGTACCTCGGCTCGAATCGTTTCTGTGGCCGTGATGCCGTCCATATCCGGCATATTGATATCCATCAGGATAACATCCGGCTGTAATTCTTTGGCGAGTTCAATCCCTTCCTGCCCATTGCGGGCTGCACCCACTATTTCGAAATCCACCTCAAATTGAAGGAGCTTACGGATATTCTCTCTAGTTACAGCGATATCGTCTACAATCAATACCTTAATCGACTCATCATTACTCATGGATTATCTCCAGATGTGTTATTCCCACCGGTATTATTAATTCTTTGCTCATTAAGGTTCAGGAGTCGGTAAGACATCGTTTGCCAACTGCGGCGGCAAGAGATCGTCAACTCGAGGTTCCATACCAAAAGGCAGTCTGACTGGAACAGGGATGTTGTACTGCTTGAGCAAGAAATCCATCGTAGTCGCTTCAGTTTGCACCCGAGAATCATCACCTGATGGCCGCAATGCCAGGGTGAGCTGTGAACCTGCATAGACCAGGTAATTAAGGGTAACCGCGTCCTGAGGATTCACAATCAGCGTGATCAAATCAGGAAGTTTGGGTTCAGGTTTTACCAGTTCAGCTTCTGGATAATCACTTGTGTATTCTGCTGAACCTGTTTCGCCTTCAACTGGGGGTAATTCTGGGGTTTGAGCTGGCAGCTCCTCGACCTGATCCGTCAACGGAAAATCACCGACCCCTAGCACGATTGCATCTTGGAGAAGTGTCTGGCTGACCAACCTCGGTCGTTGAGCTTCAGAAGGGACTACATACCATGTCTGTTCAAGGAGTGGATCGATCTCCGTCCTTCCTATGACGCTTGTCGGTCCTGCACCAACACTTTGTGCCGTGACTTTCGACATGTCAGTGTTGGCATTTACAGACACTTCCTCAGCCGACTCCGCACCGATCACAACTCCGGGCCCAGCACCAAGCACCGCCGCATTCCTGTTAGGCATCTCTGATTGGTAATCAGTATCCAAATCCACCATTAATAATGTTACGATGACATTCACATGGTCTCCAGGTTGAGGAGCATATGAAACACTCGATAACCTATTAATAGGAATTGATATCGCCACCATGCCTCGGGGAATAGATAACGCGGCTAATGACCCCGTCGTCGAAAGTTGGTCCGGGCTGTCCACCACCATGCTGCTGGTGAGCAGCATATTTGCATCCAGATCCACCCGGGCTTGGCGACCAACCACTTGGGTCAAATCAGTGAAATATCCTTCAATCAGCATGTCCCTGGGGATCTCAATCACTCCTAAAACTGTCTCGTTGAGCAAATAACCCCGGGGGGTATGCTGGGTCACTACCACCACTTCGACCACTTCCACAGCTTGTGTGGTCACAGCCTCCGCTACTGGTTCACTGGAATTTGGCTGCAGAAATCGAAAATAAACGATCGCGACTGCGGCCAATCCCAGAATCAAGATTAACGCTATGATGAAAAATATCCGGCCTTTTCGCATGAATACCTCCAATACCTATGCGGACATACGACTTCACTTTGGCGTTATGATAAAACTAATCAGGAGACTTTGGGCTAACAAGCATGCAAACTTACAGAAACAGTAAGGGCCCTGAAATCAGGGCCCTACTGTAGCAACCATAAATCATACTCCTATTGAACATCAAATACTATTCATAATTTCGCTGAAGACGTTGCCAATTGCTGGTCCAAGTAGGGCAAGGATTACAATCACAACGACAGCTACTAAAACGAGGATCAACGCATATTCGACTAAGCCCTGTCCTTTTTCTTTCGGTGAGAACAACATGGTTTTTTACCTCCTTTCTCTAAGATTTTTCCCTACGAAGTTGACAACATTATAGAGAAAAGAGATATTAATTTCCATATAGATGGCGTTAAATTTTCCTTACTTCTCTGCAAGAACTGGATCACTAACCCCTAAGACTGAATCAGGCACTTTGAAGGAAACTTTTGTCCCTTCTCCAACCTGGCTTTCAATCTTGAATTCCCCGCTGGTCATTTCCACCCGTTCTTTGATCAGTTTCAGGCCCATCCCCTGTTCTTCGTCCAAGACTTGGATATCAAAACCGATTCCATCATCTTCCACCACGGCTATCACAAAAGAATCATCCACGTCGATCTGGACTTCAATCTGGTCCGCTTGGCTGTGATTTATCGCATTCCTTAATAATTCCTGAACAGCCCGGAATATCATTACCTCCAGGTAAGGTTCCATCCGTCGTTCTGGACCGGTGACTCCAAACCGGATCGAACTACCAGACAGATCCTGGAGAGCCGAGGTGTATTTCTTAACGGTTGGAACCAAACCCAAGTCATCTAGCATCATTGGTCGTAGTTCAAAGATAAAATCGCGCACCTGCTGAAAAGTATTGGAGGCTGAATCGCGGAGTGAACCCAATTCCTGATATGCTTCTTCCTTATTAACATCAAAGAGCCGCATTGCGATCTCTGTTTCGAGGATCAGGTTTGACAGAGTTTGCGCTGGTCCATCATGCATTTGACGCGATAATCTCAGACGTTCTGCCTCCTGGGCCTGAATTAACATTTCGAGTAGTTCAACCGTTGCTGAAGCACTCTGTGGATTCTTTATCGATATCGGTTCTTTCGAGAGTAACCCCTCAATCAGCTCCATTAGTTCGATCTGCCGCTGCAAATGGTTTTTATCACTCTGCAACTTCTCTACCTGCCCCCGGACGAAGAACAAGCGTTGCTGAGCATTCAAAGCAGCATCATAAGCCGTGCGAATTTCCTCCCGAGGTATGCGCTCAAACTGAGATTGTACACGCTGCAATGTTCCAGTAGCTGTCGCATTTCTTTGAGTGAGTTTATTAACTTCTAATTCGCTTTGTTCATGAAGCATCAGAATTTCTTGATACTCCTGACGAACATGAGCTAATTGTTCTTTAATTTGCTCAAGCAGTTTTTCCGATTCACTTTGCTGCGATTCTTCAACTTCTGGAAAATCAGTTTGATTCATTCCTGAATCTCCTTGTCATCATCTTGCAGACGAACCCAACCTCTTTTTAGAGCATACAGTGTCGCTTGCGTGCGGTCTTCTACTCCTAATTTCCGTAAGATTGAGGTCACATGATTTTTTACAGTTTGATGGCTGATGCCGAGCTCTGTGGCGATCTCTTTATTGCTCATTCCTTTGGTCAATTGTGCCAGCACTTCCATCTCCCGCTTGGAGAGAGGCTCATACGGATCACCAAGCTCGCTGTAAAAACTGCGCTCCGTCTCACTTTCCGGTTCCAGCCACTGCTCAAGTTCATCAGCGCTGAGCACTTCTTCGCCGATGACGAAATTCCCATTTACGACCTCACGAATGTTGTGCGCAAGCGTCTCAGGTTGGACATCCTTTACACAATAACCAGCAGCCCCGACCTTCATTGCGTGCAATTTTTGTTCCGCATCATCATAAGCCGTCAACAAGACAATCCGGGTCGGCAATTTCTCTTTGACAACATGCTGAATCACCTGCTGTCCATTGATACCAGGTAAATTGACATCTACAATTCCTACATCTGGACTCAAATTTCGAATGAGCTCAAGCGCTTCTTCACCGCTTGTAGCTTCCCCAACTACAACGAAATCAGGTTCGAGTGATATGGTATCCACAACGCCCTGTCTAAACAGCGGGTGATCATCAACAACAACTATGCGAATAGTCTCCATTAATCCCTCTCTGTGGGGTCAGCTGATCTCTCGAAAGTATAGCATAGGAGTAATTCAGCATCAACATCCATAATTTTTTTGATCATGGTTGCCCCCAATCATACACACCCATGTTCTCTCCACCCATCATCGGGCTGAATGCTCCATTTGTCTGGTAGATTATTTCAGCACTTTTAACCAGATCTGGATACCATCCTGGGAAGGTCACCAGGTAATTCGCCCCTTCTTTGTTTATATGATTTCTCAAAGCCGCTTCATCACGAATAAATGGGATCACTTCAGGAGAGATCAAACCAGCTAAATCCAGCAGGTTCCTGTCTGCGTAATATCCTAATGCACCGATATCATGAGCAGCTACCAGTGACTCCTCTTCAGTATTTTTCCCGATCCATTGAGCTGTGTCTACCATCTCGCTCTCAATAACCGCGACATCCATGGCGTATGCCCGCAGACCAAGAATCCAAAATGCTAATAAAATTACAGCAGCGATCATTATCCACGCAATCTTAATAACTTTACCAAAATTTTTTTCAGCCAGTAAATCAACCAGTAAAACCATCCCCACTAATCCTAAAAGACAAAATGCAGGGATCAATGGCATGATGTAGCGCCCATGTTGGTAGGTTACAGGTAGACGGACCGCATAGAGGATCAGATACCCAAGAATCCAAAGCACGGAAAAGACTTGACCCCATTTTCTTTTCCGCAAAGTATCTATGCCCAACCAACAAAGGCCCGGCAGCAGGACGATCCCCACCCCAGTTAGTGGCTGCCGGATCAGGTTAATAAACCGCTCCCATAAAGGAAAAGATCCTAAGATGGCATACTCCGCCTGTTTGGCATAGAAAGTGTTGGGAAAAACCTCTCCCGCTAATACCAGGTTAAACAACAAATATGGAATAGTGGCCAAAAGAAAACCAGCGCTTAAGTTGAGACCAGAACGCAGCTTAGTTTTTAATTCTACATCGGTCATAATTAAGGTCAATCCAACCACACCTAGCAGCGTGATCCCATCTGGGCGTACCCACACACTGAGACCAACTAACAAACCTAATCCCAACCACTGCCATCCGAGATGATTAATTTCATGGACATTTTGGTCCGCAAGGCTGATCACCCAAAGGAGCACTGCCAGGGCAATCAATCCGGAAAGCAGTGTCTCCATACCTGAACCAGCCGCCCAGGTAAGGTGCCATTCAAAAATGACCAACAATCCGGCCAATATTCCCCACTCTGCATGTTGCGGAAGTAACATTCTAAAGCCATATGTAGCTGTCAGGGACAATAACCACAATACAGCCCATCCGAGCAAATAAGTCCAGAAATATGCATTTAGGTTTACAAAGTACCCGATTGCAAGGAGCAGTGTCCAGCCAGGTGCTGTTGAACCTGCCGAAGGTTGGCCTGGGATAAATGCCCAGGAACCAGTTGCTCCCAGGTTTCTCGCGTAGGTTTGATGAATCCAGGCATCATCCAGAGGATAACCTATCCGGAAAACCCAGTCGGAGGCGAGCAAATAGCTCCCAAGAGCAACTGCGGCACACAATCCTAGTATTCCCACTGAGAAATAACGGTTGTTTGCGATTCGTCGTATATTCATCGGTCTAATAAATAGATTTGCATCTGCTGGATCGATACCAGGTAGCTTATCCCAGGATAATTTCCGGGATTAAGATAGATTTCACCCAGTCCTTGGGGGTAGTTCTCGTCAAGGATGAGATAGCTGGCTTGGTATTTCCGTGCCGCAAGGAGAGCGGTCTGCAGATCTCCATCTGGGATGACTATCGCCTGTCGACCAGTCATTGCATAATATCCCGGGGGATTATTCACCATCACAACAACTTCAGATGGCACATCCAAGTCATCCAAATATACCTCAACTTCCTGGTAAGCAAGTTCTTTTATTCCCCAGGTAGGAGCTGAGCGATGATCACCTATTACCCGTTGCCAGGTTACAAAAACAGTCATGATAATTGCTAATCCGACAACGCCTCCGGCAAATAATTTTAATGCCCGCTTTACTTCCCAATTCCTAAACCTGGATACCCAGTTGATGAAAACCAGCAACCCAGCCGGCACAAGCGCCCAAAAAAGTGGTTGAAAACCAGCACCAGCGTGAAAAAAACCACCTCGTGCACCCTGGAAGGGGAATATAAGTGTCATTGCCAGGTAGCTCACTAACCATCCACTTGCACCGACACATATTCGCCAGTCTTTTCTCTTTGACCACATTCCGGCCACAATCAAGGGTGCCAAGAAGATACTCCCCTGTACTGCAATCGCAGTCAAGGTATTTAAACCTATAGCCCAAACTCTAACTCTTAATATTTCGACGATCCCTGAACTCAGCCATCTTTCGAAGGTCAATTGGGAAGCCGGAAAGGCATACAATTCATCATATGCGGTCAACCAAATTGCTCTTCCCGATCCAGGTGCAAATATCGATCCAAAATTAAATAAATTTCTCAATATCCAAGGGCTGATAGTAATTAGAAAAGCTCCAAAAGCTAAAATAAGTGGGAACCATAAAAAGTAACGAAACCCAATATTTTCACCTCGCCGGTTACCATTTTTTTGTCGATCGTATCCCTGCAGAAAAATTGCTAATAGTGCCATCCCTAACCAAATTACCCCATCTGCACGAGTCAGATACATCAAACCAACGATCAGCCCCACTAATAAATAAATCCACGGCGGGGAAGTGAGAGAACCGATTTTGTATTCCTTTTTGATCTTTTGACCAGAATTGAATTTAAGATCGACTTTGTTTGCATCCTTCTGCAGCTTCATCACCAGCAAGAAGAAGACAATGCCCAAGATCATATAAATACCGAAAGTATCGGTCGTTGGTAGATAAGCGAAATAGAATCCAGAGAATAGGGCTAATGCGCCTGCCAGCAATGCAGCCCAGCGCTTGGGTGTAATCGAGAATGCCAGATACGCTGTTAATGGAGCCAGAAAGCTCGCGATCAACACAAAACCAAGCTTTGCCCCCCAGAAATTGTTTACTCCGGTCAGGATAATCCCCATTGCGGAGACAATGCCAGCCATGGGCATCCAGTAAGTGAATGCTGGATGTGGTAATCCTTCTGGTTCACCCAGATAATTCCATAGAAATGGTTCATTCCAATGTCCAGTCGTGGCTATACGCAACCCATTAGCGTAATAATAATCAGCATCCATGTACCCTGGGACTGATTCTTGAGTCGCTATCCCCAGAAAGATAATCACCCCAATCGTGAATAACCCAGCGTAGTTTCGAGTTCTCATAAAATGCGATTTCCTGGTCAAACCCCCAGATTACATAAGCATCGCCATCCTGCTTCTCAAACTAAAATTTTTGTTCTTACTAGGTTTGATCCTCATAAGCACGCAACTCCTCTACCAACAATCGCCTGGGTTTGATCGCCCACCACCGCACCCAATATAAAGTGATCAGCAAAAACAAAGGCAGTGGGAAGAACAGGATAGGGTGTTGCAATGGCTGGTTGCCATACGTTACTGTTTGAAGGAAAATCACCCAGGGCACAATGAAAAGCAGGAACAAGGTAATCGAGGTCAACACTGAACCAGCTCTACCCCATCGCTCCACCCATATTGAAAATACAAGAACCAGTGGAAAGAAGAGCAGGATAAAATTCCCTGGATCGGTTTGAATGCCAATCCACTGGCTGATAACCAGCGTCAAACAACCAGCCCATAAAAACCAGCGGAATTCTCTCCGTCTCACGGATACCCATTCTGTGACCAGAATTAGACCCATCAGAGCGCTTAATGCCCAGCCCAACCGGCGTCCGGCGGCCGGCAGCCATGTTTCGAATGCTGCCCCTGGAGTCCCTGGTGGATTGTAGCTGGAGTAAGCCAATATCTCTCTTAGATTCTGTAGTGGCCAATCAGGCACGAATAATGCCGCACTAATCGAGAGCAGCACCAGCGAAATGAGCATCCAGCCTAATGTCCGCCATCTTCCATAGGAGATGGTCCAGATCAAGATAAAAATAATCGGTAAAATGACCAGGTGGGGTTTTATCGTGCTGAAGGCTAATAGCACACCTGCTAACTCATCTCTTCCCGTTTTCAAAGCCGCGAAGGCAGCTACCAGGGCTAATGCAACCAGGATTACCGCATTCCCATTGACCAACGGTCTCAGACTGTGATACCAAAATATTGAAAATATCAAGAGAAACGGTAACAACCAGATACTCATTTTCCAGCGTGTCAGTTTCAAACTCAAGAACGCCAATCCAATCAAGGCAGCTTCAAGTGTGGTCATCCACAATGCTCTTGCCAGCTCATAATCACTGATCAAGGCGAATGGTAAAAAAACTAGCGCTGAATACATAGGATAAGCAACTCTTAACTCGTGCTCCCCCGGGAGTGCAGGGCGACCGTAAGCCAGAGTCTGAATTCGTTCAGCGACGGCATCGCTGTACGGGCTTAAACCATCAACGAATAGGGCGCGTGTTCCCACCCAATGCACCAGAAAGTCATTCCCACCTGTGTTCTGCTGTGCGAAATCATAATTTGCCCAGGTGACCAGCACTAATACACCGATGATCAGGATAGCTGATAAGTACCAGAAACGATTGAAGAATGAAATCATAAATTTTTGTCGTTCCCCGCTAAGCGTTACGGGGTTAGCCTCTCTCAGATGAATTCCCTAATCTAGTAGGATTGACGAATCGTCCTTATGGAAATGTATTAATATAATTAACAAGCGAGAATCTCCTAACAATTTTGTCTTCATTTTTTTTACTTGGTGCCAGCATCAATGGTCAAAATAGTAAATTGCCGCGATTTCATCCTGGTATTCCATCTTCCAGCCAGGAAGTCCCTCCAAGGATTCGATGAGCTGAGCATCAGCGGGCATCATCACCCA
>SDBU01002596.1_pt1 | contig 23812 bp, 33 predicted proteins | sample 2277071 | NCBI WGS metagenome assembly SDBU01 (sample SAMN10397929, study PRJNA504765) | marine sediment metagenome | isolation source: marine sediment core GS08_GC12, 126 cmbsf | place: Arctic Ocean: Gakkel Ridge, Loki's castle | collected 2008
TCCTCCAACTACAGTAGTTCCGCCAATATACACGCACGCTTCCAGACCATAGACATTACCCGTTGTCTTGGTAGCAAGCGGATTGACATTGATACTCGCGCCTTTCATCCAGTGGCCAGCGGTTCTATTATCTGTATTGGCTACATTGATTTCCAGGCCGTTATAGTTGCCTGTAGCAGCAGTGACGGAAAGGTTACCCACCAGGACGGTCGTAAGAGAATCAGTGACCGTAATGCCCGTAGTCGCGTTGTTTATGTCGATACCTGTCGTACAGGTTCCGATATAGATCCCTGTGGTAGTCCTGCTGGCAGTCAGATATAGGCCATAAGTCCATACGGAGGGTCCGTCAAGGATGAAGCCATAACTGGTCGTCACTGTACCGCTGTTGTTGAGCGACACACGGAAACCCGCAAGTGTAGTTATCGTGCCTCCCGCTCCAACGTCGGCGGTACACTCGAACATACGGGCAAGGGTTATAGTACCTTTCTTAGCGTCAACGTTGGCAATCACCGCCCTGGCCAATGCCAACGTTCCGGTATCGGAATTGCTATTCAGGCCAGCCTTGATCTCCACGCCATCAGTTCCACCCGCGATACTACCCGTTCCTGTAGCGCGCGACCGTATCTGCATTCCCTGGATGGTCTGACCGACCGCCATTGCGGATCCGATTGCCTGGATATAGAGAAGCCTTCCCGGTGACGTATCAGTGGTCGTCCTCTGTATGAAGACTTTATCCTCTGAATGATCGTACCAGAAGAAAGACGACGATCCCTCATCTCCGAAGACTTTGAAATCACAATCGAGTCCACCGCCATCGTCAATATTAAACGCATCAATGAAGGGACGCATAACTGTCCCGAAAACCTCACGGCTTAGTGAGCCAATGTCCACTTTCTGTACTGCCATTATCTATGTACCTCCATGCCCTCTGTGATCATGTCTCACATCACAGACGACTCAATCAACTCTATCAAGTCGGCTTTCTTTTTGTTATGGGCATTCGAGATCCCGGCTTTAGTTGCCAGTTCTACCAGATCGTCCTTTGACAACTCCGAAAGATCCAATCCGGTATCAGTGACTCCCACAAACGGAAACTTTTCGCAGATTCCCGCCAGGACAGCATCATCTGTCCTTTCGGTTTTATTTCGGTATAGAAAGATCTCCTCTTCCTTGCCATCAGGAGGCGTATATGGAAAATGTACGTTCCTTCCGTAGTTGTGAATCTCGAATCTGTCACCCATAATTAAGTCCACCTCTCTTGGACCGGCTCTAGCCGATCAGCTTGCAGCGCTTACCCAGGACTGCGGCCACTACGTCGCCGACAAAGGTACACAGCCTCGTCGTGAAGTAGTAGTAGTTCCCACGGTCTTTCGCAGACCTTTCGGCTTCCATGACAAGTTTAAGATGTAGTCCTATTCCAAAGTTGTTGTTCTTGGTCAAAACAACGTCCGTCAAGTCACCCCCGGTTGTGGGGAAACCTTCTTGCAGAGTTCCCTTCACTGCGGCCGTATCGACCCAGACCTCCTTTTGAACATCAACCGTGTCGATCTTCATTTTTGTCGGCATGAGCGGACAGGGGATGATCGGGATTCCATTAGCCATTTTGAACGTCTTGCCCATCACTGCCATATCACCTAACGGTGTCCCTCGATCCTCCAATTGGGCGGTGTAGTCAACCAGAACCTTGTCGTTACAGAAATACCGCAGATCTCCCAGTCCATCAGTGGTATACTGTGACGGTAGCTCTTTGAACATACGACCGAACTTGATCTCCAAACCAAACGGAGCGGCTACCCGCTGCTCAACTATTGCCTGATTAGTGACGACCGTATAGTCCGAAGCCCGCGCGGTGACAGTGTTTGAAAAGTCCAGAATCGTGGCTCCCTGTGCCACTCCGTCCCTGGTGACTTCGTAGGTTTCACCTGTGCCACTGTGATCCATCCAATAGCGCCAGCCGTCATCTGTCGAACGCATGTTGTCAACTTCATAACCGTTCAGATCGTGCGTATCGCCTAAATAGCAAAGCTCCTCTATCTCCTTTGCCATCCGCTTCTGAGCCATGCTGAAAAGATGGGCCTTGAACTGCGCCGCCGTTCCGATATTAAGATCCTCGTAATCCGAGTCTTTGATGAGGATCCCTGCTCTCAGTTCTTTGCTGGTCAGGAGTATGTTTTCGCTCCCGTAGGCGGTCTTAATCTTGGTTGAATCAAATTCCGCTTCAGGCGCGAAGAAATCACCCTCGCCCCATGAAATCCCCCGGATGTTCTTCGTGTGGTCTTTCATGATCTCTTTGCGAGCGTAGTATTTCATGTTAGACAGATCCCACATACGCTCATAAAAGCCCGTTGATTCTTCTGGACTCAGTGTCGTATCCGGGAGCGTAATCATTTTCTTGATAGCCAGCGGGACACTAAATTTCCCGCTGCTGTCCAGGATGTCCCTGTTACTCAACATGTTCAATCACTCCTCTATTCTATAGAATGATCAAAGATGGTCGGATGTCAATGACCTGGTTGGTTATAAGTCTATGCTCTTGTAGTGATCCTCTTCCGGCTCTCCGCCGCCGCCTCCTCCTTCAGTGGTTCCTTTTTCGATGCCAGAGGATTTCTCCACTACAACAAGCCGTGTGTCGATACCTTTCAGTAATTCCAGGATTTCCTTCGTCTCTGAATCCGTATCAGACGGCTTAGGCTTCGGCTCGTCCTTCGGCTCTGTCGTCGGCTTTTCGACTTTTTCCACTACAACGAGCCGCGCGTCGATGCCTTTCAGCAATTTCAGAACTTCCGCGGACCCGCCTGCTGGTTCTGGCTTTTCGCCATCGATCAGGACGGTCAGTTGATCCCGTAACGCTATCAGCTTTTCCTTGTCTGGAACGTCGTCCGAATCCGCTGGTTTATCTGACTTCTTGTCGTCTGGTTTCTTCTCTGGTGGATCTGCTGGAGTCTCAACGTCAATTTTCAGGAAGTGGCCAACAGCTTTTGCCAGATCCTTCGGCATCTGTCCCTCGTACTGACTGAGGATCGAAAGTTCATCCAGCGTCCCTTGATCCATTTTTTTGAACTGCTCTTCGGTAACGTCCTGAGATGTCAAGGCCTTTACGAAAGCGCCCAATTTTGCATAATCCATTTTGAGTTTCCCCTCTGCTTTTGTCAGATTGTAAGTGAGAGATTCAAAACTATCAGTGGCGTCACCGGTCACAGTATAGCTGCAAGAGATAGGATCAATATATAGCTCCTCATCCCTGTCTGGCTTGAAGTAGTTGAAATAGAAACTTTTTAGGTCTTCTATTTCCTTACCATCTACTGCGATCTTGGTACCCGCAAGAGTTCCATCACTCTCAACACTAAAACTGACTTTGCCTTTTTTGAGATCGCTTTTTAGAAACAACCACGTTCTACCTATCGCAGGAGCGTCAACCACGCTGACCTCCTTAACAGTTATGCGTCTTAATTCTCCGCCCTTATCTTCGTTCATGATTACCTCCAGAATCTTACATAGACGGAATTGTAAATCAGCACTAAGCAACCTACGCATCGAGGGAAGTGATCAGCTTCCGGGAAAATCTTCTCAGAACTGTGCCTCAATCGTATATGGTCATACAGGTTTTTTCGCGCGCAAAGCTTCACCCGCCATAGAGTAACCTGTTTTTTTCCCATCCTCGATCTGTTTCCAGATCTCGGTATCCATAACTCTACTACCTAACATCCACGTCCCGGCTTTTATTTTCTGACCTTCCATCTCATAATCGACCGGAGCAAGAAAACTTTCCAGAACGTGGATTTCCGCATCCTCATCGTGATTGATCTTGTATACCTGGTCGCTTTCCATGAACCCCCAGGCCGCCTTCCTGATCTCTTCGGCTGTAGCCCAGTCACCCTGGGAATCTTTCGTGTCTGGCTCATAGACTATCCCCATGACATAATGCTCTGGATTTTCTTCGGCTTTTGTGACGCCGACAAATTTTATGTATTTTGTGAATTGCTGCTGCTCCCCTGGCTCTGTCTTTTCAATTCCCTTTGCAGCCTCGAATTTGCTCTCGCTTATTTCCTTTGCTATGACACCGAAAAGAGCGCGATCTATTGCCTGTGGGATGAAAAGGATTCCTCTTTCCTGGTATTCATCCATGACCAGCCGATACTTTTGGAGTGCCACTTCCTCGGTGCAATCCGGCCAGAATTCCGAACCCCACCACTTTTTATCCATCTGGACAAAGCGGTTACGGAGCACCAGGAGGTCTTCCAGGTCCATGGCGTGAATCTCTGACTTTGATATGTTTTCTATTTTCGTTGTCATAGCGATTCCTTAATGAGTGGTATTGCTTCGTTGTCTAAATAGCCTTGCTCTTTCCCCGCTTTCTCATCCAATATATTCTGACAAAAATAATATATATCTCTTACAATATCCGCCTGTTCTCTATATCCTTCGCCGGCTTCCGCAAGCCACCAATAGACTGCATTTAGCTTTTCTAAATGCTCTCTTGTAAGCTCCATCTAAGTTTCTGCCTCCCGTACTGCAACTGCAACAGTGACCGCATCGCGCCCTCTTCTCTTTACTGTGTGCAGGAACAGGGAACATACTTCCCAGTAGTCAGATTCTTCCCAGTGTGTCCCAGGCCATAGCACTTTTTACACTTCCGATCAGGAAGGCTCTTCAAGGGTTTAATATCAGGGAGGAATTCTGCCATAGCGTCCTCGTAGTCCGTCTGTGGCATCTCCATCTCGCCTGTCAGACCAAGCTTGTTTGCCTCGATGTCCCTGATCAAATCAAGATGCTTTCCTGTGGATAACATAGCTTGCTCAAGCTCCTTTTTCACTTCCTCTGATGTCAAAATCTTCCCTGTAGTCGTATCCATTATGACCTCCTTGCTTTTATGCCGCGACCGCGACACCTGGCCCCCAGCCACAAATTCAATTCGGATGTGCAGGGATCTGACCCCGCGCCTCTGATATGGTATAGATCTGCCCATCCCTGGGAGCGCATATCTCACAAGCTGCTGGCCCACGCGTGATCCATTCAGCGTTTACTCCCGCCTCCTCGTAAGCTGTCAAGGAACCTTCGGACACTGCGTGAGACACCTCTGTCCGGGCGATCATCTGCTCCCGCTTCCTGTGGAGTTTGTTTTCATATCGCGCAACTTTCCGATCTACCTGTTCCCTGTTAAACCGGAGTTTCCCCTGAACATTGACTTCAGTGAGAATCCGCTCCTCAAAGTTGGCAACAGAGATCACCTGTTTTTCCGTCAACCCTACAAGCGGCTTGATCCGCTTGCCGATCTGAGGCATACTCTTAAAATTCTTGACACCATCCCTGATTGCCCACCTGATAGCCTCTTTTGTTTCCTCTGTCACTTCCCGGACCAGATTCGCAGTGATAGTCTGCGCCAGCTCCACCGCCGCCGGATTCAGCATATCGAATTGAGCAGTTATCCCGGCGATCTTGTAACCCTCTTGCCCTGATTCTGCGATGGCGGCAAGTATTCCCGGCTTGATGGTGATGATACCTGTTTTTTCGGCGACTACCCAGTCGGCGAGATCCATAACGATAGAATCAGCTTGGTCTTTGCGGATCATCTCTTTGTTGATCCCTTTGACGATCTCTTTGCTCATAAACTCCAGCCATTGCCTCACCAGTGTACGGATCCGCCTCTCGTGTTTCTTCTGGAGAGAGATCATCAGGGCATCGTATTGCTGCTTTTTAGTCCTCTTGGGCATTAGTCCGCGACCTCCGCCATGTTAAATGCAAGCTTGAGTTGGCTGCTTTGCTTCTTTTACCCGTTGCACCCATAATGCATTAGTCTCCTGTTTTAATATCAATAATTCCTCTACAAATGTCCAATATTGTCCGAAAAGAGCAAAACAGAAACATACAAAAACTGTATCAGGATCGCTGTTTAACATAATTCCTGTGACTACGTATCCACCGATATATAATACCCCATCTTTTAAATAAGACTTATGCCCTAATTTGATAGCGAACCCCGCGAGTCGCTCTAAAGCGTCTTGATCGCCCTGGCTGATAGCTATGCAGGTTTCTGGTAAAATCTTGAAAAAATCTGTCCTGTCAATCATCCCGCTTCTTTCACAATTCCTCCTCTTCGCTATAGTATTCATTTCGGAACATGCACCTCCAGCAAAAGCCACAAGAAGTTGATAGAACGTCTCCTATAGCCTCTAATTGGAATATCAAGCCACGGTCCAGAATTGCGGAGACCATTGAACACGTAAAACCAGATTATGTATTTCCTGAACTTCTGTGTGCGAATGTATTTCGTATCCATGCCCTTACTCCTCGGCGATTTGAAGCCACAAGATCCTCAATCTTCATCCAAATCGTCCTCACCAATGGTAACAAGTGTAACATCCATAGTATAGCTGTCTAAGCCGGGAGCGGTTTCCTCTCCACGCTTTTCCCTATACTGATTCCGAGTCATCGTGCCATCCTTTATTCGTTGCGAATCCTCTTCGTGCTCAATTACCTCGTCCCGTATATCCAGGTTCTTAAACGCCAGTTCATAGTTCGGACATTGGAGTCCAATATCAAATATCTGGTCTGACCATATCTCCTCAAGATCACATTGCAATGGCTCCACAACGCCGTTAATATAAGTCGTGATCATTTCTGCCGCTATATTCCCGTCTAAGCTCCCAACCCGTACAGGCCATGCTACCCGGAATGGCGGCATGGCGTAGGCAATGAGGATGTCCTGAGCGATCATGGTTTTCAGAATCTTAAACGAGCCATCTTCCACTTTGACTCCCACTGGCTCAACTTTTATGTCACATCCCTCTGGAATGTCCACGACAAGCGTAGCGTGTGATTTCTCTGCTGCTTTCAGGCTCTTCATGTAGTCCCTGATAACCGAAATGGAATCCGTCCCGTCCTCTTCGGTTCCATCTTCCCACTCACCAGTGAGATGGACAATATAGGCAGGGATGCCCGAATTGGTGAAAAAGGCTAAGTTGTAATCGCGGATCCCCAGTCCAGTAACAATATCGCCAGAGGTGGGCAGCATATTCGGAACGCCGTACCAACGCGATTTAGGGAAATAATCGTGATAAAAGATGATTTCATTTGCTCTGGCTTTGATGTCCAGGCCGGTTTGCTCTTCCCCGTTTGCCGGGTTCAGGATGAGTGGGATCCCATCCTCGCCCATAGCGTATCTGGCAAACCATACCTTGTTGATCCCCTTTTTCTGGCAGAACTTCTCGCCCTCGGTGTGCGCCCATAGGTCGCCTGATGGCATGTGGAATACTTCTGAAATCTTATTGTCCTGGCTTCTGACTACCTGGAAAGCAGCGTTCCCTGTGATACCATGATCCAGGATAAAGGCTTTGTTCATCCGCCTGAACGACATCCGAGGGTTCGGGCGTTTAATGAAAGCCGTGATCTTCTCATACTGTGCTTGATCCTCTGGCATATCCTCCCGGAGTTTGATCGTATGACCCAGACCAGCAACGTCAGTGGCGATCTGCTTCGTGCAGCGCCACACCATCACATTACTTTCCCAGAGAAAATAGAACGAGGAGGCAGGATAGGGACGTGTGGCCAGCTTGTCAGAACCGATCCATTTGTTCTCATCCGCAAGCTGCTGATCGCGCTTCTGAATCTCTGCTTTCTCAAGGTCAGCTAAAGGGCTGATCTGTCCATCGGTAGAGACGACAAACGCTCTTGCCTTTCGTGTTGTCTGTCCAGAACTGTCTTCAACTTCACTCATGCCCAGGCCCTCCCTTTCCGCTTTTTCCTCTTCGCTGTGTTTGCGAAATATCTGTCCACGTCCATACCATGATCGTCGTCGTTGCTCATGTCATCTTTACCAGGCATCCAGACATAGCCCGGAAATTCCATCGACGACCTCCAGGGGAGTTGATTTTCAACGAGTCTGTCATCCCGCTCCACAAGAGCATCATCAAAGTAGAAGAACTGATTCGCGTCAAACAAATTCTGCATGGCCATCTGACCAGCGAGCCGGTCTTTCTCTGCGTTCCGAGTTCGGATCTTATGCTCTTTGAAAATGGCTCTGTTGTTTGGATCTGTATCGCATATAACCCAGGGATTGATCCTATCCAGGTCGTTATATCTTTTGACCCGTGGCGCATGAACGTTGACGGTCTTATGGGTCATATACATTTCGCGATACATGAACCACGACTTTGCAGGATAGCCCAGGTGCTCCTCTGGGCATTGTGCATACCATTTACAGCAAAACGGATTGTCATAGCCCCAGTCCAGCGCAACCTCCCGCCGCCAGTCCTTCGGAATGACAAACCTCGCTACGGAATGATGAGATGGATCCCATGGGTAAACCATGCCCTCAGTTCCTACCCATAGACCATGCTTGTATCGCTGCCTGAAAACGCCCGTAAGCTGGTTTACTCTATACATATAAGTCGCCGGCAAAAGATGAGTCAGCATAGAGCCTTTGATCGCGTTGTAGGTCGGCCAGCGTTCAGTTCTGAAACGCTTGTTGAGCCAATGTCCTGGTATATCCGGGTTACTCACAAGCATACATTGATGAATCGGGACGTCTGGATGTCTCAGGCATCTGACGATCTGCTCATCATACTGAACCTCTTTGATCTCCCTTGCCTCCTCAACTCCAATAAATCCGTATTGATGGGAGGCAAGTATCGTGATGTCGCCAGGGGAGTCCAGTCCATAGCCGAAGATTTCGGACCCGTTGGAGAGTTTTCTATACAGCTTGGTATCGTTAGCTCTCACGACCCACTGCTTAGGCAACACCTCGTCAACTAGCACTTTCCAGGTAGTGGCCTCCAGGTGCGCACGTTTCCGCCGGATCAGACAGCACTTATTTCCAGGGAAAAGATACGCCATGAGGAGCGTTTTCGCGGCCAGAAGGAATGTTTTCCCCGTACCCCAACATCCATCATAGAGCAGATTGAGGCTGATGTCTTTAAGAGCTTGTAACTGCGAAAGACTCTCAGGTCGTATTTGGAATTTCCTCGTCGCCCTCTGAAACCCCGGCGGTACCATCAGGGAGGATCTGCTTTGCATTCCTAAGCTCATCTTCATCTAACCCCACAAACTCAACGATGATCTTCTCTTCAGTTATTGATTCAGGTTCCCCGATCAGCAACAGAGTGGATCTGATCCAGGTCTGCTCTTCTCTTGCGACCCGCTGAATGGCTCTCGAAAGCCGGTCCATGTCCAGGACGCTTTCGATGATGATCGGTTCTTGTTTATTTTTCCTTATCTCTTTCTCCGTGTTCTCAGGAGTGGGGATCCTATCAAAAGACGTGGCGAAAATGGCTTTCAGATATTCCAGCCTTTCCCCGGCTTCCGACATTCGGTGCTGAACCAGACCCAGAAATCCGATGATTATTTCCTTCGGGTCTATCTTCCCGGTTTCCGTAAGCTCCTCGACCGCCTCTTCAATGACCTCTTCAACGCGCTCGGCCTCCCGGTCAGCCCATCCAAAGTCCTTGTACCAATTCCAGAACGTGCGAATCGTTTTGCCAAACTTAGCCTCGAACGCTTTCAGGAAAGCCTTGTCTGCATACGCTCCTTTTTCCAGATAGAAAGCGTATGCCTGGAGATGGATGTCCCTTTCAGTGCGAGGCATCAAGACCTCCGCCTCGTGGATGTTTTATCTTCTGGACTATGGCCCAGCCGAAAACCCCTAACGTGATCAGAAATAGATACAAATCCGCTTTGTAGATACACTCACAAACCAGGACAAACAAAGCAGTTATCACGCCTAGCCACCGACAGCATTCCAGCAAGCAAGTGATGAAAGTCTCTCTTCTCTTAGGCTTTTCGAAAAGAAACATCCGAATATCTCCCCTTTTTCTTGGCTGTAAATGAACTGCAAAAACGTTTGAAAGACAGAAAATCCATCGCATCAGCACACCAGCGGTAGATTTTTATTCCATCTGTATCCAGGAGCGGTCTCTTTCCTAAACTTCTGTGCCGCATTGATCAGCTTATCACGCTTCATGTAACCGTCGATATAATCCCACGCTGTAGGTTCCCCGATCTCGTATTCCCTCACAATGTCCTGGAATCCATCGTGGTTCCGTGAAAGCCATTCGACCTGTTTGCTTGCTTTGAATTGTCTGAAGCGCTTGTTGGATACCAGGAAACGGATCAACTTCGCATCCGTGACACTTGCCCTTTCTACCAGGTTGGCCATGAAGTGTGTCAATGGCGCTATCAGACTCCATTCTATACTGCAATCCAAAAGCGGCTCTTCGATAAGATAGTTACTGTTCCCGCTGCCTAAGAAATAATCACGCCAATCCGTGAGGACTCTTGCCGCTTCCCAGCCCATAGGCGTTAATGCCATCGGGTTAAAGGGCTGTATATGCACTTCGATAGCGAACTTGGTATATTGGATGGCTTCGCTGATTTGGTGGAGCAGAGAGTCGAATTCTGCGTAATCCAGGTGGGTTTCTGAGGGATAGCCACATATCATATAAAATCGCAGGACAATGATCTTGCCGTGTTGCTCCTGGTCAATCTTGACAAACTTCTCAACAATATCTGAATCAGTGATGTTCTTTCGAACGGCTTTTCTGAGTCGTTCTGAAAAACCGTCAATCCCTACCAGGCACTTACCGACTCCGTCCTTGATTTCCAGATCCTTGAAAGTCTGCTCTGAATGTGAATCCCGCGTCCGCACGAAATCACCATCATAACCCGCGTCCACGTCAATATATTTCCGCGTCCACGAGTATTGACAGAAAAGGCATTTGTTGGGACAGCCCATCGCCTCTTGTGTGGCGTCCATTGGCGGTGCGCCGAATGAGAAAGAGACAGGTCCGCTGTGACTCTGGTATAGTTTATCAGGAGTTCGCAAGACCTTCATTTCCAGATCCTCGCCCCGGACATACCAGAATTCATTGCTCTGCAGTTCGGTCTTTTTCTTCCCAGTTTCCAGTTGATTCCAGATATCCAGGATAGTGTCTTCCCCGGCTCCGAACACAAACACGTCAGCATAGTCCAGAAAGCCTTTGATGTTTGTGAAGCCAATCCCGCCCACTATGATAGTCGCGTCAAAGTCCTCGGCTTTCATACCGGTAAGCCAAAAAGTGTATACAAGATTGTAGACGTCCATCCAGGAATTCAGGGATATGAGAATCACATCAAAGTCATCCGCCGAACTCAGTGTCAAGTAATCTTCATCGTGATCGAATTGGAAATCCGGTATATTTGCCTCAAGGGAATCCAGGATCACTTTGATCCCAACGTTCATATACCGGTCATAATACGAAGATCCCGTTTTGATTGATCCGCGTTTTACGAATTCATCGAGTATCAGAATGCCGGTCCTCACGATTTGTCCTCCGTTGCGAACTTGAAACCACATTTGGGACACTGATGCACGATCTGGCTTTTCCCTGTTCCTATATTATCCTCATCGAGTGCATCGGGATCCAGGTCAACGTCTTTCGCTTTCATGGCTTCGATCTGTTTCATGTTGAAACCGATTCGACTCATCTTCACGTTCATGGATTTCAAAGCTCTTACACTGGTCATGAATTTAGCCGGATGCCAGGATGACAGATCGCTCAACCTGTTATCGCGCATGAGGAAAATAAGCGCTTCCTGGTCGCTCATGTCCTGGATTATGAAATCAGCAAATCGGCAATCGAGTTGCAGTAAAGCCTCGTAGATTCCATGCCCTTTCACAAGCCGCATTCTGGTTTCCTGAACCACCATGGACCCGGCGGCGTATCCGTGTTCCAGGAGACTTTCTTTCAATTCGTTAATCTGATGGGCGGAATGGACGCGGGGATTGTCTGGATGGAGTTCAACTTCTGTCATCTGTAACCTGACTGGCGCTGGCAGTTCGGCTATTTCCATAGAGCGGCTTTCGGATTCTGACGGCGTTTCTGGCATGGCGGATCCTTTGGCTTGAGAGGACAGAGAGAAACCGGGACGAAAGTCAATTCGTCCCGGTTTCTGCGGTCATAAAAACGCGCATCTTGGGTAAAAAACGCATGTTCGACACTTGAAATATATCACATCCTGAAATGTTGTCAAGGGGATTCCGCTTTCCGGGTATCGTCAATACCATTCCCACCAGGTGGATCCTCCTGGAGTCAAGGGTATTGTCGCTACCAAAAACGGGGGCTCCGCTGCTGCACATCTCAGGTATTCAGATTACCACCGCATCGATGCGCGAAGATGCCCTTGCTCCTGCAGTATGGCGCTCCCTGGGACGGGAAGGTAGGAGAGCAAGGGCATTGTGTCAAGCTATTTCTTCGCTCGATAATAATATCCACCAGGTCCCGACAAGGGCAACCGGCCGGTTTCGATCTCTACCTCTCGACACTGTATAAGGTCAGCATCCATGACCGCGATCGTACCATCGGCCTGGCGGTTACATAACACAGTAATCAACGGGAAAAATTCCATCTGCGCCTTGTTGTACCCATCATCATATCCCCGCTGGTATGCTTTAGCGAGGGCGCTTTTCAACATCTGTGCCTGTTCTGGACTCATATCAATATCTCCATATCGAATCGGCTTTAATAGTAGGATCTATTTCGCTTTCGCCGCTTTTCGAGAAAGGGCTTCAGGAGTTCGCTGAGACGTTCAGAATCGTTCATGTCTTCGTGGAGTCCATAGCCCTGACGTTTTGACCACCGTTCAGTTCTCGATTCCTGTGTTATCCAGTGAAGAATTTCCTCAACGTCTTCCTGATTTCCGTTGTCCGCTTTCAACTCGTTGAGGCTGTTCAGGACTTTGGGATGCGAGATCTTACATTCCTTCTCAAGCTCTTCCTGTTTCAACCGTTTCCATTCTTTCCCGGATCCCGCCGTCTCAAAGTATATGAACATGAACAGCTTGAACACATACGGATCAAGCTTATAGAGTGCCAGGTATGCGATACTGGACTTGAGAATCAGCGGCGGATCCTCCTGCTCCTCTGCTGGCCTGCCACACGATGGGCAAAATTTCCAGGCTGGGGATAATTCCCCGAAATCACATAATTCATTCAGACATTCCTTTTCAGTTGTTTCCGTTGCTTCCTGAGTCATCATTTTTATCCTCCTGTTCTATAATAAGCTCTATCCGTTTTGAGGATTTCCGTCTCCTTGCCGTTAATTTCAAAATGATAAAGACGCAAAGATTCGTGACCAATCCCGCCGTGACAAATAGCAGAATGAATCTTATGATCATGTCAATATCTCCTCAGTAGTTGACTTCCCATCCTTACATCTCGATCCCTTCTATGTGGGCTATCCTGTCCATATCAAACTCAACTATGGCGTCAGGATGACCCGGCGATACTATCAACTCAACTAATAGTATGTGTGGCGACTCATCCCATAACGGCTTGTAGAAGAACAGCAACCCCTTATGACCTTCTATCTTCCCCGGTCGTCTGTACTTGATGGTAGCAACAGCGATACCCGGATACTTTAAGAGGCGTATGGAGTACATGGCCCCGCCGCCCCGGTCAGTGCATTCTCGAATTTTAGGTATGACAGGTATTAGCCGGGCAGACTCCACGAATTCAACAGCTTTCTGTATCTGATGTTTTGTCCCCAGCCAATAACTCGAATGGTCAAACGAGATTTCCCGGACTTTATCTTCTGGCATACCGTACTTCAGCATACACCCGCGAAGCTCAGCCCGATCCATCCACTCCAGATTAGCGGTATAGGCCATATCCTCCGCAGTAGGAACGTCAATACATCCAATGAAAAACATGAGTATTATCAAGATAAGCGCCTCTTGTCTGTTCATTTAGAACCTCCTCCCTGTATATGGAAACACGTCCATAATATCTGAGTTAGTGGCTTCTTTCCAGATTTCAATCACTTGGGGTGCCATTCAACGAATTCATCCACCTTGAAGCCTGTGCCGTCCTGGATGACTATCCTGTTGTTGTCAGCGGCTTCTTTGAGAAGCATTTCCCAACGGGACATATATAACGTCACCCCGATTAGAGCAATATCACTACAGTCAGTCGGTTGGTTTGCGATATAGAATTCACTTGCGTCCTCAAGCGCCTGTTTCATCATAGTATTTGTTCGTTCCCGAATCGACGGTCTTTCAGGAGCCTCCTCCTTCCCATCACAAACACCATCGTCCTCCAAGAGCGCCTCGAAGTCCACACCAAGTCGGCACATTTCCGCAAAAGTGCATTTGATACAGCCCTCCTTGCTATATCCCCTGCTGCTATAGCATACAAATGAAGACTCTTTAGCCACGATTCGTCTCAGTTCCTTAATCATGCAATACAACACATCCAGCTTTTTATTCATGTTGGCACCACTCATTTCAGATCCCTTTCGTTAGTATGCTTCTTTGGAAGCTGCTTCAGTCGCGGCCCGGAAAATACGAGGCTGTCTTTCATCCAAACAGCGATATTATGTCTCCGCGCCCATTCCACTATGAGGTTGATCCATCGATCAGGCGGCGGTTCGCTCCCCGGCGTGGAATCCGGCCCTATCACTACCCAGTCAATCTCATCCGCGATATCCTCTACCGATAGAAGATTATCGAATGCACTCAAGAGAAAATACGGAACGGTAAGGAATGGCTCAAGTGAAATCCATTTGAATTTTGCGTGGGTTCCCAGGGCGGCAAGAAAGACTACGCTTGCTTGTGATTCAATGCTTCCATCAACGCTCACGCCGACCCACGAATTCTCTGGAAAATCAAAGATGCCTAACTGCTCTCCGGCTTTCGTAAGTAAGAGATAATCATGTTGTGAATTCGCGTGAATATGATCCAGAACTTTTTCAATGTATTCAACAGGAACCAGCGGATGAAATAGATCTGTCGAGAAACAGACGCCGATCCGTTTTTGCCTCCCCCTGGGTACCCACTCCAATTCCTTCTCATCCAGGCGGATCTTCTGTTCCCAGAGAACTGAGCCGTCCTTTCTGTGAGAAAAGCGTTTCCAGAAAGCCTCCATCCAGCAATACGGACAGGGCTTTCCCGCTTGCGCAAATCCACAGCGCCCTTTGACCGGTGACCAGGTATAATGAAGATAGTCAATCTTGCCAGTGCCTTGTTTTACTGCCATGCGTTAGTTCCTTATCGTATGTGTAGTGTTTTAGCTTACCCAAGATTTTTGGCATTCTGAGTGACCTTTTCTGGTTCCGTAACGTTCCATTTCACGGCCCGTAGAATGTCGGTATCCTCAAGGGAATAGCCCTCGCCCTCGTGCGTCTTTATGGGTATCCCTAGCTTTCTCAAATCTGCGATATACCGATATACGCCCCGCTCCGAAAGATCGAGAAGTTTTCCCAGGGTTTCCACATCCATGCCGGGCGCTACTGAGATCCATTTTAGCATTCTAAGTGCCTTCCCCAGTTTCTTGTCCTTCGTTTCTCTGATTGATTCTATCATTGCCATCTCCTGACGATCTTTTCCGGTTTAGTAGCTGGTGTCTGGTTGACAAATTCCCAATGCTTGCGGTTCTTCCCGGCATCACGCATACGCTTAAAACGTGCATGCTCTATCTTGAGACGCTTAATGATGTTATACCAGTGCCATGTTTGGATATCCATACCAGATTCCTCCTGTTAAGAAAACGCCGGCGAAAGTCCATACCGCTGAATGGTCTTCTGAATCACGCGCTGAAGACCACCCCGACCGTATGCGATGTCGCTTCTGATCGCTGATTCAATCGCCATCTCTCTGTCAAGACCTCGCCCTATACATATCCCAGATCTGGCTTCAACCAAATGGAAAACGTCAAATGAGCCATCAAGTCCGTAAATGTCCTCATCCTGGTCTGACCAGATGAATGTCTCAACTCCTGTGATGACCTCTATCCATTCACCGTCCACCTCATGGAATGTTGCCGCTGATTCGTCATCATTCACAGCTAAGAGGGAAAATGTCTTTCTCTTAGGTTGTGTTTTTTGCGTGTTCATGTGGATCCTTTCGGCCGCCTTTCCTCTTACACCTGAAAATTAACGTCTTTACAGTGGGATTCCTGCTCTGAGCCTCGAACACATTTCTTTGTGAAGGGAATCAATCTTCGCGTCGATGTGTGCCGCGTTCTCTGTCTCAAGCTCTTTGGCACGGGTCTCGAAAATCGCAGTTGCCTCCTCAACGGCGGCGTTGATAGTGTTCTCGACAATGCTGATGATCTCTGCTATATTGTCAGGGCCAAAATTCGGATCATTCATTGCTCTTTTGATGTAAAAAACCAAACTATCTGCCGCTCTCTCTGCATCCGTTCCGCATTGTTCAGGTTTCAGATCTTTCATTCTATTCACCTCATTTCCCCAGAATCTTTTTTATGACTATCGGTATTATATCGTTGTCCAGGGCAATTAACTTTAGAACTTTATTCACCGTGTCCCTGGAGGCTCTCAGCCTAATCATGTGTAACACCAGAGTATTGATGGATTTTTCGGCATCACTGATCGCTCTGGCGTCATACTGTATAGCGAAATCAAACTTGAGCTGATTCTCACGTTCCTCTGCTTCCTCATCAGATACGACCTGAATGCCTTTGATTCCTTCCTCAAACGCTTTCTCAACATCATCTCTCCCTGCCTCAAGAGCTTTTCCGAGTGGTGTTGTGTTCATCCTGCTCCTCCGCGTTAAATTTCCGTCTTGCCTCGCGCCACGACTGCAGCGCCGCCCATTTCGTCTCTGTCCAGTAAGATTGTTCCGCTGTTCCTTTGGCTTCAGTTTCACGCATCATCGCAGATTGATAAGCATCAAAGAGATCCTCTACCTCATCTGCTGTGAGTTTTTCATCCTCCTTGTGTTTCGAGATGGTCATGGTCATTCGGCTGATCGTGAGAGTGACTGTTTCGAACTCATTAAACTCTGCGTATTCCTCGTCAGGCACAACGGCGCTGAACCAGGGGAAGTTTTCGCAGACCTCCTCGTAAGTCTTGACCTCTTTATTCCATGTGCGCGTGGTAACATCAAACCGCATCATTCCCTCCAGTAGTTGTCCGGGCAATTTGCCAGTGTCAGCCAAAGGGCGTGGATTGAACCTGAGCGCAAAACCCATTCAGACTTTCCTAGCAAATCCGGTCCGTGCTTAATACCCAAGATCTCATATTCTATCATGTCTGTTTCCTCAAGGAATGCTATCGCCCTCTTGAGTGTTTCCCAGATAGAATCAAATTCCTCAATCTCCTCCCGTTTACGTTTAAGATACACCAGTTGATATTTCATTTGAAAGACGACCCCCTTTCGTGGTGTGAAACCAGCCTCCAAGACTATCGACAATATTCTCAAGGCTTTCTTAAAGCCGGGATGGCAAGAGAAACAGATCCAGCGTAAAATCAGGCGTCTGTATTCTCAGAATCGTGTCTTCCCCGTCAATGACAAATTCAATCTCCGCGCTGAGAGAATCAAACTCCAAAACCTCCCCCGGTTTACGTTTCAAATATACCAGATATTTCATTTGAAAGCTGACCTCCTTTCCTGTTTTTTCCTGTTCCTATTCCTGAAAAGTTTCGAGGGGAAACCGCCTGAAAAAAAAGCTGTTTTATAACCCCTTTTTAAACTAGCCATATAAGACGTGTCCGCGTCTTTTCTTTAAAAGTTATTCAAGAGTTCTTTTGTATCCTCAGATCCTGAGGTAATTTTGCCCTTATTACCTCAAATCCTGAGGTAGGCTACCTCAAATCCTGAGGTAGTGGGAAAAGTTATCCACATTGTAAATAGCTATGTGGATAACTCTGTGGATAACTTTTCCAATTCATCCTTCCTTGCTTGCCATTCTCTATGAAACAGATCGACCGTTTCCCAATCAATAGCGTATGAACGCGTCTCAGTTGCTTCGCCCATTACAATTACAAGCTCAATCCTGGATAATTCCTTCACGGCATCCCTCACTGTATTCTCTGAAATACCTATAAATTTTCTGAATTGCGAGTTTGCGATCTTATCAGATGCCTTGTCATTCCATCCTACTGTTTGACGGTATATGCGCAAAAAAACAGCTTGCGCGTTTACAGTGAGGCATGGTAACACAAGATCAAACGTCACATGATCAACGCGTGTAAACCCCTTCTTATCATCACTTTCCCTCATGGGATGACTTCCTGCTGGGAGCGGTGAGGTTGAGGGTGAACTATCACTCCACCCTCAACCAGCGAAAGTCATCACTCGGAGAAAAAGGACTGTGCGTTTTCCGCTTTCTCTTTCTGTTCTTTCAGATAGTTTTCCCGCTCATCCGTCAGTTCCTGGATGAGGTCAGAAGCCTCAGCCTCGGTGTATTGTCTGATACTCCGTGGACGCTTGCCTGTTATGTCCTGGCAACGGGCTCGGAATTCAGTCGATCCCAGGTTGCGATGATACGCGGGGAGGTCTGCTGTAATTTCCTTGAGTTCTTTGAATTGGTCTGTAGTCATCAATGGCTCCGTGTCGTCCTCTGTGGTTTCCTGTGTGGTCGTGGACTGTGCTGATCCATCGTCAACTTGTACGATCTTCCACTTGCCCTCTTTGAGCCATTCCTGAACGTCAGCACTACTGAAAGATGCTTGTTTCTTTTCCAGACCAGTATCGAATTCAATCTCAATTACATCAGTTCGTATGTCAGTAACTTTCGCCCTGACTACGGTTCCTTTGTCGTCTGGATATAGCTCAACATCATCACCCAAAGCAATGAATTCATTGAGGATAACCGGTTCCTGGTTCTCAAGACCATCCAGCTTGTCAAGCTCTGCCAGCAGCATTTGGTAGTGAACGATTCCCCATTGCTCAGGGTCTCCGCTTTTCTGAGTAACACTATACGCCCATTCAGCCTCTTCGCCAGCATTGGCAAACCTGCCCTCAACGCGCTCCTCGTACAGAAGTCTCAAGTTGACAAATTGTTGAGCTATAGCATCAAGCTCTTTGAAGTCATTCAACTCCTGGATCCCCGTCCTGAACTGGTCGGTATCCCATTTCTCGAAGTTCTCCTCACCAGTGATGTGTTTCTGCCAGCGTACCGTATCTGCCGAAGACTGGAAAACGTTGAGAAGCAAGTCAATATACTCGTTTCTCAGCTCTATCTCTGCGCTCTTTGCTTGAACTAGCTCTTCGTCGGCTTGCTTAAGCAATGCCAGTGCCGTGTGGAAATCAGAAGAAACCCACTTTTCGGAATCCGCCTCGCCTATATTCGCTTTCTGCCAGGTTTCCCGATGCACAGGCGTGGGGAATCTTCCCTTGACGCGTTCTTCATACTCCTTTCTGAGAGCATTCAGATGTTCGGTCTTTTCAACACCTTCATGGGAGGCATCCTTGACAGCCTCGTCCACTGGTGTTCCGTCTGCTGTCTTAGGCTGCTCTTCTTCCGCCTCCTTCTCGCCATTTGGTGGTCCTACCAGTTTGGCAACCCCTTTGAAAATTTTGGCGTATTCAGGGAGTCCGAATTGACCACACGATTCAACACCTGTTGTCTCAAGTTGCCATGCTTTCCGATCAGCATCATCCTTGAACAATCCCTCAATCATACCGAAATAGGTATGTCTCAAGGGTGTCATGTCCAGATGTTCGGGAACGTGCTCAACGTCTTTGACCTCCAGGACTTCCCCGGCAATCTCCTCTTCCTCAGCCTTGCCCCATTCTGCCAGGGCGGGACTGTCCGGCCCGGTGGTCGGCATGTTCAACGCGCCTATTCCGGGCATTTCCTCTTGAATGGGAGGCAGCGCGCCAACAACGTCAGCGCAGAAAAACCTCAGCATTTGGGAATAGCCGCATTTTGTCATCATGAAACGCAGTTGATCTCCCCAGATAGCTGTGACCTTGCCATCGCTTCTGCGCTTCTCGACCTCGCTCCTGTAGGTAGTCCATACCCATTCGCCCGGCATATCGTTTCGCTCCAGGTAAACGGTGATCTTAGTGGGATTTTCCTCGTCATCGAACTCATGCCGCAGACTCTTTATGACTCCGCTTTTCATTGCGCGCTTCAGATACACCGTATATTTCATCACAGTGAAGCCAGGTTGATCCTTGAATTTCACAAAATATGCCTCCGAGATGGGATCAATTCCCTGCTGTCGGCATATACTCATGAAAATGTAAAGTTCTGGGAGTGTCGCTGTGGGGCAGATGTATCTCTGAATATCATGTGGCGAGATCATCACCCGTTCAAATTCCCCTGTTTTCTGGTTCATTACCTCTGCGCCTATGGGTTCGATGTCTGCAAGCGCATCAGGCTTCGCAGGGAGTGAGCTTGTTGTTTCCATAGCGTCAATTTCGAGTTCTGGTGTATCGGTTTTCTGAGTCATCGTTCATATCTCCTTTTAGTCTCTGACTGTGCCGTGGCAGTCTTTTTCGCACTCACGCCAGTATGAGCAAAAGCGCCGTGAGCAGTAATTGTCTATCCTGTTATGAAACCATACCTCGTTCTCGATCCCTTTTGCTACCTGTGCCACCAGGTTCAGAAAACACCTTTCGTCTGATTCGGTAATCTCAATCTCAAAAGATGCCACGCGGGGATTCTTTAGCGTACATACAGCGTAGTCAATCCTCGTTTTTAGATTCGGATTCTGTGTCCGCTTTCTGTATGCACAAGCATAACCCGCCATCTGAACCCAGTGGTCCTTCTTGACTACGTTGACTCCCCGCGCTGATGTCTTTATCTCTCTGAGAAAAACCTGGTCCACCAGGTCAATCTTTCCCTGGTATGTGTAATCAACCTGTCGGAACCTCATCACAAAGGCTTCCTCGACTTCCACCGGCTGAATCTCTGGAGAGATAATTTCCTGATATTTTTCAAGAGCGGCGATTCCTGAGTCCAGGATTTGCCCACGATCATCGTCCCCGAAATCAGTCTCTATGGTGTCAAAGTCGGCGGCATAATACGCCTTGAGATCATTCGCAGGGAGATCCTCATGTGTCCCGTGTTTCTGGCGGAAGTTTTTTTTGGTTGTGTTGTGGAAGGCAATGCCACGCGTCAGTGCGCTTGTGGGAAGCCTGTATTCGCGCATCACATAAGCGTAAAAGTACGAGCGTGGACAATGTAGGTATTTCAGTAGCCTTGAGCCTGAAATCATCGTTAAACTCATGCGTCGATCCTTTCTCTCTACCCAAGAATTATGACCTCTAACTGACTTCTATCAGTTCTAGCGGATCTGCGTATCCGAGTTTGTCCGCCACTTGACTCAGTTTCGATGATTGAAAGCCTTTCCCGTTTTTCCAGTTATAGAGGGTACGCTCTGAAATATCAACCCCTATAAAGGGTACGCTTTGCGTGTCTTGGAGCAATTCTGCAAGCTGTTTAATGGTTTCAACGTTGGCCGCATCTTCTATCATCTTGTCAATCCGGACTCTCAATGTCCCTTTCTTACCCATTTCAAATCACCACCTTTCTAAATCCTTGCATATTTTTTCATTCCCTATTTGAATTATACAGGCGAAAAAGACTCTTGTCAAGTTTAGTTTGCATATTTATGCGGCTTAATGCCGAAAAAAACTGCCAAAATTTTTTGGGAACTTCGACACGTCCATGCCATAATTTCACCGGATCCATCCTGGAGCCAGCCCCATAGCGCCGGTATCCATGCCCGGACCATGCCAGTGGACACAAAAAGGGCGCTTACCCGGTTCCTGAGCAAGCGCCGTCCCTCTACTTTGCAATTATACTAAATTGCGCTGTACAGAATGTTATATCTGCGTTATCAGTGACGCCCTCAGCGCATTACCACTGCCTATCTACACCAAATCCGTTAACCATTTCCTCTATATCGAACCGCATCAGGGCGGCATCATCGTCGTATGTGTCAGAGGCATCAACCTCGGATGCGTTCGCATCACGGAAGATACGGAAGTGAAAGGTCATCTCTCCGACTATTCCAGTACCATCAATCGTTATATTGCCAGATAACAGATCTTCGACCTGCAAACTCTCTGTAGCGGAAACGACTATTTGTGTAGTCGTAGCGGCTGTCAACACGTCATTATTGTTGTTGAGCGTTACATGCCACTCAATGCCCCAGGTTACATCCCCAGCCCCGCCGTCTACCGGGGCCCAGTGGAAATGTGCTTGTAAGTCAGTACCATCATGATACTCATGCGGCACCTCAAAAGATCCCCTTAGCTCCTCGTCGGCAGCTTTATCAAATAAGAATACGGGTGTCAGGCCAATCTCCGCCGCCGCTGGAAAGTTCGCCGCTGGGAGCTTGAGATTGGAAGGGTCGAAGGATATGTCAATAGTGGCCCTAGCCCCTCCGGTCAGGACTACGAAACTATCTATATCTATCTGCCCATCGGTGGTGTTCTTTATCGTCGCGCCATTCTGTAAGCGTATATCAGCGGTGTTGATAAAGCCAGCAGCCCCGGACAGATCAAGTCCGTACTCATACGCATCCAGCGCAGGGTTTAGATTGGTATCTACATAGATAGCTGCCTGTAATGTCCCACCATCCGCTTCAGCCTTCTGCTGATTGTAGATGTGCAGGCCGTAGCTGACCGCCGCTGGTAAGTCCGTATCGGTCACCAGCCGCATATACAAGCCCTTATAATTCGTGATGGTATTCTCGTCCTCGTACTCAACGTTGATCTCCTGGCCGATTAAGGACGTGATTGTCGCAGGGTTGTCAGTAGCCTTTCCCAACGCCTCCACGTACAAGCCCTGCACAAGAGCGGCGTCGATGTTATCATTTGCCGCACCTGTGAACCTGCCGCCGATAGCGCTCTTGGCAGCAGCGTCAGTCGTGATTAACGATGCCCTGGAGCGCAGACCTGTCACGTTGTAATTGTTGCCGCTGTAATGAAATTCCCCTCCGTATTCCCGTGTATTTGTAACGTCTTGTGGGCTTCCGAACGCTCCTACTATATGCTTGCCTACGACTGCCAGATCGCCACGAATCTCCGTGTCCTTTAATACCGCAACAGGACTCGACGAGACTGTTGCTACGGTAGTCGGAACGTACGGCTTTGGCGACCGCTGTATAGAACTCCACGCATAATACGTGTCGCCATTGTCCGCATCAGCTTTCGCTCCATAAGTCGGAAGAAAATCATCTACCACGAGTACGCAGTTCGTGTTCACAGAAGCAACTGTCGCTGTAGAGCCGTTCCACGAAAGAGCCTCGGCCTCAAATGTTCTTCCAACTGGCACGACCTCCATCGTACCAGCAGCATTACCGCCGCCGAATGTCCCGCCTGAGATAATAACTTCGGCTATTGTGCCTGTAGCTCCTGACGTTCCGCCAGTCACAGTGTCGCCAACTGAAGGCTCTGTTCCGTTCCCGGTATTGAAATTCAGTATCGTGTTGATGCCAGTTACGTTACCCTTCGTAGCTGTACTCGCAGCAATAACCTCAAGCTCTCCGCCAATATCAATTCCTGATGTTCTGAAATTCGTTCCTGTATCTATTAGCCTGGTAGCTTTATTATTTATCCCGCTATCGTCCGTTCCGGTAACAGGCGCTCCCTTTGCAATCTGCGCTCCCCAAACAAATGTTGCAATATTGGCAAACGGACGAATCCAGACTTCTGTGTAGCCTGGAGTAGTATCGGCGGTATAATTTATTACATAGCGTCGCCAATGCTTACCCACCCAAACATTTTTAATGATACGAGTTGAACTGCCAAACCTCAGATATATTCTACAGTTATGCGCTTCTTCTGTTCTCAGCCAAACACTGAGCTGCAACAAGTCGCCTTGAGCGAAATCAATGGTTCCCTCCTGATAATACAGATATGCAGACGAATCAGAACTTACAATACGACCGGCGGTAGTAGTTCCATCGGGAGCTACGGCGGCATTGTTTTCCCTTGTTACCAAATTCCCACTGGAAGACCAGTTGGAAAAATCCTGACTATATTTCTGTATGTTATTTGCATAATCGCCAGTTCCAAAAATCGGAGTATTGAAATTACCCCTGTCTACGCCAAGCGAAGATTGAACAGAGATATTGTCTTC